>Ga0209118_1000096_pt1 | contig 63440 bp, 58 predicted proteins | sample BlaSpr_A8_Ref_M1_FD_187988 | JGI IMG/M metagenome (GOLD analysis project Ga0209118, IMG submission 187988) | Forest soil microbial communities from Thunder Bay, Ontario, Canada - Black Spruce, Ontario site 2_A8_Ref_M1 (SPAdes) (version 2) | ecosystem: Environmental > Terrestrial > Soil > Boreal... | reverse complement strand
GGTCGCGGCGGCTCCAGCGGAGCCCGCCCACCACGCCGCCCGCGATGAGCAGAGCGGCCACTACTGCCAGTGTGATTTTGGAAGAACGCGTCACGGGTTTCCAAGTTAGACGATGTTATGCGGGACGATGTTCCCATCGTAACGCGATCCGCTACCATAGAATTTCACATGAAACTGCAGAGCTACACCATCACCCAGGGGCGGGACCGTGCGCCCGCGCGCGCCATGCTCAAGGCCATCGGCTTCACCGATGAGGACTTGAAGAAGCCCATCATTGGGGTTGCCAATACGTGGATCGAAACTATGCCATGCAACTACAACCTGCGCGAGCTGGCCACACACGTCAAGGCCGGTATTCGCGCGGCGGGCAGTGTATTGAAACGGGGCATCGAAGTGCTCACGGGGCCGACTATGCATTTGCAATACATCAAGCGCAGCGAGGCTGCGCGCATGAGCGAGCGACCCTCGACCGAATCGGCGTCGAGCCACACGTGCGGCAAGTTCCGTCGCGCGGCATACGCGCGAAGCGCCAGCGCCCCAGAGTCCAAGTCGCTGCCGATGATCTGCAGCCCCTCGGCGGCTGGCCCAGCCTTGAGCCGCTGCCGCCGGGCGAGGAACTCCTGCAGCAGCACGTCGGACAGCTCGGCGTCCTCAGCCATGAGGCGGCGCAGCTGGGTGGGCGGGAAGAAATCATATTCCACCGCGTATCCCGGCCGCATCAGCTCGGCACGCTCAAGCCCAGGGATCGAGCGGATGAAGTCGACTTGAACATCGTAGGGCAGGCTTGTTGAAAGACCGTTCACATAGAATTCGTCGGTATGTCTCCCTTCCGGCTCGAGAAAAACTTGATGGGCCTCGCGATGGGAGAATTTGACTATCTTGTCTTCGATAGATGGGCAATATCTCGGACCCGTTCCCTCAATTCTTCCAGAGTAAAGTGGGGACCGATGCAGGTTCTTGCGTATGATGTCGTGCGTGCTGGCGGTGGTGTGCGTTATCCAGCAAGGCATCTGTTCCATATGGAACTGACCGTGGTTGAGCGTGAAAATTTCCGTCGGCAGAGCCGTTTCGAAGGGTAAAAAACTGAATCGTGGCGGAGGTTCGTCTCCGCGTTGAATCTCGCATCGTTGAAAATCAATCGATCGGCCGGCGATCCGGCACGGGGTGCCCGTCTTGAAACGGCCTATTTCAAATCCAAGCTGGCGGATCGAAGCGCTCAGTCCCGAGTTGGTATCGGCCATTCGCCCCCCGCGGCGGGTCGTCTCGCCAACATGGAGAAGCCCTCCTAGGAATGTCCCTGACGTGAGGATAACGGCGTTTCCATAGACCGCCATGCCGAGATCGGTCTCGACCCCGCTGACTCTCCGTTTTCCATCGACTACAATATTAGAAACAGTTGCTTGTTTGATGTCCAAGCCTACCGCACCCTCGAGGACCGCTTTCATTCTAAACTGGTAGGCCTTCTTGTCGCACTGAATGCGAGGCGCCCGAACACTTGGGCCTTTGCTGCGATTCAACAGGCGAAATTGAATACCAGTCGCGTCAGCATTGATCCCCATCGCGCCGCCCAATGCATCGATCTCCCTAACAATTTGACCCTTCGCTGAACCGCCGACTGCCGGGTTACAAGACATTTGGGCGACCGTGTCGAGATTTTGGGTTAATAAAAGGGTCGAGCAGCCAAGACGCGCCGCAGCCAAAGCGGCTTCCACGCCGGCGTGGCCGCTTCCCACGACGATCACGTCATAGTGTTTGGGTAATGCGTACATGTTCCACGTGGAATTAACCAAGAATGCCCTGCCGGGATAACGGCAACAAAGTCGCTAGGCCAATCTCTTTTTTTTCTCCACGTAGCGTCCAACTTACGACCGTCAAATTCGGAGAAAACTCTGCTAGCACCTGCCGACACGCTCCACAGGGCATTATGGGCTCCTCGGAGTCGGACACGATTGTAATGGATTGAAACTCTCTCTCCCCCTCTTGCACCGCATTTCCCACACAGACGCGCTCGGCACACATAGTTAACCCGAAGGAAATATTCTCGACATTACAGCCCGCAAACACCCGGCCTGAGACAGAAAGCAGGGCTGCTCCCACTAGGAATTTTGAGTAAGGGGCATACGCTCGAGAGCGCGCTTGGATGGCAATTTCTCGAAGAGAGTCTTTCATAAATAACTAATTAATAGAATCTTGAGGAACAGCTAATGCCGAATCCGGCTTTGCGACGGGGTCCATAGCAGCATCTTTCTCGGCCTGTTGGAGTAACCGTAGCGCTATCCGTCCCAAAAGCGCCAAAACCAGAGCAGCACTGACAAATCCACCCAACCAAATAAAATACTCGACGACGCGCGGATGCGTCGTTCCGCGAGCTAGATTCAATCCCAACTGACCTAGCGTTCCCAGATACGAATAGAGGAACAGGCCCGGCGCTTGTCCGATCGCGACCCAAAGTATGCAGACACGAAAACGAATCCGGGTAAGCCCGTACAAATAGTTCAACAAGCTGGTGGGGAAGAGCGGATGCAATTGACTGAGCAGAATGATCTTCCATCCTTCTCTTTCAACCGCCGGTTCCAGCGCGTTCAGCGTCCGATTACGGAGCAGTTTTCTTTTTAGCCATTCCCGGCCAATCCATCGGCTGATAAAAAAAGAAATGGCCGCGCCGCCGACATTTCCAAGGAGCGCGATCAAAAAACCCCACCATAGGCCGAAGAAAAAGCCGGCGCCGATGCTCAGAACTCCGCCAGGCAGGAGCAGCACATTGCAACAAGCATACAGAAGGGGATAACAGACCGCGCTCCAAACACCCCAATGCATGACGTGCTGCTGAATCGTCGCCAAAAAATCGGCGATTGGAAACTTTCGCGAAACGAAAAACAGTGCGATCGCTAACGCAGCCAGAGCGCTGAGTTGGACAATGATTGCGCGGCGAATCTTGACCATCGCCAGACACTCATCGCTTCAAAGGCCGCGCGCAAATTCTGTCAGCTCTTGCTCAACACCGGGCGCAGCTCCGCCACCGCCTCCGCGATCGCGGCAACGTGCATCGGATTCGTTCCGCAACAACCGCCGATTAATCGTGCACCTCTTGCCACCATCTCTCGAGCCGATTGCGCGAAGTAATTGGGCGAACTGTGATTCAAATTGCACTCGTGGTATTTCGGGTCGCCCGCAGTGGGATAGACGGAAAGAACGTATTCCGCCGGAATACGCTCCAACAGTCGCACCATTCCGTGGGGACCATTCATGCAGTTCACCCCGACGATTTTCGCTCCCAAATCATGGAGCTTTGCGAACGCATCGACCAGGAGCATTCCCGAAGAAATCCGCCCCTCTGGGGTGCACGCGAACGAGCAAATCTTAAGAGCGGCGCCACTCTGATTAGCCGCGCGCAAGGCGATCTCCATTTCGGCAAAGTCCATAAATGTCTCGCAGAAAATCAAATCGACGCCGCCTTCGAGAAGCGCCCCAATCTGCTCGCGAAAAACTTCCGCGCGATCGATCCCGCGCGCCGCAGCTTCTGCGCCGTCGACACCTAACGGACCAACGCTTCCTGCTACATAAACATCTTTGCCCCGCGCTGTTTTGGCCGCGATTTGTGCGGCGGCGCGATTGATTTCCTCAACCCGCTCTCCTAATCCGAATCTTTCCAGGCGCACCGCGTTGCCTCCGAACGAGTTCGTCTCTATGACCCGCGCTCCCGCCGCGATATATTGCTGATGAATCGTCTCGATCCGATCAGGCTCTCTCACGCACAACTCTTCGAAACACCGCTCGAGCGGGATTCCAGCCTCGAGCAGCAACGTCCCCATCGCTCCATCTCCGCAGAGGACGCGCGTTTGCAGTTCGTCGAGCAAATCCATCTGAGATGTCGCGTCGCGTCGCGGTCATACCCCACCGCGTCCGGCTGCTATCTTTCCGATCCGCATGTTGCGTTGTTAAACAATCGCTCAACAAGAAGCCAGCAACTTCGAACAAGGTCCACCTTGTTTCGTCTGTTTCATCTGGAAGTAGTTTGTCGGGCGCAGCGACGAATGTTATCAACATTAACTTGCTAAGCTTCTACGAGAGGCAAAAGCACGAATCCGAAGGGGTTATTCGCGACGATAAGATGATGAAGAAGGTGTTCTTAAAAATTTAGTTCTTCATAAAGGTGTTAAAAACTCTACAAACTCACTCACCTTCCATGTCGCCCAAGACCGCTTTTTCGATCGACTCGCTTCCGGCAACAAAGACTTTTCAGATCGATCCACCGGCGAGCGAACCGGAAACAACGACCGATAGTTTATTCGAGCATTTCGCGTGGCTCTACATCTTCTGCCGCGAAAAACTTTTTCGTGACGACACCGCTCGCATGATCAGCGCTTTATGGCCGGCGAGTGAACCGGCCCCCGGAGAAGAGATAATTGAATTAGGATGCGGCCCTGGATTTTATTCCTGCCAACTGGCCGGGAGATTTTCGAAGACATCTGTGCTGGGAGTAGATCGTTCTCCCAGCCAGCTCAATTGGGCCCGCGAAAAAGTGCAGGCGTTGCGCTTGAACAATTGCCGTTTCGAAAGCGATAACGTTATGGATCTGTCGCACGCGGACAGCAGTTTCGACGTCTTGATAGCGTCCCGCCTTTTCACCGTCTTGCCGGATCGACGGCGTGCCGTCGCGGAAATGCATCGAGTCCTTCGTCCCGGCGGACGCTGTTTCATCGCGGAGCCGCGCTATGCTTTTTGGGCTTCGCTTCCACTCTATGCCATGTGGTTGCTGGCCGGAATCACACGTTTTAGGAACGGCTATCGAGAGCCCAGCAAGGCCCGGGTTTTGTCGTCGGGCGAAATGGATAGGCTCTTTGCCACGCAACCATGGCGAAAAATGAAAACGTGGCAGGACGGGCGGTATCAGTACGCCTTGTGTGAAAAAAGTTGACGCGCTCTGCGTTCAAACGCAGACAGCACGCCGTCATGAAGCTTGTTCATCGCGTCCTCGATCCAGGCGATTCGTCACACACGCTCAAGAAAGCTTGCGCTCTCGCCGTCATGACGAAGGCTCCGCGGGCTGGGAAGGTGAAGACGCGTCTCACTCCTCCTCTCACTCCGGAAGAGGCAGCCGCGCTCAACATTTGTTTTTTGCGCGACACGACAGCGGCCATCTCCGAAGCCGCGGCGAATGGATTGGCGCGTGGAATTGCCGTTTACACTCCGGTCGGAGCCGAAGAGGCCTACGCCGAAATCTTGCCCGAAGAATTCGAGCTCGTGCTGCAACGCGGAGATGCTTTCGGCGAGAGACTGGCCTTCGCGACCGAAGATCTCTTGTCGCTCGGGTTTGAATCCGCGTGCTTGATCGATTCGGACAGTCCCACCGTGCCGCCACGAGCGTTTGCCGAAGCGGCCGAGATTTTGTCGCAGCCGGACGACACGGTCGTGCTCGGGCCTTCCGACGACGGCGGATATTATTTGATCGGCCTGAAAAAATTACATCGTTCGCTCTTCGAAGAAATCGATTGGAGCACCGAGCGCGTCTTGGAACAAACGATCGACCGCGCCCGCCAGCTCGGATTGATGGTCCATCTTTTGCCGGCGTGGTACGACGTGGATGATCGCGCGACGCTGCGCCGGCTCTGTCAGGAATTCTTCGATCCGAGTGGCGACCGGGCAGATGGTTATCCCGCCCCTGCGACGCGGAGTTATCTCGCGGATTTTTTGAAGCGCGAAGGCCGCGATCGCATTTGGCCTAAAGAGTCGCAGCCATGAGCGCGCATCAAAAACGCGCGCTCGTCACCGGCGGGGCCGGCCTGATCGGTTCGCACGTCGCGGATTTATTGCAGAGCGAAGGCTGGAAGGTGCGCATTCTCGACAACCTCGAGCCGCAAACCCATCGCAAAGGCAAACCCGCCTGGATCTCGAGCGAGGCCGAATTCGTCGAAGGCGATTTGCGCGATCGCGCGACGATGACAGCAGCGCTTCAGGACATCGACGTCGTTTTCCATCAGGCGGCTTACGGCGGCTACATGCCCGAGATCGCGAAATATGTCGAGGTCAACAGCTTTGGCACCGCGCAGATGCTGGAGATCATTCGCGAACAAAACCTCTCGATAAAAAAACTTATCGTCGCCTCTTCGCAGGCCGTTTATAGCGAAGGCGCGGCCACATGTCCGGAGCACGGCCTGGTTTTTCCCGACGTCCGCCCGATCGAACAACTCCAGGCGGGCGATTGGTCCGTGCATTGTCCCGTCTGCGGCGCGATTACAAAAAGCGCGCCGACGCCGGAACGCGCACCCGTCGGCGGAGAAACGGTTTACGGTCTCACGAAGGTCGATCAGGAAAAACTCGTGCTGCTTTGGAGCAAGCAAATCGGAATTCCGGCCGTCGCGCTGCGTTACTCATGCACCTACGGACCGCGGCAATCGATCTTCAATCCATACACCGGCGTGATCGCGATCTTCTGCACGCGGCTGCTGAACAATCTTCCGCCCGTGCTCTACGAGGACGGCGAACAGACGCGCGATTTTTCCTTCGTCGAAGATATCGCGCGGGCAAATCTTTTCGCGGCGGAAAGCGACAAGCTCGATGGCCTTCCCGTTAATGTCGGGAGCGGCCGCGGGGTCAGCATTCGGGAAGTGGCCGACCAAATTTCCGACGCGCTCGGCATTCACATTGCGCCCGAGGCCAAAGGCGAATTTCGTCCCGGCGAAATGCGGCATCTCACCAGTGGCATCGATCGCATCCGCGCCGCCGGATACAAACCGCAGATGGATTTGGCCACCGGGATCGGCCGTTATCTCGACTGGATCCGGCAGCAAGGCGACGTGCGCGATTATTTTTCCGAGGCGGCGAATATTCTTCGCAGCAAAGGGATCGTTCATCGCGTAAAAGTCGGTGATGACCGACGCGGTTAGCATTCCAGATTTCAATTCGCCGATCGTCGAGCACGCCCGCAAAGATTTCCCGCTCCTGGATGCGGAGATGAGCGTGGCGGCGGCGCTCGAACGCATCCGCAAGGAAGGCGTCGGCGAACGCGTCATTTATTTTTTCGCGACCGATAACGAGAAGCGCTTGGTCGGCGTCCTGCCGACGCGGCGGTTGCTGACCGCGCCGCTCGAGACGCGGCTGGAGGACATCATGGTGCGTCGCGTGGTGGCGATCCCGGCCAGCGCGACCGTGTTGGAAGCGTGCGAATTTTTTGTGCTCTACAAATTCTTCGCGTTTCCCGTCGTCGACCGCGCGCGGCGGGTTGTTGGGATCGTGGATGTGAGCCTTTTTGCGGAAGAGATCCTGGAAGCCGGCGAGCGTGAAGAAAAAAGGCCGACGGTCGCCAATCTCGGCGACGATGTTTTCGAGGCGCTCGGTTTCCGGCTGGCCCAGATTCGCGGCGCCTCGCCCTGGCGCGTTTTTCGTTATCGCTTTCCGTGGCTGCTCGCGACCGTTGCGGCGGGCACCGCTTGCGCCGTCCTCGCGGGTGCGTTTGAAGCGACGCTCGCCGGCAGTCTCGTCGTCGCCTTTTTCCTCACGATGGTACTGGGCCTGAACGAAAGCGTCAGCATGCAATCGATGACGCTGACCATCCAGGCGTTGCGCGTGAACACGCTGACGCGCCGCTGGTTCCTGGAAAACTTGCGCCGGGAAATTGTCACGTCGCTGCTGCTCGGCCTGGCCTGCGGCCTTCTCGTCAGCGCGATCGTCTGGACATGGCGGCGCGATGCCAACGGCGCGATGGTCGTGGGCGCGAGCATTGCCGTCTCGCTCGTGACGGCGTGCCTGTTCGGGTTCAGCGTGCCGTCGCTCCTGCACTGGCTAAAACTTGATCCGAAGATCGCGGCCGGCCCGGTGACGCTGGCGGTGACAGATTTCTTCGCGCTCGCCTTTTATTTCTCGCTCGCGTGGATGGTGCTCGGATGAATGCGCGAACGCCGCGCGGAATTTCGGTGATCATTCCTGCGCTGAACGAAGAAGAACCGATCGGCTCCGTCGTCCAGGAATGCCTCACGACTGGTCTGCCCGATGAAGTCATTGTCGTCGACAACGGCAGTACCGACCAGACCGCGAACCGTGCCCGTGCCGCCGGCGCCCGGGTGGTTGCGGAGCCGACGCCCGGCTACGGCCGCGCCTGTGCCGCGGGTATTCGCGCACTCTCACCCCAAACGACGATCGCACTTTTCCTCGATGGCGATGGCAGCGATTGTCCCGAGCTGATGGAACAACTCGTCGGGCCCATCGTCGAAGGGAGACAAGATTTCGTCATCGGCTCTCGCACGCGCGGCCAACGCGAGCCGGGAAGCATGAATTTCCAGCAGGTTTTCTCCGGCCGGATCGCGGGCATTTTTCTGCGGCTTCTTTACGGCGTGAAATATTCCGACATGTGTCCGTTCCGCGCGATCCGGCGCGACGCGCTCGACCAGCTCGGGATGAAAGAAGAAACATACGGCTGGAATCTGGAGATGCAGATGCGCGCGGCGCGCTCGGGTTTGCGGATTTTGGAAGTGCCGGTGAACCACCGTTGCCGGACCGGCGGCGAATCGAAAGTGTCGGGCACACTCCGCGGGTCTTTCGTGGCCGGCATCCGAATTATCGCGACGCTGTTCCGCGTCGCCGCTGAGCGGCGGCGTTCGTAGAATTATGTTCCGCGCGCCATCGAATCTTGTAATCTCGGCGGCATGAGCCGAGGTCGAGCCATCGGCGCAGGATTTCTCTCCGGCGCAATCGCGGGTCTGGTCATGACGGCGGTGATGCTGTTGCTCGCCTGGCTCTTTGGCGTGGCCACGCCGCTCACGATTTTCGGCGACCGGCTCTCGGTTTTTATTCCAGCGGACGAGTTTCTTGCGCTGATGGGCCGCGTCGGTGGCTACAACCACATGAAGCAGCTCGGAGTTGGCTCCGTGATTTTCGGGCAGATCCTGGTGGGCGCTCTGGGCGGAATCGTTTATGGCCTCGCGGCGCGCCGCCGCCGGCGCGGGTTTGTTTTTGGCGGAATCATTTTCATTCTGCTCCCACTCGCTGCGGTCGCGATCTTTCTCTGGCCGGTGCTCGGGACACATTATTTCGGATTGCCAATCGCGCGCGCGACTGCGGTCACGCTTTTAGGCCTAACGACAGCATTTTTTTTCTTCGAACGAACGCTCGTTCTCGGTTTCCGCTTTCTCACGCGGCCGACGATGCGGGTGAACGATCAGGAGTTCAGTCCGCCCATGGGACGGCGGGCGCTTCTTTTTGGCGGGTTAGGGATCTTGATCGCCGGCGGAGGCGGCGCGGGAATTCTCCGTGCACTCTACCGCGTCGCGACGTTCAGTTACGACGGCCTGCAATACAAAGGCCGAATCGTTCAAGGAATTACGCCTAACGACCAGTTCTATTGCGTCACAAAAAACGTAGTCGATCCGCGGGTGAACGCCTCACTTTGGCGGCTCGAAGTCAGCGGCCTGGTCAAGACGCGCCAGACGTATCATCTCGAGCGGCTGAAGGCGCTGCCCGCGGTTACGCAGGAAACGACGTTGATGTGCATCAGCAACGGGCTCGACGCCGGCTTGATGAGCAATGCCCTCTGGAAAGGCGTGCCGATGGGAATGCTGCTCAACGCCGCTACTCCGCTTCCTGGCGCCGCCAAGGTGCGGCTGCACGGCGTCGATAATTACACCGACACATTTCCCCTCGAGAAGGCGATGGATTCGACCACGCTGGTTGTTTACGAAATGAACGGCGAACCGTTGCCGCAGCGGCACGGATTTCCCGCGCGGGTGATCGTGCCGGGTTACTTCGGGGAGAAGCATGTGAAATGGATCACGCGGATCGAAGTGTCCGATGCGGACGCGAAAGGCTTTTACGAAACACAGGGCTGGGGCCCGGACTTCATCGTCCCGACGCGGTCGCGTTTCGATCAGCCGGATCACGAGTCGACTTTCAAGCTTGAGCTCGCGAGCAAGGGAATTCTGGTGAGCGGTGTCGCGTTCGGTGGCGATCGCGGGATCACGCGCGTCGAAGTCAGTTTCGATAACAGCGCGAGCTGGGAGCAAGCGAAGCTCGATTATCCCGGGACGAAATTGACCTGGGCGCTCTGGAGTTATAACTGGCAGCCGAAAGGCGTCGGCGATTACACGCTCGTCGTGCGCGCGACCGACGGTGAAGGCGAAGCGCAAGAATGGGACGAAGAGCGTCCCTTCAAATCAGGCACGACCGGATTTCACAAGATCACCGTGCACGTCATTTAACTAAACGAACCGGGTCATCCCGAGCGAAGTCGAGGGACCCCGTGGCCCGTCGCGCGACACTCCCCGGGGTCCCTCGACTTCGCTCGGGATGACGGCTCTTTATATTATTTCTGGCAACGCGGGCACCAGGCGGTGGTTCGACCGCCAATCATTTCTTTTCGTAACGGCGAACCATGTCGCGGGCACACGCCGCCTTGTTTCCATTTTTGATGGATCAGCCAATGACGCGGCGGATCGTCGAAGTTCGGGCTGATGATGCGGAGCGATTCGCGGGCGACGAAGCGGGTCTCGCGGAACAATCCGGCGCGCTGCGCCGAAGATAGCCGGCCCGCTGGAACCGCCGGTGCAATCTTCGCGCGCCAAAGAATTTCGTCGGCCATCCAGTTGCCGATTCCGGAAAAGCCAGCTTGCAGCAGGATGACGGCTTTGATGGGGGCGCGGGCATGCCGATCAAGGAACGCGTCCAGAAATTCGCGATCGAATTGTTTTGAGCCGATCTCAGGCCCGCCCGTTTTCCACCAGGCGGGCTCGGTTTCCCCATGATGAAATCGCACCCGACCAAAGAGGCGCGCGTCGCGGAAGACGAGGGCCCGACGCGCTTGTTGCAGGATGAAGTGATCGTGTTTTTCGGCGCGGAATCCCGCGGGCTCGGTCCGCATTTTGCCGCTCATGCCGAGATGAAGTCCGACCCAATTATCACCAGAAAATTCGAAGAACATCTGCTTGCCGCGCGCGTGCGACCGCAGATAGCGCTGTCCGGTTAATCGCCGCGCCATCTCGCGCGGATCGCTCCCGCGAAAAATTCTCTTCTGCGCGTGGAGTTGCACCGCGACGATTTTTTTCCCAAGGCCGCAGTCCCATTGCCGGCGAAAAAATTCCACCTCCGCCAATTCAGGCATCACGCAAAATAGCCGACACGCTCGTGCTGTCGACGCATAGGCTGGAAGTCTGTGTTCCACTTGCGCCGTGTGCTAGCTTTGCTCATGGAGAAAGTGATCATTGTCGGGAGCGGTTGCGCAGGATTGACCGCCGCGATTTACGCCGCGCGCGCGAACCTGAGGCCGCTCGTGCTGGAGGGACCGCAACCGGGTGGCCAGCTTTCGACCACGACGATGGTCGAGAATTTTCCCGGCTTTCCCAACGGCATCGATGGCCCGCAGCTCATCATCGACATGCACACGCAGGCGGAAAAATTCGGTGCGCGCTTTTCCTATTCCGAGGCGACCGATTACGAGCCGCTCGATGGCCACCTCCGGATCAAAGCCGACGACGAATGGATCGAGACGCAGTCGCTGATCGTGGCGAGCGGCGCGTCCGCGCGTTGGCTGGGCCTCGAAAACGAAGAGAAACTCGTTGGCCATGGATTGACGTCGTGCGCGACCTGCGATGGCGCTTTCTATCGCGACGTGCCCGTCTGTGTAATCGGGGGCGGCGATTCCGCCGCGGAAGAAGCGCTTTTTCTGACCCGGTTCGCCTCGAAGGTTTATCTCATTCACCGGCGGGACAAATTGCGCGCTTCGAAGATCATGGCGGACCGTGTCCTCGCTTGCGAAACGATCGAGCCGATTTGGAATACGGTCGTGACGCGATATGTGCCGGATGAAAAAGGCGAGATGCGCGCGGTGATATTGCGCGACGTCACGACCCATGAAGAACGCGAGCTCTTCGTCGCCTGCGTTTTCGTTGCGATCGGTCACGATCCGAACACGAAAGCGTTCCAGGGGAAACTCGAGACCGACCCGGATGGATATCTAATCGTGAGACATCTGGCGGAAAGCCGCCATCCCGGCATATTCATCGCCGGCGATGTGGCGGATCGCGTTTACAAGCAGGCGGTCACCGCGGCCGGCTCCGGCTGCGCCGCGGCGATGGAGGCGGAGAAGTATCTGAGCGCGCTGGAGAAGTAGGAATCTCCTTGAAGGTCTGCGACCTCACTCAATTTTACTCGCCGCTAAGTGGTGGAGTGAAACGGTACGTTCACGAAAAGATCAGCTACATCCAAACGGCCTCGCCGCAGGACCAGCATGTCCTGATCATTCCGGGCGCGAAGACGGAGGTCGCGGCAGGCGGGCGTTCCCGGGTTTATTCGATTCGTTCTCCGCTGATCTCGCGCTCCTCGCGTTACCGCGTCCTGTTGAACCTCGGTGCGGTGAGCGAAATTTTGGAACGCGAGCGCCCGGATATCGTCGAGTCGAGCGATCCATATCAAGTGGGCTGGCGGGCGATTTCGGCGAGCCGGGCGTTACGAATTCCGGTCGTGGCGTTTTATCATTCGCATTTTCCTGAAGCGTATTTGCGCGGCGCCGAAAGGCTTCTCGGCAAACGTGGCGGTAATTTCCTCATGATGGCGTCCGAGAAATATGTGCGCCGGCTTTACAACCAATTCGAAGCGACACTAGTCCCATCCGCGCCCCTGGCCGGCGTGCTCGAAGAATGGGGCGTGCGCAATGTGCGGCAGCTCGGCCTCGGCGTGAACACGGAGAGCTTTCAGCCGAATCCGGATGATGCGGCCACGACGCGCCGATCGCTTGGGATCGCGCCGGAGCGAACGTTGCTGCTCTACATCGGCCGTCTGGCGCGGGAGAAGAACGCGGCGACGCTTTTCAAATCGTTCGAGCTTCTCGCGCGGCGGCGACCCGATCGGTTTCACCTGCTTGTGATCGGCGATGGACCGCAGGGCGAGCAGTTACGCGGGTTGCAAGCGCAAACAGGAAGCGTTTCGTCGATTCAGTACTGCACGGATTCGCTCGAGCTCGCACGTTTCTACCGCGCCGCGGACATGTTCGTGCATCCGGGAACGCAGGAAACGTTCGGGCTGGTCGCGTTGGAGAGCCAGGCTTGCGGCACGCCGGTCGTTGGGATTCGCGGTTCGAACCTGGATCGAATCATACTTCACGAACAGGAATCGTGGGCGGCGGAGAACACGCCGGCGGCCTTGGCGGACGCGATCGAAGAATTCAGCAGCCAAGATCTGAAGGCTCTGGGCGCGGCCGCGGCGAATTTGGCGGCGGAGCGTCATGCCTGGCCGCGCGCCTTCGAGCGACTCTTTTGCATTTACCGCGAGGTCTGCGCAAACTACACAAGTCATTGACCTGATGAAGGACGAAAAGGCATTTACCATTCGGAGTTATCGCGCCTCGGATCGAGCGGCCGTGCGGCGGCTGTGTTGCCAGACCGGGTTCCTCGGCGAACCGATCGATCCGGTTTACGAAGACCACGAATTGTTCGCCGATTTCCTCACCACTTATTACACCGACAAGGAACCAGAATCATCCTTCGTGCTCGAAGTGGACGGGAAGATCCGCGGTTACCTGCTCGGCTCGCGCAAGCCGCTCCGGAATCAATTCTATTCCTTTCGCCAGAACTTCCGGCTCTTTCTGCGCACGATGCTGCGTTACCATCGCTACAACCAACGGTCGCGACGGTTCATTCGCTGGATGGTCAGCCACGGCTGGCGCGAAGTGCCGGCCGCGCCCAGGCGGACGCCGCATTTCCACATCAACCTCCAGCCGGACGCGCGCAAGATGTCGACCACGCGCGCGTTGATGAGCGCATATCTGAGTTATCTCTACCGGTGCGGCGAGAAACGCGTCTACGGCCAGATCGTCACCTTCGAAAGCCGGCGCGGCGAGAAAATGTTCGAGCGTTACGGCTTCCGCGTGATGAACCGGGCCGAGATCACGAAATACAAGGCGTTTTATCCCGAGTCGGTTTATCTCAGCACGGTGATCAAGAACTTGGAAACCGCGGAGCCGCTCACGGTTTCCGCGCGTTCGCGTCCTTAGCGGTTGCTTGTGGCGGACCCATCACTGCGCTACAATGCGCGCGTCATTGCCGGCATAGCTCAGTTGGTAGAGCAGCTGATTTGTAATTTGAAAATGGCCTTTTGCCGGCTTTAGCAATCATTGGCTGCACCTCATTATACGAGGGAAAACGGCTTTTCAATCTTAGCTATCGTTTGCCCTCATATGCTGGTTTTTGGAGCTGCCGTATAGAAAGGCCGTATAGAAATTTCCTGCGATGCGACTCCGCTGCAGAACCTGGTTGCGCACTCATTTTTTCAGCTGACGTTCGCGGAACGTTGCCGGCGTAGCTCAGTGGCAGAGCAGTCGATTTGTAATCGACCGGTCAGGAGTTCGACTCTCCTCGCCGGCTTAGTCTTCAATCCTACCGATCAAAATCGCGTCGTCTCAAGTTTCTCCATGAAATCGTGGATGCGATTGCCTGGGGTGCGGGGCGGAAAGAGATCCTGCACCGGCACCTTCAGCACTTCGGCTAGATAAAGCAGCGTCTTGTCGTCGACGTACGACAGGCGCGCTTCGATTTTCGAGACGCCGCTGCGGCTGATGTCGAAACCTGCCAACTGCAGTTTCGTCGCAAGGTCGGACTGCGACCAGCCGAGCGCATAACGACGACGACGGACCTGCGGGCCGATGTTGTTTTTGTAGCGCACGTTGATGTCGACTCAGCGCTCCTTGGTTTTCGTCTCCGCCGTTTCGAAGCTGACGCGTGGTGAGCACTCGACCTGACAGAGCTCAATCAGCTGATTTGCCGTTCGCCTCGGCAATGCATCCGCGGCTTTGTCACGGAAGTCCGCGGATGGTTTCAGGTAATGGCGCGACTCGAACAAATCGTCGAGAGATTCACCCGCGAGAGCCAGGACCTTGTCGAAGGTCTCGTCCTCGGTGGCGATGTGCGAGAGAAGTGCGGGCGCCGGAAAATTAACGCGCGCGATGCAGCCATCGGTTCCGCTGGCGGTCCATCGGGAGCCGCCGCCGTCGGTGATAATGAAGTCTTCTTTGTGCCGTTTGGCTTCACGGACGAGCTCGCCTTTGAGAGTTTTGAGACGCTCCCCATAGGTCGTTAGGGCTCGGTGCAGCGATACAGCTTCGTTTACCAATTTCTTTAATTCATTTTCGGTCATAAACAGAGTGCGTTGAGGTTTCTCGCCGCGCTCGCTCTGGCGCACTTGCTCCAGAACTCGCGCGACACGAACGCTCTACACCCCGTTTTTTGCTGGCTGGCGGTTGGGCCGTGCGGCCTTTCTCAGTTGTTCTCGCAACGACCTCTGAGATTCTCCACTGACCTGCGAAAGTTTTTGACAGGTTCTGGGCCGGCCAATCGGAATCGGAAATTTTACAGAGCCAACCGCCTTTTTCCCTCTCGATAGGCGAAGTGGCCATTGGTCAAGTATTGCCGCTGTGTTCACCTGAACGTATCTTGGAACCGGGCAAGAAGAAAGGGATGAACAATGACTAAAACAGCGACCAGAAACAGAGTAGAAGCCGTTGACACCGGCTCGTTTACATCGACAACCACCATCGCCGCGCTGCTTTTCTTGGCAGCGAAGTTCCCGCACCGTCAGTTTAACAGCGCCGAACTTTGCGTGCTTTCAGGGATCGGGCGGACCGCGATATCGCAAATCAAGAACGCGTCCGATTCTCCATTCTCGCTAGGCAAATGTACGCTGCAACGACTGGACACCTGGCTTGCCAATCACCCTGGCTTCAAGCAAGAATGAATCGTTGGGCTGAAACAGGGATTAATATGGCCAGAGGAATTCGCAAGAGCATCACGATTCCTGGCCTGCTTGCTCCGGCCGTGAAACTGCGGTGCGCCGAATTCGGACACACGATTTTCGCGCCATATGCAGTCGAGCTGGTCTGCTACGATCTGCGTTCCGACGCGAAGCACGAGATCACCGTTGCAATAGCTCGCGACACGCAAGCCGCGCAAGACGCCGTGGACCGCGAGTTGGTCTCGCGTTATCGCCCGGGACAGAAACGCGAAGGGCTACTCGTGCAGCTCGTCGAGCGTATTCACCATTTGCAGACCGTCGCGACGCGCAGCCGGCACGATTTACCGGTGCAGCTCAGTGCAGTCCCGGAACGTGTCACCTTCCCGTTCGATATCTGGAGGCTCGTTGACGTGCGCTGGCAGGAACTTGGCTATCCCTCGTTCTCCGCGTACGTAACGGGGCTCATCCGCTACGATCTACTCGTGGGCGGGCCGCATTCCACGATAACGGCTGATCCACGCTCGAAACTCCAACGCAAACTTACCCGAAAAACACTTGCGGCCCGCCGCAAAGGAGGCCGTCGCAAGATTCTGTTAGACCACTTGATCGAGGAAGCAGAGGGACACCCTGTGCCGCAGGAAGAGATGCAACGAGTCAAAGCGCGAATCGCAAAGGCGCTACGCGACATCTCGTTTACGCGCTGAGCCGTCATCTTATTTCGGAACGAGCAATAGCTCCTCGAACGCAACCGATACGAACCTCCCTCCGCGCGGAGCGAGCACAGTCAAGGTGGAGCGCAGCGAAGCGAGCAATACCTTTACGGCGCGCAGCGAGCGATAAAATCCAAGGTTCGGGGTGCGTCTTGTGTCGACCGTGTGAGTAAGTGATTCGGCCGAAGACTCTGATGCAGCGCTTCGGATCTGCGATCACACCGTCATTCGACGAACCATGCTTTTCGTTTCTCTTTCTCACCGCACTGGCCATGCCTCGCTACCATGTTTATCGACAGTCCGGGCTGCCTCCGATTGAGTATAGAAATTACGGGGGCGGCTCGAGAAGCGGTTCGCTTTCCCCAGCCTGAGCGCGGAGCGTCGGCAATACCTGCTTAAGGTAATCCACACGGCTCCCATCTCCCAGCTCGTAGACTTCGACGGCCTTTCGAAAATATTCCCGCGTCGCAAGCGGCACGAAACGGCCAAGAAGCGTCGCATTCTCAAGCGCAAACCGCGTGTAAAAGCAGCGCATTAAAGGGGTCCACAGTTGAAAAAGTTTTGCCTGACACATCACCGAATCGAGAATCAAGAGATCGCCGTATTCGGTAACTACCGGGACTCTACCATCCGGGTCTGTGCGGGCATGTTTGGCGAAGTTCTGAACCTTGTTCGCCTGTTTGAGTTGCTTGTTTGTAAGCGACCGTTTCCAGGTTTGAATGATCGTCGGGAGTCCCTTGTTCCTGCCTATGGCGTGAAAGCACTCGTTAGCGGCGGCTGCGAGCGCATGAATGGAAATGGGGTCGCCGTAGTTGAACCAGAGGGTTATTGCGGTTTCAAGCTGGGCTTGAGCCGCAACCGTCTTGTCGTAGACCACTATTCTAGGCGGCTTTCTGGGGTCGGGTTTGGATTCGGGGGCGCTCACCGATGATTAAATCTCAGGTTCCGGCAAGTCGGCTAGTGGGTCGAACGGCCCCATCGGAGCAAAAATCAGCGAGCCTAAAAACTCATGTTTCCCGAGGAAATGCCAATAGCGGACCAAGACGTGTTCAAGGATTGAGTTCTCTGAAACGGCTTCGTCGGGATCGGGAAAGACATATCCTTTGGTCCGTTTGCTATCTGCGGCGAATTTCACGAGAACGCGGGCGGCGTATAATCTGGCGTAAAGCCAATACATTTGTTCTCGCGTTAGCGTGGGCCACGTCCTCCCTCCTGCGAATTCTACGCATGCTCTATCAAGAGTTCGTTGGTTCGCTGACTCATCGAACTTCATGGCGTTTATTGCGGCCTCACGAGTCGGAAATTGTTTCCCGTCCTTCCAATCTTTCAGAGATTTTAGCCGCTCTGGACGGTCCGCCAGCTTGTCCAGCTCCCCCTCAAGAATCGAAAGAATCTCAGGCCAGCCCATGTCCCGAAGTTCTTAATCGCCTGAGATCTGGACGCTGCTTTTTGCCCTCGGAGTCGCCTTATTCCTGTATCTCGACTTCCTTTTCGATGGCTCTGGCAAGCTCTCCTTCATCCCACGTTATTTCACGTTGGCGTATGGTTATTTTCTTGGGTGGATGCTTCTTGAACTTTTCAAAAAGCCAGCTCGCAATCAGATTACCCGCTATACCCGTCGCGAAACCGACAATAAAGGTGGCCGTGTCCTCATGACCGAAATCACGGTGGAGGAGGCCCGGTAAAATGCGGATCGTCACGCCATCCGGTTTGTCCTGCTCTAAGAAGGATTCGAGATGCAGACCGGCACGCACTTCGACCACGATTTGCATGGACACATTCAAGGCAATCCGGCGAGGCGAGGCGAGAATTTTCCATACCGAATCGGAAGCAAGACCAGTGACTCTGCCGGCGCGGCTCGGGATTGACCCCTGAAGGTGATCAACGCGATGGAACTAGTTGGCGGGGTTGGAAGCTTTTAACAATTCGGGATGGCGATCCGACGATACCGCGGATAATCGCAGTGACCTCTTGTAAGGCGCTTAAGCGCACTTATGCGGCTGCGCAGCAGCGGCATCAGCGCAGGGGAGAACGCCCGCGAAGTCTCCAGGCGCGCGGAGCGGCGCACGCCCGGAGGAAGCCTGGAGTCTTCGCGTTTGGCAGCGCGTTGCCTAAACTCGCGCGCCTTTGCTCTGTTGCTGACGCGGCGTGATAGTGCGCAGCGTCCGTGACGCGATCGACATCATCGCGCGCTCCTGCTGTTCGGCAGGGAGGTTTTTCACGAGCTTCTTGTAAGCCTCTTTCAGTTCGGGATTCGCTTCGAGTTGTTTCATGACGCCCGCGCGAATCCGCTCGCGGCGATCAAGCTTGTTGACCTGCTGCAAGACGAGCATGCGCTCTAGCCGCTCGCGCGGAAGTCCCTGGATGTACGCCCATTCTTTCGGATTCGACTGAATGTAGGCGTCGATCTTGGCGTTGATCTCGACGTTGTCGCGATACTTTGGCTCGCCGCTCGCATCACCCGATGCGGCGCCGTTGCCGTTGGTGGTTTTATCTGATCGTTTCAGACTCATATATATATTATTAGTGGGCAGCGGCGGGTTGACGGAGAGCATCGATGATCTCGCCGCAGAAGAGATCAACGAGCTCGAAGGCGTCCTCGTGCTCGACCGCCAGGCTCATGAGGAACTCGGGTCCGGGCGAAGCGCCGAGCCTCTGCTCGACCTCCTCGCTCGCTTCCGAGTACCTTGAGACGGTGGTCGGCGCCACGGTGACGATGACAGGTTGGTTGTCGGTTTTCATAGAATGCGTCGAATCCATCACCATTTGTCTTCCGGTGACGGCGAAGGTGAAGAAGCCGCTGGCTTGCGGTCGCGAAGCTTTACGTCAAGGGCATCGAGCTGCGTGCGCAAAGTGGCTACGTCGCGTTTCAACTCGAGGTTCTGCTTCGCGATTTCCTTGGTTTGTCCGACCGCCTGACTGAGTTCGCCCAAACGCTGATTGAGCGCGGCGGTTTGCTCGGTGAATATTCGGGTAGCTGCTCGCTGCTTGTTTACTTCAGCGACGACCGCGTCATTTGCGGAGACGCTCGGCGGTTGAACCGCGTTACGACGCGGGAGAGAGGCGCCATTGTTTGGGCGAAGATCCCACCGAGCGCTCGTCTCAACGCGATAGAGCGGATGTCCTTCGTGCATCATGAATGGATCGCGCGCATCGACGTAGCGTCCGAGCCGGTACTCCTTCAATTGTTCGTTCGTGCGCAGTCCGTCGGAAGCGACTGGCGCACCTGCGGGAGCGGGGGCGACTGCGATTCTGTGCGGTGCATGCGATGCGCATGCAGTTAAAAAGATGGCCGGAATGAGGAGCAGTTGTTTCATCGTGTGGTACTAGGCTGGAGAATTGAGGGAGCCGAATCGCGTGGAGCGACCATGGAGTCAGGAATCGGTGCGATGAACGCGCGCTGCGGTCCCGGCGAAGGAGTCGGCGAGGCATCCTCGGCAGCGTGCAACGCGGCGGTGAGTGTTCCGCCAATTTTCGCATCGTCTTCGTCGACGGTTTGCGTGATGTAGAGATAGAACTGCTTGCCGGCCGGCACGCGGACGTAGAAGCCGTCGCGTTCGATTGCGTTAAGAATCTGCTGGGCGTACCGATCGAGAACAGCTTGCGCACCTTGAAGCGGAGCGTTTTGCAAAGTCGGAAGAGCGAATGAACCGAAAGCCGAAACCTGCCTATCCGTGAACGCTGCAGCGGCACCGGAGAGCAGCGATGCGATGTAGAGCTTTACCTCGGCAAGATTGTCGGTCTTCAAGAGTTTGCCGCGCAGTCCGGCACTTCCATCAGTGATCCCCCACATGCCGATCTCCGCATCGCGTTCGTGATCGAGCGCCAGGCCGGAAACATTCAGCTCCTGTCCATTCTGCCAGACAAGGGTCCACCGTCCGTTGCTCGCGATCCGTTCCCGCGCTCGATCCACCTGCGCACTTCCGTGGACTTCAGTGCCGGCGGGAATAATCAGCTGCCCGTGGTGGAAGATATCCTCGGTGACCAATCCGATAATCGGTGTCTGAATCGATGACGAATCGACGGTGATGACGAGCTCGCACGGAATCAGTCGTCCAAACGGTGCGAAATCTTCGCTGAACTTCTTCGCTTCCTTTGTTGCAGTTGCGGGCGTCTCGGCGATTACGCTTAAAACCGGGAATTCCGGAGTGCCGTCCGGCTTCGGCGGCGGCGGTGCGGGCGTTGTCTCCGGCTTCGGGTTCGCGCTTTTCGGATCGAAAGGCACCATGTCCCGCCGCACGGTCTCCGGCACTTGCGGCGCGGTGTCCTTTTTTCCGAATAGTTTCGCCGGGACTAGCGACACCCGCTGTTGAGACGGGCGACGGCTGTTCACGAGGATCAGCACTACGACCAGGCCGAGCAAAAACAGCGTGAGCGCGCCGGTCGGCGATCGGAAGAAATTGAGAAAGCGACGCGGAGTCATTGTGGAAGTGGAGCGGGCTCGATGTCTTTCGAGTCGGGCGTGTTGATTTCGACCGACGGATCGCGGCGCGAGAGCAGGAACGTGAAGTCGTTCTTTAGCGACAGATCACTGCGGCCATTCGGTCCGCCGCTTACGACGACGTAGCCAATTGTGGATTCGCGTGGCGCGATCGTGCCGACGAGATCTGTAAGCGACGGATTGAACACATGATCGGCTACTCGGATTTCCAGCCGTTCCGGCGCGTGTTCGATTGCTTTGTCAGTGCGATTTGCAATGACCAGGTGGAAAACAATCGCATCGTCGTTTACGAAGCGAAACGCTTCCGTCAGGCGCACTTCGTAATCGCCGCAATCGCTGACGACTGGCTTCTCGCGATGATCGGCGTACTCGACGCCGGCCAGCGCATCGGGCTGTTGCGTCTGCAGCAAGGGGAACGCCTTCGCCTTGTCGATCAATCCGAGTAGGCGCGGCGGTGTGAGCGGACGCTGGGCTCGGGTTGACTTCTCAGGTCCGCTTCGAAGAACGATTGAATACAAAGGCTCCGTGCTTTCGTGCAGTTCGAACGCATAAGTTCGATTGTTCCATCGAACGTTGAGGTTGGTCGCCGCATCTTTCGCGAGCGCTCGCAGTGAGAGGAAGGCGGTTCCCTTTGTGTGCGCGACTTGGAACAGCCCTGGCGTCTTGCCGTCGAGGGTTAGCAATGCCCCGTCTATCGCAGTGATTGGCGATGGAAAGCTGATTGTCGTCACTCGCGTTCCTGAAACCGGCACCGTGTAGACCGCGTGATCGTCGAGTGTGAAATCCTGCACCCGCTGCTCGGTCGCATGCGCACTCATTCCGACGATCGGAAAGCTGAGTAGAATTAGCCTAACGAGTCGGTTCATACTTGAAGTCCTGGATTGCAGTCGGGAAGCGGCCGTTCTCGACCATGTTGGGATTGCGTCGCATCTTGAGCTTGAGCGTGAAGGGCACCGCCTCGCTGAAGGCGCGCTCCTGGAAAATCCCGCTGCGGATTAGCTGGCCGGTGACTTGGGTGAGAACGGCATCGCTGCGCGTTTCGAGAAAATCGATTTTCGCGATCTCGGCTTTCTGATGCAGCTCCTTGGCTTTGAATTCCGGCTCCTCGGTCGACCATTCCGCGAGCGCCTTCTCGTGCGCTTGTTTCAGAAACATCTGCTTCAGCAGCTCGGGATGATCGAAGCCTTTCGGATTGCGCTCCAGAAAAGCGATCGCCGCGACGGTGCTCTGTTCCGCGTGCAGTTCGCGCGCTTCCTGGAATTGTAGCAGCGGCGAAACGAAGAACGTTCCGGCAGGATCGACAATCACGACGCGCTCGCGCTCTTTGAGCGTGCGAGCGAGATGAATGCGTTCGACGGCCGCGCCAATCAGTACCACGACTGCGGCCAGGAACCAGAATCGCGCAAGCCGATCCTTGTCGACAAAGATGCGAACCGGATCGACATCGCGCCGGCGCACATTGCGCGGACGCTGCGCGGCTGGCGTGGTTGTTCGTAGATCGGAAGTGATTGTTTCCATTTGGTTAATTCCGTGAGCGCATGAGGAGTTCACGCACAGCGTCATCACCGGTTGGGTCGTTCTTCTTTGGCTTGCGCGGACGACGCGACATGCCGCGCGAGCTTCCGATTGAGCCGACCATACTGCCCAGCGGCGAATAGGAGCTGCCGCTGGTGGATGCTTCCGCAGCGCCCAGCAGAGCTGCGCCTCCACCAGCTGCGGCACCGGCAGCGAATCCGGCAAATCCGCCCGCGCCACCAAACGCCGCCGCGGCTCCGGCGCCAGCAGTGGCGCCCGCGATACCCGCTGTCGTTGCTGTCGTGACAAGTCCTTGTCCGACCTGCGCACCGGTCGCGATCGCTTTTTGTAGGATGATTGGCGCGGCGATTGTGCTCGAGATTAGCCACAGCGCGAGCGCAGCGAGGCCCATCAGGTTTTGCAGGCCGTAGCCTGCCGCGCCTGTGAAACCGCCGGAGGCGAGGAAACTCTGGTCCGTCATGAACTGAATCAAACCGGACGTGAGAATTGACGCCGCGCCCCAACCGAGCGGCCAGCAAATCACGCCGACATAGCCGAGTAGGAATCCGACGCCAATTGAATGCAGCGTTCGCACCGCGAGAAAGCCGATGAAGATCGGAGCGAGCGCGTAACCGACGTAGAGAATGAACTTCTGAACGAGATACGCGTAGAAAACGATGACGCTCGCCAGAAATCCGAGCAGCCACATTACGCCCGAGATGAACATCTCGAACAGCGCCTGCGCATCGAGCAGATCCCACCACGACTTCGAGCCGGAACTCGAACCGCCCGTGCCTTTATTGATCGCAAGCGTCTTCTTATACTGGTCGAAAACGCCAGCGGGATCAGCGTGCAGCGTTTCCCTTACCGTCGTATCGACGACCGTTGCCGCTTCGTTGGACCAGGTCGGCAGATAAGCGAGGGCCGCAGCAATGGCGAAGGTGCGTCCGACAGTGCGCAGGTAGGCGCTCGGGCTGCGATGGCCGGTCACGGTCGAAGACACAACACCGATTGCGAGCAGCACGAACGCTATCGGCGTGAGAACACGGTTCATCTCTGCGCACTGGCTGAGGAAATTTGGAAAGAGTGTGTTGAAATCGTTCATCGTTGACTCAGCCTGTTACTCGTTAGGCGCTCGCGCTTATCGATCAGTTGGGAAGTGGGGCGGTGTGTTTTCGAGACGGAAGACCTCGCCGTATCGCTGGATGCTCTCTTCGGTTTGCGCCTGACGTTCTTCGCGACGCGCTTCTTCTTGGCGTTCACGATCGGCGCGATTCTCCGCGTCCTGCGTTACGACCTGCCCGGTCGCGTTATCGATTTCGTGATCGACTGTCGCGAGCTCCGCGTTGTAACCGACGAGAACGCCCGTTAGCTTCTGCGTTTCGGCATCGGTCGTAGATGCTTGCAGCTTCGTCGTGGTGCTGGCGATGTTGTTGCGCAGGTTCTCGCGACGCCTCAACACATCATCGGTGACTGACTGGAAGTTCCGGGAGTCTTGCTGGATGGCCCCATACTTCCGATAGAGCTGGTCGAGGCGTGGCACCTGCACTCCGCCCGGCGTGGTGAATGTCTGGCCCAGGCTCGTGTAAAGGCCGTTTCCATTGTAGCGCAGCGCCTCGATTCCATTCGCAGTTCGTTGCAACTGCGCAATCGTTTGACCAATGCCGCTCTGTTGCAGGCTGCCAATTAGTTGATTGGCGCCGACGATGTTTAGGAGCTGCTCCGGGTTTCCAAACGCTTTCACATACGCCTGAATCTGCTGAAGCTGTTGCGTCAGCGTATTGATCTGCGTGACCTGGTTGTTGACCATCTCGACGTACTTCGCGAGGTCCACGACGTGGTTTGCCTGAGCGTGCGCAATCGCGGTCGGATCGATTACAACAACTTGCGCGCTCAAGAGCGACGCGCTGACGAACAGAGTGGCGAGTGTAAGGGCGGGTTTCATAAGGCCGATCGTGTTATTCCTGAATGCGAATGGTCGCGGTGCCCGGCGCGAGGATGACGCCGTTCTCTTGACGTTCGGGGAGTGGCACTTCGACTGAGCGGACGTGCATCCGGTCGTCGCCCTGCGGTCCGAACCGTTGGCGATCGTTGAGCACTTGGTACTGCTGCTTTGCGGAGTCGCTTCGAGCTTTGTCATAACCGGCATCGTAGGACTTGCGCGAAGAGGCGTTGCTCTGAGCCTGGAGCGTTTCGCTCAGCAGCACGCCGCCGCCTGCAGCCGCAGTCGTGATGAGCGGATTACCGTTGCTCAGTTTGTTACCGATGAACGCACCGCCAGCCGCAGCGACGGTATTTCCGATGATGCGCGTCGGACTAACGCCCGCGCAGCTCGTCAACATTGCGCTGACGAGAAGTGAAAGAAGAAGTGTCGCGTTTTTCATTACGCGACATTGATAGCCGCTCAGCGAAACAGTCCTGCTCCGGAACGAGAGCAGTGTGCAGCTGGTTCGGTCGCCCCCCTCGTACGTTCACGGACGAAAAATCCTTCAGTTTCACGCAGGATGCATAATGCGGTCGCGCTTTTGATCTTGCCCTCGTGAAAAGCGGTCCCAAAGATCAAGAAAACCAATCTGCCGATGATCCTGACTCAGCGCCGAATTTGTGATGAGGTCCAGAATGGAAACATCATTCTTGATCCGTTCTGTGTCGGGCAATTAAACCCGAACAGCTACAATTATCGGTTGGCGCCGGTCATCGCGCGACGGACCGGCGAGGGTGACACTACGAACATTCAGTGGGAAGAACTCACGGTTGGACCCGAAGGGTTTCTGTTGGAGCCGCGCCGGCTTTACCTCGGCCTAACGGAAGAAATCATCGGTAGTAGGAGGTACACGACGACGCTCCTGGGGCGCTCGTCAATTGGCCGTTTGGGGCTTTTTCTTAATGTCACCGCCGATCTTGGACATGTCGGTTCGGCCTCTCGATGGACTCTCGAGCTGAAAGTAGTTCAGCCGCTTCGCATTTATCCGCGCATGCTTATCGGCCAAGTAGCGTTTTGGGGGAATAGAGGAGCTTCGATCGACTATTGTGGACGATATAATGGCGACTTGCATTGGGCTTCTAGCCGGGATGGTTCATTAGGCGCGTAAAATCGAAATGATATTAACTGGCTCAGAGATCAAACGCGCTGTCTACGACGGCGATATCATAATTGAACCGTTTTCCCATGCGCAGGTGGGTCCGAACTCGTACGACTTCCGTTTAGGAAACCGCTGCAAAACGTACGTTGGCGAGCAGCTCGACTGTGCAATAGAGAACCGCACGCGTGCTGTCCCTTTCGGCGAACAAGGACTTCTTCTTCGTCCCGATAAAGTGTACCTTTTCAACACGCACGAAAAGATGGGCAGTCAACGGTTCGTGCCAATCATACGCGGCCGTTCGTCGGCCGGGCGGCTCGGTATTTTCATCAACATAACCGCTGACCTGATCGATATCGGCTCGATTAATCAGTGGACTTTACAGCTTCACGTTGTCGAGCCCGTGACAGTATATCCGGGCATGCTCATCGGTCAGGTAACGTTCTGGGTTCCGCAGGGCGAAATCGTTCTCTACACCGGAAAGTACGGGAGTCTTTTGAGCCCTGTCGCGTCACTTTCGCATCGGGACTTCACCAACGGAACTCATCGAAATGCATGCCACTGATCAGCACTCCGCGTTAGAGCCAGTGCATGACCCGTTGCACGGGCCGATCGATGTGGAAGATGCTTTCGTTCAGGCTCCCGGCGGACCTGGAGAAGGCGTCATCCGTCGGCTCCTGAAAGCTCCTATGCTGACGCGCTTGCGACATGTTCGCCAACTCGGATTCGCCTCGCTTGGGTTCCCCGCCGCGGATCACACACGCTTTGCGCACGCGCTTGGAACCATGCAAGTCATGCGATTGCTTTGTGACAAGATTATCGACAGCGGCTCGGCTTACTTGGAAGCCGGTGGAGCGCTGATCGGTAGCTTTGAACTGTTCAGGCAAATGGACGTAAAGAGCGAAGCGTTCCAGAATGCATTTGTCACACATCTGCTCGTTGCGGCGTTGCTAGAAGATGTCGGCGAGCTTCCGTTTGCACAAGCAACAGAGCTCGTCATTTGGCCGCTCCAAGAGGAGCACGTTCATTTAGGAGAAAAACTCCGATGCAACACACGTGCTTGGGGCGCGAAGCAGGTCTTTACTATGCGCCTAATCTCCGAGGCTCTCGACCAAGACGCAGAACTGGCAAGCGTTTTAGACTTTGAGCTACTCACGTTCCTCATAACGGGAGTGATGCCTAGCGGGAAGGAACTAGTTCCGGGTTTGATGCGCCTTCGGCACACCGTCGACGGTGTGATTGACGCCGATCGCTTGGACTATGTGTTCCGCGACGCGCATCACACGATTGGTTCCCATTCTTCCGCCTCGGCTGTGATCGATAGTCTGGTATGTTACGATGATACAGGTCCGGTGTTTTCAGATCCCGAGCCGGTTGTGGCTTTTCTTACCGACTACGCGCACCTTTGGAGTGCTGTTTACTTTTCAGCGCAGAATCGCTTCCGAATCGTCGTATTAGCGACGTTACTGCAGACCCTACGAACGGATCGCGATCTTCGTACAACAGCAGGGCTGGCGCACGTGCTCGAAAACGGTATGGGTTTGCACGAATTTAGTGAGTTTGACGATAGAGCTTTGTTTAGAGGGCTTCAGGAGCTGTTCAAGGCGCACCATTCTCACGAGCGCCCACGTGTTCTCGCTGCGCTCAGGGTTCTTCTAGAGGATAGCCAACGCGCTGATTACGATGCTTTGTGGGTTACGCCCGGCGATGCGGACGGCGCTCTCGACGGCGAACTTGAGACGCTATTCGAAGGCCGCCTCTTTTTCGATGCGTTTTTCAACGCACGCGAGCACATCCTTTATTCGAGCAAGGACAAGCCGATTAAGATCCGCTCGCGTCTTCTTACACCAGATGGCACGGACTTGCCGCTGGACAAGTGCGATGGACCTTTCTCAGCGCTTCTAAACGCGGAGTGGCGATTCACCAAGCGGCAGAACGGAATCCTCGTATTCTTTCCGAGCGGGGACGACCGGCGATCTTATGTAGCCGAGATCGCGGAGCGGCGCTCCTTCTCGCTTGCTGTTTCTGAATTCGATCCCCTTCGAGGCGCGTATCCTTCGGATACTCGAAATCGCCCCGAGTTTAAGCAACCTAGCCTATTCATAAGTTACGAAATGACAGACGGCCTCGTGCTAGACAGGGTGTGCGAGCACCTCTTCCATCAGCGGCAGCAGTACTATTATTTACGGAAAGCGGATTGCGCGCGAAGTTATTCCACAAAAGATGCGAGTATCGACTGCGCGCGCAAAGCGGGTGCGGCACTGATCTTTCTTTCTAAAGCGTATTTGGCGAAGTATGCCCAAGGCGCAATTAACAAGGACGGAAATATCTGGGCTGAAATCAGTATATTGGTTGAGCGGAAGGCGAACGAGGGATTGCCTATACGCTTCCTGACGGTTGGCGGTTATGATGAAGTCAAAGATTGCGGCGACTTCCCGATTGCTGAGCTTACCGGTCGCGATCCCGCTGAATTCACGCCCACAATGTTCCCTTCTGTAGGGATCTCAATACGAAGTGCAACGTCAAAGGAAATCGCCGAGATGGTAGGTCACGTAGTCGAGGGATTTCGTTGACCACTACGCCGAACGGATGCTGGTGGACGCAGACTCAAAGACGATATCCGAGATTGGCGAAAAGCGGCTGATCAGCGATTTCGTTCGTCCCTTTTTTAACCGAGCCAATTCCGTTGGCGGCGTAGGCGATGACTGCGCCATGATAGATATTAGCGAAGATAGCCTCCTCTTGGCTTCTACGGATCGCGTCCCGGCCAATCTCATCGCGTTCGAGCTAGGGTTGTTAGATCACTATGGTTTGGGACGCTACCTTGCATGTCTAAATTTAAGCGACATCGCAGCCTGCGGCGGAACGCCCGAGGCGATGTTGCTGAACATGGGGCTACCCGGTAGCCTTCCGTATCGAGACTTTGCGGCGATATGCACAGGCTTTGGAGAATTGGCGTCGTCGTTCAAATGTCCGGTGCTTGGCGGCGATATCACCGAGAGCGCGGAGCTAAGTATCTCGGCCACTGCAATTGGTCGAGTTAGGAAGAGTCACGTATTGACCCGGCGAGGTGCGACTGACGGCGACGTGATTTTTGTCTCACGGCCAATAGGCCTAACACCCGCTGCATTCGCATTCTACAGGTCGGGCCTTCCTCAAATTTTGGAGCCAGACGAAATCAGAAAACTGAACGGGCAATTCACGCAGCTCTTACCGATGTTTGAGTTGTCCTCGAGACTCGTTTCTGAGGGCGTGTGTACGTCGTGCATGGACAATACTGATGGAATCGGCCAATCGTTCACAGAACTCGCGGAGCAAAGCGGCACTCGCATTGTAATTAACTTGGATACCATTGTAATTCCGGACGTTGTCCGAAAGGTGGCAGTGGCAGTGGGAGAAGCTGCAAATCTGCTCGCGCTGGGTGCAGGCGCCGACTTTTCTTTGGTTGGAACGCTACGCGGAAATTGGACAAGCGAGAGTGCAGGTCGTGCATTCGGACTTCCAGTTCAGATCATTGGGCGAGTCGAGCGCGGGTCCGGCGTCTTCGTTGAACAGCAGGGCAGTAGACAATCTTTAAGCGTAGGCGGTTGGAATTACTTTGCAGGTAGCTCCGTCAAGTCACGTGGCAGCGGTTAAAATCCGCTGTCGCTTGTTGACCCCTATTGCGACCGCGGAACCCCGTTAGGCGCTTTTTCGAAAAGTGCGCGAGTTGATGGATATGAAAATTGGAGAAGTAATCACGGCCGTGTAGCTCTCAGTTCGGCGCTCTCTCGGACCGACGTCGCCGTTTCTATCGCTGAAACGATATCCTCGGCTCCGCGGAGATGCCGTGCGCGTGCATCAAACTGCGCGCCGCTGCTGCCGCTGACGTAGAGCATTTCAGGTGAGGCGACGTTGTGCGCAGTCCCGCAGATTGGGTTCTGCGCGTCGTTGTGCAAGTAGGTGAACGCGGCGAATTTGTCGCCGCTCTGTTGGTCAGGAAGCGGATAGGACAGAATGGCGTGCTTCGTCAGTTCGGTGAGGCCGATATCGCGGCTCATGTCTTCCAGGTCGGCGCGATCATTTTGGCGCATGAGGAAGAATTGACGGGAGTTGCCGAAGACGGCGGAACGAATGCGGCTTTCTTTGAAGCCGCTGTATTGCTGAACGATGGAAATGTTCCAGCAATTGAACTTCCGCATCTGAGCGTAGCTCTCTTTCACGATCTGCTCGCCGCCCGGTATGTCGAGAAGTCGCGCAACTTCTTCATAAACGTTTCGCTTCCGCAATCTGCGCGGCATCGTGATGATGTGTTGTCGCGTGTAGTTCGTGATGAGGAACCCCGCGACAGCACGCAACAGTTTGGCAGCTTCGGGAATGTATCCCAATTCAAAATGCGCGATCTTGCCGGTGAGCGAGATGTTGCTCGCGCCGTCGAGCAGGCAGCCGTAATTGCCATCTGCGCACCAAGGCAGCAAACGTGTCGCGAGATCTCCGGCCGCGGAATCGGATGCATCAAGGTGAATTAACTCCTGGAGCATTCGGTGCGTCGGATATTCAGCCGGCGTGAAATACGCGAGCGCGAGATTGCGAACTTCGCGCCGCGTGTTCGGCTCTTTGAGAAAACGCAGCGCTTCTTCTTCCGCCACTTCGGCGAGCTGTTCACTGCTCCGCTCAGGGTCCGTTCGTTGCCGATCGCGGAAGTCGACGAACACATCGAGAGTCGTGGCGCCCGGCCGCAAGCGCTTCAGTTTTGCGAGAGTGCAAGCGTGCCTGGCAATCTCCAGCACTCGCTCGGCGTTCCGACGACTCCATTCTTCGAAGACATCTTCGTAGAGCAGCATGATGTATTTCGCGATCTGCGCTTCGCGTGAGAGCTGCTTGTCTTCGTCCCTGCTGACACCGACAATCTTGGCAACGAGCGCCATCGCCGATGCCAGCTGTTCGGCCGTGAGGGGCAGGCCATGCGTGTCCAGATAATTGATCGTCAAGTCGCCATCTGGCTGAATGATGATGGGCCGCGCCTTTGGTTCGACTGTGCGCGTGTAAATCTCGTACGACAGTCCTTCCTCGATGATGACTGTGTAGTCGTAGAAAGCTTCGGTCTGCGAGAGGAGGTCGCAGACCGTAACGCTTTTGCCGGCGCCGCTCATGCCGAGCAGCACGGCATGCTGTGGCGTCTCGCTGCCTTTCGATCCGGCGAAAGTCGTTACGCCGACAAGATTGCGCTGGTTGCCTTCGTACAGCGCTTCCGCTTGTTCGAGGTGACCAGTAAACGTTGCACTGAAGGGCAGCACGTCGGCGAGATAGCGCGTCTCCGCATACAGCCTCCGATGCGAGTAGCGGCCCCAGGGACAACCCGGCCAGCTTTGGTAGAAGAGTTTTTTGGTGGTGCTCGGGAGAACGCACGCGAGATATTGCGCGCCGTTCATGCCGTTGATCGCATTCTTGATCGCGGCAGTTTTTGCGACGAGACCTTCGCGCGTCTGGTCCCACGCACGGATGATATAATCGACGCTGAAGGGAAGCGTGTGACCTTGCATCAACGCCGCGATCTTCTTCTGTTTTTTCTCCATCGCGGTGAGCAACGACAGTCGTTTCTCGCTTGCGAAATCGCCGGCAAGACGATCATGCGCTTTTTCTTCGCGATTGATCTCAGCGCGAGAGGAGAGTGACGCGAGGTTTACAGTGATGTTGTAATCGAGCAGTGGAAGACCAGTCAGACGGTGGATCATTCCGGGATGGGTCATCTTGGGCCACCGGTTGATGACGAGGACGGAATGGTAGAAGCCGTCCATGTAGAAACCGGAGCCATCCGACAGACCCCGCGCTTCGCTGTGCCAGCAGTTGTCCTGAATCGAAAGCCCCGGATCGAACGTTTCGATCGTGTCGTAATCGAAACGCGAGCCTAACGAGGGATTCAGGAACGTCGTGCAATGGCGGTAATGATCCGCATCTTTCATCGGCGTAATTCGCGCGCCGACGAAGATGTTTGTGAGCATCTGGTGGAGTTGCTCGAACTCGGTCGCCATTTCCTCGAGCAATGCGCTGTAGTGCGCGTGCTCTCGCGCGGCTGTGGCGATAACTACCGGCGAGGTCTCGATCGCGCGCGAAAAATACAATACGAGTCGTTGACGACGCAGCCGGCGTTCGACCATCGCTTCCCAGTAACGGACAAAACGTTCGTTTCGGCACCGTCGGGTCCAGACGTTGGTAGCGCGTTCTGTCTGCTCCTGATAGCGCAACAGCTCCGAGCGATAATCAGAATCGCAGAACCATTGCACTTGCAGCCGCAGCTTGTCGTGGAGACAGCCGAGCAAGAGCGCGAGCTGATCCTGGCTCGCATTCAGATGCTCGGGCGCGGCGGAACTTAGGTCTGCCGGCTCGACAATGAAGCCTTTCGAGACGTAGCAGCCTTTGCGCAGTCCGTGAAAGACGACGAGATCACGAACGAAATAACCGTTGGGAGCAGATTCAAACATTGTCGGAAGAAGAGGATGACCGCGCGCTGATGCGGGGAGACTCAGGACCGAACCCGCGGCCTTTCAGCCAGAGCTCGAAGAGGTCGACGTCGTAACCCGGCGGTTTGCCCTGGCGAAAAGCAAAGACGTAAAGCAACGCCAGACCGATCGGTATCAGCGACGGCACCAGCGCGCTGAGAAGCGTCCAGCGCAACATGCTGAAGAGCAGGAGAAGGATCACGACGGACGCGAACCCTCCGCCGGCCACGAACCAGAAGAGGTTTCCCTCCAGGCCCCATGTTTTGCCGGCGGAGTCGTCCGCGCTGTTCGTTTCCGTAAAGCGCAGTTCGTGTGTCGAAACGTTGCTCACTGGAAGGAGCCAACGTCGACAGTCGAACTGTCAATGCCGAACGCGGTGAAGAGCGCCTTCACGATGATTGGCGCGCCGGCGATGATCAGGCCGCCGATGATCGACAGCTTGCCAGCATCAGTGTCGCCGCGGCGAATGGCGAAGCCGCCGCCGACTACGCAAATCGTGCCGAAGATAAACCCGATCAGCATGACGATGCCCATCGCTTTGCTCGCACCCTGGGCGAGGCCGCCGCCGGAAGCTTGAGCGAGGATGGGAAGGAACTGTTTTGCGAGAAGTGTTTTCATGTGGCGACGTTTTTACCGCACCACTTCGCGCACGCTGCTCCAGCGCGAGAGCGACCATGCGATGCGTGCGCAGGCACTCTGCGTTCGATGAACGCACTCAACATTTCCGCCGAGCGACTCGAACATCTTCGCCATCTCGAAGCACATCTTTGCGAGCAGATTCGCGGGCAGGATCACGTGATTCCTCGCATCGTGGCCGCGCTCCATCGCGGCGAGCTGGGCCTGACGAGTTCCACTCGCCCGCGTGGCTCTTTCCTTTTTCTAGGTCCGACGGGCGTCGGCAAGACAGAAACGACAATCGCGTTTACTCACTACTTGTTAGGCTGCGAAAAGCTCTTTCGCTTCGACATGTCCGAATATCAGACACAGGAAAGCGTTGCTGTCTTGATCGGCGGCCGTGTCGGCGAGGTGGGCCTGCTCGGCCTGGCACGCTCAAAATCGGCAACCGGCACACTGCTCTTCGACGAGATCGAAAAAGCGCATCCGCGCGTCCTCGATTTATTCCTGCAAATCCTCGATGCAGCACGCATCACGATGGCAAGCGGTGAAACGCTCGATCTCAGCGGCTTCTACGTCGTGTTCACGTCAAATATTGCTGCATCGGAAATCCTGACGTTGCAGCATTCGTCGTTCACGACAATGGAGCGTCACGTTCTGGCCAAGGCGCAACGATCGTTGCGTCCCGAGCTTTACGCACGTATCGCGGAGAAGGTGGTCTTCAACCGTCTGAGCTACGACGTGCAAATGGAAATCGCGCGCTTCCACATCGCGCGCGAACTCTCGTTCCTGCGCGACAAAGGCTTTCACGTGATCGCTGGTCCGCAAGTTATTTCGTTTGTTATGCAACGCGGATTTCATCCGCGCTTGGGAGCACGGCCGTTGCGTGATGCGATTGAGAGACATCTACGCGGCGCAATTGCGGATGCGACATTTGCGGAGGTTCGTTCCTCCACGCTGGAATTCGTCGTTTGCGCTAACGAATTGGTCGTGCGGCCGTCTGAGCCGAATACGCGATCAGCTCCTGTCCCGTGATGATCTGCGCATCCGCAGCGAAGCGTTCGAGCTTCCGCGTGGGAGCGTGGGCGCGGAAACGCTCGTGAGCGCCGCGAGGACGGCGCAGATGATCACTACTCGTCAACGGCGCAAACTCGGAGTCTGTGCGGGAAAAGAGGGTGCACAGTCTCCACGCGGCGCAGCCGCATCAGGGAGGGATACGGGGAACCTGGGTTACCGTTCAAGCATTCATCGCAAGGGAACTCCGCGACGCGACGCAGTGATCGCGCGTTGTGGAATGGAGTGTAGCGCAGCCTGCCGGAGCGGAGCTAAGGGAAACAACGCGCGATGACTGCATCTCTGGAAAAAGGGCGAGCAAAGTCTTTGAGCTTTTGGAGGGAGGAGCCGCGGCGCGGAAGCCGGAAGGAGAAAGCTCAATGTCTTTGCGAGATGGGCGATTTCAAAAAGGGGTGCGGTTCGAAAAATACCGCTTCAAACCCTTTGTGGATACGAATGCTGTGTCAACAAGGTTTGAATGACTTTCGGTACATTTTGTACATGACGGAGCCACGTCAGGCGCAACACGTTGCGTGATTAAATTTTCTGTGACTGCGGGCGGCGTGATGTTTTTGGCGCGCTCGTTGAAACGTGTGATTTCAGATCTGAGGAAGTCGCCGGCAGTTAAATGACAAATCTTTTTGCGAGGTAGATCATCACTAGAAGCGTTAGGTACATCGGCCAAACGGAGAAAGATTTGAGGCTTTTCACGAACTGCGGAAAAAACGACCCTGTGGGTTCGAGAGAATAAAGATCACTAGGCTTGATCCGGCTTAAGTGGATTTTGTCGATGAAGTCGTTGTAGGACCTTCGAAAGCCTCTTTCGAGCGCGAGATAGTACGCATCCAAGCTCAGGAAGAGCAGAGTTGGAATGAGTGCTATCCAGGCGTATTCGGGCTTCCGTTTGTCTCCCAGAAGAACGAGCACGGCCGAGACGATGGCAATGCACCATGCCTTGCATGAGGAGCTGTTCGTTGCCATTCGTCCGATCACGGACTGGAGTAATCCGAGGTGAGCCTGAACAGCTTGAGAATTCTGTTTGTATTCGGTCTCGTCGCTCATGCTAACCAATCCAAGAACTGAAGTTGTTGTACCCGTCATTGGCAACCCAATCGTATTCCCGATACCATTGGCCGAGATTGAAGCCCTGGCCGCGATACTGCTGAGCGACGCCTCCGGTCCGATACGAAGCGGTACCGTCGATCTCTGTGTATTGTCGCCACTCGGTTCCGACTAATTCCCAGAGCGTGCCGGTGTCACCGGATTCAGAGAAGGTTACACCAAGGAAACGTAGGGGATTTGGCCCCTGGAGTTTGGACTGTCCGTCTCGACCGCGGATGGAATTGATGTGAACAGCGAGCATTGAATTACCCTTGCGAAAACTCTTGAGGATTTCATAGCGAACCCAAGGGCGCACGTACGTCTGCGAACCGATCAGAACACACGTCACGGAAGTTCCATCAAGACCGGAATTGATTAACCTCTTGACCGCAATGTCTCCGATTTTTTTCGCGCTTTCCCATATCGACGCGTCGAAAAAGCCGGCGGCTTCCCTGTCCGGTTTGGTCAACCAATGCTGCCTTACGACATTGGCGCGGAAGTCGATGACGTCCTGATAGTGAAAGCTAAAGAAAACTCGTTTCGCCACCTTCACTTTTTCGCAAAAACCGCGTGAGAAGGCGAGATGCTTTTGGATGTCGGCCGGACCAGGCGGCCGACTTTTCGACCAGGCCCTTTTTTGCTGCGCAGAATTTTCTTGCTGAAAATCCAAAACCTGATAAAAAGGAGGAGTCTTCCAAAATGGTTGACTCCCGACTGGAAGGGATGCCTTACCGTAAGTGATGTTCACTTCGGGCTGAGAAATCAGCGGGCCCCGGTCGCGGAAAATTAAGAAGTGGGACCATCCCTGTTCCCGATAACGAGTCTGAAAGTCGTGCTCCGTTGAGCCGGCGGGATGAACTCCATTAAACGATGAGTAATGCACTCGCAGTAACTGAAGCTGCCGCTCCCGTCGAGTTGGCAGAAAAGAAAACGATCAAATTCCGTGTCGGAAAAGATCACCTTCGCCGCTTCGAATTCCCGAACGGTGAATCCATTGTCATCTACCATCTCTACCCGACGCTTGCCGAGTGGATGGGCAAAGAGATCCCGGACGAGGTAAATCCTCGAAGCCACGATCTCGAGATGGTCAAGAGTAACGTCGCGCGCGATATCCGCAGGACGATCGAAGATGCGCCGGGAGATTTTTTCCTGGCGAATCGCGGCGCCACGGTCGTCGCGGAAAGTCTTCGCTTCGATCCAACTCGCAGCGAAGTCGAAATCGTCATCGGCGATCCGGACATCCATGGATTGGCCGACGGCGCCACCAGCGATGCCGTGATTGAAGTCGTGCAACGGGCAGTCGCGGATGGCCGCTCGTTCAAATCATTAACGTACGAGGAGATTCCAGATAACCTCAAAACGGCGCGGTTCCACGTTGAGGTCATCGTGGGGATCACAGGCCGTGAGAAGATTGGAGTCATCGCGCGGGGTCGCAACACGAGCAGGCAGGTGAAATCCTGGTCGTTGGCCGACTTCAGAGGCGCATTCGACTGGATTCGCGACATCTTAGAAAAGAGCCCGGTGTTCGCGAACAAGATCGGATATGAAGAAAACGCCGGGAAGCCAGTGACCGTTCTCGACGTCATCAGTCTGATGACGTTGTTCTCGCGGGAATGGGATGAAAAAGGACCCGGAATGAAGCGGAAGGCTCCGACCGTTGCGTATTCAAGTAAAGGTCGCATGGATGCGCGACTTCAAGATCCGAAGCTGGCGCCGTACTACACGGCGTTGGCGCCGATCCTGGAGGACATCCTTAAACTCCATGACCACGTGTATGCGGCGTTTTCCGACGCATATAAAACGGCGATGGGCGGCGGCAAGCTTGGACGCCGTCGCGGTGTCGAGAACCAACCGATCAAGTTGGCGTTGACCGGAGCGGAAGCACCGTACGAGCTGACAAACGGATACGTATTCCCGCTGTTAGCCGCGTTCCGGGCATTGGTGGAATATCCCGAGGGCGATAAGGCGAAGTGGAAATTCGACCCAATCAAGTTCTTCGCTACGCACGGGCCAGAGTTGGTGTCAGTGTTAATCGAGCAAGTCGACAACCTCGGAGGTAACCCGCAACTTGCCGGCAAAAGCCGCGCGGTTTACACGAGCTTGCACGACCGTGCGAAGCTTCTCGTTGCGGACGAGGTGAACGCCTGATCATTCGCGGCGCTGCGGCGACTATCACGTCGTCGCAGCCCGCTGATCAGCTTTTTTTCTTATCTGCTCAAGTCCCGCGGAGGTGAAGGGCTCGACGCAGGCGGCGTCGCTTCCCTGAATACTTGGAACTTTCCAGGCGGCTTCGGATTGGGGTTGTAATCCGCAACCGCCATTTGGAACGTGCCGATGCGGAGGCCATCCGGGGCCGCTTCTAGCGTGAGCGATTTTCTTCCCTTGTAAGTCTTAAGCAGTTCCCGGAACGCTTTTGCGGGTAAGGTGATGGCGCCGTCTTCAAATACCAGGGCCTCAATGCCGCCGATGTCACCTTTGCGCTCCACAAAAACGCGTGCCGCGCAGGCGGACAATGTGAAGGTATCTTTCGATTTCGGACGAGGTGCCATCGTCTTAAGAAGACTCTCCAAGTCAGACAAGGCTATGGTGAATTTCATACGTTGCTTCGCGGAACGTGATTCCGGCCTGAAGCAAAACGCTTGGTCTCATGGAATTCGGTTTGCACTTTCAAAACCTCGTTTTGCAATATTCGATGGCTTCTTTGGTAGACAGCCGTCGCGTCGCATTGCCCGCGCGGACGTAGAGATGTTCTTCGTTTTCTTCTTTCACCCAGGCCGCTCGCGGCGCCGGCTCGATAGCGAGCCGGCAAACTTGTTTGCCGTCGACTTCGTGGAAGGAGAATTTTAGGAAGCGGCTGAGGTCCTTGCCGTAGTGGGTTAGTAGCAGATCGCCGAGGAACAGTTCGTAGCCGTCGGCGTTTTTTTTCTTGAGTGTTTGAAAATCGTGTTCGAGGCCGAGCACTATGCCGTCGTCGGCGACGCCGAGGAGGAGCGTGCCGCCGTCGCTGTTGAGAAAGGCGGCGACGGTCTTGAGGATGACTTGTTCCATCGCTGGGTTCTTTTTGTTCTCCCGAAGGTCCCAGCGGGCGGAGGATTTGAACTCGACCTGCGCGCTTTCGCCGGCGACGAGGAGGGTCGCGATTTCGGGATCGCCGGGCTTCGGCTGGAAAGTGCGGAAGGCTTCGAGCGCGGCGTCCTTCACCGACTGCTTCACAATCGGGAAGGTGGTAAGGATGTAGGCAAACTCGTCTTCGGTGAGGCCGTAGAGATGCGCGACGAGGCCGTCGAGTTCCGCGCGCAGGGTGGCGCGCGCCGCGGGATCGGTGACGCCCTCCGCGTGCGAGCCGAGGCCGACTTCGCGCGCGAGATCGTCAAACTCCGGCGCGGTGCAAATCAACTTCGCCGCCCGCGAGACAATCGGCGCGAACGCGGGGTCTTTCTCCGTCAGTCGCGGGACGGGGAGCTGGTAGAGAATAAACGAGTTGAGATTCGTGGTCATCCGCGAACGGAGAACGTAATCGAGCGCGTAACTATTAAGCAGCGCTACTATGGCGAGCGTTTCCTGTCCGGTGTAGCTGGGCTCATTGTATTGTGTCGCGTTGTTCTTAAATGGGAAATGCGTTGCCAACGAATTACCCGTCACGGCTCCGGGGGGAATCAGCGCAGTGACGAGTGTCCGCTCGTTCGTGTTTGAAGCGATCTTACGTATCGCGATACGCCGAACAGTGTAGTCGTTGATTAAGCCCTTAGGAGCCGTAGCGAGACCGCAGCGCTTTGCACGCTTACCGGCGAACTCTTCCTTGATCTCGTGTTCGTTGATCCAAAAACGTGGCTTGGCGTAAAGGTGGTCGAAATGCCAAATCATGCCGCCTTCGTAAAGTGGGTAGTGACTCACCTTCGTTCTAAAAAGATGCGCTCCCCTATTCATGTCGAGTTCTGCTCCATAAAGCTCGAGTTCCCACCCGCGACTATTTGGATCGCCAGTAAAAAGGAGCGGGAGGACTAATAGCTTTTCGGCTATTCTGACATCTTTCTCGCTTTGAAACTCAGTTACCGAGAGACTGTAGGGTGACAAGCGCCGCACGAGATCGACGCTGATTCGAAGGCTCTGGCTGGACGGGAAGTGTTCTAATTCGCCTGCGTCATGACGCATAAAGGCCGCAGGAAAGCTGTTGGTCTTTCCGCCCTTTGAAAACGACAGGGCGACGAACTTGAAACTACGGTGAACACCTTCAAAGATCTCTTTCCGGTTCTCGAAACCGAACAAGCCGGAAACCTGCGATCGGTTGAAGAGCAATTCGCGCAACTGTTTGGTGCCTAAGTCAGTGTAGATGCCGGATGGAATGACGATGCCGCAGTGACCGCCGTTTCTGAGTAAGTCGAAGCAGCGTTCAACGAACAACATATAAAGGTTTGGACGTAGCCCCACCGCCTTGCCATTTATCAGCGACGTTTGATTTTTGTAGCAAGTCGCCTTTTTGAAGTAGGCGCTTATGTGTGGGAACTGCGCTTTATAGGCATTCCACGCCAAGTTAATCTCAGGGTCTTTTAGTATCTCCTTTTGCTTCTCCTCGAAGTCTTTAAGCCTCATTTTCTTTTTAGTCACCACGTCTGAGTAGGTCTGAAAGAACTCTTTCGCATTAGGTTCCCAAGTCTCCCACGGCGGATTGGTGATGATTGCATCGAAGCCGCCGCGCTCGTTGATGATCTGGTCGAATTCGTAGCCCCAATGGAACGGCGTGAGCGCTTCGATGTCGGCTAACGTGAGCGGGCGCTTGATCGACTTGCCTTCCTTGTTCTTCGCGTCGTTCCAGGTGGCTTGCTCGAACTGGATGCCGAGCGCGTTGAACTCGTCGAGCAGGAGCTGGTTGAGTTTGGCGTAGGATTCGGCGCGGACGTTGTCGATGTGGCTGCGCAGTTGCACCAGCGTGGTGTCCTGGTCGAGCGCGTCGATTTCCTCGGGCTGAAAGGCGTGTTTGCGGTAGAGCGCGATGGACTTGTTCTTGTCCTCGAGGATCGCGGCGAACTTCCCAGCGTTCCGCTCGGCGACGAAGGCGGCGACCTTCTCCCGCTGCGAGGGAGCGACTGTCGTCTCCACGGCAAAGGCGGGCAGCTCGGCGACAGAACCTTTGGACGAAAGCCGGATTAGCCCCTGCCGGCCGGCGCCCTTCTTTTCACCCATCGCATCGAAGTGCTGCGGATCGACCTTGAGCAAGCCGATGAGGGAATTGCCGGCGAGGATGTTGAAGTCGATGTTCGGCAGCGGCTCGAGCTGCTCGACGCTGTGGGCGGAGGCGACGAGCGCGAGGAAGAGTCGCAGCCGCGCGATCTCGGCGCCTTCTTCCATGATATCCACGCCGAAGAGGTTGTCGGTGATGATGCGCTTCTTGATAAAGTAGTGCAGCGAGGGATGCGCGGCGCGCGTGGCGGCGAGCCAGTCGGTGAGGGCGCGGTCGTGCAGGAAGTCGATCTTTCCGACAATGGCGGAATAGAGGTTGATGAGGGTCTTCATGGCCGCGACGAGGAATGCGCCGGAGCCGCACGCGGGATCGAGCAGGCTGAGGCTGGGGAGCACGTCGTGGAGCAGGCGGCGGCAGAGGTTGGCGTCGAGGTTCAGGAGCAGCTCGGGCATGGAGGCGAACTGGCGCGGCGGCAGCGGGACGGCGGTGTTGATTTTGTCCAGGACGAGCTTGTAGATGGTCTGCTCGCAAAGGTAGCCCGTGATCTCCGGGCGCGTGTAGTAAGCGCCGAATTCCTTTTGGTTAATGTATTTCTCAAAGATGTAACCGAGCACGTCGGGATTGATCTCGTCGTCGTTGCCGCCAGGGGTGTCGTCGAGGTTCCACGAGTAGCGCTCGAAGAGGGCGAAGAGGTTTTCGAAGGCTTTGTCGGGAACGCGGATCTTTGCGTTTTCCATTTCGACCCGATGAGGGAGGAAGAGGCCGCCGTTGAGAAATTTGATCTGGCCGAGAAGTTTCTTTGCGGCAGCGCTGCGCTCTTTCTCAGGCTTAGCGAAGCCTTCGAAGAAGAGGGTATTGAGGAAGCCCGAATAGTAGCGATCGCGACCCTGCTTCCTCGATTGCTCTAGCTTCTCCTGGAGGTAACGAGTGTTACCGCCATCGAGAAAATACTTCCGTTGGAGGAAGTAGATAAACATGAGCCGATTCAGCAGGACCGAGGCATACCAGCGGCGCTGACGCTCGTCGGCGATACCTTCGATGAGGGCAAGGAAGTCGAGGTGCTGCTGCTGAAATTCACGGTAGAACTGCTTCGTGACGCGCTCCACGTCGAGCGCAGCCTTGAGCCGGCCGGCGACTTCCGTGATGGCGATGTTCCCTTCAGCGTCGAGCTCGCTGATATCCACCACCATCGAGGCGAGCTTGCTCAGAAACAGATCGCCCGGTTGGCCTTTGATGTAGAGGTGGTCGCGGGGATACACCTTCGCCCCTTCCCGCTTTACCCAATACCACAGGCTTTGCGTTCGCCCGGCATCGAGGAAGATGAGCAGATTCTCGTGATGGAGTTTCGAAATCTCCTTGGAGATCGCTGCGCGCGTTTTGCCGTCAGGTATTGGTCCTTCGGTTGAAACTTCGAACACAGCGACGCCAGCAAGCTGGGCAATTTGTTTTCGCTGAAACGAAGAACCTTTGATTTCTTCATTGACGGCCTTAGAAGAGGTCGGATTCGACCAACCGAGTTCTTCTACGAAGAGCTTCCCGAAATCGAAACTCTGTAGAAGTTCGCGAGTGCGGGAGAGATTGAGGGACATGATGGGCAGTTACGCTGGCGCAGAGGCCAGGCCCATTGAGCAAATAAGAAGCGGCTCTTTCGTTTCGCCCTCGTCGGTATGCTGGCAGAGCCGGTCATCGTCATGCAATGAGATCGCTAGTTCGGCGAGTTTGTCGTTTGAGATTCCGCTACGGAGCTGACGATTGAGAATGTCAGTTGCAGATTGACGAAGCGGATTGCGATAGATTTCGTCGATCACTTTCGCGAGCTGTGGCGTATCAAAGAGTGAGCCTTTGACGTTCTCCGCATGCTGCTTTAGCCGCTCATACGTGCGGAAGCGTGCGCCGGACGGCCGGCCGAGCTGGCCGCCGATGGTCTTCTCTTCGTCCACGATGAGCTTCACCGCGCCTTCAACCAACTGATGGTGATTCTCCTGGCGAGGCAGACCGGTGGTGTCGGGCTTGCACTCAGCAGCGCGCAATATGTCGAACTGTGACTCAGTAACTGCTTCGCCATTCATATTCACCCAAGCGAGCGCATCGTTGCCTTCATGCGTTCGCACGTATGCAAGCACACCTGCGGGGCGCGCTTCTGTCGGCTTATAGGCCTTTGTAGAGAACACCACCGGAGGGAGCTCGCTGATCAGCTTCTCGAGAGCAGGGTCTCGGTCGATAGCATTTTTCCAGATTTGGTAGGCGTAAGACGCGAGGTCGACCTCTGTGTCTGCGTCGCCATCCAGAATGCCGGCCTTTTCATGGTAAAGATCCATGACGGCGGCATCGTTCCGATCGTCTTCGAAAAACGCCTCGTCCGTGCCGACGACTTCCTGATTTTCTTTCAATCGCTGCCGGACGCGCGAACGGAGGCGAATTAACTTTTCGACGCCTTCAGCTGGAAGAAACGAGTAGCAGAGAATCTCGTCTGCCTTCTGACCGATTCGGTCGACTCGGCCGGCGCGCTGAACCAGCCGGATGATGGCCCAAGGCAAGTCGTAGTTTACTATGATTGCCGCATCTTGGAGATTCTGACCTTCGCTCAGGACGTCGGTAGCAATCAAAACACGCAGCTGCTCTTTCATGGGGATGATGTCGCCTTTGTTATTGCTTATCGGACTGAAGCGCCACGCGTAGGAAGTAGGATCGGAGGAGCTGCCGGTGACACTGGCAGCAGACTGCACACTGCGTGCCTTAAACTCGTGTCCCAAATAGCGAACAGTGTCCGCGAACTGTGTGAACACGATCACCTTATCTTTTGCGTGGAGTTTGGTGATTAGGTGAAGCAACGCTTGCAGCTTCGAATCTTTCGCAGGATTCCATTCCCCGCATTTCTTGAGGACTTTCATCAACGCCTCGGCATCGGTCAGGAGATCCTTCTTCAACGACGGGACAAAGAGATCGGACCGCAGCCATCGGAAGCGTTTTTTTAGCGCGGTGGTGTAAACCTCATATACTTCAGCCGCACGTTTCTCATAATCCCGCGCTTGATCTTCGCCTGTTGGCTTCGTCTGGATCAGCGGCGCTTCGTCTTCGGGATCAAACAGATCGACATCTGAATCAGCGCCTTCGATGTCTTCGTCGTAGGTATTTGCGTCGAGGAGTGCAGCATCCTGGGCGCCGATAGGAATTGGCTGATTGTTTTTGATCGCATGAAGGAAAACGAAATTACGCAGGACATGCCGATCGATCGACTGCTCGAAAGCGAGTCCACTACTTTCGAGCCGCTTGAAGAGATTGATCCGACAGAAACCCATGAGCCTCTTGCCCGCTCGCGAAAGGTCCTGGATCTGTTTAGCCTCAGTCGGCGTGGGCGCCTCATGCGGAGTCGCGGCGATATAGTTGCCAAGGCCATAGCGAGGCAGACTCAGCCCATTGATCGCGTCGACAACGTCATCGCTATAGAGCTGCGCGTACTGGTCGTTGCGGTCCTTTTCGTTTACCTCGAAGGCGACTGTCTTCGGTATTCGCTTCGGAAAATACGAGGGAGTGCCGTCCTCGAGGGTGAGGAATTTCTTCCCGGTCTCCGGATCTGTGGCCGCGTAGTTGTCTTGAATGAACGTCCGAGTTCGTCGGACCATATAGAGACGCATGAGTTCGCGCCAATCGTCGGCGTATTCGCTCTTCTCAAATGCGGCCAGGGAACGGACGGCGCATTGATGGCGTCGAATGAACTCAACCTCGGTAAGTTCTTTGAGTTTCCGTTCGGGGCGGACGCCCAGGTCGACATCTTCGGGGACAAAAAGACGGAGTTGATTTGAGAGGTCTAGGTAGCTCTTATTGTAGGGGGTCGCCGACAGGAGAATGCAGCGACTGTCGTTTCCGTGGATGTATTCCTGAATCGCACGGTAGCGCTTCCCCTCCCGGTTTCGGAGATTGTGGCTCTCGTCGATGAGCACGATGCGATAGCGCCGCAGATTGGGTAATGCGTTGATCGCTTGGCTGACAGAGAGAACTTTCGCAATCAGCCGATACTGGTCAACGTAGTCTTGCCACATTTTTACCAAGTTCTTTGGGCACAGGATGAGGGTCTCTGTGTTGTGGTCGTCCTGAAATATCTTCGCGACCGCTGTCGCCATTAGCGTTTTTCCAAGGCCAACCACGTCGCCAATCAGGACGCCATTGCGCTTGTTGAGATGATGGGCGGCGATCTTGACTGCGGCGGTTTGATATTCGAACAACTTGTCACCGAATTCTGCCGGGATGCGAAATTCGGAGAGACCATGCCGCGCCTCCTGGGCGAGGTGATAAGCGATTTTGACGTAGATGTGGTAGGGCGGGATGATCTCGTCACGCGCCCAGCTTTGTTCGATGATCTCGACCAACTCCGCGGAGATATCGATGCACCAGCGATCGTCCCACTGGTCTTTAAACCACTTGGCGAGTTTCTCCGTCGCATCGCCATCCAAGACGTCAATGTTAAGTTCTCCCTGATGAGATAAGCCAGAGAGTGTCAGGTTGCTGCTTCCTAAATATCCGACGATGGGGTTGATCTTGTCAGGCCGGAACAGCAGGTAGAGCTTTGCATGCAGTGTGTGACGAAGAAATAACTTTACGACCAGCTTGCCCGCCTTGAGCTGCGCGCCTAGCCGCCGTAATCCTCCTTCATCTTCATTCGTCGGGACACCGAACGTCAGCTGATCGCGAAATTCTTCCGCGAGTTTCTTTTTCAACCGGAGAGCAGTTTGATTGTCGATCGGTTGATCGGAATGAATGAGGCTCAAGCACTCGCGAAGCTCTTCTGCCGGGAGCCGTTGCATCCCAACGAGCAGGCGACATTGCGAGTTCTCGCCTCCAGACCAACGCTCGACGTGGCTGTCCAACCTCTTCCAGCCTCGCAGATTGAAGTACCCGACACAGAAATCGGCGCGATCTGAGACCTCGAGCGTTTCCTGGAGCGCGGGCAGCAATTCGCGGTCGATGTTATCGAAAATGCGCGGCATCTGTGGGTCAGACGTTAGCTGAAACGTCCGACGACTGAAACCACTGAATTGCGGTCGCGTCGGTGCATCCCAAGAAAGAAAAACGCACGGTTCGTCGCTGCTCGGTTCTTCGTCCGATCGGCGGGATTTGGAGATCCGATGCGCCAAGGTTGAATGAAATTGCGCAGCTTTGCGCGATATTGGGGGGCGTCTGAATGATTGATCCGTTGCGAGTAATGCCGGTCCACCCTTTCTTTCCGCCCGCGGAGCTTGAGAGCGTCTGCCGCGTTCTTGCAGATACAACGGGGGAGGGCTGGCGGGGACGGAGATTGGAAGCCCGCTTGCCCAAATTGGGCATTCGATATCAGTGCAGTGAGGGCGCCGCAGCACGACAAATGAGGCTCATGCGTTGGTTAGTGGCGATGATCAGGGTGTCGGAGCTCGTTAACAGCATCGATCATGAATCGCGATAAATGTGAAGGATATTTGACGCAAGGCCGCGAACTTGCCACGATTTCCGCCATAAAGGCGATGAACGCGGGGACGCCATCTGCACATCGCGGTGTATAAATAATGTAATGGCAACGCTCACATTTACTGTGGATAGCGCTCTCTTAGCGGAATTGGGCGAAAAACTAGTGGAGAGCGCGCATGTCGCGTTGGTGGAGCTCGTTAAAAATTCGTACGATGCCGATGCCACAAAGGTGACCGTTCGATTTACACCACAATCACGCGGCGGTCCAGATATTGAAGTGAGCGATAATGGCTTTGGAATGACATTCGAAGAAGTTCAGCAGTATTGGATGCGAATTGCCACTACACACAAACTGAAAAAAAATATCTCTAAGAAATATGGTCGTCCGCGAACTGGCTCGAAGGGAATTGGCCGCTTTAGCTGTCGACGCTTAGGCGAGAAACTCCATCTGACATCTACAGCTTCGCTTGGTAACCGTCGAATTCAGCGAACAGAGGTCATCTTTAACTGGAATGACTTTGTACCCGGTACCGAAATCACTACGATTGAATGCGAGGGGCAAACTGAAATTCTTTCCACCGGTAAAACAGGGACGACATTGCGCATTTCTGGAAGCCAAGTCGATGAGTGGGGAAGACGTGGCTATGGATTCCTTAAACGACAATTTGCGATATTGGTTGCAAATCGCGGGATAAAGCGCCGAGGATTTGAGGCAGACCCTGGATTCAATCTGTCACTCGAGGCGCCGAACTTTCACGAGCGAATCGAGAACCTGAGAGATCGCTTGCTGTCGGCTGGGTGGGGGGACATAGCAATTGAAGTCGATGACAAAGGTAACGCCGCTTGCTCGTTGCGGGCAATGCGAATTGGAACAAAGGCGGTCAAATATCCGCATAAGGTTCCGATGCTTGCAGGCGTTAGAGCTAAGATCGGGATCATGCTTGCGGATCGATCAGAAATGCGAGACCGACGTACAATCTCAAAAGGCAATTTGGGTACCATTCTAAATGAATGGGGCGGAGTGTTCATCAAGTATAAAGGGTTCCGTGTCTTTCCGTATGGCGAGCCAAATACCGATTGGCTTGATATCGAACGCGATCGCGCGGTGCGAAGGACGGCCTTGCCAAACATTCTGCAGCCTTTTGCCGCAAAACTACGCGGTGTAAATCCGGGAAGAGCATTGCTGAGTCTTCTTTCGGAAAAGAATTACATCGGTGACGTCGAAATCGATGAGCGAGCACGCGGCTTCGAGATGAAGGCGAGTCGAGAAGGCTTCATCGGAGAAATTGGGATTACGCCGTTAAGGGATTTAGTCCGTTTCTCGATCGACTGGGCGACGATGTATCGCGAGTTCTACAAGAGCCTTGTAGCCAAGGAGGAATCTGATCGCGCTCGAGATGAGTTGGCTCTGCAGCTACGAAGAGCAGTTTCTTCTTCGGAAGTTGTAACAGCTGCAGTTCGCGCCGTTGAAAGCGAAGTAAAGAGCTTTGCGAACCAACTTGCAACCGCCGAACGCCAACAGGTTCTACGGTCAGTAAGGACGGCAACCGAGGCGATCGAGAAGCATGAGGAATCAAGCCAAGAAGAACTGCGTCATTTACGCCTCGTCGCCTCAACTTCAACCCTACTTCTGATCTTCTCGCACGAAGTAAAATCACTTCTCACATGGCTAGAGGAAGTTAGCATAACCTTAAACCGTGTTGGACGAACTGTACCCAAGAAGGAATCTGAGCGCCTTGCGGGCATTGAAAAGGAGTTCACTTCAGTCAAACAACGTTTTCTCGATCTACTCGCGATGACGTCGCTACTTTCGGTCAAGAGTCCCGAAGCCAAGATCGAGAAATTAGCGCTGAAACCGCGGGTCGAAAAGGCTGCTGCCTGTTTCAATTTGATAAAACGCACATACGATATTGAAATCGACACAGAGTCGGTGTCACCGACACTGCAGGTTGGTCCGATTAGTGAAGCCGAACTTTACGCTGTCTTACTAAACGTATTGTCGAACGCGATTAAGTCTGTAATTGCCAAAGGAGGTGCAAGACGGGTAGCCGTCAGTGCTGAACGCGACGGTCGTGTGTCAAATATTCATATTCGCGATTCGGGTCTCGGAATACCAGATTCACATTATGAAGACGTATTCGCGCCTTTCGTCGCCGATCCGAACAAACGGCTTTATCGAGCGCTAAAAACGAAGCTTAATCCGGAGGATGAATACATCGTTGGTACAGGGAGCGGACTCGGATTGAGTATTGTGAAAGAAATTCTCTCTTATCGCGGCGGTGAAGTTCGATTCGTCCCACCAAAGGGCAGGTGGAGAGCAGATTTGGAAATAAGCATTCCATGAAGACCATGCGCCAGATCATCTGGATTGATGACGAGCCAAATCGCAAGAAGACCGCGGATCTTCTTAACGAAAGCTCAACTATTCCAGTTGATTTTCGCAGCATGAAAAACAAAGACCTTGCTAAGGAGGTCGAGATAATTCTCGGTGGTCCACAGCCGTCTCTTGTAGTCCTCGATCATATTTTGGACCAAACGGCACCGAGCAGCGCGCTTCTTCGTCGAGGTTCGACTATTGCGGAAGCGATAAAAGAAAAATGGCCAACTTGCCCAGTCATTGGTGTCACTGGCGTTGATCGAATCGATCGAATCGATGTTCGAACGAGGCAAACCTATGACGATTTATTCGAATCGGTAAATTTCGGACAATACTACGAACGAATTGATGCGATCGCGAAAGACTTTGCGAAAATCGCGGGGCGCAAACCCAAGTCGATATCTGATGTCGTGGATCTATTGCAACCTCCTAAAGACGACGTGTCCCGCCTGAAGGCGACGTTGCCACAGGACCTTAACAAGACACGCGATGGCAGTGTGGCATCCAGGCTTTATCGATGGGTTAGTCGCGTTTTGCGTGGTCGGCCGGGATTTCTTTATGATGAATTGTGGGCGGCAACATTCCTTGGATTGAACGAGACAGGATTTAAAAAGGTCGAGAAACTGTTCACACCTGCACTTTACGGTGGCGTTTTTATGGTCACTAACGAACCACGTTGGTGGCAGAGCAGGCTATCGGCAGTTTTATATGAGAAATCTACTCCAAGAGAAGGTGAGCTAACTTGGCATGTCGGGCGGCGACTCCGCGGCATTCGCGCGGAACATTTTAGCAAATGTTATGTTTGTAAGGACGATTTTCCGGACACAGTGGCATTTCTAGACAAGGCAAGCGATCAATGGCGTGCGATGCATGCCAGTTGCACGGAGTTAGATCCGAGGTTCAAGCGGGAATTGTATTTTGAAGATCTACGGGTCATGCGCGGCGAATGATCAGGCTTCTCGACGTTTATCCCGAGCCTTCTGCTTTGATTCGTAGTGAAAGGAAGACGCTCGAGCATTTAATGGCCGATACGTACATCAATGCAAAACACCAAGATTTCGCGCGTCATGCCCGCGAGTATTATCAACGTAGCGGTCGGGCAGCAAACGGCTTTGAGTTTTCGTCTCATTTAGATATTTGGCATGCCCAAATAGGCGGCCGACTGAAGTCCGATAAAGAGAAAACCAACGTGAGGTTGATCCTAGCTTCGCAAGTACAACTTCGTGGCAAAAAAGATTACGCAAATATCACGCATTGCCTCTGTGTCCTACGCTTGCGGGCTGGCGGCAAATTCACAATTCTCCGCAAATTTCACTTTGACGTAACGGCAGGCAACGAGGAATCCGGCGGCCGAATGCAACGACACCCGCGCTTTCATCTTCAGTATTGTGGGAAGATGCTGCCATACATGGACCGAATGGGAGTAGACAAAAGCCAACTGGATCAACTTCATCCTTCTCTTTCTGAACCACGTGTCTTCTTTATGCCAATGTCACTCGCACTCATGCTCGATATGACTCTGCGCGAGTTTCCAGATGCGGCATCAGCAAAATTCAGAGCTACCGGGGAATGGCGAGGTATTGTTCGCGAACATGAATCTCTCGTGCTTTTGCCGTTTTTTGAGAAATGCGTCAAAGGTATCAATCAGACCGGTCCGATTGAAACTTTAGCAGACCAATTCTATATCGGATGATTTCAAACTGCTCACAAGAAATTGAATCGAGCATCGGTAAAGCGCAATCTCTCTGCAAAATTTACACCGCGTTTCCACTTGCTCTTGGAATCGCTAAGGCACTTGGCGACCCCACTAGGGGGAGATGGCTTGAACCATCCCACGGTCAGGGGGTTTTTCTGCAGGCCTTGGCGGAATTAGGCGTTCCCGCTGATCGCATTCGGGCGATCGATCTCGATTCTGATTCGTGTACTAACGATGACCTTGCGCGTACAATTCGTGGAATTGACTTTTTGCAGTGGTCTTTGAGTACCGAAGAACGATTCAATAGAATTGTAGGAAATCCGCCTTACATCGCGATCAGCCAGCTTGCCGGCAAACTTCGGAAGACCGCGGCATGTGTTGAAGATTTCAATGGGCTGCCAATTGGGTCTTGTTCGAACATGTGGCATGCCTTCGTACTGTGTGCGATTCGTCTTTTGCGGGAGGGCGGCAGCTTGGGTTTTGTCTTGCCATCGGCTGTTGAATATGCGGAATACTCCGACTCTTTAAGAGAGGCAATTCGCAGTCGCTTCGAAAGTGTAGAGCTTTTACGATGCAGAAGACCTCTCTTTAATGGCGTTCAAGAAGGAACAGTCGTTGTAATCGCGCGCAGGTACAAACAGGGGACGTTCAAATTCAGGAGAAGAGAATTTCGAACGGCCGATCGATTAATCTCTGCACTCAAAAGTTCGACGGATGGAATGCGAAGCTGTCCAGAACCTAGAAGGGTTGCGTCAACCGAAACAGTGCTTTTCAGTAAGATTGCAGATGTTCGGCTGGGCGGCGTTACTGGTGACAGTCGCTACTTTCTTCTTACGGACAAACAGCGCCGCGAATATCGAATTCCTACTCGGGCGTGCCGACCAGTCGTTTCACGGGCACGGCATCTCTACATGCCGGTTCTAACAAAGGCTAACTGGGATTCTTTAAGATCTTCGAACCAGCGAGTCTGGCTATTTAAGCCAGGAGCTGCAATGCGCAAAAAATGTTCGGTACGCAGTTATCTTGCTCGAACCTCAAAAAACGGTGGATGCAATCGCTCGGCTTACAAAATACGCCTACGGTTGCGATGGTACGATACCCCGTTGCCGTCGCAGCCAGATGGCTTCGTAAGTGGGATGAGCCGATTTGGCCCTTGGATATGCTTAAGTAAATTCAGAGGTCTCAATGCAACCAACACACTATACGTAATAAAATTTCGTCGACACATTTCGGAGAACGAACGCTTCGGATACGCACTGGGTTTATTATCTTCGTTAGCCCAGCGCCAGCTCCGAAAATCCGCTCGGCGCTATGCGGATGGATTAATAAAATACGAGCCAAGCGCTTTAACGAACCTCCGCCTACCAAACGTCCCCACCAAGCGAAAGTATCGGGAATCCTATTTGAAAGCTGTACGATTGTTACTGTCTGGGAAGCGCGGTTCTGCGAGACGCCTAGCTGACGAAGCTTTCGCTATTGATTGAACTTCGCAACATCCAGCTTCGACGGTTCGTAAGCTCAAGGCGCACCTTCATTGTGCTATGTGCTGTCAGAAGAAAGGGTGTTAATTCAGGTCTCTGCGAGCGGGTCGGAAGATGGCGCCGAGTTTCACGGTAATCAACCGGGACTCGCACCGCCCCAGCCTTAGGTTTCGCTTGATCTTATGTTCTTCCTGCTCGGAATAGTTTCGTGAGAGTCTTCCGCTGTGATAACCCCAGGATTTTTGGATCACGCGTTTTCTTTCGAGGAAATCGGTGCTCTCGACTGCGCCTTCTTCATCGGCGGCTTTGAAAATGAGGCGATTTCGGAGATTCAGCGTGAAGACGCGGGCTTTCTCACGACCAAGCGGTCGCGGCAGCCGCTACGCGCCACGGACTCGCGCGTCGCGTAACACCATCTGATACACGCGGGCCAAGTCGGTTTTCGTCAACCCTGTGAGCGACACAAATGCCCTCTTGAGATTCAGCCGACCCGACAGCTCGGGATAGTAAGTTTCCTTCGTCTTTCGCATGCTGTTCATCGCTGCCTTGATTGCCTTGATGCGCGCCGCGCGCCATTGATCGGGGGCTTTCGTTTTGTAGCCAGTGGTCTGAATTGCTTTCTGCTGTCGATACCACGCTTCGACTGCCGGCATGTCAGCGGAAAGCAGTGCCTCCCGTTTTGGAACTTTGAACCGTTTCAATAGGCGCGCTCCCCATTCGCCGAATGCTTCGTTTCGAGATTTGCCCATCGTGCCTTCGGCCAGTTCTTTGATCCACTCGCCAATCTGATGCTCTTCCGCAGTGGTGATGCTGCCTGGGCGTCGCTCCAGCACTGTCTTAATAACAGGGGGACGCTGATACTGATGAACCTCATTTCCGTCACCGGCGATCTGAATGTGTCCAGTTCCGCGCGCGCTCTGACGAACCGCCGTGTCGTTGGGTTTGCGCCGCAACGACTTTTTCCCTGCGAGCGCGAAGTCATTCAGCACGAGCGCGAGGTGGTTGGCAAAATCGTCGCGGAATCGGCTGCGCGATTGGAATGTCCAGCAGGACCGATGGGTTCTGAGTTGCTCGCGAAAGGCCGATAATCGCTTTACTTGCTCGATCGACGCACCCGCAGGCAACGGCTCAAGATCAGAGAAGTAGACCATCGCCTTCTTCCCGGCGGCAATTGCTCGGTGGATTTCTTCGACCGTACCGGATTCTGCGCTCGCCGTTGGGGTGCCGATTCGAGACCAGAATATTGCAACGAGAATGTCGGTCGAATCGATCAACTGCTTGTTGATCGCGCCTTGGCCAGTCTCCTGCGCGTCCGGGTAACTGTCGGTCGACCAGTGCTGGTGTTTCACCCAAAAACCGCGCTGCTCGCCGTGCTGACAATTCCATTCATTGATCGCCTCCGCTGCCAGCGCGATTTCTTTGGCTACGTCAGTCGGCCCGCACAAGGTCAACCTGATCAGTTCAACCCTCGAAGTGTCCCCGCTCATCGTAATTAAGTCCCGCTCCTTCAAAACTAGGTCGATGTTGTCGTTCACGTCAATTTTGCGACGATCGGCGCCTGTCGCGCATTGATCGAAATGTGAGTCGAGCCAGCTGTGACGGCTTCCGCGCGGGATTCCGCCGAAACTTCCGAGGTCGATTCGTCGATCTTTGGAGACGCCTGGTTCTTTGTGATGTCGAGCGCGGTGATGATCTCCTGCTGACGCTTTGTCGCGGTCGCGAGTTTCTCTTCGTGTTCAAAGGGTTGATCGAGCTGCTTGGCTAGATCCGCCGATTGGCGACGGGATTGCGCGAGATCGGTTTCGCGTTCGCGCAGGCGATCTTCCATGCTGTCCAACGCGTGTTCGAGTGACGCGATTGTACCCGTCGCGCTGTCACTGACGTTCGCTCGATACGCATGTTTGCCCTGGATCAGGAGCGTTGTGCGTTCGTCGAAGCGTTCAGCTGAGATCGGAAAACCCGCGATGTTGCCGACAGCCTTTGTTGATTCGAATGGCTTCAGTGTCGCGGCGAGAAAGACAAGGGCGCGACCGGCTTTGACGCGATCGGTGAAGGTTTCATTCTTCACGGCCATGACGAAGTTCTCGCCGGGCGTACTTGTGCGGGTGCGTAGATCCTCACGGATGTTCGCAATCTCGCGCTCAAGAATTTCCGCAGTGTCGTTCAAGCGGCGAATCCGATAGCGCATCTGATACAAGCTTTCCGTGTGTTGCTTTTTCAGCCGCGTAAGTCGCATGACCTCCGCGTCGATGCCGGCTTTCTCGATTACGAGCGGATTGCCTGAAGCGATCGCCTTCACCTCCGCATACGTGAGCGCGGCGGAGTCTACATCTTCTGCACGGCGCACCGTTGCGTCGCCCGTCATCACTTGGGCAATGAAGCGGCACTTCGTTTCAAGCGTTTGCCACATGTAGGCATCGAAACTGCCCTCGGTGACGTAGCGAAAAATCTTCACGTATTCGTTTTGGTTTCCTTGGCGGACGATGCGTCCCTCGCGCTGTTCGATGTCTGCCGGCCGCCAGGGAGCGTCGAGATGATGCAGTGCGACGAGACGCGTCTGGACATTGGTGCCTTCGCCCATCTTCAGCGTACTGCCGAAGAGCACGCGAATTTTGCCTTCGCGCACTGATTTGAAGAGCGTCGCCTTCGAGGCGTCGGCACTCGCATCTTGCATAAATGCGATCTCGGTCGCGGGAATGCCGCGGTCGATCAACTTTGCGCGGATATCGTCATAAACGGAAAACCATCGATTGCCTGGCTGTGGAGTGGAGAGGTCGCAAAAGACGAGTTGGGCTCCTTTAGTTGCAGCGGAGTCGAGCCAGATTTGGTGGATTTTCTCAACGGCGTTGTTGGTTTTCGAATCAGGATTATCGCGGACATGCGGAAGCACGAGGCGCATATCAAGCGCGGCTTTGCGCCCTTCGGTCGTAATCTTCAACATGTTGTCGTCACGCGGATCAACTCTCCCGCTCTTGATCTTTTCCGTGCGTTTTACGAGTTGATCGACAAAGCGTTTTAGTTCGGGGCTGCTCGGTGCGCTGACCGTGATTGGTCGTCCCTGATCGAGTTTCGGCACCGGCAATTTCAACATCTCGGCGGTTTGTACATCGGCGACCTGGCGGAACTGCTGCATCAGCTCAGGGACGTTCACGAAACGCGCGAACCTGCTTTGCAGCCGATAGCCACTCCCGTCCGGGCTCAGTTCCATGGACGTAACGGCCTCGCCGAAAGTTCCCGCCCATGAATCGAAGTGCTGAAGCGAGTTACGCCGAAGAGTGTCCATCTGGAGGTAACGCTGCATGGTGAACATCTCAGCCATTGTGTTCGAGATCGGCGTGCCGGTGGCGAACACGACGCCAGCGCCGTTGTTCTTCTCCTGGATGTGCTGGACCTTCAGGAACAGATCGAACGCTCGTTCCGACGCAGTCTGTGGGAGCCCCGCAACGCGCGTCATTTTGGTGACGTAGAAGAGATTTTTGAATTTGTGCGCTTCGTCGATGAAGAGCCGATCGATTCCAAGTTCTTCGAATGTGAGCGTATTGTCTTTTTTCTGCTCGGCGGAGAGCGATTCGAGTTTTGCGGTGAGGCGCTTCTTCACGCGTTCCAACTCTTTGACAAGCCGGGTTCCGCGGTCGGCCCGCTCCTCGCGGATTGCGGTTTCAATCTCGTCGATCTGGCGGGCAATAAAATCTCGGCGCGTCTTCAGCGATACCGGAATCTTCTCGAAGCTCGCGTGAGTCACGATCACTGCGTCCCAGTTCCCAGTCGCGATTCGGCTGAACAATCGAGCACGCCGCGACGCTTCGAAATCATCTTTGCCGGCAACAAGAATGTTCGCAGTCGGATAAAGCGTGAGCAGCTCGGACGAGAACTGCCCGAGCATGTGATTCGGCACGACGAACATTGGCTTCGTTGCGAGACCGAGCCTCTTCAGTTCGATCGCGGCTGCGACCATCGTGTACGTCTTGCCGGCCCCTACGACATGCGCGAGGAGCGTGTTGTCGCTCTGCACAATTCGCCAGACGGCGTTCTTCTGATGCGGACGCAACGTGACCTGCTGACTGCTCGACGGCAGAGTCAGATGGCTGCCGTTGAACACGCGTAGTCGAACGCTGTTAAACTCGTCGTTGTACTTGCGACAGAGACGCTCCCGGCGCGCATCGTCTTCCCAGATCCAGGTCTTGAACCGCTCTTTGATCTTCTCCAGCCTGTCGCGCGCAGCCTCAGTTTCCTGCACGTTGATGACGACAGTATCTTTCTGCCGATCGCGGTCGTAAACAGTCGGGGTTTTGAGATTCAGCGCGTCCTGGATCAAGTCCAGTGCCGAGTATCGCATCGTCCCCCACTCGGCTGTGTTCGCAACGGTGCCGCGCGCGTTGAAGTCACCGCGGACAAACCACGTTCCGAGCGCGGCAGCATGCGAAATGTTGACGCTTTCTACCAGGAGCAACGAGTTCGCGAATGCTTCCACATCAGCGTCTGGAATCCAGACTGCGCCGAGGCGCGCGTCGATTTCTGAAGCGGTGAGGTCCTCGGGCTGAACAGCCTCAAGGCCGGTGACGTTCTCGCGGTAGGTGGGATCGGTGGCGGCCGCCGTCCGAGCGTGGACGAGCTTTGCTCGCACGTCGCCGGAGAGGTAATGATCGTCTGTTTCCCATTCGCCTGTTTCGGGATTACGGAAGACGAGTCCCTTTAATTCGGGAAGGAACTGCTCGGGCGATCTGCTGAGCAACGCCTCCATGCGCGCGAGGCCCACGCGACCGGTTTCATTAAGGGAAAGGACGAGCGCATCGCGCGGTGACTCCGCGGCGCGTGCCGGCTGGGGCTGCTGGATTGTGCGCTCACGAAAGATGGCAGCCTTCGTCGCGCGCTTCGTATCGTCGTCATATTCCTCCAGCGAGCAGAGGAGCGGACAATCCGGATCACCGCGAAAGGCGCGGCGATTCGCGCTTTCGTTGATTGCGCCGAACCGCGAGACGAACTGGTCGTAGAGGACGTTGAGCTGCCTGCGCGTGTCGCGCACTTCATCTTCGCTGCGATTTTCGAGCTGAGTTCGAAGAACTGCGCGAACGGCTTCGCGCACTTTGATCATTCCACGAATGCGTCGCGCGGTTTCGTCCGGCAGATTCGCGATTGGGGTGAGCGTGCTGCCCGTACGAATCGCGATCGTGCCCTCGACGATTGTGAAGGCGTTTTCCTTTACGTTGTCGGGCGCCATGAGGATTGGCGCCGATTGAAGCTGTAATGCTTCGTGCTCCGCTCTGCGGTAAATGCTTTGTGGCAGCGCAACCACGGCCTCGGCCAGAGCGCTCGCGAGATCACGACCGTCGGGGACCAGGGCAGGCTCGTTGCTCCGGTACATCGTGCCGGCATGCGCCATTTGTCCGAGCATCATCTGCGGATGCGCGGCGAAGTATTCGTTTATCTGAAACGTGACGCCAGCGGCATTGACGTGCTCAGCGAGATTCAGCCATACGGGGCCACTTGCTTTCTCGCTATCAGCCAGCCTCCGAAGAAACACGATGTCTGCGGTGACTTCGGTATTCGCGTTCTTCTTGAATGCAGTGTTCGGCAGCCGGATTGCGCCGACAAAATCAACTTTCTCAGCCAGATATTCGCGCAAGCTGGAGTTGACCTTGTCTAGCGTGCCTTTCGACGTGATGAACGCGATCAATCCACCTGGCCGAACGTGCTCGACGGTCTTGGCGAAGAAGTAGTCGTGAACGAGAAAGTTGCGGTCGTTGAACTGCGGGTCGTGCAGTTTGTAATCACCGAACGGGACGTTCGAAATCACGAGATCGAAGGATTCGTTAGGCAAGACAGCGCTTTCGTAACCTTGCGCGCGAATGTCCGCGTCAGGATAAAGTTGCTGTGCAACCGCGGCAGTCACCGGGTCGATTTCAATGCCGCTGAGGCGTGAGCGTGCGCTGATTTCTTCAGGTATCAGCCCGAAGAAATGTCCAATCCCGAGCGCGGGCTCGAGGATGCGCCCGCCTTCGAACCCCAGGCGATCGAGCGCTGCATAGATCGCGGAGATCACTGTCGCCGACGTGTAGTGCGCGTTGAGCGTCGTCGCGCGTGCAGCATCGTATTCGGCCGGCGTAAGCAGCGCTTTCAGTTCTTCGCCTTCGCTTCTCCATTCCGCCGGCGGCGGTGATGCGAACACCTGTGGAATTCCGCCCCAGCCGACGTATTTCACGAGCAAGCGCTTTTCGTCGTCCGTTGCGCTGCGCTCTTCGAGCTGCAGTTGTCTAACGAGACGGATCGCCGCGATGTTATCGCGAAACTTGTGCTTCAGTGAGCCGTCGCCGAGACGGTCCTCAGGGTCGATGCGGTAATTCCGCGGGTTTAGCTCGCGTCTTCTGGCGGGAGCAGAATGTATTTCTCCCGAATCATCTCCCACGCCTGGTCGTGCGCCTGCTGCGGAGTCAGCTTCTGCTCTGTTTCGAGCTGGTGGGTGAGAGCTTCCATTTCTTCCAGTGTCCTCTCCTGGGCGTCGAAGAGAGATTCCATTAACGTGCCCTTCGCCTCCAGGTCGCGAACTGTTTTCGGACGAAACTCGCGCCAATGGCGTTCGGCCATTAACCCGTATTGCGTCAGATAATTCTTCTCGCTCATGGCGCGGAACAAAATCAAAGAGGCTGAGTTGATCGTCGCGGTTCGCGACCTTTCCGTTGCGTTTGAGCATACACGACGTGAGAGAGTGTGAAGCAATCGTCCTAGCGGACTTGCTCTCTCACTGGTGCAGTCGACTCTCCGCAGGCGGGTCCGCTCGCCCTGAATCCTAAAAGACAGTCAGCGACTATGCTGACAGAAGCGTCCGGTTGGAGTCTCGCCAATGCATCGGGCGAAATTCGCTCGAACTACGTCGGTCGCCGAGCACGATTCGGTAGCCCAGAGCTGCGCGAGTGTTGCGATAACTGAGGCCACGTTGGGAGGCTCCATAGGACCAGCCGAATCTTTGACGAACGGGCCGTCCGTCTCCGTCAAGACTCGATCGCGTGGAATGCGGCGGACGATGTCTCGACCTTTCTTTGAACTCAGCATCGCGCTATTAACCGAAAATAGGAAGCCAGCGGTTACGGCATCTTCGAGTTCGCGGAATGATCCGGAAAACCAGTGGAGTATGAGCGTCCCAGGGAATTGGTGCCCTGCGATAGCAATGACGTCGCGAGCAGCCCGGCGCGAGTGGATCGTGATAACCTTACCTCTGACCTCTGAACAACGCTCGATGATCGCCGCGAAGGCAGCGCGTTGTTTCGCATGGTCCTCCTTGTCGGGCGCGGTGTAGTCAAGACCGACTTCTCCAACGTATCGCGTCCTGTTCAGCAATGGCCACATGCTGGCCAATTCGTGCCCATGAGACCGAACGAGCTGCGGATGCAATCCGACTGCTGCACGGACAAATTTTGTCGATCCTGTTAGGGCGTCGGTGTTGGCAAAGAGTGACGGCGCATTTGTCACAGCAATCGTATAGATACCGGCGCGCTCGCATTTATCGACGATAGTTGCAGGTGTCGGATACAAATCGATATGGCAGTGACTATCGACGTAACGACCAAGCCGGCAGTCTTGATCGTTGACGAAAGTCACGGCTCGAGAAACGCGCGGACCTCCTCCAAGCCGCGCCGGTATACACCTGCGTATTTCTGAACATCGGCAGCCGACGCGGGCAGCGGCCCCGATTTGAGTGCCTCGAACGTGTAGCGGTATGAAGGTGCGCCGCGTAATCTCCCAAGCGCCATCTGCATCGCTCGCAGGTCTTCGCCGCGTTCGCTGTTTGCAGGCGGCGGCGCTGCGATTACGTCGACGAAATACGTTTCGATATTTAAAATGCGGGCCGCCTTCAGTGATGCGCGGCGGATGAGGCAAGGCACGCAATAGCCGCAATGCTGTTTCGGATCTCCACCCACGCGGAAGCCAACGCCGGGGTGTGCACACGACATCGTTTTGGCCAAGCCGCCGCGGAGTAGCATTGGATTGCGGCACGCATTCAGCATCTCGCCCTTGGTGCGAAAGCGGCAGGGGAGCTGCACATCAACGTCGATCCGAAGTTGAGCGAGGAGCTTTCGGTAGAGCATCACGAGATAGGGGTGTGTCGTGCGAGTGCTTGAACTGCCAGAGCGCGCCGGAGTGAGTGGAATATTCAGCGAAATCAATCCATTCTCCGGCACCAACAGCGGTGTGCCGGGCGAACATGCAGACGCAACTATGGTGCCGAGGGCGAGGAATAGAAATGATCGCCCGCGCGTTGTCGGCTCCTGCTTTCCCTTCAGCGCCGGTGGAACAACACGAAACGCGAAATGTTCGGCAAGGTCGCCGAAGTGGTCATGCAGATAGCCGAACGATTCGTGCTGCGGGAAGCTGACGTTGCCTCCGTAGCCGTAATGCCCAACAAGCGCTGCTCGCCGGTTCGAGCCTAGCAAATCGATCGCGCCTATGAAAGAGTCTAGACCGCCTGAGAAAAGGCACACCGCTTCTGGAAGGACTGACGCAAGCCGAGGTGTTTCAGCCTCTGGTTGACTTGGGAGACGTTGACGCCCCCGCAATTCAATCATCCACCGATCGCCCGTTAAGAATGTAAGGAGCTTGACTAGGGTCGGCCGGGCGCGCTGCCAGCGACGAAGATGCAGCACCGGCAGATGCAGCGTGAATTCTCGCGTCCAACGATCGGCACTAGCTTCTCGCGGGACAAGAAGGTCTGCGCTGTAAGTGGCGAACGCCGCGTGAAGAAGGTCGACGGCGGTATCTGTGGGACTGAGATCTCGTTCCGCCAGCGTGGCCAACACTTCTTCCCCTACGCGTCTCGGATTGCCCGTGTGCTGAACGGGAACAACTAGTATCCGCTCGTCGCTCGCTACGCGCCGGTGGAACTCATCGTTAGGCCCGACGCGGCAAATGACGTGAAATTTCATTCGCCGGCTTCCAAGAACCCATACGCTTCCTCATAGATGCGGTCGACGATGCCCTGTCCTTCGCGCCCCTTCCAGTCGATGCGAAGAACATCGTGGCTCTGTAAATCCAGCGCAAGCGTTTCACGAACGTAATCCTTCACTTCTCGTTCGAGACGCAATGCATCATTCGTCGTTGCGGCGCCAGTTTCGATGCATTTTCCTAAATCATCGAGCCATCGCAAATAGATCGATTGCGCAATCGAAAGAACGATCAACTCACGAACCGCGCCTGCATCCATGGCGTCGAGGTTGTTCATCGACCCCTCCTGCAAGTCATACCTCTCGAAGAGAACGAGCAACACGTCATCTACGGCTTGACGCGCAACCGAGTCTTCGAGGAGCGCGCCATCCGGAGCAAGCGCCTCAGCGATTGCCGCGAGGATTATTTCCGCGGACTGGCCGACGACAACTGAGAGACCGAGAGCGGTAACTGCTGCCGTTGTGCCACGAGCGGCGACGTCGGTGAGGAATGCCGCCAGCCGAGCTGTCGAGCCGCGACTCGCGCCGGAAGAACTTGCCGCGCCACGAGATCCGCCGCGTGCTCGGACATAAGAGCTTCCAGCTTTCGAGAGGTTCCGCCGACCGCCGCCGCCGGCGAAACGGGTCATATTACCCTTCGCCGAATTCCAGTGGCCACTTGTTGGCCCTCGGCTTTCTCGACGCGGAGCGGTAGCAGTTAACACGAAAGGCGCGTCGCCTTCGTCATTTACAGGATCACGGTCATCGGACGGCTCTGTATTGTTATTGGTTTCGTCGTTCTCCGCTGCGGGCTCGTTCGGAACCGGCGCTGGCTCGACAGGCTGCTGCGCCCAAGGCGGCAGGAGAGGGTTACCTCCAGTTGGGCCACCGTACGAACTCGATGTGCCCATACTTAATCTTTCACCGCGCCGCGCTGTCGTTTGAGTGCGTTATCCACGCCTGCAGCGAGCCGTTTGTTCGGCCCCGATTTCCAGCGTTGGAAAAGCTGCTGCATGGGGAGGTTGGCTTCGGAACCCGAACCAATGCTTTGCAGCCGCATGGGCACATTGACGGGAACACTGCTGTCGGGAATGCGACCAAACGCTGCGATCAATTGCCCCGAAAGCTCAGGGCGTGCTTTCACCCATTCGAAAAGCACAGGGAGAGAAGATCGCGTATCGGAGAGATCTTCTTCTCGTTGCACCTTATCGGTCAGCGCTTCGAAGACAGCGGCCGCCTCTGCTTCGTTTAGGTCTTTCGCTCGTTGCACTCCGAGCCGCTGTGCCGCGTCGCTTTCAGTGAGTAGTTTTTCCAGCACTTCCTGTGCTGCGGGCGTGAGGCGCTGCACGGCAACCCCAAGTGGCCCCAGAATGTCGCGGGAGAAAAAGAAGTAGGGGCGCAGGTCAATCTCCCGCAGAAAGGGCGCGCCTTTCAGCCAATCCTGCATCCATCCATCCGCGAGCCATGGCGTGATGCGCGGATCGTCCGGTTGGGTTTTCCTCGTGCTCTCGACAGGCTTACGCGCGCCCCTTCTTCGTGTAGCGAGATCTCCGTCGTTATCGTCCGAGTCCCGTGGCGCCGGGGCCGCTGAGTCGTTCGAAGATAAAAACGCTTCGGCTGCCTGAACCAGGGCGGGCCTGCCGTTCTCTTCCACCTGCATCGCAGCTAACGTTTTGAAGAATTCGGGGCGGAAATATTCGAGCAGCATCAGTTTCGCGAGAACACCCTTCTGCAGGATGATGTTGCGCGATTGCGCCATTCTGATGCGCATGAGCAGCATGTTCAGGAATCGCTTGCATTGACGCGGATTGCCGTTGAGCCCGACCGCGAGAACGCGCGACAGTTGCTCGGCTAGACTCAAACCTTCGACCAGATCGTGAGGTAGTTCGCCGAATAGCTCCTGAGCGATGCGGCGATTGAACGTCACGTCATGAATCTGCTCCGAGTTCTTGCGCATTGCGTGAACGCGCGCTTGCTCGCATTGCTCCGACGTGAGCTGCCCAAGATTGGCGAAGAGGAGGTTGATATATGTTTCTGTCTCGGCACGGCCTAGCGGCGGGACGCGAACCGGGAACTGCACAAGCTTTTCCAAGTAGTCTCGACCCACTTCGGCGTAATCGCCTGGCAGTTCCGGGAAGCGCCGTCGCACCGCATATTTTACCAGCCGCTCGTCCGCGCCTATCAAAAAAAAGGTCTGCGGCACGAATAGGAAAAGCTTAATCGCTTCCAATGTGGCGATGATGGTGTCCGGGTTGCAGCGGTCCAGATCGTCAATGATCACAACCAGGCGTCGGATCTTTGTTTCCTTTAACAGGTCCGCGAAGTCTTTGCGGAATTCGATCACCGTCCGACGAATCTCTGCCGAATCCGCGGGCGCTTCGTGCAGGAACGTTTTGATCTTCTCGAGATCCGCCTCGCTTCCTCTATCCGCGACATGCTTCAACCAACTCATCGCGTCCATCCCGGCGGTTATCCCGAGCGCAGCCGGTCCGCCGATCGCAAAGGCGAGGGCGTGTTTGCTGGCAAAGCCCACCGTTTTCAATATATCGACGCGTTTGAAGAGCTTCTTCGCGAGTTCCTTCCCTTTCTCGGCCAGCGTTCGCTTGCCGGTGATCTCGTCTAGAATTGTTCCCATCAGCGCCGATTTGGCGTCTTCGTATCCCTCAAAAATCCAGCCGTTGAAACTGAGGCAAAGCACGTCGTCGCCCTTTTCGACCTCAATCTTGATCATCTGCAGGAGGCTCGATTTGCCGCTGCCCCAATCTCCGAAGATGCCAATGGTGGAGGGAACAAGATGGTCGTTCGCGACGATCGTCGTCACCGCATCGACCAAATGGGAGTAGTCGAGGAGGTCCGTATTCGTTTCGTTATCAGACCACATTTGATGTGAACTTAGCGCTATTCCCGGCCATCGGTCGAGCCGCGATCGGCGTTGGTCGAATCGGGCATGTGCCCGAAGAGAGTGCCTCATCGCCACCAAAGATCAGTGCTGGCGTGGCGAAGCGGAAGCAGGGAGCTTTCATTCGTATGGGCCGGGCCAAAGAACTCTACATGCGCCAAATGGAGCAAGGCTGGAGCAGCGTGGGCGAGAAATGGGTTTGTGCCAAGTGCTTCGAAGATGAGGCGATTCGCGAGTTCATAGACGAGCAGGCAATCCGGAAGCGCTGCTCCTACTGCCGCCGCTTCTCGCGCAGGGCTCTTGCCGCGCACATGGATGACGTAATCGAGTTCATCGCAGACGGGATCAACTTCGAGTACGAAGACGCGGCAAACAGCGTTCATTGGGAGTCCGCCGAAGGCGGCTATACCCTTGCGACCATGGACTCGAGGGAGCTGCTCGAAGACATCGGTCTCGACGTTGAGAGCGACGAGCTTCGCGAAGACCTTCGGAGCGCGTTTTTCGGCTGCCCTTGGGTTCATAAAGATCCTTATGGCGATCTCTTGTGCGATGCCCTTCGTTATAGCTGGGAATCGTTCTCCGAATTGGTGAAACACCGCACCCGATTCGTTTTCTTTCGCGTCACGACGACCGACGGCAGCATTGGTGAGAGCGAGCCATACGAATTTCTCGATTCACTGCGCCATACCGTTGACGAAACGAACTTGGTGCAGACGATCGCCCCGCGACAAACGTGGTTTCGGGCGCATCAACAC
>Ga0209118_1000095_pt1 | contig 63965 bp, 54 predicted proteins | sample BlaSpr_A8_Ref_M1_FD_187988 | JGI IMG/M metagenome (GOLD analysis project Ga0209118, IMG submission 187988) | Forest soil microbial communities from Thunder Bay, Ontario, Canada - Black Spruce, Ontario site 2_A8_Ref_M1 (SPAdes) (version 2) | ecosystem: Environmental > Terrestrial > Soil > Boreal... | reverse complement strand
CTTGTGCTGCCGCGTCTGTAATGCTTGTTGTAGTGCCGGGGCTTTAGCCCCGGTTCTTGTGCTGCCGCGTCTGTAATGCTTGTTGTAGTGCCGGGGCTTGAGCCCCGGTATATCCCTAATACCACGGGTCGAGGATCCCAGAATACGGGTAATCGCGAAAGTCTACAACAAGCCCGGCGCGAATCGGATTCTCGAGCGTGTACCGAATGGTCGCGTCGCTCTTCTCATATTCCCGCACGATGTGGTCGTGATAGCCGCGTTGCCATAAGAATGAGTGACCCGACATTCTGCACCTATGCAAGATTGTGGCCTTGAGGGTGCCGACGATATCGCTGAGAGGGCGTGAATCGCTTTGCAGCCGGGCCACCATGTGGATGTGGTCGGGCATGACGCAATATGCGTGGAGGCCGTACCACTCGCGTTCACGGTACCTCAAGATATGGTCGCAGGCGATGATCGCGGCCGCGGGCGTGCGGAAGATCGGCTGCCGGTTGCTGACGCGAAACGTTATAAAGTACGAACCCGGAGTCGTATAATCGAAGCCCTTCAGCCGAGGACTGCCGTCAGCCATGGTTCGTTCTTCAAGCAACGCGGTATCGTTGTCAAGGGGTTGAACCGGGGCTAAAGCCCCGGCACTACAATTAGCCCGTCGATCGCGAATGCGACGAAGCGAACAGGGGAGGTCTTGGCGTTAGTGTGTGGTGTCCAGGAACAGGCCGAAGCCGCTCAGCGACACTTGCGCGTCAAAGATCACGCGACGATTGGGGATCGCGTTAAAGGCGCCGCTCGCGGTGGTCGCGTTCGGCAGCACGTCGACCGCCTGCGCGTCGTAGACGAACAGCAAGTCGCGAACCGCGTCGTACGCGAGCCCGAGCGGACCCGCGAAGTTGGTGATCGTCTGCGCGTGCGAGGCCGAGCCATTCAGGGTGCTGGCCGTCATGAGCACGTCGACTTGCAGGTGCGATCGCTCTGCGACCCACAGAACATCCGTCGTCGGATTGTAGGCAAGACCGTCGGGTGAGAACAGGCCGGTGATCTGGCGGTTCGCGGTCGCCGCATAGTTGGTGTGTGCGATCGCAGCGGCGTTTGCGCCGGCGCCAAAGGCGTCAAAAACGCCGATGACGCAGCCATTGTCGCTCACGAACAGCCGGTCGTGCACGGGGTCGTAATACATCTCTTGCGGGCGCGGCGCGCCCGATACGCAGCCGTCGGTCATAGTGAGCGTCGCGGTGCCGGCCGGCGTGGTGTTGCCGCCTTGCCCGAGGGTCGAAGCGCTTGCGTAGATCTGTACCGTATTGCTGGTGTTCTGCGCGACGATCAGCAGGTTGTGCGTGACATCGAACGTGGCCGCGCCTTCCTGGTTCGTCAGCGGCACGGTGAAGTCCGGATTCACGTTGGTCTTGGTCAATGCCGTCGTCCAGACCGAAATCCGATTGTTGGTCTGGTCCGGGTACCACAAGACGTCCGCGGCGATTCCGTAGATGATGTCCGGGTTGGCGATGTCCGCGGTCGGGTACACGTTGCTGGCAAGAGCTCCGCCGTTAATTCCCGACGCTCCCTTATATGCGCGCACCGTGCGCGACGTCGCATCTTGCACGTACAGCGTGTCGGGCGCCACCGTCGCCGACGAGGTCGGGGTCGGAGTCGGCACGGGGGGCGTCGTGGTCTTGGAGCACCCGGCGATGACGAGCACGGCCAGCATGCCGGCGGAGAGCATGGCAAAACCCAGACGCGGACTCATCAAGCGGGCGATCTCCTTAGCTGTTGAAGAGGTTGAAGCGGGGCTGGAACGCACGTGCGCCGGCTCGATTCGGCCGGCGGCGCACCCCGCGCGTGATGTCCGGGGCTTCGACCAGAAGCACGGGGCGACCTCCGGGGCTAAAGCCCCGGCACTACAAACGTTGAGGCGATCTAAATTGGAAAGGCCGCCGGGCGAACCCGGCGGCCTTCGATTGTGAGCTCTGTTGCTTTAGAGCTTGACGTTGACGTTGAGCGACGCGTTGAACGGCGACGTCGCCACGTTCGGCAGATACGGGTACTTCACCAGCGGTTGCAACACGTTACCGGGGTTGTAGAAGTTGCCGACCGACGGGACGTTGCCGCTGATCACGCCGTACGAACACCAGTGGCGATCATTGTTCACCCACGCCTGCTTCGATCCGCCGAAGCAGGTGTTGATGACGTTCGCCAGGTTCAACTGGTACGACACGCGTGACGTCGCGTCATAGCTGATCGCGAAGTGGCCAGAGAACTGGCTGGGCTCCGTGAACGAGCCAGGCGCGTCGAACACGTGCGTCGACGTATCGGGAATGATCAGGAAGTTGGAGCAGTTGGTTGCGTCTGCCGCCGTTCCCGTGCCGCCGTACGGATAGCGCGGGTCGGTGGGGGCGACTGCACCCAATGTCGACGCTCCGCAGGTGTTCGGATCGAATCCGACGGTGCCTTCCGGAGCGCCGTACTTCGTCCCCGAGTGGAACTGGAACGCGGGGATGAACGCCCATTTGTCGTGCTTCATCTGCAGCACCAGCGACGCCACGTGCGGCGTGATGAAGCTCACCTCGGAGAGCTGGATGCCCGCCGGGATGATGTCGTACGGCGTGTAGGAGCCGTTCGGATCGAACAGCTTCTGCGCCGGGGCGTTGAAGTACGGATTCGCGATACCACCGGGGGTCGCATTCGCGTTGACGCCGCCGTCGACGCCGCACATGCTCGTCGCGTTCGTCGATGAGACCGCGCCGACGCATGCCGACGTGAACGAGTTGTAGTGTTGGATGTCGCTATTGATCGAGGCCAGCACCGTCGAGCCGTTGGGCAGCGGTGAGTACTTGATCAGGCTGTGCGTAAAGGTGTACGAGAACTGGCCCGCCCAGCCGTTGTTGTTGAAGTTGCCGAAGTTCAGCTCGAACTCGACGCCGCTCGTCGTTTGTTTTCCGGCGTTGAGGCCGGAGACGAACGCCGTCTTCGGGTCGATGAAGAGCTGCTGCACCTGGTCAGAAGTCGCACGGTAGAACGGCGTCAACTTGAACGACGTCTGCGTGTTCTTGAAGTGGTGCTCCAGCGACAGGTCGTAGTTGTACGAGATGGAGGGCCGGATGGTATGGTTCGGCGAGTTGTAGCCGAACTTGAAGAACAGTCCCCCGATGAGCTGACCGAACAGGTTTTGCTCCAGCGTGTTGTACTGCTGGAAGGCGGCGTTCGCGGGCTGCGAATACCGGCCTGCCGAGAAGCGCAACACGTCGTCCGGGTTCAGCGTGTAGGTCCCGCCGATGCGGGGTTCAGTTTCCGGATACGTCACCGAACCGCCGTTGGCCGTTCCGTTGACCATGGTCGCCGGGATGAACGGGTTGCCGCCGGCAGACGCGACGAGCGTCGAGCACGGCTGCGTGATGGAGATCGCCCCGACCACTCCGACAGGCGGGTTTGTTTTGTCAAACGGCTGTCCGCCTTGGAACGTCGGCGCGTAGCACTGCGACGCGTTCCACGCGGCAAGCCAGAAGTCGCGAGCCCCTCCGCCCGTAGGCGTGAACTCGAACTTGTAGACGTTTTCCCGCAGACCGAGGTTGAGCGTCAGTCTGTCGGTTGGCTTCCACGTGTCCTGGATCGACGCCGCGTAGTAGCGCGGTGTGACCGTGTTGAACGTCGCCCACGGACCGGTTTCGCCGGCGATCCAGGCGCAAGCGCCGGCGCAGGCCCCACCAGTGTTCGGATTCGGGAGGCCGCTCGCCGCGATGTTGTCGAGCTCGAGGCTTACGCCCGTGTCATCGGTATTCTCGCACGAGCGCGCGATGCCGCCGAAGTAGCAGATGCCGGTCAGCGGATTGGCTGCATTGACCCTGAAGGCCGCCTGTTGGCGTGCACCGCTGAACGAGTTCCTCTGCTGCGTGTTGTTGTCGCGCACGGTGCTCGCCGTCGAGTACCCTACGTCCACGTTGAGGAGATGTTTCGGCGAAAGCTGACTCACGTACGAGACGGAGCCGCCGCGCGTGTGCGTCCACAGTTCGTAGTCGTCCGGACAGCAGCCCACATAGTCATTGTTCAATGTCAGTGGACCGTGCAAGAACCACCACGAGTAGAAGATGTAGCCGTAGACGCGCAGGTACGAGTTGGTGCCGATGTTGCGCTGATACTGCAGTTTGTAGATGCCCTGGCCGTTGTCCGCAGTGTCACGCTTGTTGTCCGGCACGTTGCCGCCCAGGCCCGCTTGGCCTTCGCTCGGATACGCGTAGGGTACGACATTACCGGCTTGGGTAGGATCGGCGCCCAAGAAGAGCTGGCCTGGCGCCACGTTGTTCCACTGGCGAGCTATGCCGGGAGTGAACGCAGCCTGACCGTTGTTGCCGAAGCCCGGGCCGCCGTCAAACGTGTTGCCAACGTTATTGGCGAAGAAACTCGGGCCGCCCCAGTCGTTCGTCGAGCTGTAGTAGTACGTGTACAGTTGGAACACGTCGTACAGCAGCTGGATGTCGTCTTTGCCGCTGTCACGATGGTGCGGGATGCCGATGTGGAAGTTGAACACGTTCTCGCGATCGGTCAACTTCGCCGGAAATGTCATCGTGTACGGGCCCATGACGTAGCCGCCGGGGCCGACTGGGAATGCCCCGAAGTACGCTCTGTTCGCATAGCAGCCGGAGAACCCGCTGCCCGTGCCACCGGGGCCGGTAGTGCAACCTGCGCCGTCATTGGTGCCGTCCCACGGCACGCCGTAGCTCTGCGTGATGCTGGCGCCGTTGCTGTTGTCGAAATACCGCGGGCCGGAGTCGACGAGACCGATGCCCACGTAGTACGAGAAGTTGCGGTTGGGCGTGGCCCCACCGAACTCGATGTTGGCCTTGTTGTAAAGACTCGGCCCGCCGATGCCAAAGCTCGCGCTTGCGAAGCCTGGATACGTGCCGCTCTTGATCACTTGGTTGATGTAGCCGGCGAGGCCCTGCGACTCTGAGTTGGCGGGCGACGCGCCCGTGTACAACTGCAGTTCCTGTTGGCCGAGCGCCGAAAGATTGGTGGTCGGATAGTTATCGAACGACCGGTTGACCGGCACGCCGTCAAACTCATAGCCGACTTGGTCGTAGTCTCCGCCGCGGATGTAGACGGTCTGATACCAGCCCGACTGTCCGGGAGGAACGTACGCGCCGGGGAGCGCTGCGATCGCGGAATAACCTTGATCGCCGCCGCCGCCGCCGCCGAGCACCGCCGTACGCGCTTGCGCCTTCTCGTTCACCGAGTAGACGTCGGCGGTCGTGCCGGGCTTGACGAGGTCTGCAGACGAGCGACTGGTGATAACGCCGAGAGTCCGGACGAACTTCTTCGCTTGAAGATTGACCGTCTGGGTGTTGTCGGCGAATACCGTGACGCCGCGTTGCACGAGAGTCTCGATCACGTTCTCTTCCGATACCGTCACGGTGTACGTGTCCGGCACCAGAGAGATCATCGAGAAGTGACCTCCATTGTCCGTGGTCGCCGTTAGGGTTTGACTCGGCGACGAGGCGGTCACTTTGGCATTGGCGACTGGTGTCGTCGTGCCCTCAAGGAACACCGTGCCTGATAGCGATCCGGTTGTGCCCGCCAGTGCCCATGTTCCCTGGCATAGCAAAACCGCTAAAGCTAAGAAGGCAATTCTCAAATAACCTTTCATGGTTTTTTGGGTTCCCTCTTATTCAATTACGAAGGGTGATACGTTCGGCGAGCGACCAGAGGCCGCCCGTGAACTGCCAAGCCAGCTTGCCGCCGGGGCGACAAGCTTGCATGTCCCAGGGTTACGCGATTCATGCTGCCTTAACCTTGCCGGGCCCGGGCTGCGCCGTCCCAGCGTTCAGCAGATTTTCAGGCCCGCGCGTGCGCTCGGAACGCTACATCCACAAGTCCGGGAATGTCGGCCGGGCTGTCCGCTACGGGGACGCCCACCTTCCGGAACGCCTCGATTTTCGCTTTAGCCGTGCCGCCGCTGCCGCTCACGATGGCGCCGGCGTGACCCATGCGCTTTCCTTCGGGCGCCGAACGGCCGCCGATGAACGCGATGAGCGATTTGGTGAATTCGCGCCGCTGGATCATCGCCGCCGCGTCTTCTTCATCCGTGCCGCCGATCTCACCGACCAGCACCACGGCTTCGGTCGCGGGGTCGGACTGGAAATCGGCCAGACAATCCACGAAGACGGTGCCGATGATCGGATCGCCGCCGATGCCCACGCACGTGCTTTGCCCGATGCCCGCGCGCGTCAGCTGATCGACGATCTCATAGGTGAGCGTGCCGCTGCGCGAGATCAGACCCACCCGGCCTTGCGAAAACACGTGGCCCGGCATGATGCCGGCAAGCGACTCGCCGGGAGTGACGACGCCCGGGCAGTTGGGGCCGATGACGCGCACGCCTTTCGGTATGACGGCCATGACCTTGAGCATATCGTGCACCGGGATGCCTTCGGTGATGCAGATGATCAATGCTATGCCGGCATCGGCCGCTTCCAAGATCGCGTCCGCCGCCGCCGGCGGCGGAACGAAGATGACGCTGGCGTTCGCGCCGGTCTTGGCGCGCGCCTGAGCTACGCTATCGAAAACGGGGAATTGATCGACGGTCTGACCGCCCTTGCCGGGCGTGACGCCGCCGGCGAGCTTCGTGCCGTACGCGCGCATCCGGTTCGCGTGATACAATCCCTCGCGCCCGGTGATCCCCTGCACGATGACGATGCTGTCTTTGTTGAGGTAGATCGACAAAACATTTCCTCCGGGATCCGGGGCTAAAGCCCCGGCACTACATTTTCTATATCATTTAGCGAGGGCGACGGCTTGGCGCGCTCCTTCATTCATCGTCTCAACCGACCGGATGGCGTTGGCCTCGAGCACGGCGCGGCCTTCCTTCTCATTAGTGCCGGTGAGACGGATGACGAGTTTGTCCTTGCTCCAGGAGCCTCCGCCAAGCGCTTCCACGAGGCCCTTTGCGACTTCATCGCCGCGCGTGATGCCGCCGAAGATGTTGATGAAGAGCGATTTGACCTTCGGGTCGGCGGTGACGATGCCGACCGCCTCGCGCACGATATCCGCTTTGGCGCCGCCGCCCACGTCCAGAAAATTAGCCGGCTCGCCGCCCGCGGCTTTGACGGCATCGAGCGTCCCCATCACGAGACCGGCGCCGTTGCCGATGATGCCGACGTTGCCGTCCAGATGCACGTACGCGAGGCCGGCTTTGCGCGCCCGCTCTTCAAGCGGATCGCTGGGCAGATCCGTTTTCCACGCTTCGAGTTCTTTGTGGCGGAAGAGCCCGTTATCGTCGATGTCGACCTTCGCGTCCGAGGCGATGAGGTGCCCGTCGCGCGTGACCGCGAGCGGGTTGATCTCGACCAGCATGGCCCCGACGTCGAAGAACAGCGCGTAGAGCTTGCCGAGGATGGCCACGAATTCGCCCATGACCTCCTTCGGAATGCCCGCTTCAAAGGCGACCCGGCGGCCGACGAACGGCCAGTAGCCCATGGCCGGATCGATGCGGTACTTGGCGATCGCCGACGAATCGGTGGCCGCCACTTCTTCGATGTCCATGCCGCCCATCGCCGACGCGATGACGATCGGGCGCTTGCTCTGCCGATCGACGGTGATCGAGAGATACAGCTCGCGCGCGATGTCCACGCGCTGCTCGATCCAGATGCGCTTCGCGATCTCGCCCTTGATGTCCATGCCGAGGATGGCTTTGGCGGGCTCGACTACGTCCTCAGCGTTGCTGCAGAACTTGATGCCGCCCGCCTTGCCTCTTCCGCCGATGAGCACTTGCGCCTTGACCACGGAGGGCGCGGGATTGTCGCGCATGATGGCGACAGCCTCCTCGACGCTGCTCGCGACCTTACCCTTGGGCACGGGAATGCCGGCCGCCGCAAAAAGTTCTTTGCCTTGATATTCGAGCAGTCGCATCAGGTCTTGTTTTTCTCTCGCTCTTGCGCCGGCGCGCCGTTGCTGGCGCGACGCGGCCGGTCGGTAGACGTGCGCTCGTCGAGCCGCCCGAGCAGCTCGCGCGCGATGACGATGCGTTGGATTTCGGACGTGCCTTCGTAGATCTCGGTGATCTTGGCATCGCGGTAGTAGCGCTCGGCCGGGAATTCCGTCGTGTACCCGTAGCCGCCCAGGATCTGCACGCACTCGGCGGCATGCCGGCGCGCCGCCGTTGAAGCGAACAGCTTCGCCTTCGAGGACGCCTCGACCACGCGCCGCCCCTTGTCCTTGAGCGATGCCGCGCGATAAAGCAACAGCCGCGCCGCATCGAGGTCGACGGCCATATCTGCGACTTTGAATGAGACGGCTTGAAACGCGCCGATCGGTCGCCCGAACTGGTGGCGATCGAGCGCGTAGCGCACGGAGGTGTCGAGGCACGCTGCCAGGATGCCGACGGCTTGTGCAGCGATGCCGATGCGCCCGACCGCGAGATTTGCCAGCGCGACCTTGTAGCCCTCACCCTCGCCCGCGAGCAGTTGAGACGCGGGCACGGGCGTTTCTTCAAAGACGAGATCGACTGTGTCGGAGGTCCGAATGCCCAGCTTGTCGGTGGGTCGGCCGACCGAAAACCCGGCTGTGTCGCGATCCACCAAGAACGCGGAGATGCCCTTCGGGCCTACACCGCCGGTGCGCGCGAAAACCACGAATGCCTTGGCGTGACTGCCGTTCGTGCACCACTGTTTGGTGCCGGTGAGAAAATAGGTGTCGCCGCGCCGCGGGGCACGCGTGTTGATCCCGGACGCGTCCGAGCCCGCCTCGGCTTCGGTGAGCGCAAACGCCCCCAGCCATTCGCCGGTGCACATCTTCGGAAGATAGCGGCGCTTGAGCTCATCGGATGCGAACTGCTCGATGATCCGGGTGACGAGCCCGGCGTGCACCGACACGGTGACGCCGAGGCCGGCATCGGCTCGGCTTAGCTCTTCGATGGCGATCGCCACGCTGACCGAGTCCATGGCCGCGCCGCCGTACGCATCGGACACCGACATCGCCATCACGCCGATGTCGCCGAGCTTGCGCATGAGGCCGATCGGGAAGGTCTGCTCGCGGTCCCATTGCGCGACGTGCGGCGCGATCTCGCGAGCCGCAAAGGCCGCCACGGTTTTGCGGACGGCGCGCTGTTCTTCGGTTAGTTCAAAATCCATTAATAATGATAGAAGCCGCGACCGGACTTCTTGCCCAGATAGCCCGCGGCGACCATCTTCTTCAACAGCGGACATGGGCGATACTTCGCGTCGGAAAAGCCTTCGTACAGGACTTGCATGATAGCCAAGCACGTGTCCAGACCGATGAAGTCTGCGAGTTCGAGCGGTCCCATCGGATGATTCATGCCGAGCTTCATGACGGTGTCGATGTCCTCGGCGCTCGCGACGCCCTCCATGCGCGCGAAAATGGCCTCGTTGATCATGGGCATGAGCACGCGGTTGCTGACAAAGCCGGGGTAGTCGTTGACCTCCACGGGCGTCTTGCCGAGTCCCTCGGCGAGTTTTTTGGTGAATGCGAAGGTGGCGTCCGAGGTGGCGAAGCCGCGAATGATCTCGACCAGCTTCATGACGGGTACCGGATTCATGAAGTGCATCCCGATGACGTTCGGCGCGCGCTTGGTGGCCGCCCCTAGCTTCGTGATGGAGATCGATGAGGTGTTGCTGGCCAGAACCGTCTCCGGCGCAGTCACGCCGTCCAGCGTTGCGAACAGCGCTTTTTTGAGAGACTCGTCCTCGCTGGCCGCTTCGATCGCGATGGCGACGTCGATCGGCGTGCGCAGATCCGCGTGTGGGATGATGCGCGACAACGCCGCGTCCGCGTCCGCGCGCGAGGTCTTCCCCTTGTCGACCGCGCGCGCCAAATTCTTTTCGATGCCGGATCTGCCGCGCTCGATCGCTGCGGCGTCGACGTCGTTGAGTGCGACGTCGTGGCCGGCGGCGGCGCAGACATGCGCGATGCCGGCGCCCATTTGACCGGCGCCGACCACGAGTATTTTCATTTGGCGGATATACGTCGCGTCAGACGGCCGGCCTTTATAAAAAAAAAGGCCGCCCCTTCGGGCGGCCCATCATTGCGGACAAGAGTCTGCGGCGCTACTTCGTTTGTGACCGCTTGGTGCCGCGAGGCCGGACCCCCCAAAGCCTGCTCTGGAGGGGAGTCTCCGCAGACCCGGCCTCATCGGCCGAACGCCGACGACTAGAATCCGCTCCACGAGAATAGCATCGGGCTCTCTGGCCCCACAAGCCAACGGGTGTTCGAGGAAACGATATCACTTGTCCCGCGGTACGGGAAATTTACGGACCGATTGTCCACGCCCGCAGCGGTCCGAGCTTGAGCAGCACCGCCGTCGCCATCAATGCGAAAAAGACCAAGGTGATCACTTCGGCCCGCGCTATCACCGCGCTGCTCCACTTTCCCGTCTGCCCGCTGCGCGGCAGGCCTGCGCCGCGCGGAAAAATGCGCGGCACCGTGACCATGTATGCGCTGTACTGCGGAAAAGTCTTCGCCAGGTAGCGTTCTTCATGCGGGATGATGACGCCGTAGACGCCGCCGACCGCCGCGAGCACGAAGATCAGCAGCAGCGCGGCCAGCCGCCACGGCAGCGCGCCGGCGAAAGCGAACCAGAACCCGAGCGCGATGATCGCGTTGCCGAGATACAGCGGGTTGCGCACGATCGCGTAGGGGCCGGCGGTGACGAGCGCGGGCGCGGTGACCACTTCTGCGCGAGTGGTGACGCCGGAATAACCGACGGCCCAGATGCGCAGCGCTTCGCCCATGAGCGCGACGCAAATCCCCACCAGCGCGCTCACGCCGCTCGGCCGGCCGAAGACCAAGAGGGCGAGCGCGACGGAAACGAGCAACGCGCCGCGATTTTTGAAGACCACATCGCGCCAATCCGTCATGCTTGACCCAAGAACCACTCGTAGAGATCTTGCAAGGTGCGCAGCCACGGAATCGTCGCCTGCCAGCCGGTGTCGCTGCGAAGTGCGCCGGCGTCGCCGACGATCATGGGCGTATCGACCGCGCGCACGAGCGCCGGATCTTCTCGGATCTCGACCGCTGCTCCGGACAGGTGCGACAAGTCGTCGACCACCTCGCGCATGCTGATCGCGTGCCCGCTGCTCACGTTGTAGGCCTTACCGGACGTCCCTTTTCGCGCGAGCAGCCGGTAGGCTGCGACCACGTCGCGCACGTCGAGGAAATCCCGTCGCGGCGTCAGGTTTCCGACGGCGAGAACCGCAGGCGACTTACCCTTGCGCATGTCGGCGAATTGTTTGGCAAACGCCGCCACCGCAAACGCCGTGCTTTGGCCGGGTCCGGTGTGATTGAACGAGCGCGTCGCCACGACGTTCAGCCAGCCTGCTCGGGCATATTGCAGCGCCATCATCTCGGCGGCGGCTTTGCTTGCCGCGTACGGGTTGTTCGGCACGAGCGGCGCGTCCTCGCGCAGCGGCAGCTTCGCGGGATCGACCGCGCCATACGCCTCCGCGGAACCGACCGCCAGCAGCGTCGCGCCGGGCGTCTCCGTCCTCGCGGCTTCGAGCAGCGCGGCCGTTCCGAGCGCGTTCGTGGTCAGCGTGTCGATCGGATCCTCAAAGCTCGCCCTCACGGAAGCCTGGCCGGCGAGGTGGTAGATGACGTCGGGCCGCACCGTGCGAAGCGCCTGGCCGAGCGCCACGCCATCGCGGATGTCAGCCGCGAGCCACTGCACGGCCGCGGCGCTTTTTTGATCGAGCGTGGTCAGCGACGGCGTCACCGCGCGGCTTAAGCCGGCCACTTCGTCGCCGTCTCGAAGCAATGCTTTCACGAGCCATTGACCGGCGAACCCGTCTGCGCCGGTGACCAGAGCGCGCATTAGCGGCTTTGCTTGGTCACCGCGGCGATGTCGGCGTCGACCATTTCGGCGATCATGCTGTCGAACGAGATCTGCGGCTCCCAGCCGAGCTGGCGTTTCGCCTTGCCGGCGTCGCCGACGAGCACGTCCACCTCGGCGGGCCGAAGAAACTGCTTGTCCGTCACGACGAATTTCCGCCAATCCAATCCGGCGTGCGCGAACGCCGACTCGAGCAGCTCCTGCACGGAACGCGTTCGGCCGCTTGCGATTACGAAGTCGTCGGGCTTTTCCTGTTGCAGCATGAGCCACATCGCCCGCACGTAGTCTTTCGCGTGACCCCAGTCGCGGCGCGCTTCGAGGTTGCCCATGCGCAGTTCTTTGGCAAGCCCAAGCTTGATGCGCGCCACGCCGTCGGAGACTTTGCGCGATACGAACTCGAGCCCCCGACGCGGCCCCTCGTGGTTGAACGCTATTCCCGAGCAAGCATAAAGATCATACGACTCGCGGTAGTTCACCGTGATCCAATGGCCGTAGACCTTCGCCACGCCGTATGGACTGCGCGGGTAGAACGGCGTGTGCTCGTTCTGCGGCGTCTCTGTCACTTTGCCGAACATCTCGCTGCTTGACGCTTGATAGAAGCGCGCGTCCGGTTTCACCGCGCGCATCGCTTCGAGCATGCGCGTGACGCCGACGGCGGTGAACTCCGCGGTGAGCACCGGCTGCGCCCAGGACGTCGGCACGAAACTCTGAGCCGCCAGGTTGTAGACCTCATCCGGCTTGGCTTCGCGCAGCGCGCTGGCCAGCGAGTGCTCGTCGAGCAGATCGCCGGAGAGCAGGGTGATCTTGTCGATGATATGCGCGATGCGATCGAACGAGTTCGTGCTCGAGCGGCGCGTCATGCCGAAAACGGTGTAGCCCTTTTCGAGCAGCAGTTCGGCCAAGTACGATCCGTCCTGGCCGGTTATGCCGGTGATCAGGGCTCGCTTTGCCATGCCGTAGGCTTACCTGTTGGATTAGCGCCGGACCTTTCGTTAGCGTAGGCGACGATGCCGATGCCGGCGAGCGCGACCAGCCCGCCGAGCACCGTCGTCGCCACGAGCGCTTGGTGCAGGAACGCGAGCGCGAAGAGCGATGCCAGCAGCGGCTGCGCCAAGAACGATACCGCGACGACCGCTGCGGGCATGTAGCCCAGCGATTGCGAGACGAGGGTGTGGCCGAGCACCGTGGCGATGAGCGCCAAGGCAAAGCACCACACGAGATCGTGCGCCGAGATGACCAGAGAATTGCCGCCGGCGAGCGCCGCGATCAGCACCGCCACGGCGCACGTCGCATAGACCACCGACGCGTAACGCGGCGCGTCGATGCGTTGACGCACGTGGCGTCCGAACAAGAGGTAACCCGTTTCGGCCAGCGCCGCGAGCAGGGCCAGCCCGTCGCCGAACAGCGCGCGGCCTGACACGCGCAGATCCTGCGCGCCCACGATCACGATCCCGAGGATGCCAAGCGCGATGCCGGCGAGCATCAGCGGCGTCGGCCGCTCGCGCAAGAACGCCCATGCCAGCAGCGCGACGAAGATCGGATGCATGCTGACGAAGAGCGCAGCACTGGCGACGCTGGTAAATTTGAGGCTCATGGCCCACACGGTGAGATCGATCGCGAAGAGCAGCCCGGAACCCATCGAGGCGACGACGTCGGCGCGTTCGAAACGCGAGCGCGTTTGCGCGCCGCCGCTCGCGCGCACGGCAAACGCCAGCGGCACGACCAGCAGCGTCGCCATCAGCATGCGATAGGCCACGATCACGACGACCGGTGCCGACGCGAAGGCGTAAAAAATGCCGGCCATCGAAAGACCGGCGATGCCCAGCGTCAGCAGCCCGTAGCGGGCATACCACTTCATTGTTCGTGCAGCGCTCGCTCCTGCTCGCGCAGTTCCTTACGGTGGCGATAGCGCAACGCGGCTTGGCGATGGCGCAGTTTCTCAGCTGAAGTCTCGGGCAGGATGGGCGGTACCGGCGTCGGCCGGCATTGCTCGTCTAGCGCCACGAAGATGAGAATCGCGGTTGCGACGTGACGTGTCTCACGGGTAGCCAGCGTCTCGGCTTCGACTCGAACGCCTACTTCCATGGACGTGCGATGCGTGTAGTTGATCGAAGACTTGAACGTCACCATATCGCCGACGTGCACCGGATTGAAAAAATCGAGCCTGTCCACGCTCACGGTGACGCAGATGTGACCGGCATGGCGAATCGCTGCCGCGGCTGCCGCCTGGTCGACCAGCTTCATGAGCACCCCGCCATGCACGTTTCCCATAGGGTTGGCGTCGGCCGGCTCCATGAGGTTGGCCAGGGTGGTGGAGGACTCGGAAACCGGCTTGGGATCAAGCTTTGATGGGCCTTGGGACTGCTTCATTGGCGCGGGCTTTCGCCGGGGCCGTCCCGAAACTTTTTCGCGAGGATTTGTGTATAAGTCATCAACGGGAGGTTCGACGATCAACGCTGGGGTGCCGGACGAGGCGCTGGTAGGCCTCGTCCTCCAAGGGAACTCTGGTGCGTTTGAGCCGCTCGTCGAGCGGCATAAGCGGGGCATCGTGAACTTCCTCTACGGTTGCGTGCGGTCAGCCGAAGACGCCAACGATCTGGCACAGGAGACTTTCATCCGAGCATATGCGCACTTGCGAACCTTCAACCCCCAATTGGCGAAGTTCTCGACATGGCTCTACCAGATCGCGCGCAACACGGCGCGCACTCATATCGGCAAGGACCGGCGTCGACCGCAGATCGAGGAATTGTACGAAGACGAAACGCTGGAGCAGCGGCTCCCGGATACGCGGCGTGAGGCCGCTCCCGAAGCCATGATCCTCGCTGAGGACGAACAGAAAACCGTGCGCGAGGCGCTTGCGGCTGTGCCCGAGCGGATGCGCACGGCGCTCGCGTTCCGCTACTACAAGCATATGGAATATCAAGAGATCGCCGACGCCATGGGGGTGTCGCTCGGCAACGTCAAGACCCTGATCCATCGCGGCAAGGCGGCGCTGGCGCGCACGCTCGGCCGCACGCGCGATTTTGAAGCGATCGCGACGCATCAAACTCCGGAGGTAGGCGGACATGAAGTGCTCTGCCTGTGAGGCGCGCCTCCCGGCGTACCTCGACAACGATTGTGCACCGCGTGAAGCCGAAGCGCTCGCGCAGCATCTGACTTCGTGCGCGGACTGCCGCGCACAGGCGGAGCGGCTGCGCGCCGTTGAGCTGCGGCTGGCGCGCGTGCGCGGCATCGAGCCGCGCGCCGACTTCACGCACGCGGTGATGGCGCACATCGCCGTCATGCCGGCGCCGGTCGCGCGGCGCGCGCCGCTGTGGCTGCTCTTCTTGTACGTTCCGGCCGCATGGGCGGTGCTGTTCGCACTCACCGCGCTGCGCATCATCGACTGGCAGCGCGTCACTGCCGGCCTCTCGGTTTTCTCGGGCAAGCTCGGCGTCGCCGCCGAGACGCTCTACCACGTCGTCCAACACTTCCATCTCACCGCGTACGCGCTGTCCGGCGCGACGCTGGAAATAGCGCTGCTTGCGCTGGCCGTCGCCGTCGCTCGCATCTATCTGTTGAATATGCCAAGCTGGGGACTAGGAGCACGAGTACGATGAGGATTCAAGACACGACGGCCCCCGCTCAGGCATCGGCGAGATGGTGGTTCTTGCTGCAGGCCATCGCAGCGATAATGGTGCTGGCGACGCCCGTCTTTGCGAGAAGTCACGGCGGCTACAGCGACGTCGTCCAATTCGGCAGCAGTGTCGTCATCGGCGAGGGCGAGGACGTCGCCGACGTGGTCGTGTTCGGCGGCGACGTGGCCGTGCATGGCCACGTCCACGGCGATGCGGTCGTCTTCGGCGGCGATCTGCATGTCTACCCGGAGGGCCAAGTGGACGGGGACGGCGTCGTCTTCGGCGGCTCCCGCATCAATGATTCCAAGACTCGCAAACCCCACGTGGTTCCCACGCCTATGGGAACCGGCGAGCCGACGGAAACGCCGAACATGTCGGGGTCCGACAACGGCGGCAGCTATGTGGCGAACGATTTCAGCGCCGGCCTGCATTGGATCAACTTCGTGATCGCTGACGCCATACTCGCATTCCTGGCGTTCCTGCTGTTCCCGATACGCGCGCGGATCACGCTCGATCACATGACCGCGCAGCCGCTCGTTTCGGTGCTCTTGGGCTTCTTCGCGCCGATCCTGCTGGCGCTCGTCATGCTCGTGATGGTCGTGACCGTCATCGGCATTCCGCTCGTGCCCGTCGTGGCCGTCGCCTTCCTGCTCGCCTACCTCATCGGCAAAGCCACGATCGGGGCATTCGTGGGCCGGCGCCTGCTCGAAGTCGCAAAAGTCGTCGAACCGAATCCGCTTGCCGCGGTGGCGCTCGGCTTGCTCATCATGGTGGTGGTGTGCGGCGTGACGCCGCATTGGTTCGGCGTCCTCATCTTCATCGCAATCGGCGCGCTTGCATCGGGTGCAGCGCTTCTCGGCCTCATGCGCGTGCGTGCGGGGCTCACTGGTCCGCCGCCGCCGAGCGGCTACGTGCCGGTGCCGGTCGGAGGCTATCCGCCGAGCGGGTATCCGCCGGGCGGTTATCCGCCTCCACCGCCCTCCGGACCACCCGCGGTCCCATAACAGCACGGACCTAAAGGTCCGTGGGTACGGTCTAGGGTTATTTCAGCGAGGCCAGCAGCTCGCCGTAGACGATCTCGAACTTCTGCTCGTCCAGCGACTTGCGATCGTTCCACGTCGCCGACACGCAATAGCTCGCGCCGTTCGCGGCGGTCACCATCGTCGTCAGATTGAGCACGCCGGGCTCCGAGCCGCCTTTGAATGCGATGCGCTTCCATTGCGCCCGATTGGCGACGCCTGGGTTGATGCCCATCAGCGGCAGATCAGCGACGCCTTTCATCAGCGCGCATAATTCATGCGTCGTGAAGAACCACTCGACGTCGGTCGCGAGCGGCATGCCGGTGAATATCGCCACGGAGGGCAGGGGACGCTTGAGCGTCGCAGCCACCGCCGCGCGCCGTTCCGCCACGTCGCCCTTACGGTAGCGTACCAACAGATCCGCATTGGCCGGCGCCTTCAAGATGAACGCCTCGCGGGTTGTGAGATACGGACGATTGCGCGTTTCGCCGTACGCCTCGACCGCCGCGCGCCCCACAAGATGCGCGAGCGTGTCGGCAGCGGTGTTGTCGCTCTGAGAGATCATGAGCGCGGCCAGCGAATAGATCGTCAGCTGCGCATCGACTGGCCAGGTCTGTAAGATGCCCGAGGGCAGGCTTTTCCACTCGGGGCGCAAGCGCACGGTCTCACCCCACGCGTGCTTGCCGGTCGCGATCTGCGCGCGCAGCGCGTTGAGCACCGCCAGCTTGAAAGCCGAGCCGACCGCGAGAGCCGCGCCGGGGTTGGCCGCGACCACGTCGCTGCCATCTCGCAAAACAAGAACGCTCACCGTGCCGGGGAGCGCCTTGAACTGCTCGAGGGCCTGTTTGACGCCGCTGCCCTTCAGGACCGGTGGCTTGAAGAACAACTGGACGATACGCCCGTCGGCGTCGAGCCCGATCGTGCTCGGCACGGAGCCGCGCTCGAATTCGACGGAGAACGCGCCGCCGTCTTCCGTCACGGCCTTATACGCGCCAAGATTCGACTTGAATTGATCGACGATCGCCTGGAGTTGGGAGAGCGGTACTTGCCCGAGAACCGACGCCGCAAACCATTCCGGCTGCAGCTTGTCGCTCACGAAAAGGCGCTCGAGCGCCGCCTTGGGAGTCAGCCCGCCGTTGAGCACCGCCGGCCGGAAGAACAGCCCGTCGATGCGGCCCTGGTCGTCGAGATGGATGGTGGCCGGCACGCTGCCTTTTTCGAAGACCACGGAGAAGCTGTTCGTGGCGGGCAGCTCCACGCGCTGGTATTTGCCGAGCTGACCACCGAGCTGCGTCACGATAGCCTTGACTTGATCGACGCTCACCTGCGCGAGGAACACCGGCGCGAACCATTCTTGTTTGACGGCATCGCTCGCGAACAGCCGCTCGAGCGCGGCCTTCGGTGTGATCGTGTCCGCGCGGCTGGGCACTGCGATCATGACTAGCAGGAGCGCAAGCAGGAAGCGTTTCATCGGTTCGCCCTTCACTCCGAGCTCGAACCGGGGCTAAAGCCCCGGCACTACATCCGAGCTTCGCTCGGAACGCTACATTTTTTCCGAGCTTCGCTCGGAACGCTGCATGTTATTTCGTGATGCCGATATCTTTGTAGAACGCATCGAAGCTGACCGGGCGGCCCAAGAATTTCTGCATCAGTTGATCCGGCTCTTCGGTGGCCCCAGGCTCCAAGATATCCGTGCGATATTGCATGCCGACGACCGGGCTCTCCAGCCCGCCGGCCTGGAACTTCGTGAACATGTCCTGCGCGAATACCTTCGACCACATGTAGCTATAATAACCGGCGTCGTAGCCGCCCATGAGGTGACCGAAGCTCGCCTGCGGATAGGTGCCGGGAATGGCGCTGAACGCGGTGAGCTTGCTCCGCAGATCGAACCACGTCTTGGTCGTGTCGACGTGCGCGCCCGCGCTGTGGATCGTCATGTCGAACGTCGCGTAGAAGTCTTGCGTGGTCCATTGCACGCCGTCGTCCACGTGCTTGAGCGCGATCATCTTCGCGATGAGCGCGTCGGGGAGCGGGGCGCCCGTCTTCACGTTGCTCGATACTTCTTTGAGGATCGAGGGCTGCCACATCCAATTCTCGAGCATTTGCGAGGGCGCTTCCACGAAATCGGTGCGCACGTTCGTGCCGTACAGCGTTTCGTATTTCGCCTTGGACAGCGTGCCGTGCATGCAGTGGCCGAACTCGTGGAAGAACGTCACCACCTCATCGTGGCTGAGCAGCGCGGGTTTGCCCGCTTCGGGCAGCGGCCAATTGCCGACGATGGAGGATACCGGCCTCTGATACGATCCGTCGGGCAGCACGCGTCCTGGGCGCAACCCGAAATTGGCGAAGTGCCCGTACTTGCCGGGGCGCGGATACAGGTCGAGATAGAACCAGCCGATCGGCGTTCCCGATGCCGCATCAACGATCGAGAACTCTTTGACCTCCGGAGCCCACGCGTCGGGCGGCGTGATCTCCTGGAACCTCACGCTCAACATCTTCTGGTAGATGCCGAGCACGGCCGCTATCACTTTCTCGACCGGGAAATACTGGCGCACCTCGGCATCGTCCACCGCGTACTTGGATTTCACGAGTTTGCGCTCGTAGTAGCTGTAATCCCACGGCCGGAACGGGCTTCGATCGCCACGTGAGCGCTTGAGCGCGGCGAGCACCGCGATCTCCGATTTGGCCTTCGTCAGCAGCTTGGCGTCGATGTTGCTCAAGAACGCCGTGACGCGCTCGGGCGTCTTCGCCATCTTGGCATCGAGCCCGTATGCAGCCCACGTGGGAAAGCCGAGCAGGTGGGCGAGCTGATCGCGCACGGCGATCGCCTCTTCGAGGCGCTGCACGTTCTTTTGGCCGCCGCGCATGTAGTACGCGCGATAGTAACGCTGACGCGCCGCCCCCGAAGTCTCGTTGGGAAGGAATTGGTCGATGGAGCCTTCGTTCACCGGAACGAGGTAGCCGGAGCCGCTCGCCGTTAGGGTCGCCAAGAACGAGTGGGGCAGCGAAGCCGCCTCGGCCTTGGAGATGGCGATCGTGGTCTTGTCCTCAGCCAGCGCGACGCCGAAATCCCGCTGGAGATCGTTCAGGTGATCGAAGAGCTTGGTGACTTGGGCTCGCGTCGCGTCGTCAAGTCCCGCGCCCGAGCGGCGGCCGGCGTCGACATACAGTTCGACCAGTTTGCGGTCGGCCTCGCTCGTCAGGGCCGCATTCACGTGTTGCTTCTCTGCCATCGCATAGATCTTCGGATCCGCTCCGAGCTCGACGCCGAAATTGGCGGCCTGCTGGTTGCATGCGTTCGACGCGTCGCGCACGGCTTTGTCGGCCGCCGTTTGGCTCAGGAAGCTTTGCGCGATGAGCGTGTCGTTAAGATCGGCGGCGACCACCTCGACCGCGGCCACGCCGCTTGCCAAGGTGCTCTGGCCGGCGGCCTGCGCGTCGATCGTCTTGATCTTGTCGCCGGCGGTCTTGAGTGCGGCCGCGCAACTCGTCTTGATGTCGTCGGGGCTGAGTTTCCAGCTGATGCCGGTGTTCGCCGGCAGCGGCGCCCCGGCAGGCGGCGGCGCGTCCGCGAACAGCGGCGCGGGGATGGAGCTAAGCGAAAAAATGGCCGCCAACGTGGTCGCGGCGAGACGATAAGTACGGGTCACTTGAGGATCCTTTCGGCGCCCTAGAGATCCGGGGCTAAAGCCCCGGCACTACAAATGAGGCGATACATGGGTTAGAGATACAGGTGGTCCGGGTCCAATACGTCGCGCAACAGGTGCAGTTCCTCGGCGCTGGGCGGCTCCACGGTAACCAGATCGCGCCTCACCCGCAACGGCCAGCCGACTTTCTGTTTGACGTCCTCGGCCTTCACGCCCGGGTAGATCGCCACCAATTCGAGCTCTCCATCCTCGAGCGAAGGCGCAAGAATGCCGACGTCGGTCACGATGCGCACGGGCCCGCCGCCCGGCAAGTCGAGCGAACGCCGCGTGCCATATTTGTTGACTTGACCGGGCGAGGTCAGAAAATCCACGTCTTTGGGGAAGGTGCGTGCCGACAGCGGCGCGACCACGATGACGCGCTTGGCGTGGATCGCGATCTCGCAGGCGCCGCCGCTGCCGGGCAATCTCACCTTTGGATGCGCGTACGGCCCGATGACGGTCGAGTTGATGTTGCCGAAGCGATCGATCTGGGCGCCGCCGAGAAACCCGACTTGGATGCGCCCGCCCTGCAAGTACCACTGGAACACTTCGGACATAGAGGCGACGCCCAGCGAATCGGTGACGAGCGCCGGATCGCCGATGGAGACCGGCAGGCGCTCGGGCTTTGCGCCCACCGCACCCGATTCGTAGATCAGGACCAGATTGGGGGCGTGCGTGGCGCGCGCCAAGTTGCACGCCAGATTCGGCAGCCCGATGCCGACGAAGACGACGTCGCCGTCGTGCAGTTCGCGCGCGGCCCGCACCGCCATCAGTTCGGCGTTGGTGTAAGCAGCGGGATCTAAAGATCCCGCTCCACTAGTAACCGTAGTTGACTCCGGCGGAGATACGCGGCTTTGCGCTCAGGCGTGCCACGGTTTCGCTCCCCAATCGCTTGACGTACTCGGCACGATCCGCGACCCCATACACCCATTCTTTGAACCAGCGTTCGAGCCGCTCAGTTTCGCGCGACTGCTCGTCCCATGCGACGTAGTACTCGTTGTCTCGATCGTAATAGCCTTGCGCGTACGAAGGATGCGCGCCCCACGGCTCGTGCACGACGGCGTCCACGATAAAGCCTGGGAACACCGTGCGGTTCGGGTCGGCGCGGATCACGCTCTCTTCGACGATCTCCTCCACCACGACGATCACGCGCTTGGCGGCGAACGCGGCCTCCTTCTGCACCCCGTACAGTCCCCAGATCTGCGTGTCGCCCGACGCATCAGCGCGCTGCGCGTGGACGATGGTCACGTCCGGGTTGAGCGCCGGCACGGTGGCCAGGGCTTCGCCGGTGTAGGGGCACTCGACCGTTCGGATCTGCGGGTTGACGGCCGGCAGATCGCTGCCGCGATAATTGCGCAGCGGCCAGAATGGAAGGTTGGCAGCGCCGGCCGACATGCGCGCGACGAGTCCGAAATGCGAATACTCTTCGAGCTCGAGCGGTGCGGGCTCGGCCCGTTCGACCGCTCTGCGCAGCGCATGCAGCGAACCGAGGCCCGGGTTGCCGGCCCAAGAAAAAATAAGCTTGCGCGCGCAGCCGGCGGCGATGAGCTGATCGTAGATGAGGTCGGGTGTGAGCCGGCAGAGCGTCAGATCGCGGCGCTTTTGGCGGATGATCTCGTGCGCCGCTGCGAAACAGATGAGGTGCGTGAAGCCCTCGATCACGACGAGGTCGCCGTCATGCACGAAGCGCGAGATCGCCTCGCGCATCGTCATGACTTTGTTCAAGCGGGAACGCGCAGGCTCGTCAGCGCCTCCTCGAAGATGCGCAGCCCCGTGTTGACGTCTTCTTCGTCGATCAGGAGCGGCGGCGCGATGCGGATCGTGCTTTGCCCGCAGCCGAGCAGCAGCAGCCCGCGCTTGAACGCCGCTTCTTCGATTTGGGGAACGATGCCATGATAGTGCTCTTTGGTCGTTCGATCGCGGACGAACTCGACGCCGATCATGAGTCCGGCGCCGCGCACGTCTCCGATGAATTCGTGCGCGGCCTGAAGCTTGCGCAGACCTGCGAGCAGCAAAGCGCCCATGCGCGATGCGTTCGCCATGAGGCCCTGCTCCACGAGGTCCAACGTGGCCAGCGCCGCGGCACAGGACACGGGGTTACCGCCGAACGTGCTGCCGTGGCTGCCGCGCTCCCAGGTCATCGCGGATTCCTTCGCGACGATCGCGCCGATCGGCATGCCCGAACCAAGCCCCTTGGCCGCCAAGATGACGTCGGGGACGACTTCGAACAGATCCGCAGCCCACATGGACCCGGTGCGTCCGACGCCCGACTGCACTTCGTCGAAGATCAGCAGCGCGCCGTGCTGGTCGCAGAAATTGCGCCAGTAGTGCAGAAAATCGCGCGGCGGCATGACGTAGCCGCCTTCGCCGAGGATCGGCTCGACGATGACCGCCGCGACCTCGTCCGGCGCCAGCCGATGATGGAACAGACTATCGGCGAGGCGCGACCAACACTCGCACGCTTCATCGCACTGCGTCGTGGGGAGTCCGATCGAGCAGCGGTACGGATTCGCGTAGGGCAGATGGTACACGCCCGGCATGAACGGGCCGAAATGGTGCCGGTGCCTCAGCTTGCTCGCGTTCAGCGACAACGCGCCCATGGAGCGACCGTGAAACGCGCCTTCGAAGGCGATGACGTTGTAGCGACCGGTGCGCTGGCGCGCGAGCTTGATCGCGCCCTCGACCGCTTCCGTGCCGGAATTGGTCAAGAAGACGCGCTTTGGCTCTTTGCCGGGCGCGAGCGCGGCGAGGCGCTCGGCCAATTCGGTGTACTGCGGATAGTAAAAATCCGTCGCGCAGATGTGCATGAACTTGCGCGCGGTCTCTTCGATGGCGGCGACGACTTTGGGGTGTGCGTAGCCCGTCGCCGACACGGCGATGCCCGCCATGAAGTCGAGATAGCGGTTGCCGTCGACGTCCTCGATCATCGCACCCGCGCCGCGCTCGATGGCGAGCGGATACTCCTTGATGAGCGACGTCGATGCGACGCGCGAATCGCGCGCGATGAGCGCCTTCGCCTTAGGCCCTGGCGGCGGCGTGACGATATGCGGATAATTCTTCATATTAGAAAAGTTCCGGCCACGACCGGATTTCTCCTTAGGCCGGCTCCGAAAGACGTTCGGAGCGCAAGCGTGCGCCCACGCGTTTGCCTTATAAAAATGGGTTTAGAGCATTCTGGTGCGGGATTGCTCGCGCATGAACTGGGCCACGTAGTACGGACCGCAACCGCCCTTGCCGGTGATGCCCGACCCCTTCCAACCGCAAAACGATTGCACGCCCGGCCACGCGCCGGTCGTGGCGCCGCTGCGCCGATTGACGTAGAGCACGCCCGCCTCCATGTCGTTGTAGAAGCGTTCGATCTCTTTCTCGTCGTTGGAGAACAGACCGCCGGTGAGACCGAGGTGCGAGCGGTTGGCCTCGGCGAGCGCCGCGTCGAAGTCGGACACGATGCCGATCGAGAGAAACGGTAAGAAGAGCTCGCGCTGGAACAGCTCGTGCTCGAGCGGCAGCTTGGCGATCGTCGGCGCGACGTAGTTGCCTTTGTCGAGCGGCTGGCCGGTCAGCCGTTCGCCGCCCAGCAGCACCGAACCGTCGCGCTTGGCTTCCGCGGCGCTGGCGTCGTACTTCTTCGCCGCTTCTTCGCTGATGAGCGGGCCGAGATAGACGTCGCGTTTGGTGGGATCGCCTATCGCGATCGCCTTGCTCTTGGTCACGAGCAGTTCGAGGAACTTGTCGGCCACGCGTGCGTCGACGTACGCGCGCGAACATGCGCTGCACTTCTGGCCTTGCAAGCCGAACGCCGAACGCATGATGCCGTCGGCCGCCATGTCGAGATCGGCGCTCGGCGTGACGATGGCGGCGTTCTTGCCGCCCAGCTCGCCGAGAATGGGTTTGGCGAAATCGCCGCCGGCGCCGACCTCGCGCAACATCTGCATGCCGACTTCGTGCGACCCGGTGAACGCGATGCCGTCGACGCCTGGGTGGCGCAGCAGCGGCTGTCCGACTTCCTCGCCGCCGCCGTAGACAAGATTGAAGGTGCCGGCCGGCACGCCCGAGGCGGCGTATATCTGTGCCAACTCCGTGCCGGTGAGGCTGGCCATCACCGAAGGCTTGAAGACGACGGCGTTGCCGGCCAGCATGGCTGCGCTCGACATGCCGGTGGAAAGCGCGAGCGGAAAATTGAACGGCGCGATCACCGCGAAGACGCCGTATGGGCGAAGCACGTCATGGGTCTGCTCGTTCGGCGCCAACTGGCCGAGCGGCCGGGAGAAACCGTCCGCCGCTTCGACCTGGTCGGCGTAGTAGTCGATGAGATCGGCGGACTCCTCAGCGTCGCCAAGCGATTCGAGCCGGTTCTTGCCCACCTCGATGCTCATGATCGCCGCCAGCTCGTAGCGATGATGCCGGATATTCTCGGCAGCGCGGCGCATGATCACCACCCGCTCACGCCATGGCAGAGCGGCCCAGCTGTGCTGCGCGGCCTTCGCCGCGGCGACGGCTTCGTCGATCTGCGCCGGCGAGACGCTTTCGAACGTGCCGACCACAACCGAGCGATCGATCGGTGAGCGCCATTCAAAAACTCGGCCGGCCCCGCTCACTTCCTTTCCGGCGATGACCGGATGGTGGCGCTTGCCCAGATAGCGGTCGCGCACTTTTGCAAGCGCAGCGTCGAACTCGGCGTGGACTTCGTCCATATTGGCGCCGATGGCGGAGTACGTGATCTTCGGCTGCTTAGCCGGCGTGCGTACGCTCATGGGTATCCTCTCTGGCATTGCGAGGCAGGGCGGCGACCGTCGCTTCGACGGCTGCGCCCAACAATCCGACCAACTCGCCTGTCTCTTCATTAGATATTGTCAGCGGCGGGGCGATGAGCACCAGGTCCCCGTTGACCCCGTCCGCGTGTCCGACGTTGGGCCACAGGACGAGCCCTTGCTCGCGCGCCGTCGCGACCAGCGTTTCCGCCAGTTTGGCTGAGCGTGGGAACGGCCGCTTGGTCTTCACATCCGCGACCAACTCGACCGCGGCTAGCATCCCGATGCCGCGGACGTCGCCGACGATACTGCTCGCCCCCGGGCCGGAAAGCCCGGAGCGGATCGCCTTCAGCAGAGCCAGCCCGGTGCTCGCCGCGCGCTCCACAAGCTGATGCTGCTCGATGTAACCCAGCACTGCGAGCGCAGCGGCTGCGGCCACCGGGTGGTGCGAGTACGTCTGCGCGTGCACGAGACCGCCGAATTTGCCGCGCTCGAGCGTTTGGACGATCGTACGCTTGGCGATCAGCGCGGAAAGCGGCGCGTAGCCGCCGTTGAGCCCCTTGCCCAACGTGATGATGTCGGGCGCTATCGGCTGCCCCATCCGGTCTTTGAAATGTTCGAGTGCGAAGAATTTTCCGGTACGCCCGGCGCCGGTCAGCACTTCGTCGGCGATGAAAAGCACGCCGTACCGATCGCAGATCTCGCGAATGCGGGCGTAGTGACCCGGCGGCGGCACCGAAGCTCCGGTAGACGAACCGCCGATCGGTTCGGCGATGAAGGCCGCCACGCGCTCCGCTCCGATGCGCTGGATCGCTTGCTCGAGCGCCTCGCCGGTCATGGCGGGCGCCGCCTCGCCTAGCGGACCCGCGCGATACGGATATGGTGCGTCGATCATCGCGACATCGAGCAGCCACGGAGCGTAAACCGCTTTGTAGTGCGGCCGCGCCGACGCGGAAAGGGCAAGCAAGGTGTTGCCGTGGTATCCGGGCGTGCGCGCGATGATATGCGTGCGAGCGCTGTCGCCGCGTTCGACGTGATATTGCCGCGCCAGCTTGAGCGAGGCTTCCACGGCCTCCGAGCCGCTGCACAGGAAGTAGGCGAGATCGACGCCGGGCGGCGCCTTGGCGGCAAGCGCGGCTGCGAGCGCTTCAACGGGTTCGTTGGTGAAGGCGGTGCCGTTGACGTAAGCGACCTTTTTCGCTTGGGTGGCCATCGCCTCGGCGATCTGTTCCACGCCGTGGCCGATGCTCGTCACCATCGCGCCGCCGCATGCGTCGAGATAACGCTTGCCATGCTCGTCGTACAAATACACGCCTTTGGCGCGCACGATTTTCGGCAGCGCATGCCCGAGCTTGCGATAGAAGACGTTGCTCATGGGGATGCTTAGAGTTACGCCTTGGCCGTCGCTTGCGCCTGCGGCGCGCCCGCCAGCGTCTTGGCCGTGTACCACGCGATCGCGGGCAGCAGCGCTGCATTCACCGCAATGGCGATATAGAGCAAACGCGGTGCGGTGGTGCCGAAAAGCGCCATAGCGACCGCCTCGATGATGCAGGCGACGAGCAGATACGGTGCGACGGAATAGTTGCCGACCGCCAGGAGGTAACCGGCGGCCAAACCGTCCAGCGCGAGCAACGCGCCGTCGATACCGTAGAGCTGCAGCAGTGGAGCTGCGGCCAGGTATTGTTTGCCGAACGCGAGCCCTAGCAGGAAGCGCGGAAACAGAGCGGTGACCGCGACCGCGAGCACCGCAAGCGCGACTCCGGCTCCGAACGCCACCGCCAACAGATGTTTCAGCGTGGCGCGACTGATGTGATAGGCAGCCGCGGCGCGCGGATTAGCGACGAGCGAGATGAGGCCGACGCCGAAGGGTATGGTACGCGCCATCGTTCCGGCGGCGCCGTACAGTCCGGCCTCGGTGCCGCTGAGGTAGTGCTTGGCGAAGAACAAATCAAGGAAGACGAGCGCGGTAAGCGCCGCCTGCACTGAGAACACCGCCGCGGCGCGGCCGCCGAGATGCAAGTGACCGTGATCGGGATGCGGGTCCCCGTCACCTCGCGAGAGCGGCACGGCGATGATTAGCATGCCGGCGAGCGCGCCCACCAGCACGCCGCCCATGGCGCCGACGACCTGCCATCCGATGGCTACCAGCGCCACGGCCACGGTCAGCTTCACCACCGTCTCGGCCACGAACGACGCCCCGAAAAGCCCAAAGCGACGGGCGCCTTGCGAGGCGCCGCGCAGGAACGCGACGTACACGCCGATCGCCACCGATGCGGCGAACACGCCCCAGACGAGCCACGACACGATGTGAAGGTAGCGCCCGAACAGGAAACTGCCGGCGAACAGCACGGCGCCCATCGCTGCGCCGACGCCCAGCGCCGCCAAGCCGGTGTGTCTCACGAAAGCACCCACGCGCCGTTCGACGCCGACCGCCCACAGCTTCGCGGACTCTTGCATCGCGACCATCGAGACAGAGTTGCCGATGACGCCGACCATCGAGATCGCGGCCAGCAGCGTGGCGAGCGTGCCGTAGTCGTCTGGCCCGAGCCGGCGCGACAGCACGAAATGGTAGACGTAGTTGAACACGTTCGCGACGAGGGCGCCGCCGATCGCCAGGCCCGCGTCGCTTGCAAGCGAGCGCAGCGTGAACGCACCGCGTCCGACCTGGGGCACATCGAAGCTCAGCGGTTGTGACCCTCGTTCAGGCTCCCCGTGCGATAGCCGCGATCGTCGATCTCGATGTTCCGGTAGCCCACTTCGGCAAGCACGCCGGCGACGCGCGTCTCTTCTCGGCGCAGCCGCTCGAGTTGTTCTTTGGCCACCTCGATGCGCGCGGTCGCGCCGTGATGACGGACGCGCACGACATCGTAGCCGCGCGCGCGCAGGTAACGTTCGGCCAGGTCGATACGGCGCAGGTCGTCCAACTCGATGCGCGTGCCATACGGCACGCGCGAGGACAAGCATGGAGTTGCGGGCTTATCCCATACCGGCAGATCCAAGCGGCGTGCAAGCGCGCGGACGTCGGCTTTGACCATGCCGGCTTCCGCCAACGGGCTGCGCACTCCGAGAGCGAGCGCGGCGCGCCGGCCCGGTCGCACATCAAGGGGCGCCTTTCCGTCGTCCGCGTTGAATCCGTCGGCGACGTGCGCGAAGCCGCGATCGCGCGCCAGAGCGCAAAGGCGCGCGAACAGCTCGTCCTTGCAATAGAAGCAGCGATCGTTCGGATTGGCGCGATAGGCCGGGTTGTCGAACTCGCGCGTGTCGACGATCTCGTGGGCGACGCCGATGCGCTGCGCCAGGCCGATCGCGGCCTCGAGCTCGCCTTCGGCGACCGACGGCGAGCGGCCGGTCACTGCCAGCGCGCGATGCCTGAGTTCTTGACGCGCGACGGCCGCGAGCACCGCGCTATCCACGCCGCCGGAATAGGCGATCACGACGCTGCTCAACGCGCGGACGATGCGGCGCAATTCATCGACCGGGGCTAAAAGGGTCATCGGGTCTTCAGCCACACACTCACCTCGGCGTCCACCTGCCGCATGACTTCGGCCAAGGGTCGCCCGGTGCGCTGCGAAATCGCCTTGCAGTCCTCGTATTCGGCGCGCGCGCGGACGCCCGAGGGTGACTCCACGACTTTGACATGCACGCTCCCCAGCGACGTCTCGACCGGATGCGTCTGCCGCGGCAGCGTCACGCGCTGCGCGGGCCAGCGGCGCACGCCGAGCGTGGTCGTCTCCGCCAGCAGCACCGCGGCGACCGCGTCGGCACGTTCGCTCTCCGAAAGCGTCGAGAGGACCACGCCCGGGCGGCCCTTCTTCATCTGGACGCTCTGCGTCCACACGTCGAGCGCGCCCGCGGCGAACAGCCGCTCCATCACATGCTCGTAGAGTTGCGGGTTCATGTCGTCGATGTTCGTCTCCATCTGCACGACGCCGTTCGGACCGCTGGCGTCGCGCGCAGGTTCGGCCGACTGCGGCCCGATCAAGACGCGTAGGACGTTGGGGAAGGGAAACTCCGAGCGCCCGCTGCCGTACCCGATGCGTTCGATCGTCATCGGCGGACGCAGTGAGAAATCCGCGACGCTCGTCAGAATCGCTGCGCCGGTCGGCGTCACCAATTCGGCTTCGATATCGAGCGCGTACGTCGGCACGCCGCGAAGGAGTTCCAACGTGGCCGGCGCGGGTGAGGGCATGTCGCCGTGCGCGCAATGAACGGTGCCCCGCCCGCACGGCAACGGCGAGCAATACGCGCGCTCGATGCCCAACATGTGCAGGCCGAGCGCGGCGCCGGCGACGTCGAGGATTGCGTCGATCTGGCCGACTTCGTGGAACAATACTTCTTCCGTCGTCGTGCGGTGCATTCGCGCCTCGGCTTCGGCGAGGCGCGCAAACGCGGAGGCCGCGGTGCGCTCGACTGCTTCCGGATAGTGCGCCGCGTGCAGGACCTCGAGCACGTCGCGAAGCCGGCGGTGCGCTGTGCCCTCATGCCGGTGCTCCCCGGGCTCGTGCGCGTGATGATCTTCGCCCGGCACTTCGAAGTCGAGATACAGCGCGGCAAGTCCATGCTGGTGCACCGGCTGCGCGCGCAACGTCCACCCGTGCACCGGCAACTTGCGCAGCTCGCGCTCGAGCGCGTCGAGGCTCAAGCCCGCATCCACCAGCGCGCCGAGGATCATGTTGCCGCTCGCGCCGGCAAAGCAATCGAAATAGGCGATCATCGGAGCGTGAGGTGGTTGATGCGCGAGGCCACGCACGCCGCGCCAAAACCGTTGTCGATGTTGACGACCGCCACGCCGCCGGCGCACGCGTTGAGCATGGTGAGCAGCGCCGCAAGGCCGCCGAAGGAAGCGCCGTAGCCGACGCTTGTCGGAACCGCGACCACGGGGCGATCGGTGAGTCCGGCGATGACGCCTGGTAGCGCGCCGTCCATGCCGGCGATCGCGACGATCGCGTTCGCCGTGCGCAGCGCGCCGACGTGCCCGAGCACCCGATGCAGTCCGGCCACGCCGACGTCCTCGATCCGCGCGACCGCATTCCCCATGACCTCAAGTGAAAGCGAGGCCTCGGCGGCTATCGGGCGGTCGGCGGTGCCGGCCGATACCACGCACACCAAACCGACGCGCGGAAGCGGCTCGCGCTCGTACACGATGGCTCTGGCGTCTTCGTCGTAACGCGCGTCGGGCAGCAGCTCTTGTAATGCGTGGTATGCGGAAACGGGCGCGCGCGTGGCCAGCAGCCGGCCGCTGCGCTGCGCGAGCGCGACGCCGATCGACGCGATCTGCTGGTCCGTTTTCCCCGGGCAGTACACCACTTCTGGAAACCCGGTGCGCTCCGCGCGCAAATGATCGAGCGTCGCGCCTTCCACGGCCGTCGCCTCGCTATCGCGGATATAGGAAAGCGCTTCATCCACCGAGACGCTCCCGGCAGCGATGGCGTCAATAAGGCCTCTCAAGGGGTCGCTCATGTTTCTCATGCTATTCTGTGGCGTTTCGCAGGCGCCCCGCCGAGGGGAGAAAGGTGGTAGCCGCGCAGAAACCCCGTGGGGAGGTGCGAATGTCTCTCGCCGCATCGGATGTCAAGCTGGATCCTCAGGTTTTTCGTTTCTCGAAGCGCATGGCGGGGCTTAAGGCCAGCGCTATTCGCGAGATCCTCAAAGTCACCGAACTCCCTGACGTCATCTCCTTCGCCGGCGGCTTGCCGGCTCCCGAACTCTTCCCCGTGCGCGAGTTCGCCCAAGCCTGCCAAGAAGTGCTCGACCAAGAGGGCGCGGCGGCCTTACAGTACAGCATCACCGAGGGCTTTTACCCGCTGCGCCAATGGATCAGCGAATACTTGCTGCGGGTCAACAACATCAAGTGCACCCCCGAGCAAATCCTCATCATCAGCGGTTCGCAGCAGGGGCTCGATCTCATCGGCAAGGTGCTGCTCGATCCGGGCGATCATGTCGTCATCGAGAATCCGGCCTACCTCGGCGCGATCCAAGCCTTCGACGCTTACGAGGCGCAATATCTCAACGTCGCCACCGACGACGACGGCATGCGCACGGACGACCTCGTGCGCGTGCTGCGCGCCGCGAAGATCAAGCCGAAGCTGCTCTATCTGGTTCCGAATTTCGAGAATCCGACCGGCATCACGCTCTCGCTCGAGCGGCGCAAACAGCTCATCGCGATCTGCTCGGAGTACGGCGTGCCGATCTTCGAGGACGACCCGTACGGCCGCTTGCGCTATTCCGGCGACTCGTTGCCCTCGCTCATGGCGCTGGCGGCAGGCCGCAATTGCATCTATATGAGCACGGTCAGCAAGATCATCGCGCCGGGGATGCGCGTCGCCTGGCTCGTCATCCCGGAGCCGTCGCTGTATGAAAAGGTCGTGCCCGCCAAACAGGCCGCCGACCTGCATACCTCGAGCTTCACGCAGCGCGCCGTCTATGCGTACGCGCGCAAGCCGGGGCAGATCGAAGACCACATCAAGGAGATGTTGCCGGTCTACTCGCGCAGGCGCGACCTGATGCTGCAGACGCTGCAATCCTCCATGCCCGATGGCTGCTCGTGGACGCATCCGGATGGCGGCCTGTTCCTGTGGGCGCGCATGCCCGAGTCCGTGGACACGCAAGAGCTGCTCGTCGTCGCGGCCGCGAAAAAAGTCGCGTTCGTTCCAGGCGCACCGTTCTGGGTCAATCGCGACGTGCGCAACACCATGCGCTTGAATTTCAGCAACGCGTCTGAAGAGCACTTGATCGAGGGCATCAATCGCCTCGGCGGGCTGGTGAAGGACTATCTCGCGAGTCGGCGTTAAATGGGCGCGTAGTCTTTCGGGAGCGGTCGCATCCGCGATCGTCGTGCTCGCGGCGTCGCCCGGCGCCGCCCATACCGTTCGCACTGCCGTGACCTTGAACGGCGATTCCGTCGACCTTTACGCCGGTCACCTCACGCTTGCCGCCGAGGGCCACGCCTACCTCGATGACGACACGCTGCACGTGTGGGCCGATCGCATCGTCCTGGACCTGCGCAACGATCACTACGTCGCCATCGGCAACGTCAAAGTGCGCGGGCGGCAAGATTTCAGCGGCGATGTCCTCGGCGTCGACATCGACTCGCGCACCGGCGTGCTGGTCGGGGTCGATCCTGAGCCGACGATCCGCTCCATCGCGGGCGGCGACATCGGCGCGCAGACAGCGCCTGCGAGCACCGTAAGCGAACCGCTCGCGCTGCCTGACCTCGGCGGCGAAGCGCCTTACGTCGTCGCGACGCACGCAGTCGCGCATCTCGGCGGCGACGTGCGCCTGACCAACGCGCGCGTGCTGGTGCCGAGCGCGCGGGCGGTGTTCTTGCCTTCGTACGTGTACACGTACTCGTCGGATCCCGGCTACGTCGTCAGCAACGTGGCCGGTTCCGGCGAAGACGTGCCGATCTTCATCGGGAGCACGCGGGATTCGATCCTCGGTCTGCACTTCATGTACAATCCGGTGACGAAGGTGGGCATCGGGATCGACGAACACATCATCTCAGGCCGCAAAGGCTACAGCTTGATCTCCGCGGCGCCGCTCATCGGCCCGACGCACACGATCAACTATACCTGGCAAGAACAGGTCAATGACCACACGTCTTCGACCTTCACTTCGTCGACCTTCACCTCGTTCGGCACGGTCAACAACTATGACTTGCGCGACTCCGTCCATCGCTCGTATTTCGAACTCTCCGCGACGGGCGAGCCGCAGTTCTTGGCCGGCAGGTTCGCGTGGCAGGGATTCGACGAAGCCGCCGGATCTCGCGGGCTGCTGTCCGACCTTCGCTTCCACCTGCGCACGGAGTACGGCATCGACCACACGTCACCGCAAGCGCCATTCGCACCGTTCCCGCCCAGCGCCGTCATACCGCAGACCGTGTCGCATGTCGGCGCCGAGCTCTACGCGGCAGCGGTACCATGGCAGATCGGCTCGCGTTCGACGCTCAATCTTTCCGCAGACGTGCGCGGCACGCGCGACACGCTGCCGCACGAACAGATCATCGAGACCTTCAGCGCCAGCCTCACGCGGCATTGGAACCGATATGTCACCACGAGCCTCTCCGACAGTGTGCTCCCCATCCGCGACTTCTATCCATCGCAGACCACCACGTTTGTCACCAACACCGCGGTGCAGTCGCTCGGCGTCAACTATTCCAATGCCAATGCTTTCTCGCTCTTCGTCGTGCTGTCGCATGCCACCGGTTCCACGACCGCGCCATCCACGCTGATCATCCAGCCGTGGTTCGCGAGCGCCGACGTGCGCTTCCGCCTCACGCCCTCGCTCGCGCTGGAGCTGAGCAGGTCCTACTCGTTCGGATTCGAAGGCCAACGCTTTGGATCGCTCGGCTTCCAGATTTTCCCGTAACGGCGTAATGAGAAAAATGTAGTGTTCCTAATGTAGTGCCGGGGCTTTAGCCCCGGAAAACTCTGATGGAGACTTGATGAAAATCTTGGTGACCGGCGGCGGCGGCTACATCGGCGCGGTGCTGTGCGACCGCTTATTGCAGGCCGGCCACCACGTGCGGGTGCTGGATCGCCTCTATTGGGGGTGCGAGCCGCTTGCCAAAGTGCTCGATCGGATCGAGCTGGTCCAAGGCGACGTGCGCGCCTTTGACGCGAGCGTGCTCGACGGCGTCGACGGCGTGGCGCATCTCGCGGGTCTCTCGAATGATCCGACCGCGGAATACAACCCCGAGGCGAACTGGGAGATGAACGCTACCGCGACCGAGGCGCTCGCGGCTGCGTGCAAGGCCCGCGGTGTGAAGCGCTTCACGTTCGGCTCGAGCGCTTCCATCTACGACGGCCTTGGGGACGGTCCGTTCGACGAGGATTCGGAGGTATCGCCGCGTGGCGCGTACTCGCGCTCGAAGTTCGCCGCCGAGCGTTCACTGCTCGCGCTCGCCGGGAAAGACTTCTCTCCCGTCATCTTGCGCCAGGGCACCGTCTACGGTCACAGCCCGCGCATGCGTCTTGACCTGGTGGTCAACACGTTCATCAAAGACGCGCTGCTGCGCGGCACGCTCTTCCTGCACGGCGGCGGTTGGATGTGGCGCCCCTTGGTCGACGTCAGCGACGTCGCCGAAGTGCATCTGCGCTGCTTGGAACTGGAACCGGGTGAGATCGGCGGCGAGATCTTCAACGTGGTGCACGATAACTTTCAGATCCGCCAGCTTGCCATGCTCGTATCGGGCTCGCTCTCGATGCACCAACGTCATGTGACGCTCGAAGATGCGCCGCTGCCGGCGATCAATCGCAACTATCGCTGCACGAATCGCAAGCTCGAAAAGCGCATCGGCTTCACGCCGCGCGTGACCGTGCTCGAATCCATCGAACGCATGCTGAGCTTCTTGCCCATCGACGATCCTATCGAACTCGCGCATCCGCGCTATTACAACATCAAATGGATGACGTTGCTGGAAGACGTGACTGCATCGCAGCGGCCGTTCAGCTCGGTCTGGAGCCTCGACGCCGCAGCGCTTGGGGTCGATTCACAGACCGTGTCGTCCCGGCATACGGTATAATACCAACATTAGTTGCTATACCATACAATGCCCATAGTATAACTCTGCAACATAGCTTATAATAACAACTGCCATGTCATTGAATCTTGCGCCATCCATTTTCGGCTCACCCCTTCGAACGCGGATTCTTGTGCTGACCGCGCTGCTCAACGAGACCTACCCAAGTGAACTTGCGAGGCTCGTGAAAGCCTCCCCCTACTCGGTCGGGCTGGCGGTCGATCGTTTAGAACGCGAGCGCTTGGTGGCCACGCGTCGTTGGGGAAATGAGCGCCGCGTTACCCTGAACCCCACAACGGCTTACGGTCGCGAACTGCGCGCCCTTTTATTGCGGCTCGCCGAAACCATGCCCGAATATGAAGAGTCCATCAGGTCAATGCGCAAACGGCCTCGTCGCCGCGGAAAGCCGATGGAACCTGCAGACATCGAAGACACAGCACGTGCGCGGAAGCTGGCAACCCGGTAAGCGATGATCGGGCGAGACTCGACACTGGTGGACGTGTGCTTTGCCATCTGCACCGAGTTAGGCGCACGAGCCTTAAAGGTGGTTCTGACCGGCGGCAGCGCAGCGACGTTTTACGCACCACAATCGTATCAATCCTACGACGCGGACTTCGTGGCGGTTTTTGCCGTCGATGAGGAGAGCCAGCGCCAACTGGTTGCCGCCATGAGCGATCTTGGCTACGACTTGGACGGCCGGAGAATATTTCAAAATCGAAACGGCAATCCGTTCGCCGTTGAATTTCCAAAGGGCCCTTTGGCGGTTGGCGGAGATTACATCCAGCGTTACGACACGGTCCGTCGCGGCGAGGAAATGCTCAATGTCATCACGGCGACCGATAGTGTGCGCGACCGACTTGCCGCCTATTATTCTTGGGATGACCGTTCTTCTTTGCAAACGGCCGTGAGCGTGTGCCTGGCGGTGCCCGAAAAGGTCGACCTGACAAACGTGGAAGGTTGGAGCAGGCGAGAAGGGCAGCTTGATAAGCATGCCGAGTTTGTGCGGCTTTTGTCCCCGCGTTAGGAGACCAAGATGAAAAAAGTTCTGATCTCACTGTTATTGCCTGCGCTCGGATTCGTCCTGTCGTTCGGCGGATCGTCGCGACCTGCCGGCGCCGCGGTGCAATACCGGGAGTCGGATTTCAATTTTGTCAGGATAGAGATGCAAGGCGAGTCCAACGACGACAAGCACAAAGGCGTGCTCGAAATCCCGTCGGTTGCCCTGCCCGCGCCGGCGGGCGGCAAACAGACGAAGACCTTTCAGGACGTCAAATGCAGCGACATCGTCGTCTCGGTCGCGATGACCGACGGATCCGTACTGCCCGCGAAGTACGATCCGGACGCGCGCGGCGGCTGCCGCTATTCGTTTCTGCTCGCCCGCCAAGCGCCCGGTCGCGTGAAGGTGCGATTCCCGTGGTTGCCCGGCCGCGGTGACTGGAGCGTGGACTCGCCGCCGCTAACGCTGCTCCCGCACGGCACGGTCGACGGCTCGATCACCGCGAGCCAGGGAAATTTGACCTTCAAGTGGAGTCAAGTGGCAGGACCGTTGACTTAAGGGGCGCGTCTGAAGGTCCGGACCAAGGCGGATGTCGGCCATTCGAGCGCGCGGATGAGCAGGAGCCCGGCGCGGTTCATGAGGTTCGGCTTGACGTAGCCTTCGTCTAAGTCCCATATCGGGATAAACCAGCGGAACGTTCGAGGAAATCGCTCCGACCAGCGCTGCATCCGCGCTTGGTCAAAGCCGCGCTGCCGCAGAGCGGCGAGCACGGCGGCATCGTCCGCCGAGGCTTTGACGATCGTCTCGAACTCGGCCGTCGTGACGTTCAAGCGCTTCATCAAGCTCGCGTCGACCGGCGAGTGGCCGAGCAGGTAGATCCCAAGCTGTCCTTGTTGTTGCATCCGAGCTTTGTCGATCATGCGCGGCAGCCACACGATCCCGTCGACTGCCTCGCTCCAGCGGCGCGGACAGTGTGCGGCTACGCTCACGCGATGTGTCCTTTCGCAAGCAGGTAGTCGTGCAGGCCGGCGCGCCACGGGCGCGCTGCAAGTCCCAGCGCGGCGAGTTTTTCGCTCGCGAGAACCGAGTAGGCCGGCCGCGGCGAGCGCGCCACGTGCTCCGCGCTCTTCACCGGGGTCGCGCGAAGCGACGAACCGCTCTCTTCGAAAATGGCATCCGCGAACTCCAGCCACGAGCACCCGCCTTCGTTCGCCAGGTGATACGTACCGGGCGCTGCGCGCAGTTCGATGAGCTCCACCAGCAGGCGGGCCGCGTCACGCGCGCTGGTCGGAGACATCACGATGTCGGAGACGACTCGTGGCCGCTTGCCTTCGCGCGCGAGTCGCAGCATCGTCTCCACAAAGTTGCCGCCTTTGCCGCTGCTCCCGGCCACGCCGAACACACTTGAGAGGCGCGCCACATAGTGAAGCGGGTTGGTCGCGGCGACCAGCGCTTCCCCCGCCGCCTTGGTGGCGCCATACACGCCAAGCGGGCGAGGCGCATCGCTTTCGACGTATGGCGTGCTCTTGACGCCCTCGAACACGAAATCGGTGCTGATGTAGGCGATCGCGGCACCGCGCTCGCGCGCCGCGTTCGCGCATGCGAACGCGCCCGACGCGTTGACGCGCACCGCGAGATCAGGGTGGTGCTCGCACTCGTCGGTGCGATGGAATGCGGCGGTATTCACGACGACGTCGCCTTCGCTCAGGCTCGCAAACGCACGCGCGAGGCTCTTCGGATCCGTGACGTCGCAGTCCGCGCGCGTGAGCGCGAGCACCGTCATGCGCGCGTCCTTTGCTGCGCCGACGATCTCGCTGCCGACCTGACCGTTGGCACCGATGACGGCGATCTTCATGACAATGCCCGAACCAGCTGCCGCGATGCCGGCGGATCGTCGCCGAGCGTCAGCGACGCCGCGAGCCGCTCGAGATCGAGAAGAGCCGCTCCGGTTTCGAAGACGTCGATGACCGGCTCGCCGCGCTCGACCTTGTCACCCGGCCGCTTGCGCAATCGCAATCCGGTACGGCGCGCCTGTTCGATGGGCAAGCCTGCCTTGCCCGCCGCGACGAGCTCGCCCAGCGTTCGCGGGTCAATGCTTCGGACGTAGCCGCTGCTCGGCGCCGCGATGAAGCGCGCCGGCTTGAAGGCGCGGTCGAACTCGTCCAGACGTCCGCCCTGCGCCGCCGCCATCTCGGCGAACTTCCGAAGGCCGGAGACCGGGGCTAAAGCCCCGGCACTACATCCGGCACATTCGAGCATCGCGGCGGCGATCGCGTGCGCCACCGAGCGCAAACGCGGTGACCCGCCGCCGCTCAAAGCCGCAAGGGCTTCGTCAAGCTCCAGCGCATCGCCGACGGAGTCCGCAAGCGGCTCGTTCATGTCGGTCAAGACCACGCGCACGCGCTTGCCCAAGCGCTCGCCGACGTCGCGCATGACGCGGCCCAGCTCCTCCGCCTCCGCGGGCGTCTTCATGAACGCTCCAGCGCCGTGCTTCACGTCGAGCACGATGGCAGGCGCCCCGCCCGCGATCTTCTTGGAGAGGATGGACGCGGCGATGAGCGGCACGCTCGCGATCGTCGCGGTGCGGTCGCGCAAGGCGTAGAACTTCTTGTCGGCCGGCGCGAGCGAGGCCGTGGCAGCCGCCACGGCGCAACCGACGCGCAGCACCTGTGACTTGAACTCCTCCAAGCCCAGGTCGACGCGCAATCCGGGAATGCACTCAAGTTTGTCGAGCGTGCCGCCGGTGTGGCCAAGCGCTCGGCCGGACAATTTCGCGACCTTCGCGCCCGCCTCGGCTGCCAGCGGCACCGCGACCAGCGTCACGGCGTCACCGACACCGCCCGTCGAATGCTTGTCCACCACGGATGCGGCGCCCCACACAAGCGTATCGCCCGATGCCGCCATTGAGGCGGTGAGGTGCGCCGTCTCCGCAAGCGTCATGCCGGTCATGCAGACCGCCATCAACCAGGCGGCGACAGGAGCGTCATCGATCTCGCCGCGGGTGAAAGCGGAGACCAACGCTTCGATCTCCTCACGCGAGTGCTCTAGGCCCGCCCGTTTTTTTTCGATGAGCGAGCGCATAGCGGCCGCGGAGAGCGTCACTGCGCCGATCGCTCCGCCAGATTTTCCACGAGTGCCCGCACGCGCGGCACCGCTGCTTCAACCGCGCGCTGCACGGCCTCGTGCGTGAGAGCGGGCTCGCCGTGCGCGTGCGGCGACGCTTCGTTCGCGATGACGGAGAGGCCCAGCACGCGCATGGAGACGTGGCGTGCGACCAGCACTTCGGGCACGGTGGACATGCCGACCGCATCGGCCCCGAGCGTCGCCAGCATACGCAGCTCCGCGTCGGTCTCATACGCTGGACCCGACAACGCCGCGTAGACGCCGTCGTGCAGCTTGAGGCCCAGCTTCTTACCCAACTCGCGTACGACCGTGCGCAGCTCTGCATCGTAGGCATCGCGCGTGGATGGAAAGCGCGGACCGAGCTTCGCTCCTGCTTTGCCCATCAGCGGACTATCGCCCATGAGATTGAGATGATCTCCGATGATCATGATGTCGCCGGCGTCAAGCGCGGCGTTGATGCCTCCGGCAGCGTTGGTGACGACAAGGGTCTCGACGCCCAGGCGATGCAGTAGGTAGACGGGCAGCGCCACGTCGTCCATCGAGCGGCTTTCGTAGTAGTGAGCGCGGCCTTGCATCACCGCAGCGGGCGTGCCCTTGATCGTCCCCAACAGCAAGCGACCGGCATGGCCCTCCACTGAAGTGGAGACGAATCCCGGGATCTCTGAATATTCGAACACGCGCGGTTTCTCAACCGCGTCGGCCACTTTCGCAAGCCCCGAGCCTAAGATCAAACCCAGGCGCGGCCGCAGTTCGCTGCGCGCACGCACGTACTGCAGCGCGGCTTCGAGCCGGTCGACGAGATCGCTCACGTTTGGGCCGCGGACACGGCGCGGCGCCCGACGTAGTTCGCCGCCAATGCCAGCAGTTTCGCGAGTTCGCGCACTCGCAGTTTCGTGCCCACCGCGACGAACACGATGCCGCCGACCAGAATCGCGGCGATCAGCGTCGCGGCATGCTGGAACAGTGTGCCCGCATCGTGCCACAGCAGGGCTTCCACGCCCCAAGCCGCTGCGGCCATCACCAGCGACGTGATGCCCACGCGCAGGATGCACGAGCCGATGAGGTCATCTTCGGCGCCGATGCGCCGGTTCAGGAGCGCGAACAGCACCAGCGCCTCGGTGAGTGAGGCTAACGAGTTGGATGCGGCGAGCCCGTTGACGCCGTACGGCTGGACGAGGAGCGCGCACGCAACGACGTTGAGCACCATGACGCAGGCGGCGACGATGACCGGCGTGCGCGAGTCGCGCATGGCGAAGAAACAGCGCGTCAGCACGATGCTGGCCGCCAAGCCGAGCAGGCCGGCCGCGTAGAACTGCATCGCGCCGGCGGTGCGCACTACGTCGCCCTGGCTGAACTCGCCGCGCTCGAACAACACGCTGATGATCGGCCGCGCCAACACGATCAGGCCCACCGCCGCTGGCACGGTGATGAGCGCCGTCATGCGCAAGCCGGACGAGGCGGTGAGGCGCAGCGACGGCATTTCTTTGGTCGCGAATTGCGCCGAGAGGACCGGGAACAGCACGGTGGCGATCGCGGCTGCGAACAGTTGCTGCGGGAAGCCGACGACCTTCGTCGCGTATTGCATGGCTGCGATGGCGCCGGCCGCCAGCGTCGAACCGAAGTACTTGTCGACCAGCAAGTTCACCTGACCGACCGCCGAGCCGATGACGATCGGACCCATGATGACGAACAGCGAGTTGAGGCCCGGATGACGCAGGTCGATGACGGGGCGGTACTTGCAGCGCCGGAAGTAGCTCGGCAACTGCACGAGCAGCTGCGCGAACAATCCCGCGGCCGTGCCGAAGACCAGCGCGTAGATGCCGTACTGGCGGAAGAACAGCAGCACGACCGCGATGGTGCAGACGTTGAGCGCGACGCCCTGCAACGCGGCCGCGCGATAACGGCGCTGCGCGTTGAGCAGCGCCTGCATGACGCCGGCGATGGACGTCGCGATGATCGTCGGCATCATGATACGCGTCATGCGGATGGTCTCGAGCGCATGGTCTTGCGGAAAGCCCTTTGCCACGAGGTGCACGATCCACGGCGCCGCCGCCCAACCCACGAAGGCGCCGAACGCGAGCACCACGACCAGCACGTTGATGACGGTGCTCGACAAGCGCCACGCTTCTTCAGCCTTGTCCGAACTGAAGTAGTCGGAGAAAATGGGCACGAGCGCGCTGACGAGCGCGCCGTTGAAGACCCCGAAGACGAGCGTCGGGATGATCGCCGCGACGATGAACGCATCGAGCTCCCAGCGTTCGCCGAAATATTGCGCGTTGACGACCTCACGCCCGAACCCGAGCACCATGCTGGCGAGCGTCGCCAGCATGACGGCGAGCGTCGAACCCGCGAGTATGCGGGGCGCTTCCTCCTGAACCGGCGTTTGCGCCGGCGCCGGTCGCTCTGCGAGAGCCATGTGCGATGCCTTCTCACCGTTGGGGGCGCGCGCCTACCAAACCTCGAGGCTAGGGTTCTCCGCGCTTCGTTCGGAACGCTACAACGGTGAGGATCAGCGACATCCTGCGGGATAAGCGCCCCTGTTTTTCCTTCGAATTTTTTCCGCCGCGAAGCGACGAAGGCGTCGCGGCCCTGCTCGACACGGTCGCGACGTTGCGCGCTTTGGATCCCGGATTCGTGTCCGTCACCTACGGCGCCGGCGGCAGCACGCGCGAAAGAACGCTGGAAGTCGTGACTTCCATCAAGTCCAGACTCGGGCTTGAGGCCATGGCGCACTTGACGTGCGTCGGCGCGAGCGTGGATGAACTACGCGACGTGATGGCGCGTGTCGCAGAGGCCGGCATCGACAACGTGCTCGCATTGCGCGGCGATCCGCCGCGCGGCTTCGAGGAATTCCGGATGCCGCCGGGCGGCCTGCGCCACGCCGCGGATCTCGTGCGTCTCGCGCGCGCAGAATTCTCTTTCTGCATCGGCGGCGCGTGCCATCCGGAGACGCACCTCGAAGCGCCGGATGCCGCGACCGACCTGCGCTACCTTGCGACGAAGGTAGAGGCGGGGGCCGAATTTCTGATCACGCAGCTGTTCTTCGACAATGAGATCTATTTCGAGTTCGTGGAGCGCGCGCGGCGCGCGGGCATCGGCGTTCCTATCATCCCGGGCATCATGCCGATCACCAGCGCCGAACAGATCGCGCGCTTCACGCGCATGTGCGGAGCCAGCATTCCGGCCTCGCTGTTGGCCGAACTTGAGGCGCGCAAAGATCAGCCCGAGGCGGTGCAGGACCTCGGGGTCGCCTTCGCCACGCTGCAATGCGCGGACTTGCTCGCGCGCGGCGCCCCGGCCATACACTTCTATACGCTGAACAAATCGCCGGCCGCACGCGCGGTCGTGTCCGCGCTGCTCGCCGCCCGTCCCTGGGAGACGTCGGGCGCCACCCGTTACGAGAGCGAGCGCCCCACGATGCCGAAGAAAATTCCCAGTTAGGACGGTTTCACCGAAAATAGTTCAGGGTCGGGCGGTATTTCGTCTTTTTGTGCACAGGAGTACCACGTCTTGCGCGTTGCGCGGTGCTAAAATGAGGGCAACCGGGGCGCTCTGAGGTCGCAGCGTTCAGCCAAAGCGTCTGCGACCCCAAGACATGGGGTTTGTAGGGACTTCTGGCGATGCACGACCGATCGCTTGTCCGCGGCCCGTACACGAAAACCGGCGTCTTCGGACATCGCCCCAAAACTGGCGAGCCTGACCGTTCGAAGCGCCCGGATGGATTGAAGCGGCCTTCCGCACCATTTGTGTCAGTGATCGTTCCGCTTTATAACGAACAAAAAATCCTCGTCGACTTGGTAAAGACGCTTCGGGAACAGAGCGCTGCCCTTCCGTTTGAAACGGAACTCCTCTTGTGTGAGAACGGCAGCCTCGACCACACCCGGGACGTTGCCAATCACCTCGTCGCGGAGACCCCAAACGTTCGCCTCGTAACCATCAATAAACCGTCCTATGGCGCCGCGATCAAGATGGGAATCTTAGAGGCCCATGCGGACCTCGTCGTAATTTTCAACGCCGACTTGTGGTGTCCGCGTTTTTTCCGTGACGCAGTGTCGCTCTTGCAGAACGGCTTTGACCTAGTGATCTCCTCGAAGCGGCACCCTGCGTCGGTCGATCGCCGACCGCCCCTGCGGCGCTTCATCACGTGGTCGTTCAACACGTTTCTGAGAGCTGCGTTCGCGTTTGAAGGTACCGATACGCATGGCATGAAGGCGTTCCGAAGATCGCGCGTTGTTGATATCGTATCTCAGTGCCGCACGGAGCGCGAGGTGTTCGATACTGAGCTTGTGCTGAGGTGTCAACGCGCGGGTCTTAAGATGCGTGAGCTGCCCGTTGAAGTGCGAGAAAACCGGGCGCCCCGACTTGGGCTCCTTAAGCGTATCCCGAGCACCGCTCGAGATATGTTCGTGATCTGGTCGACATTAGACCGCGCATAGTCACTCATCGCTTCCAGTCGGATTCAGCCTTGGGATTGTTGTTGGGGAGGCGGTCTCTTGTCACTCGCGAGACCAAAAAATGCAAAACGAGGACGATGATAAGCCTCAGCGGCTGTTAGCTCAGGGAAATTGACGCGTTTTAGAACATCTCTTCTGACGAAAAATGCGTTCACACCGCGACTCTCGGTGCCGATCAATGCGTAACCTAACCGATCTCCAAGCAGTTTGAGCGACTGAAGGCTGGCGCCAAACGCCATTCTTTCTATGGCTGTGGGGTTGTCATACGGCATGACCCACTCTTCGGGGGGAGGAATGGCGGCATTATATTCGATCACAACGATGCGTGGACGATGGTTAGTCAATGCTGCCCATACCCAATAGTCATTACCATCGATATCTATCGAGAGCAAATCGAGCTCTACCGGGACCAGCGCTGCCTGAAAAATGCTCTCGATGTTGTCAGCCGAGACTGTGCGATTTAGGGTCGTTACCTTCGTATGCTTGTAAAGTTGGCTCAAACAATCGTACTTGACAGTGTCAGATTCAAGCATCAAACCTTGCCAAGAGTACTGGCGGGCCAACAAGGCGGTGTTGCATTCTTCCCCTGTGCCAACGCCGAACTCTACAAAATAGCGATGCTGGACGCCGATCCTGAAGATGAGCTCTTTAATAATGCCATCTTCCCCGTTTTGTGAATAAATTGACTTCTCATAACGATTGAGGTGCTGTAGATGAAGCAGTTCGCGACTTTTTCTATAGTGTCGCAGCAAATCGAGAGCGTGCGCGCCGCCGTTATCGGCAATAAATCGCAAAGTGCGCTGAATCAAACCGCGCAAATTCAATCACCTGCCAGCATGGGTTAATGTCGCCGAAAGCAACCGCGTCTGTTTTCCAGTAGCGCGCTCCTGAAAGTAGATCACGATCGAGTCGTTTGCAAACGCAGATGGCCGGAGTGAATTCGGCGTAAGCGTGAAATCCTGACTTCCGTTGGCTCGCAGTACCGCAAAGGTGCGCTTTGGGTCCCAGTTGGAGAGGGCCAGGGAGTCGTCGAGCAGCAGAAAGTCCCCTTCCAATTCCTCTCTGGTTGGGTTCACTTCGTGAATAGTGATCGAGTTCACAACGCCGGTATTTGAATCGATATTCGTAGAGAGGATGGTCGCATACGGCGCACTTGCAGCATCGCGAGCGCAACCAGTCAGCATCAGAAGCGCCACCGAAATCGTAGCTTTCAGAATACTACAAGCCCTCACTGAATGATCGGCTGGCGCGCGTGACACACCAGGTTTTCGCACCAATCAAGGTCGAGGGGCGCGGTCATGACGATTCGCGGAATCAATCCGAGGATGTGAGTTTCCGATGTCGCATAATGCATCCGATAGATGTCGACCGATGCAAATGACAAGCGCATCAACGCGTAGAGATCGTACCATGGGTAGCCTTGAACGTGCGTCACGTCGCGAAAAATGGCCCCTGGCGAAAGAGCGTTCGGCGTTCCCAAGACCATCGCTGCGTCCGGTGCGAGCTTCCGCAGCACGGACGCCAAAATGCCGCCAAAGAAATCGTCTGCCGTCATGTGTTCAGCGACTTCGCTGGCGATGAGGAGATCAACGCCCGCGGGGACGGCCTCTGGTGACGGGATGCGATCGTAAGGACCTTCTACCGCCTCGTCGCGTTCTAGCGCGAAATAGCGCGCGATACGAGCACCGTATCGACGTTTGAGAAAAAATGCGAGGGAACCGGGGCCGGGACCGATCTCCAGCACGGTAAGCGCGCGCGTGCTAGCCCGCACGCATCGTTCGACGACCGCGAGGATCGGGGGATTGTCGCCGACATACACCGGGCCGAATTTCTTATACGGCATGTCGGGTTGGCGCAGCCCAATCGTCGGAAAGCTCACGCGAAACGGGGGTGCGCACACGTCGAAGACCGTTTGAGCCCTGTACTTTCGGAGGCCTTCGCGGCGCAGCTCGATCAGCTTATGATAGCTATCGCCGATTGCCACGCACAACTCCAAGAATTCTGGGGCGGGACGCAAGGAGGATCCACACTGCAGCAATCGAGCAAAGAGCAAGCCCCGCTAGCAAAGCAGCGCGACCGTCATTTCCCCAGGCATACGAAAGCCGCAAGTCGTAGGTCCCGATGCCGCTAACCACCCACCCGTTTTCGAAGAGGTTCGCTTCGACGTGCGTCGCGTGGACGCCGGGAGGCGCGCTGATCTTCCAACCCTCGCTGAACGACGAGTTCATAACGAGCATGAACTCCTTTGGCGCACGTTGGACATGGATTATCCAATCAGTCGATCCCGCCCGACGCGTTGTAATGCGCTGCGGCGTGGACAGCTTCATATTTGTAAGCCGCGTAACATATGTCGGCGAGACGTTAAGCATCTCAAGCGTCGCAACCCCGAGATCTGTCGACGTGTCCTCGTAATTCTCCGTACCTGTGTAAAAATAGGCGTCGAAGCCCTCTACGTTTTCGGGTAATTGGAATTGCGTTCGGATCATCTGCAGACCTTGTCGACTGGCAACAAATGCTGTCGCTAGTCGTTGCCCGGTGTCCGAGTTAACCGCCACCGTCGCGCTATCGCCGCGGGTGCGCACAAGGGGTATCGTCAGCTCGTATGTCGCAGCCGGTAAAAGATGCGAAAAATGCGATCGCACATCCCAACCCGAGGCTTTGGTCTCTATGTGAAAATACTCTCGGCCGTTTGGGGAACGCAGTCGGTCGGCACGTACGCCGAAAACGCGGGCCGGCGGCTCGCCGACGGGCTCTGGGGCCTCCCACACCGCGGAGACGTCTGATATAGCTGATACTGCGGAACGAGTGTCGAGGGGCGTTACTGCTTTAATCGCAGCGAGCTGCGTAGCATTCTTGGCAAGAATGTCCGCGTTCGCAGCAAAGTACGGTGAGGTCGGGTAAAATCGCCCGGGGTCGCCAAGCAACTTCCACTCGTGGGAGCCGACAGCGTTGGCCACGATGATCCGCGTAAACGTCACGCATCCGGGGCGATCTGTGCCCTTTACCAACAGCCACAGGGCGAGTGACCTGTCCTCCGGGCTCGGTTGGAACAGCCGCATATAGGTGGTGTTTTGCGTGTTGGAAAGGAGCGCGACGGTGAAGCCGCGCTTCGTGCCGCTCACGTCATTCAGCAGCTTTAGGGCGGGCAACGCGGCGTCCGAGCTGTACGTAACAGCAATAATATTGATACCCTTGCGCAGTTGCGCTGAGTCGAGCGGCAATCGTTTTACCAGCACTCCGTAGGGATCGGCGCATAGCCGTTGCGGTGTATTCCATCTATCTACTGCACGAAGATCGATACGAACCGGCGGCGCATCGCCGTAAAGTAACGCGGACGGGGCCAGAGGGGTCGCGACATCCACAGACTGGTTGCCATAATCAAACAGTGTCAGCTCGCCCGGTCGATTGAACGGGCGCGGAACGGCGATCGCCTTGGAAACGATCGATGGTCTTTCCCAGGTGGCTGCCGAGATGCCAAAAGACTTCGCGGTCGCTGGAAAAGATGCGGCCGTGTCAAAAGTGAACGTCGTACAACAGTTGCTACCCAGCCTGCGGGTCGAATCTGAAGCGACGAACGCCACAGATTTACACGACCCGATGATGCGGCAAGCCATACCGATTTGTGGAACGTCCGTCGGCCCCGTCACTACGCGGGCCGGCGCATAGATAAATGGGTTCACAAACTGAGCGTCAATCTGGTAGACGTGAAGGCTGCCCTCGTTCAGCGCTGCTTTTAGCCCGCGCGGTGCAACGCGAAGCTGGTCGGAAAATCCCGGGGCGAAAAAATCGAGATTGAAGGAGTCGTCTTGGACGACAAAACCAATGTGGTAAAGACCGAGGACGTCTGAAACTTGCGAATCACCGATGCCAGTCCGGAAGCGCTGAAACGCGTCGTCGATTGCGGTGTTCCCCTGGAGTCCTGAGTCATACAAGCGAGTCAGCAGCGGCCGACCCACGAGATTCGCATGTATGCCCGCGCCAACGTATCCCCATTGATAGGTGTCCCAAAGCACCGGCGCTACCGGCAATTGAAGTGCGCGGTCGTCTCCAGGCTGCGCGTTGAGAAAGTTCGCGACGCGAACATAACTCGCAGGGATCTTCACGTAAAGCTGGCGCCAAAAAAGATCGCCGGTGAACATCGGATACGCTGCGATGCCGAGAAGAATGAAGCTGCCCGCAGCGACGGGGATGCTCATTCTCGAAGTCCTCAAGCGAATACTGGACAGCGTAAGGCCAGCCAGGAGCGCATACCCGATGGCGACCAGCCACTCGAACTTATCGAACGAATTACGGAATGCTTGAAAGAGCGTAACGTGATCGGATAGCCATGCGAAGATGTTCCCAGCCGGCCACGCGGTGCCTTTGGCAAAGAACAGAGCGATCGCGATCACCGACAGGATGATAATGGCACGCTTTCGGTAGCGCTGAAAGAAAAGCGAAGAGAGCGCGAGGATCGGCAATGCCAAAGTGCCGGCGATAACCACCGGATTGGTCACGTATGACGGTCCTTCCGGAAGAAATAGCTGCGGGCCGACCTTATTGAAGAACGTGTATTCGCCGACGAGCCGAACCGAATTGCCCAGCGAGCTGAACAGCGATGTAACGTGCAACGTGTCGAGTGAATACTGCGCTTGAGCGCTGACGAAGCCCAAGAGTGCGTGGCGCGTTGCAAGCGCGATCGGCAATCCGAACATCATGTTCAAGCCGACATAAAAAAGCCCGAGTTGCGCGAGCCGAGGTAGCGTCGCCGCATCGAACCTCCTAAAGGCGAACAGCAGTGCAATCATTCCCATCAGGGGAATTTGTACCATAAAGACGGCCGGATTGACCCACCCGCACAACGCCACAACGTTATACAAGAAGAATTCCACTACCGCCATCGGCTTGCCGGTTAGAACGTAGCGAAGAAACGCTGCGACGATGCCCGGAAACGCTGCGCACGCAAGAAGCGTCGTTGGAAACAGACCATGGATCCAGATCAAGAAAAATGGATTGACGACGGCGGCGACGCCGACGAATACCTCTGCGGGCAATGCGCGATTGTCTGGGAAAAGCTGCCGAAAGAGCCGCAGCGTCAAGAGCGACTGCATCAGCGCGATGACGTAAATCCAGAAGTGGTTCACTGCAAGCGCCGACAGTCCGAGATTGCGCAGCAGCCAGTCCACGAAAATGATCGGGACGAGCAGTGGGCGCTGAAAAGCGCTTTCCGCGCCTAAACCAGCCGCATAGTTCCAACTGGAGAGGAGGCGGTGCAGTGCGAGAGAGGGATCCAACTCCGGCGTCATCGCATCCGCGCCAGTGATCAGCGCATGAGCAGGTAGTGAAATGCTCACGACGACAAGAACGACTGCTCCCACAATAAGATATGAGAGTTTGTCTGCGAAGATTCGGCGGAAGCTATTCAATCTGGCTCCCGTTGGAGGTGGCTCGCTCTATTATGCGGCTCGGTAAATGGCCACGCAGTCCGCAGCCATACGCTCCCAAGAAAACGCATGTGCTCGGGCACGCCCCTTTGCGCGCAAGGCTTCTCGCTTCCCCGGATTCTCGATTAGATCAATGAGCGCATGAGTTATGCCTTCAGTATCGAGGGGGTCGACGAGCACTGCCGCATCACCGGCGACCTCGGGTAACGAGGTCGTCGCCGAGGTCACAACCGGCGCGCCGCAGGACATGGCTTCGAGAATCGGAAGGCCGAAGCCCTCATAAAGCGAGGGGTACAACATCACCTCTGCTGCGTTGTACAGCTCCACTAAGTCCTTTTCGCTTACAAACCCCAACAATCGCACACGGTCGCCAATCCCGAGCTGCTGACTGTAAGAGGCAAACCTGGCACGCGCGGAGTCATCCAAACCAAACAATATGAGTTGGTGCGTTGCGCCTGTACGACGTACGCATCGCGCGAACGCATCGATGACGCGTATCGTATTCTTGCGCGGATCAGCGGCGGCGGGCGCGACAAAATAACGATCGCTTCGGTAGCGCTGTTTCGCCGCGTCGCGTTCGGCGTCCGGCAATTCTCGGAAATGCTCTCCGGCCGCTAGCGCGACCGATCGAACTTTGGACGGCGACACGTCTACGTACTTGAGGATATCCCGGCGAGAAAACTCCGAGTCGGTGATGATCGCGCTCGCGCGCATGCTGGCAGCCGGCACGCAAAGCCGATAATACAAACGCTGTGCGCGGAGCGACGCCGAAAGCGCGCCGGTGCCGCCGGACTCCTTTGCGAGAAAAATAACGTCGTGGACGGTGAGCACGAGCCGAGTCCTACCCAGTGGCGTGATTGGCGCCGTATTTGCGGGGCAGTGGACGACGTCTATTCGATCGCGGCGAAGCTGCATGGGAAATGTCAACTGTTCCCACACCGGGTAGAATTTGGGCCAGATCAAGCGCGGCGTAAACGCGTCACATGCGGGAATCAGCTTGACCGCTTGCGGCGAATCCACGTAGATGAAGTACTCGTGCTCTTTGGGGAGGCGTGAAAGGCCGGTTAGCAGGCCTGCTATCGAGGTCCCGATCCCGCGTGGCACTCTCAGGAGACGGCCGTCGATGCCTATGCGCATGTTAGAGCGTCTCGTAGACCTCTCGAAGAGCCTTTACAACGTTTGGCCACGCCCTGCGCTCCCGCAGTTCGGACAGAAAGGCGCACGAGCGGCTCCGAAGACCATCCTCGTTGTCGAAAAATGCGTCGAGGGACTCGGCTAGAGCGCCGGGCTCGAGTTTAAAAAACGTCGGCGCGTGGGGGAATGAACGTTGGAATGCAGCGGAGAGCAACACCGGCAAGCCATAGCCGATCGCCAATGCCAATGGACCGCTCGACGACATCGCAATCGTGTAGGGCAAAACCAAGACGTCGGCAGCGGCGAAAAGGTTTGGGATTGCTGCGTCTGGGACGAAGCCCAAAAAGTGCACTCGGTCGCGCTCGACCGGCAGCCTTGTCAAGACGGTTTCTGGATCCAAACTACCGCGCAACCGTTCGGGAATGCTGCCTGCGATCACTAGGTGCAAAGCCGGACGGCGTTGCAACATCCTCTGCAACTCCGCGAGGAGATATTCTATACCTTTGTAAGCCGCCAGATAACCGAAAAAGAGCGCTACCTCTGCCTCTGCGGGTAATCCGAAACGACGCCTCGCTTCCCCACGTTCTGGGGCCTTCGAGACGGTTTCGACGCCCAAAGGGATGACCGTGACGGGCGTCTTCGTGTCGTATTCCTTCACGAGCAAATCGCGCAAAAATGTCTCGTGCACGTGAATTCGGTCGCTGCACCGGGCTACGGCGCGAATCAATGTCCGCCACACGATGCGCGTAACTGCAGCGTTTCCTGGCATCCGGTTCGCGCGCACGAATTCATCCGACACCTCCGAGAGCGGCATGATGCCGTGAATCGTGGTCACGATCTTGTAACCGCGAATGCGCAGATAGGCCAATGCGAAAGGCAACAAGATCGCATTCAAGAGGCCGCCGTATGCGAAAAGCTCGTGCTGAACGTGGACGATCGGGGCTCCCAGCTCCTGTATTCGTACGAGCGCCTGACCGATGGCACGAGACGATCCGCGAACGAATGACGGATAGACCGGGATCCCCCCATCGTTCCACATTTGCACACCGCCGTTGGTGGCGCGCGGGCCGACGATGCTAACAGAAACGGCCGCCGATGCTAGTTCATGCGCTAGGCGGCGGCTGTACCAGTTCAGCGCCGAGTCACCGCCGCCGGACATTTCCGGGCCACCTTCAAGGCAGTACGGCGTCAGCATCGTGACGGTCTTGCTCAGGTGGTCGGACCTTTCATGGACGTATTAGTCTGCACCACAAATTGCTGGCGAACACCCCACGCGCCGAGGGGATATGTTCGCGTAGCATTTGTCTCTTCAGCCAGGCCATGCCTGAATACGGCCGGTGGAGAACATGCTTGTGGAAATAGAAGAAGTTCGTGTCGAGCACTGTGAAAAGACCTCCAGTGAACTCAACATCCATGACACTGAGCGATTGCGCGCGCGCGATTTCCTCTAGACGATTGACCGAGTAGTGTCGATGCCCGAAGAACCAACTGGGGTCAAGCGGGTTCAACAGGTTTGCGACAGGCGTGCTGAGGATGATGCTCCCGTGCTTCTTAAGAACCCGAGCGGCCTCGGCGAGCAATAAGCCCTCGCTCCCGACGGGCACGTGCTCTATAATTTCGGTCAGCACCACGACATCGAACGAGCCGTCCGAAAAGGGCAAGGCCGAAACTGATTGAACCACCGCGAAGTTCGCTCCAGGGACCAATCGCCTTGCGGTTTCGACTGCCGGAGCGGCTGGCGCTATGTCGACGCCGGTATAGAAGCGGTGCAGGTCGGGCGGCAATTGCCGAGCCAGTTCGCCCTCCCAGCACCCCACGTCGAGTACTGCTCCGCCGCGCAAGTGCTGTTGAACCAATTGCGCTGCGCGGAGCAGTCGCAAAGGTGGATCCGGCGGCCTACCAGGAGACGGCGCAGTATACGTCATCTCGCCGCTCCGGCGCACGAGTTTCTGGAAGAGAGTGGGCGTCTTCATTGCGCTACTGGTCCCATCTGGATCCGCACGTGTCTATCGCCACAGGGCTGGCGACGATGGCCTACGCGACACGGGCGTTGCGGGACGATGTGTAGTATTTCGCTTGCCGAAAAAGCTCATGCGCCTCAGCGAGCATGCGCCACCCATCTTATTCGGTCAAACTTCAGCGCGCCTTCTCCGGGTAGGACGCCCGGAACCTTGCTTGGCCCTAAAGGCATCGCACTTCGTGGGTGGACGCAGCCAAAACGCCCTAGTCACGAGGTCTCCTTCAGGAATCGACAGTGTGATTCAAGAAGCAGAGCCTGTGAACGACGCCACCTTCGACGGCAGCGTCTCCGTCATAATGCCGGCGTACAACGAGGCGCGCAACATCGCCGGCAATCTGCGCGAAACGGTCGAGACGCTTTCCGCCATGGATTGCGACTTCGAGGTCATTCTCGTCGACGACGGCAGCTCGGACCTGACCTATCTCCAAGCCGCCAAGACCATCGCCGTGAGTCCCACGCGCCTGCGCGTGATCCGCTACGACCGCAACCTCGGCAAAGGCAACGCGCTGATGTGCGGCTTCAGCTATGCGCGCGGCGAGTACATCGTGTTCCTCGACGCGGATATGGATCTCCATCCGCGGCAGTTGCCGCGCTTTTTCCAAATCATGCAGGAACGGAGCGCCGACGCCGTCGTGGGCAGCAAGTTCCATCGCGAGTCGCGCGTCGAGTATCCGGCGGTGCGCCGCATGTACAGCACCGTGTACTACGGGCTCGTGCGGCTTCTCTTCGGTTTGCCGCTCAAAGATACGCAAACCGGCATCAAACTTTTCAAAGCTGAGCTCTTGCGCAGAGTCTTCGCGAAAGTGCTGGTCAAGCGTTTCGCGTTCGACATCGAGGTGCTCGCCAACGCGCACCGCTTGGGCTATCGGATCGTCGACGCACCGGTCACGCTCACGTTCAGCCGGAAATTCGGGCGCGTGAAGATGCACGACGTCATCGACGTCCTGAAAGACACGCTGGCCATCTTCTACCGCATGCACATCCTTCATTACTACGATCGCCAGCCCGTGGATCTCGATCCGCGCACATACGGGATGCCCGCGGTCGAGATCACGCAGACCGATCTCGTCGGCCCCTGAACGGACCTGAAGGTCCGTTGCTACGTCAATGAACGTTCTGATCCTCAGTTGGCGGCTGCCCACGCACCCGCGTGCGGGAGGAGCGGAGCATCTGACGCAGCGGATCGCTGAGGGTCTCGTTCGCAAAGGGCACTCAGTCACATGGGGTGGCGGGGGTCACGATGCGGGTGGAAGCAGCGTGACGTATCGCGGACTCGGATCTGAATTGCAGGCGATCGCTCGGGCAGCGGGCCTGTATCGCAGCCTCGCGCCGCGGCCGGACGTCGTGGTCGAGCAGGTCAACACGCTGCCGTTTTTCGCACGGCGATTCTCGCGGGTTCCGGTATTGACATGGTTCAATCAATTGGCGCGCTCGGTGTGGTGGCACGAGGCGCCGTTTCCGCTGAACGCCTTCGGGTACGCTGCCGAGCCGCTCTACCTCCTTTACTACCGCAACGCCGATGTCGTGACGATCTCGAAGAGTTCGGCCGAGGACCTGCGTCGCCACAAGGTCGGGAAACGCGTCAGCATCATCCCGGTCGCGGTGGACATCGTGCCCGAGAACGAACTCACATCGAAGACGGTCACGCCGCTGCGGCTCGCCTTCGTAGGCCGAATCGTTTCATCGAAACGGCCGGAAGATGCGATTGAAGCACTCGTCGTCATCCGGCGCACGACGCCCGCGACGCTGGACATACTTGGGCCTGGAGAACCTCGCTACTTCGAGCGCCTCCGCGCGCTCGTGCAGCGGCGCGGCCTGGACTCTAGCGTTATGCTGCGCGGTTTTGTCGACGAAGCGACCAAGCGCAGCGTTTTAAAGCACAGCCATTTGCTGCTCGTGCCGTCGGCGAAAGAGGGCTGGGGCCTTGTCGTGACCGAGGCGAATCGCGTGGGGACGCCGGCTGTGGCCTACGACGTCGACGGTCTCCGCGATGCCGTTATCGACGGCGAGACTGGTTGGCTTTGTCCTCCGAACCCCCAGGCTTTGGCAGCGGCTGTGCTCGCTGCGGTGGCGGACCCTTCTCGCTACGAACGCGTTCGCGAGCGCGCGATGGCATGGTCAAAGACGCTAACGTGGGACGCGACCGTGAGCGCTTTTGAAGGCTGTCTTATCGAAACGCTGGCCCGGCAACGCGCGGGCGCAACGCCGTCAGACAAAGCAGCACGAGACACAGCGTGATCCCTGCGACAGCAAGAGCCTGAAGCTGCCTGAATAAGACACTCGGTTTGAAATAGACGTCAATGTCGCGCAGCGCATGCGGGGGCACGATCCAACCATTGAAGATGCCGTCGACGGTGACGTGCCTCCACGCCAGATCCCTGCCGGCGGCGGCCACGTGCCAGCCCTCGGCGAAGCTGTTTCGCAATACGAATAAGCGCGTCCCCTGCGGCAGCCGTGCTGTGTAGCGATCCACGTCTCCAATCCAGTGCACGGGCATGATGCGCGGCGCTTTGCCGGCGACGGCCACGACGTCCCCGGTCCGGTTCGGCACTACTCGCAGCGAGATGTTCTTGAACTGAACCACTGACGGAACGAAATCTGCAGCGCCGATCAGTTCCAGCGCGACGGCATCATTGCCGGCTCCGACGTGCACGTCCGCCTGCACGGTCTGCCAGCTGTCGCCGGCGTGAAAGCCGCTTTCCCACAGGGTTTGGCCGTCGCTGCCGGCGAGGCGCACCACCGGTTCTTGCCCCTTGAGCGAGCGCGCTTCCAGTCTGACGCGCACGATCAGGCCCGACGCGCCGAAGATGGTTTGGCGCTCGCTGAGGTGCCCTTGGCGTGCGCGCAGTTCCAAAACGCCGCCTGGCTCGATGGAATAACTCTCGCGGCTTTGGGCTTGAGGAAGCGGCCGTCGCGTCTCCTGGTTGATGATCGGACCCCATAGCCCGTGCTCAAACGCCGGGTCGCGAAGCAGGCCGGGACCGTCGACGCCGGGTTCCAATCGGATCCGCCCTGCTGGTACCGGCGCGATGAGGTCAGACTGGATCAACGACCCCTCACCGATGAGCCGCATGCGCCTCACGCCGGCGTGGCGATACTCGTTGATCGTAGGATCGGCAGCCGTCTTGAACGCGTACCCCGCCAACGCCGGTCGTCCGCTTGCGGCGTTGATCACTCGCTGCCAGCGGTGCCATCGCTCGCCGAACAGCAAATCGTCGTCATCGATCGATGCTCCCGCGGCCGCGAAGGATATCGCCGGCTCGGCGCCCCGAACGTTCTTGTACTCCAGCTCTGCCAGCAGCTTGTCGTCGCGCGGCAACGATCCGCGCGACGCGATGCTGGCACAGCTTGAGCCGATACCGGTGACAAGGCGCAAGACCCCCTGCCCCAGAGGTGCCGCACTGGGCTGACTCATGCGCTCGGTCAGCGGCTGCCTGCAATCGGCGACGAGCGTCCACCCTTCGCCCTCGAGCACGTTTGGCTGGAGTTGGTAGACTTCGATCTTCAGGGGCGCATCCCGCGGCGCCGTGTAGACCCCGAGATCCATCCGCGCGTCGGTGGAGATCGGTTGTGCCGCGACATAGTAATCATCGCCGATGCGAATTGCGATTTCCGCGCGCGCCGGCGCGGTGAGCGCAATGACGACGTCGCGAGCCCAGACCAGGGGCGCGCCGCTGGTTTCGACGCGAGGACCTTCGAAGTGCAAGTTCAGCGTGCGCGGCGACACGAGCCGTGCCGAGACCGCAAAGGTTCGCGGCGTCAGCCAAGCCTTACCCAGCTTATCCAACGAGTATGCAGATCGGTGCTCCCCGGAACCGATGGAAAAACCGAGCGCACGCGGCGAGCCGGTCGTGTCGTCCGATGCGTCGAGCCATGCCGCCTCGCCGGGTAGGAGCGCGCCGGCGCGCACCAGATCGGGCGGGTCGGGGGAGAGCCATTGGCCGGCGCCGTCATAGGCCGAGATGAACGCCTCCGCGCCCTGCACGCGATACACATCGAGCTTGCCGAATGAGATCACCTTGCGGATGCCCGGCTGGTGTGCGAGGTACGAGGCGACATACGCTGCACCCAAGATGTGCCGGAACGGCATCGTCGTTTTGATGTCGTTGCGCTGCAGGATCCAGCCGATGCCCGACGCCCGCAGAGCCGGCGCCATCGGAGCGTCAGGCCTGCTTTGAATGCTCTCCAAGATACCGCCGAGCATGCTACGCGCCGCGGGAGAAATTGCCAAATACCCATAGGGGTCCGACGCGAGGAGGACGACCGCTGCGTGGATCAATGTGCGCGGCGGTCCGTCTGCGCCGTAATAACCCCAGTCGTACGGCATTGCGTAGAAATCGTCGTTCGGCATGATGAGAACACGCTCGCTGCCCGCGCCCCGGTTCAAGAATGCCGCTGCGTCGTACCAATATTGCGGAATGTCCACGACCGTGCGCGCCTGCCCATTGAGCCACTCGTCGGACAGCGTGGCTCCGACGTCAAAAGGCACGCCGCTCGCGATCAACAACGCGAGCAACGCGAATGCCGCGACCCTCTCGATCGTCTGGCGTGCCCGAATCTGCGCGCGGGCGAGCATACCGCCGATGCGTGACACCACCTCGACCAGGCCGAGCGCAGCCAACGTGAACAACGCCAAGTACAGGGTGATGCCGGCCTCGACGAGTGGATCGCGCAGGAGCCAGAAGAATGGGATGTGCTGGTACAAGAAAGCGTTCGCCTCACCGAAGGGTGCGTGATAGCCTTTGGCCAGGAATGCCGACACGGCGAGCACCGCGAACAACGCAGCAAGGCGACGCCGGTATGGGCTCAACACCGACGCAAGCGCGAAGACAAGCGGCGCGAAGACGAGCTCCCGAAGCGGCGCGCGCTCGTACATCCAGAACCACGGAGCATACTCGCGGTAGTCGAGCGACCAAATGGCTTTCATCGACAGCAGATTCAACAGGCTCGCGCGCCGGTCGACCCATGCCCACCCTATGGGACCCTCGAAAGTCTGCGACGCCGCGCCGCCACCGCCGAGCGTGACGATCACCTGGTACGCCCACCAACCGTTGATCGCAAGGCTGAACATCACGCCGAGAGCCAGGCCCACGGCCGTTTGCCGGAATGTCCGCCAGACCACCCAGCCCGCGACGATCCATCCCGCAGCCCACGCCAAGAAATACGCGGCGATCGGCGGCGTGCCCGCGATCATCATGACGCCGAGGCTCATCAGCCCGCATTCGGCCGCGAATCGTAACGGCGAGATGGGTTGGCGCAGTCGCCGGACGAGCCAACCGGCGGCAAGCGGGAAAAACCCGATCGCAAATGCGTCGATGTAGTTGAGAAACGTCGTCGCGTTGTACAATGATAGCGGCAGCGCGAGGCCGGCGATCAACGCGACGACCGGGCGCTCGGGGAAAAGGCCCCGCACGAAATACGCGGTGCCTATGCCTTCAAAGATCAGCAACGCGGTGTAGAACGTGAACTGCTGCAGCGGCGGGGGGAATCCGATGTGGGCCAGGAGTCCGCACAGCGCCGCCGGCAGTATCCCTTCGGGATTGAAGCTGGTAGAACCAAGACCGCTGACGGAGATCGACCACAACGATAGGGCATAGGCAAGATGCTGGTTGCCGGGAATGGCGTAGCCCGGCCACAAGTCGCCCAGCGCTATGAGCCCGTTTCGGTGGAACGCACCGAAGGCTGCGAGAAACAGAGTCACGCCGACGATGCCGTATGGCATCGCCATCGCTCGCAAGCGATCGACAAACGTCACTCGCTCAGCTTCAGTTCTACTGAAAAGCGCACGCGACGGCGATTCGCGGTGAGCTTGCGGTTTTCCAGCATGAGAGGGATGCGCTGCTGAGCATGGGTAAAGTACGGTCGGTGAACGCGGGTCTCGTTTCGATCATCGTCACGACCAAGAATTCGGAGCGCACGCTGCGCGCGTGCCTTTCGAGCGCGCGCGGGCAGACATATCCGGATGTCGAAATCATCGTGGTCGACAATGACTCGACCGATGACACCATGCGCATTGCCCGCGAATTTGCCGATTCCGTCGTGCAGGGCGGCCCAGAGCGGTCGGCACAGCGCAACATCGGCATCCGCGAGGCGCGCGGTGCGTGGGTGCTCGTGCTCGATTCGGACATGGTCCTTGATCCCGACGTGGTCGCCGAATCGGTTGCGGCAGCCAAGCAGTGCAATGCAGCGGGTGTCGTCGTCCCGGAGTTCTCATTCGGCGAAGGCTTTTGGGGCGCGTGCAAGATCCTCGAGCGCTCATTTTACACGAACGACGGGATCGTCACCGCTGCGAGATTCTTCGACCGTGAAACAGTTGTCTCGCTCGGAGGATACGATGAATCGCTGACCGGCCCCGAGGATTGGGACATGTCGATCCGCGTGTGCGGCAGTCCCGCGACCGTATTCGCGCAGACGCGCATCCTTCATGATGAAGGGCGGCATTCGCTCGGATCGCTCTTTGTGAGAAAATTCTACTACGGCAGAAGCATGCCTCGATTTATCCGAAAACACGGCGCAAGCGCTCTATGCCGGCTCAACCCGTTTCGGGGCGCGCTGCTTCGCAATTTCTTTCATATCTTCAAGAATCCGGTGCTCGGATGCGGCCTCGTGGTGATAAAGATGGTCGAATCGACCGGCGGTTTTCTCGGCATGCTGGATGGACGCGTTCGCTCGAGCGACGCCGTGTACCGCAAGGCTTAGCCGTGAACCCGCCGACCTGGAAGCGAGTGCAGCTGAACTGTAACTCGACTTGCTCACGCTTGCTTCAAAAGATCCATTGGATCGGTGTCTTTGGGCGGAAACGCGAATGAACGCTTCGCTCGCTCGATTTTTCCGCGCTCTGCCCTCGCCGGTACAGGGATTCATCCGCTCACTCATCGAGATATGGCCGGGCGTGCTCACGTATCACCAGGACGGCCTGGCGACCCGCCATTCGAGCGACTTTCTCGCCGAAGCGCGCTTCAGACGCGCTTATGCTGCGGGTGCGGCCACGAAATCGTGGGGAGAGGTGGACGTTCAATGGCGCGCATACGTGTGCTGTTGGGCTGCTTCCCACGCCGCGCGCCTCGAGGGGGACTTCGTGGAGTGTGGCGTCAATCGTGGCGCCAACGCACGCGCGATCGTCGACTATCTCGACTTTGCTCGATTGCCGAAGACGTTCTATCTGCTGGACCTGTTTGCTGACTCCGACCCTAGTGGCTCCGGTGATGACCTCTACGAGGACGTCATCAGGACATTCCGCGACTTCCCAAATGTGCGGCTCGTGCGCGGGCGGATCCCGGGCACCCTTCCGATGGTCACACCCGCGAAGGTCTGTTTCCTGGCGATCGACATGAATGATGCCGGGCCCGAGATTGCAGCCGCCGAGCATTTTTGGGATATTCTCGTGCCGGGCGCTATCATCGTGCTCGACGACTACGGTGATCGTCTTTTTTGGCGTCAAAAGGTCGCGTTTGATCATTTCGCTCAGCGAGTCGGCGTGGAGGTGCTCTCCCTGCCCACCGGCCAGGGGCTCATTCTAAAACCGGGATGATCCTTCGCCGAATCACAGCCATGGGCGCCGAGCGGCTCTATGCAGGCCTGGCGGTCGTTGCCATCTTCGCTGTCGCTTTCCATTGGTGGCGCCCAGGCTATACCATCAGCGGCGGCGACAGTGTCTATCCGCCGGATCCGTTCCACCAACTGCTCGTGAGTTTCTCTGCGTGGAATCACTCCCCCAGCATTTTGGGCTCCGCATCGGGGGGAAGCGCGTCGGCTCCGTTCCTACTCGTTCTCGGCGTGCTGAGGCTCATGTTCGGCAGCAGTCTCGCGCAGATTATCGCTCTAAGCCTCCTCCAGACGGGCGCTTGGTTAGGAATGCAAGCATTTCTCCGGCAGTTACGGGCCTCCGCGGGGGCCGCCGCGATTGGGGCAACGTTCTACGTGTTCAACCAGTGGTCGATCCAGTTTTTCGGCTTCAACTATGCACTGGAAATCCTGATGATCTTGCTGCCGATCGCGGGTGTCTTGGCGCTGCGGTTCAACCCCCCGCGCGCGCGCGTGCTCTCGTTTTGCTTCGTGCTCCTCGTTGCGATACCGTGCGCCCCGCTGGGGGTCAACCCGGCACTCATCCTGCTGGCGCTTTTCGGCTTCGCATCGCTCGCTGGCCTCGCATTTCTGCTGTCGCTTCACCGGCGTGAATTCACCCGTTGGATGCTGGGCACGCTGGGACTCTCTCTGGTCGCCGCCGCCTGGTGGCTCCTTCCTATCTGTTGGCAATATCTGGACAGCCTCCATACCTTCGTGCTTTCGCCAAGCGCCTGGTCCTGGGTGATCGCGCGATCGTCGATCCTCAACAACTTGCGATGGACTCCGATGTGGCAGTGGAGGTCGGGCTACACGCCATACGCGCCTGTCGTCGATGGCTCTCCGCTGCTGTATGCGGCCGAGTTCGCGTCGATCGCCGCACTGTGTCTCGCACTAGCGTTTAGCACCGGCGAGCAGAGACGAATCCTTAGGTATAGCGCCCTCATGGTGGCCGCCGCGATCATCATCTCCAAGGGATTGCATCCGCCGGCGACGTGGTTCAACGAGTTGCTCTACAAGGTGCCCGGGATGTTCCTGTTCCGCGAACCGACTAGCAAAGCGCCGCTCATCGGTTTGATTTTCGCGAGCGTCGGGCTAGCACTATGCTACGACGTAGTCGCAGCTCGCATACGCCGAGCTGCCGGTCGCCTTGTGCTCGCCACGGCATTGATCGTACCGCTGATCCTGTCGGCGTACCCTGCCGTCACTAGGGACAGAGACGCGACGGACGACATACGATCCCATTACACCCGCGTTCCGGGCTACTGGCTCGACGCCATTGACTATCTCAATGCGCAGCCAGACTTCGCGGGAATCCTCATGCTCCCACCCGTTTCATACTATCAGGTGAACTATGGGTGGTTTTATGGGAGTGATGGCATCACGACCGCGCTCCTGAACAAGCCCATCGATCGTCTGGTCAGCCAGGACCTGTATTCAATCTCGCCCCAGCGGCTAGCGTTGAATTCCCGCATTCGGACTGCGCTCTTCTCGGGTTCGCCCTTGCTCGGGCGCATGCTCGGCGACATGGGGATCGGTTACGTCCTGTACCGCGGCGACGTCGTTGGCGATCCGCGGGATCTTGTGTCGCGTGACGCGCTGCGCTCCGAACTCGGTCGAGCAGAAGAGCGACGCTTCGGACCGTTGGCGGTCTTCACGTTCCCGCATCGTCCGCGCGTCAACATGTCTGCGCGCTGGATCGAGCAGACTGGGCGTTCCCTTGAGGCTGGAGACGAGCTCGAACTGCGCGCGCTCGAGGAGACGCTGCCGCGTCTGAGCGCATCCGCAAGTACGCCGCTATGGTCGCCGGCGCTGGTGGAATCGATCGACGATTCGGCGAGCTCCGACCGGCTCGTCAGCGTGCACAACTCCGTGACCGGTCGTTTGACCGGAACGAGGACTCGCCTCGCCGCGTCGTTTCTTGGATCCGATTTTGCACGGCGTGAAGTGGTGGTGAGCCGGTTGAAACCGCTCGCTTGGAGCCACGCTATCGGGTGCGTCGCGGTCTTCCAGGCGCTCCACGACCTTGACGCAGATGTGCGCTCGTATCGGGTGTTCAACGCGTCGTTTTATCCGATTAAGACGACCCTAGCGATCCTCGTTCGACCTCAGGCTGACCGGGTGTATGCCTTGAGATATGGCGACGGCCGGGCCTCGCGGGCGTTGGCAGCAAGCCGATTTCCCGTTTGGCTCGAATTTCAGAGCGTGCGGATACAGCCGGGAGAAACATCGCTGGTTCTTGGATCTGAACCCGGACGAGGCGGGGAACGCCTGCCGGCCTACGAGGGCGGAGAGAACCTCGGGGCTGTGCACGTCGCGTGCCCGCAGTTTTTCGTTCGATTGCCACGGCCCGATACTGGAAGCATCGCTTTTGATCCGAAGCACCCGCTCGTCAGTCTCGGCGGAATTCCGCTCGCTCTGACTCTTGCCGACGAACCTTGGGTCTCCATTTCGGCGAGGGAGGACCCCAATGCGCGCGTCAATTATGGAGTGGTGTGGCTGGTGGAAGTTCGCAGCAAGCGCTACACGGTGTACCAGCGCACGAACGTGTCGGTTACTCCCGCAAGCACCGTCGACGCTATTGAAGCAACGCTGGCGCAAGCAGGAGTGAAGGTCACGGCGAACGACTTCGCGGCGATTCGCGTTCTCGGCGTGCAGGTGGTCGCCAGTGCGTGGGAATGGCAGCCTAAGGGGACGATCGCTTTTTCAAATGTTCGCATCGGCTGGACTGATCGAGGAGCGGCGTCGGCGCGAGGCGGAGGACTGAAGCTGATCGCAAGAGTCGACGGCAGGCGCATCGAAGCGGATGACGCCGCCGGCTCGGTCGTGCAATCCGTCGTCCAGGGCTCGATATCGGGTGACGTCGCGGCTTCGATCGAACGTGTCGCGCGCTCGCTCTCGGTCGCGGCCTTGGGGCGGGTACTGGTCAGGGAAAGCCTTGACGCACCTGTCGCGTCCGTAGAGCAAGAAGGTTTATTGGTCGTGCACGTGCCCGCGGACGGGCCGCGATTGATCACTCTCACCGATCAGTACGACCCGGCCTGGACCGGAATCGCGTGGCGGGGCCTGCGCCCGAGCCTCTTGCCGCATATGTCGGCCGACCGATGGCGCAACGCGTTTATCGCGCCGCCTGGAAGCGCGGTGATGCTCTTCTTCCTAGGGGTGCCGCTCCAATACGTCAGCCTGCTCGCGGCGGCCGCGCTGATCGCCGCGCTCGGGCTGCGGCTACGAAGGAGACCATAGGTGCGCGCCGCGCTGGCTTGCATCGCGCTCGCGATCCTGGTGGTCGCAATCACCCTGCACGGCGTCGGCAACGAGCCGGTGGCCGAAGCGTGGGCGAATTGGACCTTTGTGTTCGTGGTAGCGGCGGCTCTGTTGCCGCAACAAGCCGACGATTGGGCGATCACGTTCGTTGTCGGCGCGATACGTCGTATGCGGGGCAGTGCGTGAAAAGTATCGCCCTCGCCGCTACCATGATCTCGCCTCCCGGGAGCATGGGCGGCAATACCAAAATCGCGCTCGAATTCGCGCGCTCGTGGGCGGAGCGCGGCATGGACGTTTGCGTCTTCACTACAGCCGACGGCGAGCGTTCATTTCGTGAATATGGTGTGGACGGCGTGCGTTTTCGAATCGTCTCGCAGGAAAGCATTTCGCGCTCCGGGCTCGTGAGGGCGCACAACCGACTGTGGCGCGAGATCCGTTCGGCCGAGCTCGGAGTTGGGCGTTTTGATGCGTCCTACTCCGCCAGCGACTTTATTCCGGATCTGATACTAGCTAGGCGCCTCCGCGATGAAGGCCTCGCGTCACGTTGGATCGGCTGCCTGTATCTGTTCGTGCCGCATCCAGCGTACGGATACGAGGGTCACTATAGCCACAAGCTTTTCGGCAGTTTCGACCCGCGCCTTGCCGCCTTCTATCCATACCAGCGCCTTACCGTTCTTCCCACGGCGCTGACCGCGGACGGCAACATGATCGCTAACGATGTCGACGCCGAGGAGTTTGTCAAGCGGGGCTACCCGCGCGAGCGCGTGCACGCGGTGTACGGCGTCGTCAACCTCGATCACATAGGCGCGCACGAAGGGGCGCCGCTCTACGATGCGGCCTTTGTCGGGCGCTTGCATCCGCAAAAAGGCTGCAAACGCCTCTTGCAAATCTGGAAGTTCGTTCTGGCCGACCTGCCCGGTTCTAAATTGGCCATCGTCGGTGTCGGCGAGCCGGCCTACGAGCGGCGCTTGCGCCAACTCGCCCGCACACTCGGCATCGAGGACTCCGTTGCGTGGATCGGGTTCCTCGAAGGGCCGCAAAAATACGCGCTGCTGCAGCGTTCGCGTGTGTTCTTGCATACGAGCGTCTACGACAACTGCGGCATGGCCGCCGCCGAGGCGCTCGCGTGCGGTCTGCCGGCGGTGACCTTCGACCTTCCGCCGCTGCGGGTCGCCTACCCACGCGGCACGTTGAAGGCGCCTATCGGCGATGAAGCTGCCTTTGCACGACAAATCGTGCGCCTGCTGTCGGACGAAGAGCTGCGGCGCCGGCTTGGGGCCGAAGGCCGTCAGGAGGTCGCCGCGTGGGATCGGCGCGCTCGCGAAAAAGATGCCACGCTCTTCATTGAGAAAGTCTTGGCCATGCCACCCATGCGGCGCGAACCGGCGCGCGCCCGACACCATACCCTCGAGGCCACGTGACGGCCGACTCGTCGGCGGCATCGGGCGCTGCGGCGTCCGCATGCCACGCCTGCGGCTCTGCCGCCGTTCGCGCTACGCACGCCGCGTCGGAGACTTTGTTCCAAATGGGCGGCGAATTCACGTATCGCGAGTGCGCCGATTGCGGCTCT
>Ga0209118_1000094_pt1 | contig 64117 bp, 54 predicted proteins | sample BlaSpr_A8_Ref_M1_FD_187988 | JGI IMG/M metagenome (GOLD analysis project Ga0209118, IMG submission 187988) | Forest soil microbial communities from Thunder Bay, Ontario, Canada - Black Spruce, Ontario site 2_A8_Ref_M1 (SPAdes) (version 2) | ecosystem: Environmental > Terrestrial > Soil > Boreal... | reverse complement strand
GGTGGGAAACCCGCAACCGGGGCCGAATCTGGAAAACTCGTTACTGGCAACAGAGAGTCCGAAAATGAGTTTTTCAGCAAACTGTAAAGCCGAACCCATATTTAGCGGCTTACGGCATGCCTGAAGGCATACCCTGATACGAATCGCGAGTTTTTCGGCAGGCTGTTAGGGGGTGGGTGCTGGTTGTTGCTTCAGTCGGTTTCCGCTTGAGCTGTATGGGGAGAATGCCCTGCAGCGGCAGCGGAGGAGTTGAGCGAGTAGGGGTCCTTCGACTGCTTAGCTGCTTCGCTTCGCGAAGCAGCTACTCCGCTCAGGATGACATTGTGTTGTGAGTTCGTCGTTACAGGAGCTTGGTCATGAAGAAAATCGGAATCTTGTTTGGCATGGAAAATACTTTTCCGCCGGCTTTGGTGGAAAAGATCAACAGCATGAAAGTCGACGGCGTGATGGCCGAGTTCGCAAAGCTGGGCGGAGTAAAGATGGCTGATCCCAGCGGCTATCGGGTGATCATTGACCGGATTTCGCAGGACATTCCGTTCTACCGCGCGTACTTGAAGAACGCGGCCCTGAACGGGACGATCGTGGTCAACAATCCGTTCTGGTGGACGGCCGACGACAAGTTTTTCAATTACGCGCTGGCGACCAAGCTGGGCGTGGCGATTCCGGCGACCGTCATCTTGCCTCACAACAAGCACCCGGAGGGCACTACCGACCAGTCCATGCGCAACTTGATCTTTCCCTTGAACTGGGAGGATATTTTTGATTATGTCGGGTTCCCCGCTTTCCTGAAACCCTACTCGGGCGGAGGTTGGAAACACGTCTACAAGGTGCACACGCCGGCGGAGTTCTTCCAGCAGTACAACCAGACCGGCGACTTGTGCATGACTTTGCAGCATGGGGTCGAGTTCAAGGAATATTTCCGCTGCTATGTGGTGGGACAGGAGAAAGTGCATGCGATGCCTTATGACCCGAGGTTGCCGTTTCACGAGCGCTATGTGAAGAATCCTCCACCGACGGATCCCAAACTGCTGGACCGGGTAACCAAAGATGCCGTGACCTTGTGCCGGGCGCTGGGGTACGATCTGAATACCGTCGAGTTTGCGGTGGAGGACGGCATTCCGTACGCCATTGATTTTATGAATCCGGCGCCGGATGCGGAAGTCACGTCGGTGGGCCAGGCAAACTTCGAGTGGGTGGTGAATGCTGTCGCGGAAATGGCTGTAAAAAAGGCGCTTAGTGAGGAGGACCCGGCTCGGGAGTTGAGGTGGGCGTCGTTCTTGGCGGGAGAGAAGGTGGTTGAAATGCCGACCACCAAGCCCGCAGCGAAAAGGAAAGCCAAAGCGTAAATGGCGACGTCAACTCGGGTTCAGGGTTCGCCCTTCTTTCGAAAGCGAGAGCAGCCGAGCTTCGCTGGGCAGGACAGCCGGGGGCGGCTGTCCTCACGTGGCCTTAATACAAACATCGGGCTTAATCACGGTCAGGTTGTTATACTGGTGCGGCTCGACTGAGCTGCCTTCCTGACGATGAAACCGACGTTTACTATCGGGATCGAAGAGGAGTATCAGACCGTCGATCCGGTCACCCGCGATCTGCGCTCGCATATCCACGCCGAGATGATCGAAAAGGGCAAGCTGCTACTGCAGGAGCGGGTCAAGGCGGAGATGCACCAGTCGGTAGTCGAGGTCGGAACTTCGGTTTGCTCCAACATCAAAGAGGCCAAGGAAGAGGTCAAGAAGCTGCGCCACGATATGGTCACGCTGGCCAAGGAAAATGGCCTGCGCCTGGCCTCGGCCGCGACCCATCCCTTTGCGGACTGGCGGGTGCAGGAGATCACGCCCGACGAGCGTTACAAGAACATTGTCGAGGACATGCAACTGGTGGCACGGGCCAACCTGATTTTTGGTCTACACGTCCACATCGGAATCGAGGATCGCGAAACTGCCATCCAGTTGATGAACCATGGGCGCTATTTCCTGCCGCACATCCTTGCGCTCTCGACCAACTCACCTTTCTGGCTGGGAATGAACACTGGGCTGAAGTCGTACCGGTGCAAGGTTTTCGACAAGTTCCCGCGTACCAACATTCCGGACTATTTCCCCAGTTGGGGGGAGTACGAAAACTTTGTCAAGCTGCTGATCAAGACCAATTGCATCGACAACGCGAAGAAGATCTGGTGGGACATCCGGCCGCATCCATTCTTCAATACTTTGGAGTTCCGGGTCTGCGATATACCGATGCGCGTGGATGAAACCATTGCGCTGGCAGCGCTGATCCAGGCAACGGTCGCTAAACTTTATAAGCTGTACGCGGCAAACCAGGGGTTTCGCCTGTATCGTCGCGCTCTGGTTATGGAGAACAAGTGGCGCGCCTCGCGTTATGGGCTGGAGGGAAAGCTGGTTGATTTCGGGAAGCAGCAAGAAGTCCCGGCGCGCGAGTTGATTCTGGAGTATCTGGAGTTCGTGGACGATGTGGTGGACGAACTGGATTCGCGCGAGGAACTGAACTACATTCATGAGATTTTGGAAATGGGCACCGGGGCGGACCGCCAGTTGCGCGTGTACGAGAAAACCGGTGATCTGAAAAAGGTAGTGGACTACATCATTGAAGAGACGGAAGTGGGATTGACTGAGTCATCGGTCACAGCTTCCGCTAGAAAAGTAGGGTGATGAACGTTCCTGTCAGTCAAGCCAACCGGCAGTTTAATGCGATTCCTTTCGACCCTGAACTCACTCCCGGAGCCCGCAACGCGGTAAGGGTTTGTTTGTGCGTCCAGCCCGGCGAGAAGGTTACGGTCATAACCGACGAGACTACCAAAGAAATCGCGGCCAGCATGGTCCGCGAATTGGAAGCGGTGGGGGCTCACTATCGCACATGGGTGTTGGAGGACTTGGCGCCGCGACCGCTTAGCGATCTTCCACAAGAAATCATTGAGGATCTCGAGAGCAGCCAGGTCAGCATCTTTGCGGTGCAGGCGCAGCCGAATGAACTGCGTTCGCGCATGCAGATGACGGACATCGTGAATCGGCGCAAGATACGCCACGCCCACATGGTGAATGTCAATCGGCAGATTATGCTGGAGGGGATGCGGGCGGACTTTCTCAAGGTGGATCGCATCAGCGTCGAGGTGGTGGAATTGGTGCGGCGGGCGAAACAGGTCCGGGCCAAGACGCCGGCAGGAACCGATTTGGTTGCTGACTTGAATCCGAATTATCGCTGGGTGAAGACCAGCGGGATCATCAGTCCCGACAAATGGGGGAACCTGCCGGGTGGAGAAGTCTTCACCACTCCAGGCGAGGTCAACGGAACATTTGTAATTGACGGCGTCGTGGGCGATTGGCTTTGCGCCAAGTTTGGGAGTCTGCGGGAGCATCCTCTGACTATTCGGGTAAAGGGAAACCGCGTGGTTGAGGCTCATTCCACGAACCATGCTCTGGAGAGTGATTTCTGGAGCTACACCCATACGGATGAGAACAGTGATCGCGTGGGCGAATTTGCTATTGGCACGAATATTGAATTAAAGGATGTGATTGGGCAGATTCTGCAGGACGAGAAATATCCTGGGGTACACATCGCTTTCGGCAATCCCTATGGTGCGCACACGGGGGCGGAGTGGTATTCGTCTACTCACATCGATGTGGTTGGTCGGAAGTTCGATATTTGGGTGGACGGCGAACAGATTATGCGCGATGGGAAGTTTTTGCTGGAAGCTTGAACGACCGGTAGAAACGTTGCTTGCAACGTTTGGGCGCGGCGAAACCGCAGACGTAGCAAGCTACGTCTCTACAGATTGCGTAGGACCCAATGATTCCTGCCCTGCGACAGCGGTTCAACGCGAGCTTCACGCCGGCCAAGTACCAGGCGTTTCTGAAGTTGATGGAAGAGCGCTGCGGTACCCCGGTCAAGTTCCAGCTTTCCGAGACGCCTTGCTTCTTTCCCAAGCCGCTGTTGGACCAGATGTCGCAGTATGGCAAAGAGTTGATCCAGCAACTGGGCGGACTGGAATACCGCAAAGCCTCGTTCAACGCGATTCCGCCCGACTTCAATGTTCCCCGTGAAGCACCGCATCCCATGTTCATTCAAGTGGACTTTGGGCTGGTGCGCGATGCCGCAGGCAACCTGCAGCCCAAGCTGGTTGAGTTGCAGGGCTTCCCTTCCCTGTACGCGTATCAGGCGATACTGTCGCAGGCCTACATGGAAGTCTTCGAACTCGACGGCAACTTGAAATATCTGCTGGGCGGCCTGGACTGGGAGGGATACAAGAAGCTGCTGCGGCGGGCGGTTGTGGGCAATCACGATCCGCAAAATGTGATTCTGATGGAGATTGATCCCAGTCACCAAAAGACGCTGCCGGATTTTCTGCTCACCGAAAAGCTTCTCGGAATTGCGACCGTCTCCATTACCGACATCGAGAAAAGAGGCAAAGAACTGTTTTATGAGAGAGGCGGCAAGCGCATTCCCATCCGGCGCATTTACAACCGCGCGATTGTGGACGAGCTAGTGCGCAAGAAGCTGAAGCTTTCCTTCAATTTCAGCGAGGAATTGGAGGTGGAGTGGGCCGGACATCCCAACTGGTACTTCCGCATGAGCAAGTTTTCCCTGCCGTATCTGCATCACGAGTGTGTGCCCAAGACGTCCTTTCTCGATCGCGTTGAACGGATACCGGACGATCTGGAAAACTACGTGATCAAACCGCTGTTCTCCTTCGCCGGGCTGGGCGTGATCGTAAATCCTACAAAGGAAGACTTGGCGAACATCCCCAAAGAAAAGCGCTCGCAGTACATTCTGCAGGAGCGGATGCAGTTTGAGCCAGTGATTGAAACGCCGTTGGGCGGGACCAAGGCCGAAGTGCGCATCATGTACATCTGGCTCGACGAACTGCTTCCGGTGATGACGATCGTGCGGATGGGACGCGGTCTGATGATGGGTGTGGACCACAACAAGAACATGGAATGGGTGGGTTCGTCAGCTGGGTTTTATCCGGGGTGACAGGTGAGAATTTGACCTTTTTCCCGTTGTGGCATATTGAATACTTTAGACTACTCGCGCGGTGACAGAACGTTTCACGTGGACATGACGAAGCCTTCGTTCATCCCAGTCGGATCAGCGGAGCATCTGTTCGGAGACGTGATCGGAGCCAACGCGCGGTGGAGCGGAGGCGTACCGCCATTCCCATTCCCATGAACTTGGCCAAGACAGTTGTTTTCATTGTCTCCGTCTTGAGTGTATGGCAGGCGCTTGCTGCACTACCAGGAACCCCAGCTCGCGCCGTGCCGATCTGGTCTAAGGAAGTTCTGGCAGGCCGCGAGAACCCTCGAACGGGTGGCACTCCCCACATCCTACCCCTCGACACTAACCGTGCGGGGGTCGCCTTTCTGAGCGACGGGCAGCTACTCGTCTATGAGATCGATCACGACGCAGGCCAGCTTTCCTCGCGCATCAGTCCCGAAATCTCCAGCCCTTTCCGGCTACGTTTGTCGCTGCTTGACGCCAACTCAGGAAAGCTCGCAGTCAACAAGGATTGGGGGACACGCGTCCACGACTCAGCGATTCAGGTCACGGCTGGCGGCGTGCTTGTGAAGACAGGTGAAATCGCAAGGTTATATACGCCAGATTTCGCAAAGTCCCACGATTTAACGGTCCCGCCCGAAAACGGCAGTTATTTGGTCACAAGCGTCTCTCCCACCGGACAGACAATCATGACGAACCGCATCAGTCAAAAGCTGAATGTCAGTCATTTTGATGTGCTCGATGCGAGCACACTAAAGGTACGGTACTCCTGGAACCAGTCTCCACCGTTGTACCATCACTACTCGATCTCAGATCGGAGAATTGCTGCCGTAGACTTCAACAATCATTCGATCGTTGTTTCCGAGTTCGGGAGCAATAAATGGACGACAGTGGGCGAGCCATCTGGACTTTGCGCCAGCATGAATATGCCAACCCTGTACAACGATCAGCAGTTGGTATACGGCTGTGACAGGCTCATCGCGACATCGACCGACGGCCACGTTCTCATGACAGAATCCTACCCGAGCGGGGATACTCCCTCTGGCAAGACGGTTGTAGCACAACGCGGGCGGTTCATTGCGGTGTCTTTAGACACCAAAGAGGTCAAGAAACATCTTCTCAGCGAGCCGAGTGTGCGTATCACGGCGACCCACATAGTGGTGTACGACCTCATCCTCAAAAAACAGATTCTTACGGTGAACGTTAACCCGTTGCCGAAGAATGATTATGCCTTTGCCCTGTCCGCGGACGGCTCCAAACTGGCGGTGCTGAGTGACCGCAAAGTCTCAGTTTACTCTGTGCAAGCGACCCCAAGCAGCGCACGCGCCTCGGGGTGTCGGGGTTTTCCCCGGCCTTATAGCTGTCCCCCGCGCAGTAGTTGACCTCCGCCTCGGCGCGGCCTAACATAGCCGCGAACGGCGGTTTCCCCCATGGTCGGCCAGACAGTCTCCCATTATCGCATCCTGGGAAAAATTGGCGGGGGAGGTATGGGCGTTGTTTATGAGGCGGAAGATGTGCGCCTCGGTCGTCACGTTGCCTTGAAGTTCGTTCCCGACAATCTACTCGGCGACCGCAAGTCTCTCGACCGTTTCGAGCGCGAAGCGCGCGCCGCGTCGCGGTTGAATCATCCCAACGTCTGCACCATCCATGAAATCGACGATAACGGCGGCCATCCCTTCATCGTAATGGAGAAGTTGGAAGGGGAGAGTCTGAAGCAACGCATTCACGGGAAGCCGCTGGCGTTTGACGAACTGCTCGACATTGCGGTGCAGGTGGTAGAGGCGCTGGAGGCGTTTCACGCCAAGGGCATCATTCATCGCGACATCAAACCGGCCAACTTATTTCTTACCAATACGGGGCAGGTAAAAATTCTGGACTTTGGATTGGCCAAGCTGTCACGCGACCAGGGCGTCGCAGCGAACGAGGATACTCCGTATGAGGATTCGCTCACCGCGATCGGAGTAGTTCCCGGGACGGCAGTCTATATGTCCCCCGAACAGGCGCGCAGCGAAGAACTCGACCCGCGCAGTGATCTGTTTTCCTTTGGCGTGGTGCTCTACGAAATGGCTACCGGCAAGAAGCCGTTTCAGGGAGCGAACGTGGTGACCACCCTGGATGCGATGCTGCATAACAAGCCAGCCGCGCCCCGGACGCTGAACCCCGCTGTCCCCCCGCAGATCGAGGGCATCATCGGGAAGGCGATGGAAAAGGACCGCGAGAAACGCTACGCGAGCGCCACCCAGATGAAAGCCGATCTGCAGCGCGTGAAGAAGCAAACAGAATCGGGATCGATCAAGACCAAGTCTCGGGAAGCGCCCCTGCGCGTGGCCACAAGTACGTTCCAGACTTCCAGTGCATGGCAGAAATATCTGCTCCTGGGAATGGCCGGGCTCCTGGTTGCGGTGCTGGCTGCCGTGGGAACATGGTGGTTCAAGCATCGCAGCGGAGTCGCGAGCGCCGGTGGGAGTGCCATCGCGGTGCTTCCGTTGCAGAACATGAACGGCGACTTCAGCGTGGATTACCTGCGCTTTGCGCTGGCCGACGAGATTGACAATGTGCTCACCCACAGCCGCACGCTGGACGTGCGTCCTTCCGGAGCGACACGGAAATACGTAAGTCCGGATCTCGACCCGCAACAGGTGGGGCGGGAACTGCACGTGGGTAGCGTCCTGACCGGACACTTCTTGCGGCAAGGGGACCATCTCCTGGTAACGCTGGAAACCACCGAAACCAAGAGCAACCGGATGTTGTGGCAGACGAATTTCACAGCGTCCAGCGAGGACCTGATCGCCTTGCAAGCGCAGCTTGCCAATCAGGTCCGCCAGGGTTTATTGCCTATTCTCGGTGCCGCAGGCAGCTTTCTCGATACCAGCACTCGACCGAAGAGCCAGGAAGCTTATGATCTTTACCTGCATAGTCTCGCGCTGCCCCACGATGCCGGACCGAACAAGGATGCGATCGCAGTGCTGGAGCATGTTGTGGAAGTCGATCCAAACTATGCGCCGGCCTGGGAGGAACTGGGCGTGCGATCCTACTTCGACTCGCACTACTCCAACGGCGGAGAGCAGATGTTCCAGCGTTCCAATAAAGCTTCGGAACGCGCCCTGGCGCTTGATCCCAACCGGATCGTGGCCGCAGGCCAGTTGATCGAAAACCGCGTAGAGAGAGGTGAGTTAACCAAGGCTTACGCGGCGGCACAGGCCTTGGTCAAGAGCCGTCCCGAAAGTGGCCAGTCCCATTTCACCCTGGCCTTCGTTCTTCGCTACGCCGGAATGCAAGAGGAATCAGCGCACGAGTGCGACACTGCGCTGGAGTTGTCTCCGGGAAACTATCAGTTCCGGTCGTGCGCCTGGGGGTTCATGGAACTGGGCCAAACCCAACGCGCAATGGATTTTGTTCGTCTGGATGCTGGCTCAGAATGGGCCGCCTCCGCAACCGTCTCGGTTCTGCTGCGCGAAGGAAAGCTGGCGGAGGCGCGTGAGAGTGTGAAGAAGGTTTCGGCCATAGCTCATTATCATCGAGATCTGCTGGAGGCCTGTCTGGGGATGCGTCCGGCTTCCGAATTGGACAGGATCGCGACCGAGACGGAAAATTCAGTGCTGGCGGAGCCTGATCCGGAACCCTGGTACTACGAAGGAACGATTATGGCATTCTGCGGGAAGCCTGCGATTGCTCTTCACATGATCAAGGCCGCGGTTGAACAGAACTATTGCTCCTATTCGGCTTTGCTGTCCGATCCGTTGCTGGCAAAGACGCGCAGCAGCAAGGAGTTTGATGCTGTGCTGACCGCCGCCCACCAGTGCCAGGAAAGCGTGCGCAACCCGCAAGGGCAGTGAATCAGGTAGGATTGTTGGTGGGTTGCGGCTACCCTTTTCTGTCCCAATCAGTCGATGACTAAGACGCTATATCAGAAAAAATATTGCTTCCGTCCGCGAGAGAAACAATCCTTTATCTATGACAGACGATGACCCTGGGGTCTGGCACCAACGAGTTCGGACCCGCTCGCCGCAGTTTTTCATTGCCTTTTTTTTGATTCTGCTGCGGACTGGTGCCTCGGTTGCGCAGGTCACGCCAAAACCAGTCAGTTCAGCGGGTCCTCGGTTTGTAGATCCTTTACCGCAGGAGACTGGCGGGGCTGGGTTGCAGGAAATGCTGCTGCGGTTGCGGACAACTGCGCGCCTGATGCAAACCGTAGCGCATCCAGATGACGAAGACGGCGGAATGCTGACGCTGGAGTCGCGCGGGAAGGGTGCGACGGTCCTGCTGCTGACCTTGAATCGCGGCGAGGGCGGACAAAACAAGGTAGGCAGCAATCTGTTCGATGTGCTCGGCGTTTTGCGGACGCTGGAATTGCTGGGGGCGGACCGGTACTACGGGGTCGAGCAACGCTTCACGCGGGTTGCGGATTTCGGCTTCTCCAAAACTGCCGAAGAAACGTTTCAGAAGTGGCAAGGTCACGATATCGCGCTGGGTGATATGGTGCGGGTGATTCGCACTTTTCGGCCCGACGTCCTGGTCGCCCGCTTTTCGGGCACGGACCGTGACGGTCACGGTCACCATCAGGCCTCCTCGATTCTTACGCGCGAGGCGTTTCGCGCGGCGGCTGATCCGAATAGATTTCCGGAGCAGATCAAGCAAGGTCTGCTGCCGTGGCAGGTAAAGAAACTTTACGTAGGGAACGTATGTGGATTTGGGGCGCAGACCTGTCCGGCGGAGAACTACACGGTTAAGCTGAATACGGGAGAGCCAAATCCCAGGCTGGGCATGTCGTACATCCAGTTTGCACTGGAGGGATTGCGGCATCAGCTTTCGCAAGGAGCGGGGGGCTGGTCGGTGGATCCTGGCCCTCGTTACACGTACTACAAGCTGGTGGATTCGGTTCTGCCGCCCACGACGGATAAAGATGGTCACGAGCAGGATTTCTTCGACGGGATTGACACGACTCTGCCGGGGCTGGCGTCGCGATTGGGAGCGGAAGAATTGAAAGTGCCGTGGCTGCGCCCGGAGCTGGCAGACATTGCAAATCACATTCAGGATGCGACCCAACGAAGCGAAAAGGAAATGAGCGACGCAGCCGGACCGCTGCTCGTAGCTTTGCAGAGCCTGGACTCGCTCACCAGCCGCGTGGACAGCAGCCAGATCAGCTCGCCGCTAAAGAAGGATTTGTTAGAAAGACTTCGCGAGAAACAGCAACAGGCACAGACGGCAATCAACCTGGCCATGAACGTCTCGGTGGAGGCGACAGTCGCTCCTCGAGAGGGCACGGGCTTGCCGAAGGAGGAGGAAGCGTTCACCACCGTTTCTCCTGGCCAGAAGGTCCTGGTGAGATTGAAGTTTCACAATGGCTCAAAGTACAAGTTGGTGTTGGACCGGGTGCGGCTCGATGCTCCGCAAGGATGGGCCCACCAGGTTGATCAAGAAGCTGTCTTGGTCGTCGCTCCGGGCAAGGATCAGTATGCGAACTTCGTCGTGCAGGTTCCTGCTGACGCCGCTGATGCCCGCTTTTACACGCGTCCCTACTGGCATCGCGCTGACCCGGAAACCGAAAGCCTCAATACGGTCGATGATGAGCGATACGTTACCCTGCCTTTCCCACCGCCTCCATTCCATGCCACGGTCCAGTACCACGCTCATCATTCGGCGCACGATCTAACCCTCTTCGGTGGGACGCATGAATTGGGAGGGTCGGACGGGCCGGAGACAGAAATCTCATCGCCTGTGGTCGTACCGTTCGTAGATGACAAAGGCGCGGAGCGGAAGCGAACACTCGCGGTCGTCCCCGCGTTTTCCGTCATGCTAGAACCTGGGCAGCAGGTGATTCCCACGGAAGGCGATTCGCAATGCCGGGTGAGAGTTGGGGTTTCGAGCAATTTTTCCGGTGCTATCGAGGGGACGCTTCATCTGGAAGTGCCGGCTGGCTGGGGCGTGGAGCCCGCGAAATTAGCTATGGAGTTCCGCAAGCGCGGCGAGAAGCAAGAGTTCGAGTTCAAAATATTTCCGGCGAGCCTGAAAGAAGGACGGGCAACCATACGCGCAGTTCTCGAGTCGGGTGGACTGAATTACAGCGAGGGTTATAGCCTTGTCACCAGGGAGGATCTCGACAGCTTTTACTATTACCAGCCGGCCCTGCAGCGCATCAGCATCGTGGATGTGAAAGTGCCCAAGGGTTCGAAAGTCGGTTACATCATGGGTGCGGGCGATGACATTCCGACAGTGCTCAGACAGATCGGAATGAAGGTTACTCTGATTCCGGCGGACAAACTCGGCAGCGAGGACCTGAGCCAGTACCAGACGATTGTTCTGGGAATCCGGGCTTACGACACGCAAAAGGATCTCGCGGCCAATAATAAGAAACTGCTGGATTACGTCTATGGTGGAGGGACGCTCATCGCACAATACGAAACTGGCGTGGCTGATTTCAACAAAGGGAAATTCACGCCTTACCCCGTGCAACTCAGCCGAGCCCGTGTTTCCGTGGAAGAAGCTCCAGTCGAGATTCTGACTGCGGATGATGGTGTCTTTCACTATCCCAACCAGATCACCGAGCACGATTTCGACGGATGGGTGCAGGAGCGCGGGTTGTACTTCATGGACCAATGGGACAACAACTTCAAGCCGCTGCTGGCCTCCCACGATCCCGGAGAGTCCCCGCAGAAGGGCGGGCTGTTGCGTGCTCAGTATGGCAAGGGGACATATATCTACACGGGCTACGCTTTCTTCCGCCAGTTGCCGGCGGGGGTGCCGGGGGCGATCCGACTTTATGTGAATTTGTTGAGTGCGGGGCATGAAAAGAGCGGTGGTCAGTGATTGGCGGTTAGTGTTAGCTCTCAGTTTTCAGTTTTCAGTGGTAGTTGCCAAGCAGCAGTTCGCGCCGAATGCAGCCTGCATCCCAGACCGGTCAGAGTTCCCCACACCTGATTCGTGGGGTGGGACTGGGGAGCGCGACGGCGCTCAACATGATTGACATGATCGGGGTGGGGCCGTTCATCACCATTCCGCTAATGGTGAGCGCAATGGGTGGGCCACAGGCAATGCTCGGCTGGATTTTGGGCGCGATCTTTGCCATGTGCGATGGCCTGGTCTGGGCGGAACTGGGCGCGGCCATGCCGCAGTCGGGCGGTTCGTACGGCTATTTGCGCGAGATTTACGGACCGAATCGCCTGGGCCGGCTGATTTCATTTCTTTTTGTCTGGCAACTTTCCTTCAGTGCCCCGCTCTCGATCGCCTCGGGATCCATTGGCCTTGCTGGTTATGCATCCTACTTCTGGCCCGGACTTGAAAAGCAATACGTCGCGCACCATTGGAGCGTGCCCCTGCCGCTCTTGGGCAGGTTGCAACTGCACTGGCTGGTTTCGGGAGCAACGTTCGTCGCGATCGGCATGGTGGTTCTGGCTACAGTGCTTCTATATCGCAAGATCACGAGCATTGGATGGATTTCGAAACTGCTGTTGGCCGGCGTGATCGGAACCATGTTCTGGATCATTATTGCAGGCCTCAGCCACTTCGATGCTTCCCGCGCTTTCAGTTTTCCGCCGGGAGCGTTCACCCTATCGCACAATTTCTTCCTGGGGCTGGGCTCGGCCATGCTGGTGGCTACTTACGATTATTGGGGATATTACAACGTCGCATTCCTGGGCGATGAGGTGAAGGAACCGGGGACAACGATCCCGCGGGCGATCTTGCTATCCATTTGTTTAGTGGGATGTCTATACGTGGTGATGAACATCAGCATCCTGGGCGTGGTGCCGTGGCGGGAGATCCAGGCTGGTCAAGACAATCGTGGCTTGTATGTTGTGTCCATTTTCATGCGAAAGATTTACGGGCCATGGGCTGCTAACCTGGCCACCGGGCTGGTCATGTGGACGGCATTCGCCTCGGTTTTTTCCTTGATGCTGGGGTACTCGCGGGTGCCGTACGCCGCCGCGCTCGACGGAAATTATTTCAAGGCATTTGCGCGGGTACATTTGGAGGGCCGGTTTCCGTATGTGTCGCTGCTCGCTCTGGCCACGGTCGCGGCGCTGTTTTGTTTTCTATCGTTGGCGGACGTAATCGCCGGGCTCGTGGTCATTCGCATTACATTGCAATTCCTGGTGCAGGCGATCGGCCTGATTGTATTGCGCGTCAGCCGTCCCGATCTGCCGCGGCCGTTTCGGATGTGGCTCTACCCGCTCCCCGCGTTAGCCGCATCAGTCGGATTCTTATTCGTACTTGTCTCGCGCACGAACTCACTAACCCAGATTCGCTATGCCGCGCTGATCCTGATTAGCGGCGTGACCATATATCTGCTCCGCGCCTGGCGTCACGGAGAATGGCCGTTCGCAGAGTATGCGCCAGCGGAAAAGACTGCCAGTAACTGACATGGCCGAAGCGGTGAAAACATCGATGCCACCGAGTCTGCCGACAACAGCGAACGGTTCGGCGTGGGCTCCGTTGCGCGAGCCACTCTTTCGTTCACTCTGGGTAGCGGCGGTGATCTCGTACACCGGAACCTGGATGCAGAACGTGGGCGCGGGGTGGTTGATGACCCAGCTCACCATGTCTCCATTGATGGTTGGCCTGGTACAGGCGGCGACAACCCTCCCGGTTTTTCTCGTGATCTTGCCGGCCGGTGCGCTGGCGGACATGGTAGACCGACGACGATTCCTGCTGATCACGCAGGGCTGGATGGTAGTAGCTGCGGCGTTGCTCGGCATTTTCACGTTGTTGGGAACCGTGACGCCGTGGATTCTGCTCCTGTTCACATTCGTGCTGGGCCTGGGCGCGGTGATGAACGATCCGGCATGGCAGGCCATCACACCGGAAATAGTTTCTCCCGGGCAGCACGCGCCCGCAGTAGCTTTGAACTCGGTTGGGTTCAATGCGGCTCGTGCAGTAGGCCCGGCGTTGGGTGGGATTGTGATCGCGATCGCGGGTTCGGGCGTGGCCTTCCTGTTAAATGCCGCTTCGTTTTTCGGCGTCATCTTTTTTCTGTATCGCTGGAAGCGTCCCCACGTTGAGAATGTGGAAACGGGGCGGGTTACCGATGCCATCCTCACCGGCCTGCGTTATGGGCGTGACGCTTCGGTCGTGCGCTGTGTCCTGATCCGCACTGGAGCGTTCAGTTTGGCGGCGAGTTCCCTGTTGGCGCTGCTCCCGATCGTTGCCCGTCCCCATGGAGCTACCGGCTACGGCCTGCTGCTCGGGTCATTCGGCCTGGGCGCGTTGGCGGGCGCAGCGGTGCTGCCTCGACTACGGAGCACACTCTCAGTGGACGGAGTTGTAACGGTCGCCATCCTGGTGTTTGCAGCCATGACATTTGCTGCGGGACGAGTGCGGACATTCGGCTGGCTGGAACTGGTCTTGTTCACCAGCGGAACTGCGTGGATTGGAATCCTGGCTTGTCTCAATGTCGCGGCGCAGACCATGTCGCCTTCGTTTCTGCGGGCGCGGGCGTTATCGTTATACCTGCTGGTGCTGCAGGGGGGCATGGCGATAGGCAGCGCACTTTGGGGTGCGCTGGCCAGCCGCGTCGGAATTCCAACAGCATTCCTGTGCTCCGCAATCGCGCTTGTGGCTGGGCTGGTGAGTGTGCGACGCTATCCGCTGACGTCGCAGGAACTACAGTACGCGCCGTCCGTGGTGCGAGATTGACGTACGAGACTAAGTCAAGGCCGGGTTTTACAATTCCAATGTTTCGAGGAGATTTCTCATGAAGATGATGATGTGGCTGTGTGCATCTCTGCTGCTGGCTTGCAGCGGTCTCGCTCTAGGGCAGGACACTAAGCCGGCGGAACAGCGCACTATCGCTCAAGTGCTGGATCGCAGCGTTACCGGTGTGGAGAACGAATTCGTTTCGGCTGCCGACGCCATGCCCGAGGATAAATATTCATTTGCGCCTACAAACGGTGAATTCAAAGGTGTGCGCACCTTCGCACAGCAGGTGAAGCACGTCGCCGCAGTAAATTACCTGGTCGGAGCAGCTATCCTCGAGGAGAAACCGCCGGTCGAACTGGGCAGCGAAAACGGCCCGGATTCGGTGAAGACCAAAGCGGATATTGTGAAATTCCTCAAGGACTCGTTCGCCTATGTCCACAAAGCCGTTGGCACCATTAATGATGGAAATCTGCTGAATCCCATCAAGAGTCCCTTTGGTGAGGGCATGGTGACGCGGCTGGGCATGGCCACTTTAATCGTAGGGCATTGTTTCGACCACTACGGGCAGATGGTAGAGTACCTGCGGATGAATGCCATCGTTCCTCCCGCAAGTCGGTAATATCGGACCCGAGACTGAATCGACAAAGGACCGGCACTTGCCCGGTCCTTTTTCTATCCTCGCCATCGGGGATTTCTTATGGCACGAAAGTGCCATTTACACCTCCACGAATGGGCAATACTCTCAGCTTCTCCCTTTTGCTGGAAGGATTTGCGAGGCTACGTGAACCCTTGAATTGGAGAGCGATGCGTCGCGGCATGGGTGTGCGGGCCATGCCAATTCGGCCCGCTGGCAGGGAGAAGTACATGAAGACTAAGAAGCATCACGCGACAGCTTTACGCGTATCTGAGGCCGCACGGGAGCACGAAGTCCAGCGGGAAATAGACAGTTTTCTTCGAGCACTCAGTTCTTACCCAGACCGGTTCGCCCGCGAACCTTACTTGAGTTTCCAGCAGCATTTGTCCAGCATCGTGACCGAGGCTCATCCGCCCAGGACAGACGAATAGCGGCGGGTTTCAGGATAGGCTTATCCCCTCCGAGTCTTCAGCGAATCCGTTGGCTGGCCCCTCGCGCCGTGATCTCCGTGTAAATTAATTCTGGGTTGAGTCCTTGCGCTCGCAGGTGGTCGCGCACCCGCATCCTGGCTTGATTGACACTCAATTTCGGGTCCACAAAAACGAGTACGGAAGGTCCAGCCCCACTCAAAGCGCTGCCCAATATTCCGCGAGTCCCGGTCAGCTTCTGCAATGCGGGCAGCAGAGGGCACAGGGATGCACGGTAGGGCTGATGAATGCGATCTTCCAGTGCGGACGCAAGCAGATCTTTGCGCCCCTGAAGGAACGCTACCAGCAGCAGCATCGAATTTTGGATGTTGGCGACGGCATCAGCACGGGAATATTGATTGGGCAGAAGCCGGCGCGCATCCTCAGTCGAAAGGCTCTCCTTAGCGACTGCGAGCAGCAGTGGCCACTTCCCTTTCGGCCTTACGGAGACGATTTGCATTTCGCCATCCGCGGAGATTCGCGCAATTGCTAAACCGCCCATCCAACAGGCCGCAGCATTATCGGGATGGTGCTCGCGCCGGGCTGCTTCGTATACGATCCGGTTATCGGTCCAGCGCAATCGGCCAAAGTGTACCGCCAACGCAATTCCAGCCAACCGCGCGGCCGCTGAGGATCCGCATCCTTTGCCGATGGGGATCTGGTTCTCAATGCGGAGCGCGAGCGGCTGCGCCGGCTTTTTTTCCGCCTGCAGCACTTCCCGGTAAGTTGTCACAATAAGATGGTTTTCGATTTGGGCGCAGATTTCGGGATCACGGCCATGCGCCGTGATCGAGAATTCATTTGCTGACCTTGCCCGGACTTTAAGGAACATTGAGAAAGCCAGCGCGGCGGCATCGAAGGCCGGACCGAGATTCGCGGAAGTCGCCGGGAGAACAATCTCCAGGGACTGTGGTTTAGGCCGCTTCTTACCAGTGCGATCAGTCATGAGATAAAAAACAAAACGTAGCATGCAACGTCTGTACAACTGTAGAGACGTAGCTTGCTACGTCTCCAATCGGTCGTCTGCTTTTTTCAAGGTTCGAATGACAGCGTCCATAGTGGCGTCCAGTGCGATGGGAGCGCGCTGCTGAGGCCTAAGAATATCAGCTTCTTTTTCGCTCTCAGTGCCGGCGAATAGATCCCCGCGATGAAACTTCAAGGTGAACTCGGGATCTTTCAGGAGGTGCCCGGTCAACATCAATACCACGCTTTCTCCGGACTTGACGAAACCTTGCTTCACCAGCTTCTTGAGCCCGGCGAGGGTCACTGCGGAAGCCGGTTCACAGCCAATGCCATCCGCTCCGATCTCAGCTTTGGCCAACGCGATCTCAACTTCGCTGACTTGTTCGACGGTGCCACCGGTCGCCTGCAGCACCCTGACGGCTTTTTTCCACGACGCGGGGTTGCCGATTCTAATGGCGCTGGCGGCAGTTTCAGCCTGTACGGAGATCAGTCTCCTGCCGCCATTTTCGCGCATTGTCCGGACCAACGGATTGGCTCCTGCCGCCTGAATGATGGAGACTTTCGGCAACGTTGAGATGAAACCGAGTTGCTTCATCTCGAGGAGCGCCTTCCCCAGCGCCGAGGAATTTCCCAGGTTTCCACCAGGAACAACGACGTGATCCGGCGGCTGCCAATCGAATTGTTCCATCAGTTCGATCGCCGCTGTCTTCTGTCCTTCGAGACGATACGGATTGACGGAGTTCAGCAGGTAAACCGGCATCCGCTGCACAACCTCGTTCAGCAAGCGCATGCAGCCATCGAAATCGGTTTTCAACTGGCAGGTCACCGCGCCATAGTCCAGCGCCTGAGAAAGTTTGCCCCACGAGACTTTGCCTTCCGGGATCAGCACCAGGCTTCGCATTCCGCCACGCGCGGCATAGGCCGCCATGGAAGCGGATGTGTTGCCGGTGGACGCGCAAGCTACCCAGCGGAATCCCTCCCGGCGCGCGACGGATGCGGCCACAGTCATTCCCGTGTCCTTGAACGATCCCGTGGGATTCATGCCCTGGTGTTTGGCGTAAAGCTGCTGCAGCCCGGAGATGCGGGCGCAGCAAGGCATTTCATAGAGAGGAGCGTTTCCCTCGCGCAGAGTGATGATCCCTTGCCAGTCACGGAAAGCGGGCAGCACTTCACGGAAACGCCACACGCCGCTTTCGTCGACTGGAAGTCCGGAGGTACGGCGCTGGCGCCAGAGAGCCCTGAGCGCGCCGGCGTCTAGTCGCGTTGCATCGCTTGTGTTCCAACTGGGATATACGATTTCCAGCAGATCCCCACAAGCGGCGCAGCGGAAATTCTGCTCTGCCGTCTCGCACACGACGCCGCAGCCAATGCATCGCAGTTGCGATTTGTGCGCGGGATTGGACTCGGGTGAGGTGTGGTCGGTCATCCGGATTGAGGTCAGCGGAATATTGTCCAGCGCAATCTACTTCCCACCGCGCAAATATTTGTCGGTCTTGTTAATCCAGTCGGCGCGCGGGGGATTGAATACGTCCAGGTCCACCGTATCCGCCACGGCTTCTGCTTTGTGCGGCATATGCGGGGGAATTACCAGTACCTCGCCGGAGTTCACTACGAGCTCTTTGCCATCGATCCAAAACTTCAATGCTCCTTCGAGAATATAGGTAAGTTGCTCGTTATGGTGGCTGTGTTCGGGCACGATGCAGCCCTTCTTCAACAGGACGCGTGCCAACATGACATTTTGCCCCACGACGAAGTGGCGTTGCAGCAGCGGATTCAGGTCCTCAAGTTCGACGGAACTCCACGGAATGTGCTTCAGTTCGGCCTTTTTCACGCTTTTTGTCGTTGCCCTTCGAGTCGTCTTCTTCTTGGTTCTAGGGGCTGTACGTTTTGCTTTCGCCGCCTTCGCCATTAGTGCACCTTTCCTGGGTAGAGTCCGACCGCATTATCATGCAAATAACCGTGGGCCATCTGCAGCGCCTGCGCCTCGCTGACTTCGCCCATTGAAATCATTTCCGCTAACGCGGCGGCCAGCGCCGTGCGCGAAGACTGCACTCCCAGCCAGTAACTCTCCTCCGCGCCCAAAATGTTGTTGTAAGGGAATGCGTCGGTGCCGAAAGTAATTTTTTCAGGAAACGTCTCTAACCACTGCTTGAGTGTGTTCTTGAACTCCGAGGGGTAGAGCAGAATTTCGGTTTCCGATGAATCCAGGTACACATTTTTCGCCGAGGCCAACCAGATGGCTTGGCGATCGTAGGGATATCCGCCGTGGATCATCACAAACGTGACATTCGAATAGCGTGGATCGCGCAGAATGCTTTCCAAGTTCATGATGTTGCTTTCGGAGAGGTTGAAGTAATCGCCGATGCCTACTGCCGAGTGGATGTGGACGGGAAGATGAAGGCGGCCGCCTTCGCGGATCAAGTAGCGGAACATGAAGTCCTGAAAGGTGCGGTATTCGTCCTTGCTGGGAATTCCACCGGCAGCGAATCGCTGATAAATGTCCTGCGCATCCTCACGGCCAGAATCGCTGAATTTGGTTGAGCGGAAATACGCCACTTCAAACTTCATGGCGATGCCGCCCTTCTTCTGATTGTCTTCGAGGGTACGGCTCACGAATTTCAGATACTCGGCAAAATCCGCAGGCAACTTGCTCACGCCTTCCTGTTGCAGCCAGCGATGCAGCATCTTCTCCTGGAGCGGGATGTAAACCTCCTCGTCTGCGTTGCGGGAGCGTTCCCGCTGATTGTCGAACGGCCACATGAATGAATCCGCGAAAAATACCCACACAAACCGTTTGGGATCGAGGTAGTCGGCCATCATCGCGCGGTTCGCGACGCCCTGCTCGATGTTCAATTTGTCGAGAATGTCAGAAAAATAGGCGTTGCCCCTTTCCTTCTTGAGCTCTGCTTTTTTCTGGATCAGCCACTTGCCGTGCTCGGGTGAAAGATCATCGTAGGGATATCCGAAAAGCGCTTTGGCGGCAGAGACGAGTTCGGGGTTGGTGTCGCGTTCCCGAAGTGCAGCGCTTCCCGGGGGCGAAGCCATGGCATCGACGTCGGGATCGTCGGAGAACGCGGGATGCGCGTGATGATCAAAGATGGGTATTTTTTCGATCTGAGGGAGCAGCCGTTGGTAAGTTTGCTGCAGGTCGGGTCCGGGCAGTGGACGCGCCTGCGCTTGAGCTAGAAGCGAAATCCCGCAAAACATCAACACCCACCAGTATCGCTGCACTGGACCTCCTATCCTCATGAAATGAACTCTTCTTGCTATCTGACGACGGCAGCCCGATGCCAAGCCGACGAGAAACGCAGAATCCGCTCCACGGCCTCCTGCAATGTAGCGGTCGAAGATGCAAACGAGAAGCGGATGAAATCAGCGCCAGCGGCCCCGAATGCCGCTCCGGGGATGGCCGCGACACCGGCCTCTTCGAGCATAATGCGGCAGAGTTCTTCCGCACTCATCCCAGTCTCTGAAATGTTCACCCATGCGTAGAATGCGCCTTCTGGCGGCGAGCAGCGGAATCCGGGAACGCGATTCAGATCGCGAATGAACTGCTCGCGTCGCTTGGCGAACTCGCGGACCATGCGAGGAGTTGTGCCCTCGCGATCCTTGAGCGCGTCGATCGCTGCATACTGAGTGAATTCCGCGACACAGGTATAGCTGTTGACCGCCAGCATCTGCAGCGCCGGGACAATGCGCGGCGGGCCCACGGTATATCCCAGCCGCCATCCGGTCATAGCGAAACTCTTGGAGAAGCCGTCGATGATCAGTGTGCGCTCCTCCATTCCCGGATAGTTCATCAGCGAGACGTATTGCCCGCCGTAGATGACGCGAGCGTAGATTTCGTCGGAGAGCACGAGCAGATCATGTTTTACAGCCAGTTCCGCCAGCCGGCGCTGCACTTCGTCGGTGTAGACGGTGCCGGTCGGATTGCCCGGAGAGTTCGTGATCAGAATTTTTGTGCGAGGTGTGATTTTGGCGGCGATCTCGTCAGGACCCGGCTGCAGATGATTGCGTTCGGAAAGCTCAAATGGTACAGGGATACCGCCCAGCCCAAGCGTGATGGACGGATATCCGGGAAAACCTGGGTCGGGATACAGCACTTCATCTCCGGGATCAATCAGCGCCATCATCGCCATGAAGAGGGCGGTTTTGCAGCCCGGCGCAATCACGATGTTATTCGGAGAGACTTTCAGGCGACGGGTGTCGTGAAGATACGTCGCAATCGCCTCTCGCAGGGTCAGGACGCCGGCGACTGCGCAGTAACGGTCCTTGCCTTCGTCCAGAGCTCGTTTAAGTGCGTCATTCACGGATGCGGAGGGATGGAAGTCGGGCTCGCCGAGTTCGAGATGAATAATGGAACGGCCTTCCCGCTCCAGTTCCTTAGCGCGCGCATAGACGGACAGCGCGCCCTCACCCGTCATCACTGCCATTCGAGAAGCTAACGGTCGCATTGCTTACCTTTCCAGAATTGATCCTGCAAATGGAGGCCGGGCGTCCTCGCCCGGCTGGACGGGCCAGAGGCCCGTCCTCCACTACAAGCCTTTGTAGAGGCCGCCATCCACGAGCACAGTCTGTCCCGTCACATACGATGCACGCTCAGAAGCCAGCCACACGATCGCGTCAGCAACCTCGCGGGGTTCGCCGAGACGCTTCAGGGGCGCGTCCGCGCTCCATCCCTCGGAGATTTCTTTTTCACTCTTGCCCGAAGCTGCGGATCGGGCCTTAGCCAATTCCTTCAGCCGATCGGTTGCAGTGTAACCCGGTCCGACGTTGTTTACGAGTATGCCATCTTTACCGAATTCGTTGGCGAGACTCTTCACCAGTCCAACAACCGCGGCGCGCACCGCGTTGGAAAGCACCAGGTCCGCCACCGGCTGCTTGGTGGTGATGGAAGTAATGGTGATGATCCGTCCCCAGTGCCTGCGCTGCATGTGAGGAATCACCTCGCGGGCGAAGTAGACTGTACTAAGAAAATTGAGATCCACGGCTTTTCGCCATTCTTCGAGGCTGGCGGCAAGAAATCCTTTCGCCGGTGGGCCTCCGGCATTGGTGACACAAATGTCTACGCCGCCAAATTTCGAAACCACTGCGTCGACAAAGCGATGCACCGCCTCTGCATCGGTTACGTCCAGAGCCTGGGTAAATACCTCCGTGCTGTGTTGTTTCGCAATGCGCTCCCCGGCCGCCTGCAGCGTTTGAGCATTACGGGCGCACATCGCGACCCGGCATCCCTCGGCGGCGAAGGCCTCCGCCGTAGCGCGGCCAATCCCCTGGCTGGAGGCGGCCACAATCGCAACCCGGTCCTTCAAACCTGTATCCATAAGTGTTGGAATTATAAAGGTACGTTGGCCTGACTGTATTGGTCGAGACTGTGGCGTTCTGTGCCTCTTGCCCACTTCGCCCGTGAACGATACTCTTAATGGATTATTGCTGCCCAGCGATTCCGCGAGATCAGCGGATGGAGTTTCTCATGAAAACGCATCAGCACCGCCCAGAAACTGAAGCTGTTCGCGGGGGAACCGACCTTGATAAGAAGAACGGTCCCCTGGCCACTCCCATCTACCAGACTGCAACCTTTGAGGTCACCGACAACGACCAGCAACTGCGGGCGACGCATACCGACATGTTTTACACGCGCTACGGGAACCCGACGAACACGGTGGTCGAGGCCGCGATTGCAGAACTCGAAGGCGCTGATGCGGCATTGTTGTTTGCTTCGGGCATGGGGGCAATTACGACTTCCATTCTTGCGCTGCTGAAAGGCGGCGACCACGTCGTGGCTCAACGAGACATCTACGGCGGCGCCACGAAGTTTTTCAGCCAATGGCTTCCGAAGCTAGGCATCGAAACTACATTTGTGGACACGACCGAATACGATCAGCATGCGCGCGCCATCCGGCCCAACACCAAACTGCTCTATCTGGAGTCTCCGACCAATCCCCTGGTACGGGTGGTTGACTTGCACCAGGCTGCTGCCCTGGCGAAGAAGCACAATCTCATCACCATGATCGACAGCACCTTTGCCACGCCCATCAACCAACGCCCAGTGGAATTTGGCATTGATCTGGTGATGCACTCCGGTACGAAATACTTCGGCGGGCACTCCGACCTGATTTGCGGCATCATGGCTGGTCGCAAGGATTTGATCGAGAGGATTCATGAAACTCGGACCACGTTGGGTGGGGTGATGGATCCACACGCGGCCTGGTTGCTGCTGCGCGGTATCAAGACGCTCGCGGTGCGTGTGCAGCGCCAGAATGAGAACGCTCTGCGCATCGCGCAGTTTCTGGCTCAGCATTCCAATGTCCGACACGTGTACTACCCGTTTCTCGATGGTCATCCGCAGCGGGCGGTTGCGATCGAGCAGATGCAGGGCGGCGGGGGCATGGTGAGCTTCGAAGTGGACGGCTCGGGCGAAGATGCCCGCCGGCTATCCGAATCGTTGCACCTGTTCACGCTGGCGCCGAGCTTGGGCGGAGTTGATTCGCTGGTTTGCATCCCCGTGCTCACTTCCCATGCCATGATTTCAGTCGAACAGCGTCAGAAGATGGGCGTGACCGAGCAGTTGATCCGGCTGTCGGTCGGGATTGAAAGCGCGGACGACTTGATTGCCGACCTGGAGCAGGCGTTCGCGGCGGTGAGTGCGTCTCGTCAGCACGCGCAGGTGGGGTAGGGACCTCATCTTCTCAATACAAGGCCTCCGGCGCGCGGGAAGCGCGCTGGATTCCTGCAATCCGCCGAATCCACTTGTCGCGCAAAAAAATCCTGGCCTCACGGGAGGCCAGGCCGGAGGAACTACTTTGTGTTATCGCTCAGAAAATAAACTTCAGTGCCAACTGGAGAATGCGGGCGTTGTGCACCGCTGTAGCATGCAGGAACGCAGCGCCAGCACCTGACGGCAGCGTGCACGATGGGTCACCCGCTGAGTTGTTAGCTCCGCCATAACAGCCAATCGAGCTCGCGGCGGTTCCGAGTCCCTGGTTGTTTGCCGCGGAACCCGCATCGCCTCCCAGCCAGGAGAATTCGGTGTGGTTGAATATGTTGAAAGCTTCCGCTCGGAATTCAAAATACTTGCTTTCGGTAATAGCGAAATGCTTGAGCAGAGCCATATCAAAATTGGTGCGGAGCGGGTTGGTCAGGATGTTCCTTCCCGCGTTGCCGAAGGTCAATCCCGTAGGCGCGACGAACGCCGAGGGGTTGAAAAGCAGAGGTCCAAAGGGCAGTCCTGATATTTGCTGTACTGCCGACTTGGGATTGCCGGCCAGGTCGGGCCAGGAAGCACCTGAGCTAGCTGTATTATTGGCAACACCGGCATTGTCTCCGGGGACGCCGGTCCCACCTGCATTGTAGACACTGAAGGGCGTACCACTCTGTACGAGAGTAATGCCGGACCACTCCCAACCGCCGAGAAGCTTGTGGGTCAACCCTGGATTCCTGAAGAAGGGTAGATCGTAAACGTAACCAATGTTGAAGACATGCCGTTGGTCGAAGTTGGAACTGGCTCGAAAAGCATTGAGATTGTAAGCATTGATCAAACTGACGTCTCCGTAGTCGGAGGAGTCGTCGATGGAGTGGCTGTACGTGTAGGCAAGATTCAGTTGAAGTCCGCCGATGCTGTGGCGCACCGAAGCTTCGAAAGCATGGTAAATGGAAGACGCAGACTCCTCTTTGCGGGTGATACCGCCAATGCCGTTATAGGGACGGAAAGGATCAGCGATGGTGCCACAAGCAGCGACTCCAAGGTTAACGGCCGGACCAAAGGCAAGGCCGTTCGGTCCTACCTGGTACGGAATGGGTACGCCGCTAGGAGTTGTGCCGTTGGTGGGGACGCCGTAGGCGTCGGTTGTGGGGCCGCAATCTGCAGCGCTCATCGGCTCACCCGGCTTGTAGGGATTCTCCGCAAGCGGGACCGGTTGGAGCTGGTTCAGTTCGAATTCGCGAGTGAGATGGACTCCCGCGCTGCCGACATACGACAGCGTTGCCACCGTGTTTCTGGCGATGTCGTGCTGAATGTCCAGATGCCACTGCTGCACATAGGGCCAGATCGCTTTGTTGGGAATGGAAACGAAACTCAGGGGCGTGGTGGTTGCTCCCAGAGCCGATGGGTTGATATTTGCGTAACCTATTGTGTTGAGGAGGGAAGCAGTTTGCGTGAGGGGGTTGTATTGCTCCAGCGTGCCGGCGTTGGCTTCGCCTTGGTTGGTGTGTTCGTAGAAGATGCCATATCCGCCGCGAATGGCCCACTTTCCGTCGCCCTTGGGATCGAAAGCGAACCCAATACGCGGAGCAGGGTTAAAGAGATGTCCCTTCATGCAACCGTCGGGGACTCCTGCTGTGACTCCGCATTGAACCCAACCGTTGTAAGGATTGCCTACGACGAGGTCCGAGGAGTTCGTACTGCTGGCGCCAGGAATGTAATGACTCGGATCGAAGTTCCAGGCGCTGTGGTGGATCTCACGGTACGTACCGTAAAGGCTCACGCGCAAACCCAGGTTGAGGGTCAGGCGCTTGGTGGCGTGCCAGTCGTCCTGGAAATATGGCTCGAAGATTTTGTATCGGTTGTAGGTTTTGATAGCAGATTTTTCCTGTTGAAAGACCGAGACGTTGCCCAAAAGCAGATCGGCGAAGGCGTTCCCGCTGGTAACAGCGGTGTTGCTCGTATCGAATGATAGATTGCCATTGATGCCGAAGCCAGGTTGCGGTATCTCGTTCTTCTGGGCTGCTACGAAATAGCCACCGAACTGGAGATTGTGGCTGCCAATGATTTTCGTGACGTTGTCCTTGTAGGTATAGGTCGGGTTGGAGTTCAGAGGACCGTTGGGGACGTAGCCGGGATCTTCATTGATGCCGCTATAAATTCCTCCATTCAAACTAATCCCCGGCACCTTGCCGCCGAAACCATTCTGGAAAATTCCCAAGTTCAGACCCGGTGGCCGTTGCCAGGCGCCGACCAGGCCGGTGGTAATGTGATCGGTGGTGTAGCTGGCGACAAATTCATTCAATAATGTCGGCGAAGCAGTCGCAGTCAGACGGGCAACCATGCTAATACCGGGGCCTATAAAGTTCGTCTCAACCGTAGGGAAACTGGTTCCGCTCGTCCACAGGGGAGTCGGGTAGATTTGCGCCCACGAGTCGTGGATATAGCGGAATGAACCGCGAATTTTGTCGCTGAAGTTGTGGTCAATCCGGAACAGTTCCTCGCGCCAATTCGTCGGAAGCGTAGGGGTCTGCAGCCAAGAGTTCGGGCCGACATTAGGTTCAGGAATTAGGCCCTCTAGTGCCGCCACCGTCGGACCAGGAGCGAGCGTCACCTGATTGTTAGGAAAGTAGGTTGGGCTTCCGCTGGCAAAGCCCTGGACCGGGCAATCTGGGAACTGTGTCGCCGAAGCTTGGCTGTATGCGGTACCGGCTGCCGGACACAAGTCGCTGAAGTTTCCGGCCCGCTCGGGCAGCGAAGGAACGGTGGTCACAGAAAATCCTGATGGCACACGATCGCGCCGCCACTCTTGCGACCAGAAGAAGAAGGTTTTCTGCCTGTCCGTGTTGTAGTGGCCGGGGATGAAAATAGGTCCGCCGAGCGTGTAGCCGAAATCATTCTTCTTGTAGGGCGGGACCGTGGTCTGAAAGAACGGGGTGGCGTTGAACTTATCGTTGCGTACGAATTCGTACAGATCCCCGTGGAAACTGCTGGTGCCGGACTTGGTTTCTACCTCGACCGTGCCTGAGCCGTTGCGACCGTATTGTGCGCCATAGTTAGAGGAAAGTACTTTGAACTCGGCGATTGCATCAATGCTGGGATAAACATTCAGCGAAGTGTTGCTGCCATTGTCCAGTGCGTCTCCGCCATCCATCTCCCAGTTGTTGTATTCGGTGCGCCCACCGTTCACCGTGTAAGCGACGTTGCCGTTGACACCGACTTGCGCCTCATCTTGTCCGCTCTGGTTGGTGACGCCAGGCACAAGAGTGATAAGTTGAGTAAAGTTGCGTCCGTTCAACTGGAGCTGCGTGATTTCCTTTCCCGTAACCGTCCCTCCAAGATCGGAGGACTGAGTCTCCACCTGGGCCACACTGGTGCCCTCGACGGTCACCTCCGTGTTGGTCCCGCCCACCTGCATCGCAACATCGACACGAGCCTTCTGGGCCACGCTCAAGATGATGCCCGTCGCTTGAAATTTCTTGAAGCCGGGCGCGGCGACCGTGAGGTTATAGGATCCGATGGGCAACGCGGCGAACAGGTAATCGCCGGTAGAGTTGCTAGTGGCCGCGCGGTTGATGCCATGCTCCAGACTAGTCACGGTCACTTGAGCACCCGGAATGGCTGCTCTGGTGGGGTCGGCCACGGTCCCGGTAATTGAGGCGGTATCCTGCGCAACGAGCGCGACGGGAAGGCAGAATGCGAACGCGAAGATGCAGAACCACAGGAGACGGGATTTCATGTTCAACTCCCTTAATACTCGAAACGCAAATGGAAAACCGAGCCAGGCCTTAAACCCCGAAGCCCAGCCGTCACCCAAACTCGAACTGGAACACGTTACCTTGCCCACCCGCAATCGCCCACCGACTCCCGCAACCCCGAACACGAAATCTGTTCGTGAGTGGACCCTCTCTTACGGAACATCTCGCGTGCGCGATTGCAAATCATCAAAAACTGTTTATTAAAACGTGTTAATAGTGCTGTAGCTCAACCTCCATGTCAAGCAAAAAAATACCAGAAGGGGCAACCTGGGCACTGTGATGCACGTCACAATAGCGTTCTGGTCGATTCCCGTACCGCGAGTTCTGGCGCCACCTTGCGGTGTACCGCCGGGACTTCTCGCTTCTCCTGAACGGCATTGATTCCGTCGACAACAATGCTGACCGCGATCGTCCCCATAACTTCCATGGGCTGACGCACCGTGGTTAGAGAGGGCGTGTACAGGTTGGAAACGGCAACGTCGTCGAAACCGATGACCGAACAGTGTTCCGGAACGCGCAGACCAGCCTTCGCTAGGGCACGTATCGCTCCAAATGCGGTCATATCGTCAAAGGCCATCAATGCCGTGAACGGCCGCTTCTGTCTGAGCAAATCCTCCGTTAATTTGTAGCCCGCTTCAAAACTTGAAATCGGGTCCCGCGATTCGGGCAAATCGAGAATCAAGCGGGGATCGAGTTCCAATCCACTCGACTTGGCGAACGACCGAATTCCCTTCCAGCGCGGAGCGCTGTCCGCCAGGGTCTTGGGGCCGCGGATGAAGGCTATCTTGCGGTGTCCGAGCGAGTGAAGATGTTCGAGAGCGGCATGAGCTCCGAGTTCGTTGTCGACAATTACCGAGCTGACCGAGTCGGTCCGCAACTCGCGCCCAATCATTGCAGTGGGAATGCTGCTCTTTTCCAGATCGGCAAGAACATCGATATCCACAAACAACCAGTTGGCCAGCACGATGAGCGCTTCGACCCGCCGGTCCAGCAGCATCTCCAGATAACGCTCGAACCGGCCGCGCTCGTTGTGAACGTCGGTCAGAATGGGAAGGTAGGAAGACTGATACAGAGTATTCTCGATGCCGCGCAGCACCAGGGTGCAGTAGGGATCGGTCATGTCGAATACCATGACTCCAACCGTGTGACTGCGCTGGCTGCGAAGGGAGCGAGCAAATAGGTTTGGGCGGTAACCCAGCTTCTTGGCCGCTTGCTCAATCCGCTTCTTGGTCACGGCCGGAATGTAGCGCGCCAGCGGAGCGTTGTTCAGAACGATGGAGACCGTGGTCGACGAAAAACCGCTTTCTTTCGCCACGTCCCGAATCGTGATCATTGACGATTTCATCTTTAGGACAGCGCGCGTGCACCCGTCAGGTCCATGAAAGGCTGTCTTGAAAGAAAGCAGCCGTCAGTTCTCGGTTCTCAGTTTCAGGGCGCGTGAATGATGACCGCTTGAATTCATGCTGCTGCTGGTGGACACTACAGCAGAGAGTGAAACCAGTGTCAAGTTCAACCCTGCGATTTTTACTGATTTTTCTGTTGCTAGCCTCTTCGCAGGTTGGCCGTACGCAAGCGATGCAGCAGGCGAAAGCGCAAAAACCGCACACCGCGCCGTCCCCGCAGACTGCCGATCCTCAGCAACTTTTTCAGCAAGGAGACGCGGCGCTCAAAAGTGGCGATCTGGACGAATCCGAACGTGCGTTTCGAGTTGTCCTTGCCATCAATCCGCAGGTTGCAGGCGCCTACGCGAACTTGGGAGTGATCTTCATGCGGCGCAAGCAGTGGCAGCACGCATTGGAAATGTTGCGCAAGGCTGAAGACCTGGCTCCACAGATTGCAGGGGTGCGGCTCAATATCGGGCTGGTCTACTATCGCCAGAACGATTTTCGAAACGCAATTGCTTCGTTTGAGTCGGTCGTGCACGATGCGCCGGACTCTTTCCAGGCGCGCTATTTGCTGGGGCTGTGCTATTTCTTTGTCGAGCGTTATGGCGATGCGGCAAGCGCGCTCGATCCGCTCTGGTCGCAGGCTTCGGGCCAGTTGAATTATCTCTACGTGCTGGGCATCGCGGCCAACAAGGCGGGGCGGCCCGACCTGGAGCAGCGAGCATTGAGCCACTTGGTCGAGATCGGCCAGAACTCTCCCGAGTTTCATCTCCTGATGGGCAAAGCTCACCTCAACCGCGAGGAATACGACGAGGCAATCACTGAGCTCGGACTCGCGGTTAAGGGGGATTCCGCCCTTCCCTTCGTCCACTTCAATCTCGGAATGGCTTACTTGAAGAAACAGGATCTAGAGCGGGCCAAGGCAGAATTCCTCAAGGACATCGCCGTCGAGCCGGATGTCACCTACAACTATGACCAACTGGGACAGGTGTATTACCTTCAACAGCAAGATTCGGAAGCGGAAAAGATGTTCCGCACGGCGCTGCGCCTCGATCCTCAACTCGCCAGCTCTCATTTTCAACTCGCCAGGGTATATCAGCGGCTGAACAAATACGCGGAAGCACTGACCGAGATTGACGCAGCCTTAAAGCTGGATACCGACAGTCCCGGCAGTCACTACTTACGCGGACAAGTTCTGCAACATCTGGGACGCACGCAAGAGGCAAAGGCCGAAATGCAGACGTTTACCCAAATGTCGAATGCCGCCCGCGAAAAACGACACCAGGAACTGGAGGCAGGACCGATGCCGAACCCGGAGCTTACGCAGGAACCTCAGTAGACGCTCGTAGCGCAGACTCTTTGTTATCGTAGTGCATGACCCAGATCACTTGCAGCGCGCTTCTGTTTGACCTGGATGGCGTGCTGATCGACTCCACTCCCGCCGTCACTCGCGTTTGGACCGGATGGGCAATCGCGCACGGTTTCGATCCCGACGACGTTGTACGCAAAGCGCATGGACGTCCCAGTATCGCGACCATAGGCGACTACCTTCCGCACGGAGACCATGAGGCCGAGAACCGCGAAGTCGAGCGCCGCGAGATTGAGGATCTGGAGGGCGTAGTGACTTTGCCCGGAGCGCGTGAACTGCTGAGCGCTCTTCCGTCAGACCGATGGACCATCGTGACCTCGTGTACCCGCCCTCTGGCGGAAGTCCGGCTGCGCGCGGCTGGGCTGCCGATTCCCCAGCGGTTGCTCACGAGTGACGACGTAAAGAATGGAAAGCCGGATCCCGAGCCGTATCTGAAAGGCGCGTCATTGCTGGGAGTATCGGCGCGGGATTGCGTCGTAGTGGAAGACGTCCCAGCGGGCATTCGCGCGGGCAAGGCTGCCGGCGCTCGGGTAATCGCCTGCCGAACCACAGTTTCGGAGCCGGAACTCAAAGCTGCGGGCGCCGATTGGATTGTGGACAATTGCAGATCTATCTCGGTATCACGGTCAAACGCGAGCGCCGAATTGAGCGTTGTGCTGACGGGCGAACACAGTATCCACGACCGATGAGACCAACCTCGTAGACTCGGCATGCATCGTAGGGTGATGAGAATAATTGCTGCCCTTGCCGCCGTTTTGGTTCTGCTGCTAGCCGGATGCACTTCGCAAAAGCCTAGTCCCGATGAGCTGCGAGAGAAAACGGCGCAAGCCACATCAGACTTCAAGCGCAACGCGAAAGCAGTAGCTGAGGGCGTGAAAGAAGGATGGAACCGCAACCAGCCGCTGGATCTAAACAAAGCTAGCAGGGAGCAATTGCTAAGTCTACCGGGCATGAGCAATGAGGGAGCAGATCGCATAATCGCTAAGCGACCTTATAGCAGCGGCTCCGAGCTGGTCAGTCGGCGCATCATCTCACAGCAAGAGTATGACAAGATCAAGGATCAAATAACGGCAAAAGCAAACGATTGATGCGCCCCCAACCGTTTTCACCCGCCACGGTCTGGCCCTCGGTGAGCCATCACCGCGCCGCCGCCCTTCTTCGGCTTGCGCATCAGGAAGATCAACGGCAACATCACCAGGAACATCAGCGCCAGAAAACGGAACACGTCGTTGTAGGCGAGCATTGCCGCCTGCTGCTGCACCATTCCCCACACTGCGCCATAGGCCTGCCGGGTTGCGGTGGCCGCATCCTTGCCTTGAGACATGAAAAGCGCTCGCAGGCCAGCGATGGTTTGACGGGCCTGCGGATTCGCCGGGTTGACGTGTTTGCCCAAGATGTTGATGTGCATTTGCGCCTTCCGCACCTGCATGGTCTCCACCATCGAAATCCCGATGCTGGCGCCGATGTTGCGCATCAGATTGAAGATGCTGGTGGCATTGCCCATCCTTTCCCTGGGTACGGGACCATTGGTGACCGTGGTCAAGGGCACGAAAATCAAGCCCAGCCCTGCGCCCTGGAGAGTGAGCGGCAACCAGAAATTCCATGAAGCCACGCCCAGGCTGAATAGCGAAATCCTGTACATGGCGAAGGCGGTAGCCAGGAAACCTGCGGCCAGAAGCTTTCGGGAATCCACCTTCCCCGTGAGATAACCAATCAGCGGCATGAACATGAACGAAGCCAGTCCGCGAGGCAGATTGGTGATGCCCGCATGAGTAGCCGTGTAGCCGAGCAGTTCCTGCATCATGAGCGGCAGTAAAACGGTGCTGCCATAGAGCACGAATCCGACGACCGTCATAATAAATGTGCCAATGGCATACGACCGGTAGCGGAAGACGCTGAGATCAATAATCGGATGTTCGGCTTTCAGTTCCCGGATGATCAGACCAGTGAGACCGACGACTGTGAGCACGGCCAGAGTGACAATAAAGTGCGAGCTGAACCAATCATCTTCCTGGCCCTTGTCGAGCATGATCTGAAGCGAGCCGATGCCCAGTACTAACAGGCCGATGCCCCAGTAGTCGATTCCCTTCGATTCCTTTCGCAAGTAAGGAGGATCAAAAATGTAGGCCTGGGTCAGGAGCAATGCAAGCACACCGATCGGAACATTGATGTAGAAAACCCAGCGCCAACTGTAGTTGTCGGTGAGCCAGCCGCCAGCCACCGGCCCCAGCATGGGTGCAACCACAATACCGAGAGCCCAGAAAGCCATGGCCTGGCCACGCTTTTCTGGAGGGAACGATTCCAGGAGGATGGCCTGCGACAGAGGCTGCAAGCCTCCACCGCATGCCCCTTGAATGACTCGGAAGAAGATCAGAAATGGCAGCGACGGCGCCAGTCCGCAGAAAAAAGAAGCGACGGTGAAGCCGGTTACCGATAACATGAGCAGGCGTTTGCGCCCGAACTTGGTGGCTAGCCATCCCGTCATCGGCAAAATAATGGCGTTGGCCACAAGATAGGATGTGAGTGTCCAGGTGGCCTCGTCAGTGCTGGCGGAGAGATTGCCGGCGATGTGAGGGAGAGAGACATTGACCACGGTGGTGTCGAGCACCTCCATGAAGGTGCTGGACATGACCGCAATGGCAATCAGCCACGGATTAATGTCTTTCGAAACTGGATCGTCAGCTGGCATCAGTTTCGCGCCGGAAAATAATTAGACTCGATCATGGGCGCGTGGGACTCGAATTCTCTCACAGAGCAGACATAGCAGCTATGCTCAGTCAAGAGGATCTTAGTCAATGCCCAGACTCCAATCAGGAAATCCGGGATTGAACTCGCTCCCCAGTCGTCGAGGAGCGGCATCGAGCGCCCGAGGCGGAAGCTGGAAGTTTGCTCTTCGAGCGCTTCGCTCCCGGAATTATCGCCTGTTCTTCACCGGTCAGACGGTGTCGCTGATTGGCACTTGGATGACTCAGATCGCCACCAGTTGGCTGGTGTACCGGCTAACTGGCTCGGCGTGGCTCCTTGGCATCGTGGGCTTCGCATCACGGATACCAACTTTCCTCTTGGGACCAATCGCGGGCGTATGGGTGGACCGATGGAACCGCCACCACACCCTGGTCGTCACCCAGATTCTTTCCATGGTGCAATCCTTCGCGCTAGCGGGATTGGCACTGGCCGGTATCATCACTGTTCGCGAAGTGATTTGGTTGGGTCTCGTTCAGGGCATCATCAATGCCTTCGATATGCCGGCCCGTCAGGCATTCGTCATTCAGATGGTGGAGGATCGCGCAGACCTGGGCAACGCCATTGCGCTGAACTCTTCCATGGTAAACGCCGCTCGACTTCTCGGCCCGTCGATTGCCGGAGTGATCATCGCCGCGGTGGGCGAAGGTTATTGCTTCCTGATCGATGGCTTCAGCTATCTCGCGGTCATTGCTTCTCTGCTGGCGATGAGAATCGCGGCGGTCGAGCAGAGAAGCGCGGAAAAGGCAATTTGGCAGGAATTAAACGAGGGTTGGAGCTATGTCACCCATTTCGTGCCCATCCGCTCAATTCTTCTGCTGTTAGCCTTGATCAGCCTGGTGGGCATGCAGTACACGGTGCTCATGCCAATTTTCGCGGGCCAGGTGCTTCATGGAGGCGCCCACACGTTGGGCTTCCTGATGGGCGCATCGGGCGTGGGAGCGCTAGCCGGCGCGGTGTTCTTGGCGACTAGAAAAAACGTGGTCGGCCTGGGCCGGATGATCCCGTTGGCGGCTGCAGGTTTTGGATCCGGGCTGATTGCGTTAGGTCTTTCTCGTTTCCTGTGGCTTTCGTTGATGCTGATGCTGTTCGTAGGCTGCGCGATGATGATTCAGATGGCGGCTAGCAACACGATTCTGCAAACCATCGTGCAGGATGACAAACGCGGACGGGTGATGGGCTTCTATTCCATGGCATTCCTGGGAATGTCGCCATTCGGGAGCCTGCTGGCCGGCGGACTGGCACACCACGTCGGGGCACCGCGAACCGTCATGATCAGCGGAACCATCTGCATCGCCGGCGCCGGCTGGTTCGCCTCCCACCTGAACGCAATGCGAGAGCTTGTACACCCAATTTACCGAACGCTGGGCATCATTCCTGAAATCGCTACCGGTATTCAGAACGCGAGTGCGCTACAGACTCCGCCGGAGGAGTAGTTTGCCGGGCAGCCTTCCACGTGAAGCTACAGACCTGAAACCGGCATACAGTTTTCACTGTACGAATAACTTTCATCTTCATTCGGAAAAAACGTCGCTTCGCCTCGACCGGTTATGCACTCACCAGGGCTATCTGGCTGGATTGCAACTTCAGTGGAATTGGCACGGCGCTTGCTCTTTGAAAGCCCGGAGCAAAGTAATCAAACACGGAGGAATGAAAAATGAAGAAACTAATCACAGTAGTGGCCACGTTGGCGCTAGCTATGGCACTCTCCACGGTGAGCTTCGCCCAGCAAGATCAGTCAACCCAGCCCAGCCCCCAGCAACCAACTTCCGATACCCAAAACGCCCAGCAGCCGACCGCCGGTCAGCAAGGAACACAGCAGCCGAGTTCGCCGTCCCAGGATTCGTCCACTTCAATGCAAACGAGCCAGGGCTCGTCTTTCACTGGTACCGTGGTGAAGGCCGGTGGCAAGTATGTGTTGAAGACCAGCGACATGAACTATCAGTTGGATGACCAGCAGAAAGCCAAGCAGTTTGTAGGCCAGCAGGTCAAAGTCAATGGGACGCTGGATAGCAACACCAGCACCATTCACGTTTCAGACATCAGTCCCGCGAGCTAGTGCTGCACTGTCAACCGCGTAAAGGGAGCTTGAAGCTTGCGGGCAAAGCTCCCTATTTTTTCTCTTTTTTCCTCTTCCACTTTTCAATCCAGCCAAGTTTTTGAATTCCGGGCGGCCTGATCGTGCATGACTGATTCAGGTCGGAACCTCCCACTAACTGGAACTGGCGCCGATGTGATTGCGTACAACGGAAGTGCGAGGGCCCAAGTGCGAAAACTGTGCAAACCACAAGCGCACCCTTGGAATCTGCGGTAGACTTCTTGGCGCAGACACTTAGCCACTTGTATGACATCTCTAGCCAAATCGATTCGCTGCTTCGGTCCCGCGGACCACATCTTCCGCTTCCCAACCTAGGAGACTCTCTATGCGTATTTCACAATTTGTGATCGTAGCCGTTCTATTTTTCACGATACCCGGTATCGATCGTGTCCATGCCCAGAGCGCGACCGCGTCGGGCAGCACGCCCAAACTGGAGCACTTCGACCTCAGCCTGGTCGATAAGTCGCTCGATCCCTGCCAGGATTTTTATCAATACGCGTGCAGCAAGTGGAACGCAGCCAACCCCATTCCCGCGGACCAAGTGGCTTGGGGAACTGGCAGCGGCCTACAGTACTGGAATGAGAATATTTTGCGTGAGGCCCTGCAGAAAGCGGCGGCCCAAACCAGCAATCGCACGGACTTTGAACAGAAGGTCGGCGATTATTGGGCTGCCTGCATGGACGAAACAGGAATCGAGTCTGCCGGGACCCGCGATCTGAAGTCTGAACTAGAGCGAATCGGTCAGATGAAGAGTAAGTCGCAGCTTGCCGACCAGGTGGCACATCTTCATATGACCATTCCCGGGGCTTGGGAGGGCGATGATAATCAGACTCGTGCCGCAATCCTGGGCTTCTCCCAAACGCAGGATTTTGACGACGCAACCAAAGTCGTAGCCGGTATTGATCAGGGCGGACTGGGATTGCCGAACCGTGACTTTTATATAAAGGACGACGCTAAATCAAAGGAAATCCGCAGCCAGTACGAGACCCATATCGGCAAGATGCTGGCGCTTTCGGGAGAAAGCGCACAACACGCCGCCGCCGACGCGAAGACGATCGTCGCGATAGAAACCGCCATGGCGCAGTCGCAGATGGACAATGTCGCGCGTCGCGATCCCAAAAACTTAAACAACAAGATGAGTTTGGCGCAAGTGCAGGCGCTGACCCCTTCGTTCGATTGGAAGCACTACATCGAGGTCATTGGAGCTCCGCCTTCTTCACCTCACTACCTCGTGACTTCACCCCAATTCTTCCGCAACCTTGAACCGCTTATCCAACAGCATTCGCTGGACGATTGGAAAGTGTACTTGCGCTGGCACCTGGTTCACGGCTCGGCGGCATATTTGAGCAAAGCTTTTGTTGACGAGAATTGGGGGTTCTATGCCCACACACTGCTCGGAGCGAAAGAGCAACTGCCTCGCTGGCGGCGGTGCGTGCGTGCGGCCGATCGCGATCTCGGAATGGCCCTGGGACAGGCGTACGTAGCCGCAGCTTTTCCGCCGGAGAGCAAACAGCGCACGGTGACGCTTGTACATGACATCGAGCACGCACTTGAGCAGGACATAACCAGTGTTGAATGGATGCAGGCGGCCACCAAGGAAGAGGCCAAAACCAAGCTGCACGCCATCGAAGACAAGATCGGGTATCCCGATCACTGGCGCGATTACTCCTCGGTGAAGGTCACGCGCAACAGCTATCTGGACAATATGCACGAGGCGACCGCCTTCGAGTTTCGCCGCCAGCTCAGCAAAATCGGCAAGCCCGTTGATCGCGAGGAATGGACTATGACCCCGCCTACCATCAACGCATATTATGATCCGCAGTTGAATACCATCAACTTCCCTGCCGGAATCCTGCAGCCACCGTTTTTCGAAGGCAACATGGAGGATGCAGTGAACTACGGCGCGATAGGCATGGTGATCGGACACGAGATCACGCACGGTTTTGACGATGAAGGCCGCAAGTTCGACGCCCACGGGAACCTCCGCGACTGGTGGACGCAAGCGGATGCGAAAGCCTACGACCAGCGTGGACAGTGCATTGCCGACGAATACACCCAGGAAATACCGGAGGCTGGAGTCAAGCAGAACGGACACTTGACCCAGGGCGAGGACACAGCCGACAACGGTGGCCTACGACTCGCCTTTATGGCGTTGACCAATAAACTTCAGGCGGAAGGCAAGTCCGCGGACACTAACGAAGCTGATGGCTGGACGCCGCGGCAGAAGTTCTTCGTGTCCTACGGCTACTCGTGGTGCGAGCAGTTGCGTCCCGAGCTGATGCGAACCGCCGTGCTGACGAATCCCCACTCGATCCCGAAATACCGGGTCAATAATGTCGTCTCCAATATGCCCGAGTTTCAGGAAGCCTTTTCCTGTAAGAAAGGCACGCCCATGGTGCGGGCCAATCAATGCAGGGTCTGGTGAGATTTCTGGTGTGGCACTGAGCCGTTGACCTGCTCACAGGACCGCCTGACCGGAGGGATTTAATTCTATGCTGAAAAAGCTTCTGCCCATTGTGAGTTTGTTACTCGCAGTCTTCGCTTTCTCCCAAGCAGCAACGACCACCCACTTCGACGGTAAAACCTGGTGGGACTACGTCAAGGTTCTTGCCGATGACAATATGGAAGGTCGTGAGACCGGCAGCGCGGGACTCCGAAGGGCGGAGGCTTACATTGTCGATCAGCTGAAGCAGGCGGGGCTTCAGCCCGCCGGAACCGACGGCTACTACCAACCGGTGAAATTCCAATCCCGGCAAATCATCGAAAAGGATTCGAGCCTCGCTTTGGTCCGCGACGGTAAAGTTGAGCCTCTTACCCTAGGTGAGGATGCCTTCTTCAGCACGCGAGTCGATCTTGCGCCCGAATTGCAGGCGCCGCTGGTCTTCGTGGGGTACGGACTGAGCATTCCAGAAAAAAACTATGACGATCTTTCTGGTCTCGATCTGAATGGCAAAGTGGCCGTGATTTTGAACGGTTCGCCCGCTGCCATTCCGGGGCCTCTCGCGTCTCACTATCAGTCTGCCGCCGAGCGCTGGAAAACTCTCCGCAAAGCGGGCGCGGTCGGGATCATCGGCATCGCGAACCCGGCAACTATGGACATACCGTGGTCTCGAATGTCGGTCAACCGCACGCATCCAAGCATGGTATTGGCCGGTCCTGAGTTCAATGAAACCGAAGGCGAGAAGCTCGCCCTGATATTCAATCCTACGAAAGCCGACAAGCTCTTCGAGGGCTCCGGCCACAGTTTCGACGAAGTCTTGAACCTGGCCAAGGACCGGAAACAACTTCCGCGGTTCCCGCTCACAGCTTCGATCAAAGTGAAAGCCAAGCTTGAAAAGAAAGCTTCGGAGTCGGCCAACGTAGTCGCGAAGCTGCCCGGCAATGATTCCGAGCTTAAGAACGAGTACGTCGTGCTCTCCGCCCATATTGACCATCTCGGCATCGGCGAGCCCATCAACGGGGACCGTATCTATAACGGGGCTATGGATAACGCTTCGGGAAGCGCCTTACTGCTCGACGTTGCAGCTTCATTGAAGAAATCACCGGAGAAGCTCAAACGCTCGCTACTGTTTGTATTCGTGACTGGAGAAGAGAAAGGATTGCTGGGCTCAAAGTATTTCGCTGCGAATCCGACTGTCGATCCGAAGTCGATGGTGGCCGATATCAATGTTGACATGTTCCTGCCCATCGTTCCGCTCAAGATTCTCACGGTGTTCGGGCTGGCGGAGTCCGATCTCGGCGATGCGGCCCGTGAGGTTGCGCAGGCGCATGGCGTCGGTGTTCAACCCGACCCCGAGCCGCAGCGCAATATTTTTATTCGAAGTGATCAATACAACTTCATCCGGCACGGAATTCCAGCCTTGGCGATGGGCGTCGGAGTCACGCCCGGTTCTCCCGAACAGAAGATTTTCAAAGATTGGCTTACCCAGCGCTACCACGCACCTTCCGACGACTTGAATCAGCCGGTGGATCTGGCCGCGGCCGCGCTCTATGAAGAAGTGATTCGGGGGCTGATGATCTCAGTCGCTCAGAAGCCCAACCGGCCGCAGTGGAAGCAGGATAGTTTCTTCCGCAGGTATGCCAAGGCGGCCGGTGAATAGGCCTCCCGAGACATCGTCATTCCTCGCGACGTCCCCGGCTACTGCGGTGTAGCTGGAACGAAGACCCTGTCGGCGCTCACGAGCTCCGCATTCGGCACCTCGGTTCGAAGCTTCACTCGCTGCATTCCAGCCTTCTTTTGAGGCTTGGCGAGAAACGTCAGCAGGTACTGACGGCTCAGCCGACGCGTTATGTCCTCAAGATAAGGGGCGAAAGAAACCGGCGCACCGTTACCGAGGTAAAAGGCCTCGCCACCGGTCTCGTCGGCAACCTGGGAAAGATAATTCTGACCCCAGTTCACCCGCCAAAAACTGTGGCCGTAGTGTCCCTCACCCGGCGTGTAAATGCCAAAAACGATGACGCCAGCCCGCTGGGCTTGCTCGATCGCCGTGTCGACATAAGCGTTGTCCGGACCGCTGCCCCAGTATCGGTCGATGCCATCGGTGATCATGAGGACCTCGCGCCGTTCGTTGCCTTCAGGCCATCGTTTGATCAAGTCACCGAGCGAAAAATACGGACTCGCGCTGGCGCCGGGGTTTCCCAACGGAAGGCGCAAGGCCTTGGCCGCTAGCATGTGGTCGCTGGTGAGGTTCTGCACGACCTGCGCAATCCCGTTCTGCATATAGGCGACCCCGATCTTCGTGGTCGCGGGCTGCGCACTGATAAACTGGCGGATATCCTCCAACTGTGAACCGAGGCTGATGTTCGAGGAATCGTCGAGCAGAACGAACAGCTCTAGTCCCGCACGGTCTCCCTGCAGCGGCAGCCAGGCGGTCACCTTGTCTCGGTCGTGACCCTCATACACCATCACGTCTTCGCGACTGATGTCGGGCACGTTGGAACCGTGACGAGCTTCAACTGTCACCACCAGGTTCACGCCAGACCCAGCGGGAGATGAGTTCTCCTGAGCGGCAATCAGTTGCACACTAGCCAACAGGGTGGTGATTGCGATGACCACCTCGAGCATTAGGTAATGTTTCTTCATGGACTTCTCCTTTCAGACTCGAAGACCATCTACTGAGACTACCTACTTACTGAGATGCCGGACAGAGAAAAAGGGAACGCGCCTGAATTCTGGGCTTGAGTACTACTACCATGACCGGCACCGAAACTCCTGCTGTCACCCAGATTCTAGGTCTCAACAGTGGCACGAGTCTTCGGTAATTGTTCAGGCTTCGCACCTCAGTCTGGAGTGACAGACCTTGCACTTTTACCCTGCCGCCGACGATACTGGAATCAGAAACACTATGAAGACTAATCTTTCTCTTGCCAATCCCGCGGAAGTCGAAACCGAATGCCTGGCCGTGGTGGTTCTCGATCACGGCGCAAAAGATAAAACCGAAGTCAGCGTCGAAGCCAGCGATGGCGCCGTTAAGGACGTCACGGCTGAAGTGATGGCCAGCGGCGAGGTCACCGGCAAGATATTTGAAACCACGCTGCTGCATCGTCCCGCAAAGCTGAAGGCAAAACGTCTGCTGCTGCTGGGCGGCGGCAAGGCTAAGAACTTTACTCCCTCCGAGCTGCGCAAGTTGGCTGGCGCCGCTGTCCGCTTCCTCAAGCCGAAGGGGATTCGCAGCTTTGCCTTTCTGGTTCCCGAAAACTTTAAGAGCGACGAAGCCGTGAAGGCCATTGTGGAAGGCGCTTTCGTGGGCAACTTCGATCCCGATACCTACAAGAGCGACCGCAAGGACCAGAAGATCGACGCCGTGACCGTTGTAGCGCGCGGAGACCAGGCTCGACTGCAGAAATCCATGGATGAAGCTCGCATCATTGGTGAGTCGCAGAATTTCACTCGCGAACTGGTCAATGAGCCCGGCAACCACATGACGCCAACCATCCTGGCGGAACGCGCCCGCAAGATGGCGCAGGAAGTTGGCCTGAAGTCTGAAGCGTACGGCGCCGACAAAATCAAAGAACTGAAAATGGGCGCCTTTTGGGGCGTGGCCCAGGGCTCTGACGAACCTCCCGCGCTGATCGTATTGCGCTACGAACCTGCGGACGCTCCCGCAACTCCGGTGCTAGGGCTGGTTGGGAAAGGCGTTACCTTTGACACCGGCGGGATCTCCATCAAACCCGCCGATGGCATGGAAAAGATGAAATATGACATGGCCGGCGCCGCGGCCATGATCGGCGCTATGCGCGGCATCGCGCTCCTCAAGCCGAAAGTCCGAGTTACCGCGATTATCTGCGCCACTGAGAATATGCCTTCGGGCAAGGCGCAGAAGCCCGGCGACATACAGATCGCCATGTCCGGCAAGTCAATTGAGATTATCAATACCGATGCCGAAGGCCGTCTGGTGCTCGCCGACGGTCTCTGCTACGCTCGCCAGCTCGGTTGCACTCACCTGGTCGACGCCGCCACGCTGACCGGCGCGGTTGTGGTTGCGCTCGGTTATGTGAACGCCGGAGTTTTTGCCAACGACGAAAAAATGTACGAACGCTTCAATCGCGCCCTGGAAAAAGCGGGCGAGAAGTTTTGGCGCCTCCCGCTCGACGACGAGTACAAGGAAAATATCAAGTCGAACATTGCGGATATCGTCAATTCAGGTGGCCGTTGGGGCGGCGCCGTCAACGCGGCGATGTTTCTGAAAGAGTTTGTCGAGGACACTCCGTGGCTGCACCTCGACATCGCTGGCACGGCATGGATGGAAGAGAATAAAGCCTGGATCGCCAAGGGTCCATCGGGGATTGCGGTGCGCAGCCTGGTGGAGTTTGCCAGGGAATTTAACAGCTAGACCAAGCACAGACCATGTGGAGACGGGCGACTCGCCCGTCCAGGCCGAGCAAAGGTCTCTGTCACATGGCTGCCGGGACCGAGATTCCCATCACCGCCAAAGCGCGGATCAGTTCGCGGCGCACCACCGCGACCGTCGCGAATAGAAACTTCTTCCGGCCTTCGTCTGGCTCAGCAAGAATGGGATACCGGTGATAGAAAGCATTGAACAGTTGGGCCAACTGGAACACGTGTTTTGCCAAGTAAGCTGGCTCGGTCGTTGCGATGCACTGATCGATCACGTAAGACGTCTTCGAGGACGCCAGCCATAGCTCCCAGATTTCGTTTCCGTCCGCGCCGTTCAGATACTTCGCCAAGTCGCCGGTCGAGACGTAGCTAGCTACGTCTCGACAGAAGCTGTCCGGATCGAGTTCACCCTTGCGAAAAATATTTGTGGCGCGTACCACCGCATACTGCGCGTAGGGACCGGTCTCACCCTCAAAACTCAGCGCCTCCTTGAAGTCGAACGCAATCACGGACGGCTTGGTGAACTTCAGCATAAAATAACGTAGCGCGCCAACCGCAATCTGGGTAGCGATGGTCATGCGCTCGTCCTCGCTTAGTTGCGGATGGCGCGGGTCGACTTCCTTTTTCGCTGAAGCGATTAGCGTATCAATCAGATCGTCGGCCTTTACTCCGAAACCCTTGCGGCCAGAAACCTCAATGTAGGAACGCATCTTGTCCTCGTCGGACAACTGATAGCCCAGATCGGCGGCGCAACGTGGAGTGAGCGCGACCATCTCATAAGAAAAGTGGGTGTAGTGATCCGCCTGCTGGTCGTAACCGAGTCCGCGCAGCGCTTCAACGACGGTGTTCTGCGCCTCGGCTTGCCGGGCATCGATCACGTTGTAAATCTCGGCCACATCGCCAAAATGCGGATGATCCAATGCTCCGACCGTCGTCGAAATCCAGCAGTCATGCCCGTTAGGATAGCGATAGAACTTGCGATATCCGAAATCGCACCCCAGCAAGCCAAACTTCCATAGGTGGTAGGCAATGTCTTTGCCGACGTAGCCCACGGTCCCGTTCGAGCGCACAATCACTTTCTGGTCTTCTTCCGAAACACTTTCGTTCTCGACGTTTTCTCCGGAAGCCGCCGCGTCTGCTGCGGTTTCAGATTTCGACGTTCCCGCTCGCCGCATCACCCAACAGCCCTTGTTCTTCCCCTCGGTCTCGAAGGAAAGTACGCCACTGTCTTTGAGTTTGGTGAAAGCCGCATCCCAAAAGTGCAGGTGGAGTATTTCGCTCTCGCGGGGCAGGAAGTCGTACTCGATGTCCAGCCGATCCATGGTCACGAGATGGCGGCGAAGCACAGCAATCGAGATCAAGTCCGCGATTGCAGCCGTCTCGTTCCCGCCTTCCTCGATCGCGTGCAACACTTGCTGACGTGCATCGCGGTTCTGTTTGTCCTGCTCGTACCAGCGGGAAACCTGAGCATACAAATCCCAACAGGAGTAATCGAAACGCGGCTGCCGGGTTAGTTCTTCGATTTCGGCACGCGACTTTTTCTCCAGATGCAAGAACCCCACGATCACGTCCGCGACTTGCACACCGGTGTTGTCGATGTAATTCTGGACATCCACTTCCCTGCCCGCAAAATGCAGCAGGCGAACGAAGGTATCGCCCAGGATGGCATTGCGGAGGTGTCCGATGTGCGCGGCCTTGTTCGGATTAATGCTGGAGTGCTCGACCAAAACCTTGCCCGCTGGAACATCGGCCTTCGGTTTTTCGTCGGCAGCGAGCGCGGTGGCGAAGCGTTCGCGTTCGACCCGGGCGTTGATGTAGCCAGCCCCGGCAAGTTCCAGCTTCTCAAAACCATCGATTGGTCCGATGCCGGCAACGATCTCTTCGGCAATCTTTCGGGGTGGCTTACGCAGCTTCTTGGCCAGCTCAAAAGCAAGCGGCAGGGCGTATTCGCCAAGTTCGACCCGAGGCGGCTGCTCGATCACAATCCTCTGTAAGTCGAGACCGTAGCTGCGGCGCAAGAACTCCCGAATTTGTTGGGCAAGCCGGCTTTCCAGATGACGATACAAGAGTCCCTCTAGGCTTTTGAGGAAAATAGTGATTGTAGCAGAGGGCGCGCGGCACAGCGGTTTGACGGAGTGTGCACGCTTCCCTATGATGAAAATCAGTCATTAGAGGTGCGTCGCTAGTCGCTAGCAAGAGGCCAACGGCTAACGACCCGAACGACCAACGACTGATGTGGGACTTATGCGTATAGCCTACCTCGATTGTTTTTCCGGCATTAGCGGCGATATGTTCCTGGGCGCTCTTGTCGATGCCGGCGTGCCGAAGCAACTTCTGGAGCAGACGGTCACGGCCTTGAATATCGGAGCGCGGCTTGAGATTTCTCGCGTCAAGCGCAACGGCATCAGTGCGATCAAGGTGGATGTTTATTCTAACGGCGAGAAGGATTTGCCGCGCGAGATGCACTGGGAGCAGCAGGCGGAGCAATCGGGACATTCGCGCCACGATCATGAGGATAGCGAACATGCACATGACCATTCCCATACTCACGAAGGGGAACCGGTTGCACTTTTGGAACACAATTACGCGTTGCAAGACGCGGCGACTTCGCGGGCGGGACCATTCTCACCCCGGCACGCCAAAGCCGGTCATACGGGAAGCGCCGAGCCCGCACCGCATCAACATGAACACCAGCATGATCACACTCATTCGCACGAACATGGCCGCGGACTGAATGAAATCCGCGCCATTATCGGCAAGGCAGCGATCAGTGAGGGCGCAAAGACGACCGCAATCGCTATCTTCGAGGCCTTAGGCGCGGCGGAGGCCAAGATCCACGACACCAACATTGAGAAGATCCATTTTCACGAAGTCGGGGCAGTGGATGCCATGGTCGATATTGTCTGTGCCGCTGTGGGCGCCGAGGCCTTGAGCGTCGATGAAATCGTCTGTTCGCCGCTGAATGTGGGCGGAGGCACGGTGAAGTGCGCGCACGGAACCTTGCCAGTGCCGGCGCCAGCGACGCTCGAATTGCTGAAAGATGCGCCTGTGTATTCGTCCGGCGTTCAATCCGAACTGGTTACGCCAACCGGGGCCGCCATAGTCAAGACTCTGGCAAAGCATTTCGCGCCATTCCCGCGAATGAAAGTTGAGAAGACCGGCTACGGAGCGGGAACCCGTGACTTCGCCGGACACGCGAATGTTGTGCGTCTCACCATCGGCGAAGCCCAGCCGGAGCTTTCGGCCGACATCCCCCAGGACACGATCACCGTGCTCGAAGCCAATATCGACGATCTGAATCCACAAGTCTTCGGCTATGTGATGGATCGCTTGCTCGAGGAAGGCGCGCTGGATGTTTTCGGCATGCCGGTGCAAATGAAGAAGAATCGTCCGGGAATGCTGCTGACCGTTTTATGCCGGGCCGAGGACGCCTCGAAATTGACGCATCTGATTTTCACCGAAACAACGACTCTGGGTGTGCGGCAGCGCGAGGAAAAGCGTCTAGCGCTTGCCCGAGAATGGGTGACGGTGGCGACCCGCTGGGGCGATGTACGGCTGAAGGTAGCAAGCATGAATGGCATGGTCACGAACTACGCCCCGGAATATGAGGATTGCCGCCGGATCGCGACTGAGCGCCAAGTGCCGCTGAAAAGCGTGATGCAGGAGGCGCTGCAGCTTTACGTAAACAGCCAACGCTGAAAAAATCATCAACCACAAAGGACACGAAGGTTAACAAAGGAAACGCTAAACCCAGATTCCTTCGTGTTGCTTGAAGTGCGCAAATGAGCAAGAAGTTTTACATTACGACTCCGATTTACTACGTCAACGCGCGGCCGCACATCGGTCATGCTTACACCACGATTGCCTGCGACGCGGTCGCGCGGCGGCAACGCATGCTGGGCACGGACACTTTTTTTCTCACCGGCACAGACGAGCACGGGCAAAAGATTGAGCGGGCAGCACAAGCTGCTGGCAAAACTCCGCAAGAATTTACGGATGAAGTTTCGGCGCAGTTCCGGGCATTGTGGAACCGGATGGGAATCACCAACGACGATTTTATCCGCACCACCGAGGAGCGCCACAAGCGGCGAGTGCAGGAACTCTTCCGGCGAATTCGTGACAACGGCCACATCTACAAGGGCACCTACACGGGCCAGTATTGCGTATTCGACGAACTCTACGTGGATGCAGTTGGACTTGGCGCCCCCTGCCCAGAGTGCGGGCGTCCAACGGAAACGGTGAAAGAAGAGAATTATTTCTTCAAACTTTCCGCGTTTGCAGACAGGCTACTGCAACTGTACACCGAGCAGCCGGACTTCATCCGGCCGGAGACCAGGCGGAATGAGGTGATGTCGTTCGTGCGTGGCGGCCTGCGGGATCTCTCCATCAGCCGCTCGACGTTTTCCTGGGGTATTCCGGTACCGGACGACCCCAAGCACGTGATTTACGTGTGGCTGGACGCGCTGGCGAACTACATCACGGCCATCGGCTATGGATCGTCCCACAAAGGCGCTCAGGAAGCTTTTCAAAAATACTGGCCGGCTGACCTGCAGATGATCGGCAAGGAGATTGTTCGCTTCCACTGCGTATATTGGCCGGCGTTTCTCATGGCGGCGGAGATCCCTCTGCCCAAGAGCATCATAGCGCATGGTTGGCTGCTGTTCGAAGAAAGCAAGATGTCGAAGTCACGCGGAAACATCGTGCGTACCGAGACTATTCTGGACGTTCTGGGTGCGGACGCACTCCGCTACTTCCTGCTGCGCGAAGTTGTGTTTGGGCAGGATGGATCCTTTTCCTTCGATGCTCTGGTGCAGCGTTATAACGCCGATTTGGCCAACGGACTCGGCAACCTCGCCAGCCGAACCCTGACCATGATCACAAGATATTTTCGCAGTGAGGTACCGTATCCCTCGGCGGCGGTCTCGCAAAGAGCAGGGGATAGTGCTATCGCTGATGGCGCACGCAAGGTGATCGCTGAGTGCAGCACACTGTTTGATCAATACCAGTTCTCGCGAGCTCTGGAAGTTGCATGGGGTCTGGTAGCCGCAGTCGACAAGTATATCGTCGAAAATGAGCCGTGGGCGCTTGGCGAGAAGCAGGATGAAGAGAGCCGCTCGCGATTGGCAACGATTCTATACACCAGCGCCGAAGCATTGCGCATCGTGACCGCGTTAGCGCACCCGGTAATTCCCGATGCCACTTCGAGGATCTGGGCGCAGCTGGGCCTCGGCGATATTCGCGAGTTTTCTCTCTCCGAGTTAAAGTGGGGACAACTCCAACTGGGCACTAAGTTGGGCAACGTCGAACCCGTATTCCCGCGCGCCGACAAGAGCGCAATCGAAAGGATGCAGAAGATGGAAGAGCAGCAACGAAGCGGACCGAGCACAACCCAAGCGCAGCCTGACACACCACCGCTTGCGGCGGCCGTTCTACCTGTCGCCACGCAGGCCGCGGCTCTAGCGCCCGCCGCGAAGCCTGCTCCGATTATGCCTGACGGCAAGATCAGCATCGATGATTTCGCGAAGGTTGAGTTGCGCGTGGGGCAGGTCAAAGCCGCCGAGAAAGTGAAAGGCGCGGATAAGTTGCTGAGGTTGGAAGTCGATCTGGGCACGGAGGTTCGACAGGTGGTGGCCGGAATCGCCGAGTCGTACGCGCCGGAGTTGTTGATCGGGCGGAAAGTAGTAATCGTGGCCAACCTCGCGCCCAGGAAACTCCGGGGACTGGAATCGAACGGAATGATTGTGGCCGCGTCACCGGAGGGCGGGAAGGCGGTGCTGGCGGGCTTCCTCGAAGATGTGCCGGTGGGGACGAGATTGAAATAGGCTTCTGTCGGCGCGGTCCAGGGACTGCCTGCCGAGTTTTCACGCGGACCGGACGGGCGAGCCGCCCGCCCCCACACGAGCATCTTGATGATCCCATGTTCGTCGATTCCCACGCACATCTCGAGATGGAGCAGTTCAATGCTGACCGCGCCCTTGTGCTGCAGCGGGCCAAGGATGCGGGTATTGAGACCATTCTCGCCATCGGCAGCGGGACGGGCCCAGGTTCTCTCGACTGCGGCATCCAACTCGCCGAACAACATGAGTTCATTTATGCGACCATCGGGATTCATCCTCACGAAGCCAAGCTTGCCAGCGATGCCGATTTCGAGGAGATGACGCAGCTGGCAAAGCACCCCAAGGTCATTGCCTGGGGCGAGGTTGGGCTGGACTATTTCTATGACCATTCGCCGCGGGACGTGCAACAGCATGTTTTTTTGAAGCAACTGCAACTGGCGCAAGCAGCCAAGCTGCCGGTCGTAATCCACTGCCGCCCCTCTGACCATAGCGAAGACGCCTGGCAGGATTGCCTCAAGCTGTTACAAGAGCACTGGGCACAAAGCGGGCTTGGGGGCATCCTGCACTGCTTCACTGGAACCTGGGCGCATGCCACGCAGGCCCTCGATATGGGGTTCATGATCTCCTTCGCTGGAAACGTCACGTTTCCCAAAGCGCAGCAGATTCGCGAGGCCGCAAAACAAGTGCCGCTCGACCGCATACTCATTGAAACCGATTCGCCGTTTCTAGCGCCCGTACCGCATCGCGGCAAGCGCAACGAGCCATCGTTCGTAAGAGAAGTAGCGCGACAACTGGGCGAATTGCGCGGGCTTTCGACCGAAGAGATTGGCTTGCGAACGGCGAACAACTTTTACCGCTTCTTTTCACTTCACGAAAAGCTCAACTCCATTTAGCTTGTTAGGAGCATCTTTCACAGGGGTTGTGTAATCTGTTAATTAGAAGCTAACAATCATGCCAGAGAACACGTTTGATATTGTGAGCAAGCTCGACCTGCAAGAAGTCTCGAATGCCATGCAGCAGGCATTGAAGGAAATTCATACCCGCTTCGACCTGAAAGATTCGAAGTCGAACATCGAACTCGAGGGCAAGGACGCCATCATCCTGCACTCGATTGACGAATACAAACTGAAGGCTGTCACCGAGATCTTTCAGCAGAAACTGGTGAAGCGCAGTGTCTCTCTTAAGGGCCTTACATACGGACCCGTGGAGCCCGCCGCCGGCAGCACGGTAAAACAGAAGATCACGATGCAGCAGGGCATCCCCATCGAGAAGGCGCGCCAGATCGTGAAGCTCATCAAGGATTCCAAAAAGAAAGTGAATGCTTCCATCCAGGGAGACTTAGTGCGGGTGAGCGGGAAGGATCGTGACGCGTTGCAGGAAATTATCGCGCTCCTCCGCGGGCAGGATTTCGGGATTGATACGCAGTTTACAAATTACAGAACAAACTGAGACTTTCTGCGATTCTACAGTTGAGGCTTGGGACTTGGGGACCAACCAATTGAGCACGCCGGCCACCATCAACGGAAAAGAAATCTTCGAGTTGCTGCGCGGCGACCTCTCCGCCATTGAGCGCGAGTTCGGGCGGGACACTGTCTCAGGCGTGGAAGCGATCACCGAGATCGGCGAGTATCTGCGCAGCGGAGGCGGCAAGCGCATTCGTCCCATGCTGCTGCTGCTGTCTGCCAAGCTTTTCAACTACCCGGGACGCGGCGCTATCAAACTGGGCGCGGTCGTGGAGATCATTCACACCGCCACGCTCGTCCACGACGACATCATCGACGAGGCCCAGACCCGGCGCGGCCGTCCCGCTGCCAACACACAGTGGGGAAACTCCAAGTGCGTGCTGGCCGGCGATTGGCTCTACATGCAAGCTTTCAAGATCGCCGTACAGGAGCGCAACTTCCGCATCCTGGACACGCTGATTGACCTGACCCAGCAGATGGTTGAAGGCGAACTGCTGCAGATGGAGAAACTCGGCAAGCTGATTTCCTCGGACGAGCACTTCGATCTGATCTTCCGCAAAACCGCATGCCTGTTCTCCGTTTGCATGCGGATTGGCGCGATTCTGGGTGGGGCAACTCCAGAACAGGAGGAGAACCTGGCGCAGTACGGTCGGGATCTCGGCATGGCGTTTCAAATTGTGGATGACGTGCTCGACCTGACAGCTTCCGAGGATGTGTTGGGCAAGCCCGTGGCTAGCGATCTGCGTGAGGGCAAGGTTACGATGGCCGTGATCCATGCGCTCGAACGCTGTACGCCGCAGGAGCGGGCGCGCATCGACAGGGTGGTGCGGGAGCGAGCATTCGATGGCGTCACCCACGGAGAAATCCTCGGGATTCTGAATCGCTATGGTTCCGTCGAAGCTGCCAATGCTCGGGCCATGCAGTATGCCGGGCTGGCGCGAAATGCGATCTGCGGTTTCCCCGATAGCGAGATCAAGCGAGCCCTGTTGTGGGCTCCCGAGTTCGTGGTGGCAAGAGACAAGTAATTCAGGATCTTCTAACCGCCACTCCCAGCATCTCGAACCTTCCACCCTTCAACAGTTGCCCCGAACCGATAAAAGCCCGCGCCGGAAGCTCTTTCGAGAAGCGCTTCAAATAGGCAGTGTTGAAACGCTCCCAAAGCGAGATATCGGGCGAGTACACTTGCACCCAGACCAGATCATTCATACTCATATCCGCCTCTCTGAGCACCGCCTCGAAACCGTCAAACAGCAGACGAAGCTCCAGGTCGACATCATCTGGAACCATGCCAGTCAGGGGGTCAATGCCAATGCGCCCGGAAAGGTAGAGGGTGTCGCCTACGAGCACTGCGTCGCTGAATGGCAGGAGTGATTTGCGGCCAGGCAGATTAATGTAGCGGCGAATGTTTTTGGCTTTTGCTGGCATTTCGATTATTGTTCCTCTCTGTGACTGTGAATCCCCTAGACCACGCAGTCTATCTAATACTTTTAGTCTAACGCGTCGCTTCGATGAACAATCTGTTTTCACTGATCGCGCATCACGGATACGTCCTCATCTTCGTAGTTGTTCTATCCGAGGCTATCGGACTACCGGTTCCCGCTGCATTGGCGCTGGTGGCTGGAGGCGCGGCCGCGGCAGCCGGCACCTTGAGCGTAGCCAAAGTCCTGATTACCGCCGTGACAGCGATGCTCATCGGTGACACTCTACTCTTCATTCTCGGCCGCTACATGGGCTGGGCCCTGCTGGGTCTTCTGTGCCGGCTGTCAGTGAATCCAGAGTCTTGCGTCCTGCGCTCAGCCGAGTCCTTTTACAAGCGCGGTAAGACCACGCTGTTGATCGCCAAGTTTATTCCTGGCGTCAATACCATGGCTCCGCCGCTGGCCGGCAGCATGCGGATGCCGCCCCAGCAGTTCCTCCGGCTCGACTTCTCGGGCGCGTCGCTGTACATCCTGGCCTATGGCGGACTGGGTTTTCTCTTCCGTGATTTTCTGGCTGCACTCACGCGCGGATTCCAAGCCGCCAGCCACGTCTTTGGAGAATTACTTTTCGTGGGAGCAATCGCCTACACCTCTTACCGCATCTGGCTCTACCATAAAAACAAAGTCTACCGCGTGGTGCCGCGGGTGCAGGTGGAAGAACTGGCGCGCAGGCTGGAATCGGAGGAAAAAGAAAAGGTTCTGATACTCGATGTCCGTAGTCACGGCTACTACGATGCCAACGCGGCACGCATCAAGGGATCAATTCGCATTGAACCCAACAACCTTTCCGAGGAACTCAATACCCTTCCCAAGGACAAGGACATATACGTCTACTGTACTTGAGCACGCGAAGCGACCAGCGCCCGGGTGGCGCTGCAACTGCGAGAACAAGGATTCAACGCGTTCGTTCTCGTAGGTGGGGTAGCGGCATGGAAGAAGGCAGGTCACCCGCTGGAGCCAGTGCCCCCAAGTGACCTGATAAAGCTGCCAACGTTCGCGTAGCGACGGTACCCCCGGCCGCTGAAGCCTGAAGCCTTCTATACTTCTTCCAATGGCCTCGCATCACGAAATCGAAATCAAGTTTCGCGTCGACGATGTACGAGCGCTCAATCAGCGGCTGCGAACATCTGGCATTCGCCTGGTTACGCGTCGTACCCACGAAATGAATACGCTCTATGATTTGCCCGGCCAACTCCTGCGCAAGCGCGGCGAGCTGCTTCGATTACGCAAGTACGGAGCCGAGTGGGTACTAACTCACAAAGCCAAGGGCAAGGCAGGACGTCACAAGACGCGAGTGGAGACTGAAACCAAGATCGCCGATGGCGCAAGGATGGAAGCCATCTTGCGCGCTCTAGGATTTGCTCCAACCTTTCGCTACGAGAAGTTCCGCGCGGAGTGGAGTGACGGCAAAGGGCACGTGGTCGTCGACCAAACCCCGATCGGGAACTTCGGCGAGATCGAAGGCCCTGCGCGCTGGATTGATCGCACTGCGCAGGTTTTGAAAATCGGGCGTAGCGACTACATCACCGCGACCTATACCGACTTGTTCTTCCAGTGGAAGCAGCAGACTGGGAGCCCGGCGAATGAGATGACATTTAACGCCATTCACACCAAAACGCGCCGTCGCTAAAGCGGTCAAAATGTGACCGCAAGTCTCTTTGGCGCCGCGCTCCTCGACCAACGGTGCACCAAACTAACTAACAAGTTCGATAACTGAGTGCGTGTTACTCTTTTTCTGCTCTGGTTCTTGCTCGCCCAGCGCGTGGCAGTGAACAAAGACAATTTCCGGCGCCTTTTGCGAACGGTTGAAGCTCTCTCCGACCTCGGCCCCGAGATGACGGCCGAGCGCGAGTTTCCCCAGACCGCGCACGCCATGTTGTCCGCGTCCCTCGAGGCGGGCGGCGCTCGCGAAGGTGCGCTCTTTACCTACAGCGACCGACCCTCCTTGCTCACCTCCGTCGCAGCCGAGGGATTCACCTTGATGCCGGAACCCGCCGTGATCCCGCTGCTGCCACGGCATGTGCACGCTCTTACTTCGTGCCACGAATCAGTGATTCTGGACCCGGGATCCTACGACCTCTATCTAAGCGCCAATGGGAATGTCGCTCCGGAGCTCTTCAAGTGCATTGTTCCCTTGAAGGTCGGCAGCAAACTCGTGGGCATCATCACCCTGGGCCGTCGCGACGGGGATGGCGTCTACGATTCCGGCGAACTCGAGGCCCTGGACTTGCTCTCCCACTACGTGGCTCTCGCCATTCATAATCACTCGCTCAGTCAAACTCTGGCCCAGCGCGTCTCGGAAAACCTGCGCCTCATGGCGTCCGTGCACGGCTTCTACGACAACGCGCTGGAAGCGTTCGCGACCGCTATCGACGTGAAGCATATCAACATTCACGGACACTCGCTGCGCGTCGGAGGCTACGCTTCCGCCATCGGCGAAGCCATGAACATGGATCCAGGCGAGATCGCGGCGCTTCGCTCGGCCGGTTACTTGCACGACATTGGGAAGGTTGCGGTGGACAAGCGTCTGTTCGGCAAACCAACTTCGCTGGATGCCGAAGAATTCCGTGAAATGGCTGACCACACGGTCGTGGGGCATCAGATTGTTAGCGGCGTCCAGTTTCCGTGGCCCCGCATCCCCGAAATCGTGCGCTGGCATCACGAGCGCAGCGACGGTTCGGGCTATCCCGATGGATTGCTACTCGAAGATGTGCCCATGCAAGTGCGCATCGTCGGCCTGGCCGATACTTTTGACGCCATGACGAGTGAGCGCCCTTACCGGGAGCGGATTTCGCTCGGCAGTACCTTGAGTGAAATCGTGCGCCTGACTCCGCAGAAATTTGATCCCAATGCGGTACACGCTTTGCTTCTGCAGGTCCGCCGCGATACCGTCGGCAGTAACCGTTCACCTTTCCTTCAAGATCGGATGGGCGGCGACATCGCGGCAGCCGACGTCGACCAACTTGCCGCCAGCTTGCAACACAAGATCAGTCACGGCCGGCTGTACCTGACCTAGCAAGAATCACCTCCATCTGCCCAGCTCACCTCCTTCCTTTCTCGATGACTCCAGCGGGGGTTTGTCGTTCTTCCGGTATTTCACCGCGTTTTGCCGGGGAGTTAAAAAAGTCTCCCCGCTCGCTAAAGTTCTTTCGAGACCAGCCGATATGTGATCTGTACCAATCAAAAGTTCTTCCGTCCCTTCCTATGTCCGATCAGAACGAAACCCAGTCAGCCGAATATAGACCACTCCCTTACATGCCAACCAGCGATCCGACTGCTGTGTGGAAGCGAAAGAGGTGACATGGCAACCGCGACGGAGTGTAGATATGAAGCTCTCGCACAGCAATCTGATGCGCTGCAAGTCATCTTCGAAAGCCTTCCCTGGGGCGTGATTGTCGCCGATCGGGAGGGCAGACTTCTATTCTCCAATCCCGCTGCGGAAAGGATATTGGGAATCGGTATCGTCGAGGCTTCACCCGACACCTCCACATCCCTGGAAGGGTGGTACCTTCCCGACCAGATCTCGGTCGTGCCGCCTGATCAACTGCCCTTGGTTCGCGCCATTCGCGGGCAAGAAGTTTTAGACGAGCTTATCTTCGTGCGCAGTTCTCCACAGCGTCCTGGAGTGTGGATCCGAGTAAACGCGTGGCCCCTGAAAGACCAATCCGGAATGATTTCCGGAGGAGTCGTGATGTTTCACGATTTCACCCAAGGGCGCGAGGCTTTCCAAACCCTTGTACTGCTTTCCCGGGTTGTGGAGCAGACAGCCGACAGCGTCGTACTCACCGATACACAAGGCGTCATCCAGTATGTGAATCCAGCCTTCGAGGCGACTACCGGCTACTGTAAAGACGAAGCCCTGGGCAGGACCCCGCGAATTCTGAAGTCTGGTCTGCACGATGCGGAATTCTACCGGGAAATGTGGGCCCAGTTCGCTCAGGGACTCCCCTTCAAGGGAATGGTCATCAATCGCAAGAAGACCGGCGAACTCTACTGGGCACAACAGACCATCACATCCATCCGGGATGAATCCGGCCAACTGACCCACTTCGTTTCCGTGTCACAAGACATCACGGAGCTCAGAAAAAAGCAGGAGCAGGAGTTCCAGTTGCAACTGGCGCGCGACGTGCAGCAGCGTTTCTATGCAGCCGCACCGGCAGTATCAGGTTTCGATATTGGCGCGTCCTCCCATCCCGCCGACGAAACCGGAGGCGACTATTTCGATTTCATCTCCATGTCCGATGGCTCTCTTGTGATCGCCGTGGCCGACGCCAAAGGGCATGGCTTTAGTTCCGCACTGGTCATGGCACTCACTCGGGCCTACGTGCGCTGCTTCGCCGCCATGCAGTTGGAGCTCGATGAAATTCTGGCTCGGGTCAACCAGATGCTGCTAAAAGACCTCGAACACGGCCATTTCGTCACCCTCTTTCTGGCTCGATTGAATCCAGTTCATCAGAGTCTGTCATACGCCAGCGCCGGCCACGTCCCCGGCTTCGTGTTCCTCGACTCGGGCAACGTGAAGTGCACCTTGGATAGCACTGGTCCTCCGCTCGGCCTGTTTTCCGGAAGCAAGTTTTCGCTGCAGCACGCAATTCACCTCGAACCGGGAGAGATCGCAGTGTTCCTCACTGATGGCGTCACGGAGTCGACCACTCCAGATGGTCACCAATTCGGCGCCCAACGTGTGCTTGACTACGTTCGAACCCACCGCCACGATCCGGCTTCGAATATCGCGGATGGTATCTACCACGCAACTCGGGCATTCGTAAAAGGTGATCCCCAGGACGACGACATCACATCGGTCATCGTGAAGGCCGATCGTTCCAAGTAAACGCGACCCACCAGCTTGTTCTTAATGATAAATTTCAATCTGTGGATGGTCCGAGTTTCAAATGTGGGCACGGGCGTCCACGCCCGTGCGGGCCCCAGTTGCAATTCACACTTAGTCAGAGTTTTCTGAGCAACCGCGTAGACTTACAGCAGGGGAGCGGCCAATGTCAATTACAAGGCGGATATTTATGAGAAACGGCAGCCTCGCCGTCATAGGTACGGCCGCCCTTCCAACGTTTCTCACTCGCGCCGGGTATGCTGCTGAGTCGCTGGGAGCGAAGAACAAGCGCCTGGTCGTAATCTTCCAGCGCGGCGCCGCCGATGGCCTCAATATCGTGGTGCCGCACGGCGAGCGCGCCTACTATGCCATGCGGCCGTCCATCAACATTCCCCGCAACGCGGTCATCGATCTCGACGGATTCTTCGGACTCCACCCTTCGCTCTCGTCCTTCCAGCCGCTCTGGAAGCAGCGCCACCTGGCAATCATTCACGCCGCCGGTTCGCCCGACCCCACTCGCTCCCACTTCGACGCGCAAGACTTCATGGAATCCGGCACGCCCGGCGTGAAGGCAACCGAGGACGGTTGGATGAACCGGGCGCTACATTCTTTACCTCAGTCTTCCCTGCCCGCCACGGCCGACCAATCTGCGTTTCGCGCCATCGCTCTGGGGCCTTCCCTGCCGCGCATTCTTTCCGGGAGTGAGCGTGCTGTCGCCGTGAACAACATCAACGACTTCGGCGTGGGTGGGGGCAATCCCAAAACCACACCCATCGCCAACACATTCGAAGCCATGTATGAGCACTCTGTGGATTCCGTTCTGCACGGCACCGGACAGGAAACCTTCGATGCAGTAAAGATGCTGAAGTCCGCCGATCCGGGCAAGTACAAGCCGGCAGCCGGCGCCGACTATCCTAACGGACGCTTCGGCGACAGCCTCAAGCAACTCGCTCAACTGATCAAGGCGAATCTCGGAGTGCGGGTCGCGTTCGCCGATATCGGCGGCTGGGATCATCACGTCAACGAGGGCGGCACGCAAGGCCAGATGGCAAACGTTCTACACGAGTTCTCGCAATCTCTCGCGGCATTCTGGATTGATCTCGGCGATCTAGCCGAAGATACGGTGGTCGTGACGATGTCCGAGTTCGGCCGCACCGCACGCGAAAACGGAAACCGCGGCACCGACCACGGCCATGCCAACGTAATATTCGTGATGGGTGGCCCAGTGAAAGGCGGCAAAATATACGGACGCTGGCCCGGCCTCGATCAATCCCAACTCTACGAAGGCCGCGACCTGGCCGTGACCACAGACTTCCGCCAAGTCCTCGGAGAAGCGGTGTACAAACACCTCGGAAACAAGGCGCTGGATCAGGTGTTCCCAGGGTTCGAGAATCAGACGGGAAAGTTTCTGAAGTATTTGGGATAGCAGTAAGCGTACTTTCACTGCTGTGCTTGGTTTAAGCGTCTTCACGCCTTGGGAAACGCTGCCGCAAAGCAGCCACGAATACAGCGTCTGCCTTCTCGGAAATCATCTCCAACGGCGAGAATCCCCGCCGCCAAGCTAGCCACAAGGTCGCAAGCAAGAACGCGACCGTGATGACGATGTTCGGCCACGAGTTGAGCGTCCACTGTCCGTGCCAGGTCAGCTCCAGCGCCGAGGAAAATGGCTTCAAGTAAGGAATCGGCCATTGGTATCCGTCGGGACCGCGGGAACCTGCGAGATCTTCAACGAGGTGCAGGTGGAAACTGACGAACGCCAGCAATCCCGTTTTCCATCTCTGGCGCGCGAGCTCAATTGATACGCCAGCTATCACCAAGGCGAACATCAGTGTGTGTAACGAATGGTGATAAAGCGAAAACCATAACAAAGGGTGAGGTGAGTTCCGCGTGACCAACTCCGGAATGATTCCCAAGCCATCTATATCCGGTGCGACAGAGGCCAGTGTGACCAGAGTCCGATCCCTGCGGTCCAGGCGCGCGGAGTTGGCGAAAACCCATCCCGTAAAGAAGTGAGTGAGCGGGCTCATGCTTTTGAGTCGGGCAGATTTCTACAACTCGACCATTACATCGCCACTTTCGATTTTCACCGCATAGACCGCAACCTTCGCACTCGGATTGTGCACCGCCTCGCCTGTCTTCGGATCCCATTGCCATCCGTGCCAAGGGCAGACCAGCTTGTTCCCTTCGATGACGCCCTGTCCAAGCGGGCCGCCGCGGTGCAGGCAAACGTTGTCCATCGCGGTGATGGCTCCATTCACGTTGGCAACGCAGACGACCTTATCGCCACAAGGAAATTCCCTGGCTTCGCCTTCAGGAGGAAGTTCGGATTGGATCGTCAGTTTAACGAAGTTGGACACGGAAACCTCTGAGGTTGATAAGAGCTGCCGAGCTTCGCTCGGCCTGGACAGCCGAGGGCGGCTGTCCCCACGTGAGTTGTGGCATCCTGAATCCTAAAGCCTGGAGCCTATTTCGGTTGCAGCCGCTGATAGCTGACGGCTGAAAGCTGACAGCTTATTTCGGCTGCAAAGTCTGCGCGATCATAACCTGCCGCTTGAAATTCTCCACCATGTTCTCAGCCAGCCGCACTTCGGTGGGCTTTTTCGCCAGAGTCATTTGATCGATCTTGTCCTGCAGTTTGAGCAGCGCGTAGAACAGATTCTCCGGACGCGGCGGGCATCCGATCACATACACATCCGTGGGCACGATTTTATCCACGCCTTGTAGCACGGCATAGGTATTGAACGGGCCACCAACCGACGAGCACGCGCCCATCGAGATCACCCACTTGGGATCGGGCATCTGATCATAGATCCGCTTCACCACCGGCGCCATCTTCAGCGTCACCGTGCCAGCCACGATCATCAGATCGCTCTGCCGCGGGCTGGGACGAAACACTTCCGAGCCGAAGCGCGCGATGTCGAACCGCGCCGTGGAAGACGCGATCATTTCGATCGCGCAGCAGGCCAGACCGAAGGTCATCGGCCACACTGCCGACTTACGCGCCCAGTTGAAGACGTAATCCACGGTGGTGATCAGGAAATTCTTCTCGAACTTATTTTGCAGCCAAGCCATTAAGCGTCCTCGGGCTCCCGTTACAAGGTTCGCATCCGGCCCGTGCAGTCGGACCAGAGCATTTCCAGTCATTCCAGTCTAGGGGCGTGCAGCATGGGTGTCAATGCTGAGCGGGATGGTTAGAGGGACGCGCTCGACTGCGCGCGCAGCATAGCTCAGCGCTCATAGCCGGTCTCCGGCTACTCCGCCTGGATGTCCGCCACGTGGATGATTTCGGTCTTTGGATCCAGGACGCCGTGGACCTTCACCTTGTCTCCGACGAAACCGCGTGGCAGTTCCTGGTTGTCGAGATGGTAGACGTGCCCCTTGGTCACTAGCACGAATTTCCCTCCCAGGTGCTCGATACAATATTGAGAGCACGAAGCCGGAGTTTGTCCCGCGGCCCCGGACTTCGACTTCAGCATCTCCTGATGCGACTGCGTCAGGGAATGAACATTGAGCGCACACTGGCTGTCAGAGATCTCACCGCGAAAGGTTCTTGACTCCTCTGCGCCCGCATACGCCGCGAACGACAGCGCCAGCACCCATCCCGTACTCCAAACTGTGATTCGGTTCATATTCTCCTCCGAACGATTACGGCGTCACCACAAACTTCATGAACATTCCTTCGTGCTCTTCGCTGCAAATTACGGTACAAACTACGACATACTCGCCGGCTTCGTCGGGAGCGGTTATGGGAAACTCCTGCGTGCCGGGCTTCAGTAAAAGATCCCAGCCAGACACCTTTGACCGATCCCTGGCGCGAAGCAGGGAAAATCCGTGTATCGATCCATCCCGGTTCCACGATTTCCCTTTGCGCGCCGTGATCCGCAGCAGGATCTGCTCGCCGGCCTTCACCGTGATTTCAGGCTTTTTCTCGCCCGCGATCTTGTACCGGCTGTCCTTGTCCGCCAGCACTTCAATCACGTGAACTGGCGCGGCAGGCGCCTGGGCGCAAGCGATCACGCAGCTCGCCAAAATGACTCCGCACAAATACCATGCCGCTCTGCTCTTCACTGCGTCCTCGTCAGCCGCTACTGGGTCATGTAGTAGAGAACGAGGCGCATGTCCTCGTCAGTAATGGTGGCTCGCACGCGCATATGGCGGACAATCGTTGCCATCACGCGTGGCGGAAATTTCTGCGGGGCGGCGTGGCAGCGGCCGCAATTTGCCCGGAACCTCTTTTCGCCTTCCAGGCGCATAGCGTCGGCTTGCGCGCTGCTTTGTGCCACGGTCGTGCTTGCGCTGTTGCTGTGCGGCGAATCTGCGGCTACACACAGAAACGATAGCAGCGCGAATACTCCGCTTACGATCATGATCTTGAGTCTCATGGCTGCCCCACTCTTCCCAACGGTACGACAAAGCGATAAGCAATCCCGACCGTCCACAAGTTAAAATTGCCGTCGGAACTGAATTGACGGCCATAGCTGGCCACCGCCTTGAGTCCATCGTGTAAGTAATAGTTAAGTCCGAATTCCCCTTCGCGCGTGTTCGCGCCGGGCAGCCCAAGTGCCTGGGCCGCGTCTGAGCCAATCTGGCCGCTGAAGAATTGCTCCGCTCTCCCCGCAACTTCGAGGCGGCGCATCGACTTCCGCCAGAATGGCATCTGGCTCAACCGGTAGGCGCCATCGACCCAGTAGCCACCCCCCTGGTTCGACAGCGCGTACTCGGAGTGCACGTTGAGCGGAAGGCGCTGAGGCTGCCAGGCAAAATGAAATCCAAATGCATTAGAACGCTCATCTTGCAGCAGCTTTTGCCAGGAGGCTCCTACCTCAACGCGCGCGCCAGGCAGAAAAACACTCATGCGTCCGCCGACATTGCGGTCCGATTGAAGGTTGCTGTGCCCTGTGCTTACCGCCGAAACATAGACCGCGTAGCTCAGGTTAGCCTTGGCGTTGGCCGGAAATCCACCGCGCAGCATCATACCGTCGCTCGATCCGGTGGCGATGGGAAAAATCAAAGGGTCCTGCTGCAAGCTACGGATCCAGATGGGATACAGGCGCTCGTTGAAGATGCCAAAGGGGGTCAGAAACCGGCCCAAGGTGACGGTAACGTAAGGGTTGGCGATGTAATCCACCTGCAGGTAGTCGAGATTTTTGCTCACTGGGCCGCCGTAAGGGCCACCACCGGGAGGGCGCTGAAACGCTCCCTGAAACTCCGCTCTAGATTCCGCTAGCCAGCGATCGCCTAAAGGAAGAAGCAGTACAGGGTTGACTTGGGCATTAAGCTGAGTTTGTCCCGCTGTGACGAACGTGAAATAGCCTGCGCTGCCGGTGAGAATGGGAACCGGGCGATCAGACGAGGATGTTTGGGCACGCGAGAGTGCCGGAACTATGCAGAGGATGAGCAATACGCACGCAGCCCGAGGCAAGACGGAAACCCGCGTCCACTGGTGCGCCAGGCTGTTTGCAGAAGACTTCACAACCCATCCAACTTCCCCGCTGCTCGGTTGAGACGATTGTGCGGTATGCGGGCACGCCGGAAAAGGTAACGGAAGTAATGGCCGGCAGCGGCCCTTAATCGAACCAACCACGATCGAACCAGCAACGACCGAACCAGCATCCACATAGAAATTATTCTTCTCTCAGTACTCACGAATTCCGGCCTGCCCCGTCTAAACCGTGTCGAAACGGAGGAACAATGAATCGTCAGCGTCGCCTCGCCACCTGGGTCGGAACCATTCTCGGGACCCTTTGCGCCTTGCTATTCGCCGTCGCTCAAGGACATGCCTCGGATCGGAGGCAGTACACCGAGGAGTTCCACCAGACTTATCCTCTCGCCGCCGGAGGCCGCATCGAACTCGACAATATCAACGGCGCGGTACACATCACCGCATGGGACCGGAACGAGGTCAAGGTCGACGCCCTCAAATATGCCGGCACCAAGGAGCGGCTGGATGAAGCCAAGATCGAGGTTGAAGCTGGTAGTGACTCTGTTTCAATCCGCACCAAGTACCCCAATCACGACCACACCTTCAACGGCGGATGGAACGATCCCGCCGGTGTTGAGTACACTCTGATGGTCCCTCGCGCTGCCCGCCTCGATGAGATCAAGCTGATCAATGGTCAACTGGACATCCACGGAGTCGCCGCCGAAGTGCGCGCCTCCTGCATCAACGGGCGCATGCTCGCCGAGGGATTGCAGGGCAGGGTCAAACTTGAAACTATCAATGGCAGGATGGAAGCGCACTTCGACCGCCTGGCAAACTCCCCGGTTGAACTGTCTTCCGTGAACGGCAGCATTGAGCTGATTCTGCCTTCCGATGCCAAGGCGGAGCTGGAAGCTTCGACCGTGTCGGGCGGAATCGACGATGACTTTGGCCTGCACGTGCGCCATCATCGTTTCGTTGGCCACGACTTGCGCGGCGAACTGGGCGGCGGCGGAACTCACATCCGGCTCTCCAACGTGAATGGACGAATCGAAATTCGTCACGCCAATGATGGCCACGCGCTAAGCTCCGCCAAGGATCTGAGCCACGACGACCGGGACGATCGCGACGATGATGACGACGAGATCTGACGTAATTTCCAGAGCAAAATCATCAAGCGATTACGTTAACCCCGCCTGAATTGCTGCTCCCATTTCCCGCGCCGGGATTGGGAACGACCTCCTGCCCCGGAGCAGCCTTGGCGAGGTTGGGATTGACCTGATCCGCCAAACTGGTCGCGGTTGTGCTGACGGGGTTCGAAACGTCCAGCGTGGCGGAAGCCGCGGAGCTAGTGTTGCTCGGATGCACCGCGGTGACGGGTGGACCAGAAGCGGCGACACCGGGAGGAAGCTCTTGCTGGTAGGTGCTTTGGAGGGCTGCAAAAGATTGCTGGGCGCCATCCAAATTTCCGCTTTGCAGCGCTCTTCCAATCGCATTGAGGTTACTCAATGCGGCAAGCTTGTTGTAGGCCTGTTGGGCGGCGTTCAAATCGCGAGCTTGCAGGGCTTGGTTCAGCTGTTGCATTTCAACTCGCCGTTCCCTCAAGTGCTTTTGCGCCTGAGTTGTAGAGTCGGGGGGTGTTGCAGACACCGGTTGAACGCTCGCGATACTGGAAACGCTTGAAATGCTGGTCGCTGACATTATTTTCTCCTTAAAGACTGACTTCTTGATAAGGAGCTTGAGTCAACCTGGCTTCGGCTCCCGGATACTCAATCGGCATAGTTTCAAGTTGCTTTAACTGAACGAACAAACCGCCCGGGGTGCATCCCCGCCTGTCCAGGGGGAGCAAAGCTCCGCAGACGCGTCGCACTAAACCGTTTCGTTTTTCCCATAGTGGGACGGAGTTTACTGTTTAGTACCGGGTACCCCTCCCCCCTTGCTCTGCAAAATCTAGAAAGCAAAGGATCTAATTTGCGACCATGTGCTAGATCTTTGAGTTTTCAGGAGTTACACGCAAAATCTAGATAACATGGGAGTTACGGCGGGTGCATCGAGGCCGACGGGTCCGTTTTGGAACTGGGCAACGAGCAAAGCGGGCCGCTTTTGCCTTTCGTCTAGGTCAGATTGTCAAAGATCCATCATTATCTTGTAGATAATGTACTTCAATTTAGGTTATCGTGTCTGAAAGATGCGGTCAAGAAAAAAGAGCGAGTCGGAGGGCTGGCCCAGGCTTTCACCACGCACAAAAGCGGGTGCCCTGCCCTTCTCGCGTTCTTTGCGAGAGGGCGGGGCTGTTAGAGGCCTTTCCGTGACCGCAAGACTCGTGGACTTTGTGTTTCAGGTCGCCCAGGGGTGCTCGTCCGTCGCAACGTTTGCCGTGAACAGAAACTGATGGAAAAGCTGGATTACGTGCACCGCAACCCAGTGCAACGCGGGCTGGTCACGCGCCCTGAGGATTGGACGTGGAGCAGCGCCCGGCACTATTCCCGGCACTATGCTACCGGGGAAGAAGGTGCGATCGAGATTGAATCTCGCTGGACAGCGCGTCGTCGTGAGCAGCTGGGCGTGTATCCGGTGGTCCGCCGCCACGGTGTCAGCTAAAAGCCCCGCCCTCTCGCAAAGAACGCGAGAAGGGCAGGGCACCCGCTTTTGTGTGCTGAAAGCGTGGGCTGGCTCCCGGGCCACGCCTAACCCTCTAATCTGCTCTTCAGGGTGCCCCGTTCAAGCTTTGCTTGGGCGGGGCTTTCTTTGTCGGAACGAATGCGAACCGTTGGTATGATTCCCAGTCTCTCTCGCCGACGCGCTGTCCATCGTGATTCGATCTCGACCACTCCATCCGCGCCATCGAAATAGTGACGGAAGCTGCTCCATGGCCAATCCTCGGGTCGCTCCACCAATCCGCGCACGACCGGATTGCGATGGATGTATCTCAGCTTCTCCACGAACTTGGCCTCGCTCCACACGTTGAAGTCGTAGTAACGCGCTTGCCAGAACGAGTCCGTCGCTCGCAAGGCGAGTGTTCTTGCCACAGACTGCTTCAGAGACTGCAGCATCTGCGCTAAGCAGCCTCGTTCCGGTTCGTTGACCAGCAGGTGTACGTGCTCGGGCATCACGACATATCCGTACACGCACAGCCTGTAAGACTGGCGCACGCGTTCCAGTGACGATTCGAAACATGCGCGCGAATGCGGAGTCGTGAAGTTCGGGCGGCGTCGATAGCAGCTGAAGGTCAAGAAGTGCAACTGCCCGGATTGCTGAAAGTGTTTTAGTCCCCAAGGCATGGGACAAGCTTAGTTGGCAATGGCGAAAGTTTCTGTGACAACTGAACACCCCCCGCCCAAGCGAAGCTTGAGCGGGGCACCCTGAAGATACTTTAGAGAGTTAGGTTGGGCCAGCCCCCGGGCGATCCGCACTGGGTGCCGTTGATTTTGATGTGTTCGCAACGGGGAATGCTATTGGGATACGACGACATAATAGGTCTCCACCCCCCTCCCCCCT
>Ga0209118_1000093_pt1 | contig 64366 bp, 56 predicted proteins | sample BlaSpr_A8_Ref_M1_FD_187988 | JGI IMG/M metagenome (GOLD analysis project Ga0209118, IMG submission 187988) | Forest soil microbial communities from Thunder Bay, Ontario, Canada - Black Spruce, Ontario site 2_A8_Ref_M1 (SPAdes) (version 2) | ecosystem: Environmental > Terrestrial > Soil > Boreal... | reverse complement strand
ACCAGACTTTGTCACCCTAGAGGGATGGTGACAATGAGTCAGAAAGAGTGGCAACGCGTGAAAGTAATTGAGAATGCAGTGGAAGGTCGGCTGCGCGTAGGCGAAGCCGCCCGTCTGCTGCAGTTGAGTGAACGGCAGGTACAACGGCTCAAGCGGCGCTATCGCCCCGACTCCACCTTTGAGACGAACAGCCAAGCCGTGCTCTAGCTCTCAACTATTGACTAGTCTTAGAAGTGAATATCTCGGGGGGATCCAAGAAGCATCGACGCCAGAAGGCCTGGTCTGAGAGGGTGCCTGCCCTCCATTGCTGGAGAGTAGGCAAAGTCGCCGCGGCCATCCCGCCGTCTTCTGAATCGAAAATCAGGACTACTCCAGCCGCGCTGGTCGAAGCCTGCGTAAGCTCGGTGTATGCCTTTTCAAACAGGGATTTCGCGAATTCCAATTTCGCCCGCCAGCCGGTATCCGATGCGCTCCCGCTGGTCTTTTGAACAGTCAGGATCTTCACAGTTTTTCCACGAAGTGGCTCCCAGGTCCCGGGAAAAGTCGCGATCTGCTCGTCCTTCACCTGAAAATGCTCAGGGTTGGCTGCTGCTGAGTCGTTTCCAGCTTTCGCATCGGATGCGGAAGTTCCCGGCATCTCCAGGCCCGTACGCCGGATCCATCCGCGAGAGAGGCCCGAGATTCGGACGTGAACCCAGTTCGCGTTCATGTCGAGAATCTCAAACTCATCTTCGGCGGTGGCGAGAAACAAGACTTTGGCGCCTTCGATCGGACTTACCAGGACCTGCGTGCCGGACTTTTTGACCGCGACCAGATTGTTGGGGTGGCCCTGGTTGCGGAGAATCTCCTCCAGACCCTTGGCTTCTTTCGTGAGATCTTCCATGTGTTTATCCGCCACCGCCTTCTGGGTTGCGAGCGAGGCAACCCGGTCCGAGCTGACGGCATTTCCCAACTTGAACGGAGAATTGGCGGGCGTTGCGGGAACCTTCGAGGCCGCTGTCGGGACGCCGACGCCTGGTGTCGGTGCTGAGATAGCAGGAGCGGGCGCCTGCGGTTTGTCCCTAGGCTGCGAGGGCGCCAAACTCACAGGAAGATTCGCGGCCACCGATGCTGTCTTGCCGCCGAGCGCATCGTCAAGGCGATCAAGAAAATCGGTCTCCAGACGGCCATTTGAGGGCAACACCTGGTATCCAGATTTCGACGAAATCGGATCCGCATACCAAGCGGTGATCTTGGCGCTGACTCGCACCAGGGCTCCGCCGGAAGGCGTGGAGTTCACCTGTGTCACGCACTGATAATAGCCACGCTGGAAGCGGTCCAAGGGACGATCGCCGGGACTCGTGAAACCATCCAGCGCCGGCAGCCGTCCAGAAGCGGAAGGCTGTAGTTCCTTGAGAGTCTTCTCCACCTCTACCTTCGACTGCGCGAACGTGCGCTCGTATGGAGTGCCCTGGGCATTGCTGGGCCGTGCCCATAGCGTTTGGACTGCGAGGCAGAAGATAAGAAACACGCGGCGGGTCGAAGTTTTCGTCAGATGCGTTTGCCTCACCGAAGCGGCTCCAGTTGCTCGCGATGAATCCAACCGTGCTGGCCGTCTTCTGTTTCGACGCCGTACCAGTAGGGAGTCGCAATGACAATTACGATTTCAGCCCCCGTCTCCAGAGACTTTAAATTCGAGGCAGTGTGGAAGGGAGCGGATTTGAGTTGAGCGCCGGGAGCTTTAATCACGCGTTCCGCCTGCCGGCGGAGATCGCGGACGTGCTGTTCCAAACCTTGAACGGAAGTTTGCGAAGCGGCGAGAGCCGCAGCTTCATCCTGTTCACTCTTACGTTCGAGTTCCTGCCTGGCTAGCTCTTCCTGCCGGTGTTTGTCGCCCTCCTGGGCCTGAGTCTTCTGCAATTCGAGTGCATCAACGTGATCCTGAATATCCTTGTACTCGGCGCTTTCGACGCTGCCGTCCGAGGGATGGACAGTGCGGCGGAAATCTTCGACGAAAACCGCATCGATGCGCAAAATCGTTTTGCTGGGATCTCGGCTCTGCACCACGTAGCGCACCGCGAGCGTACCTTCGTCCCCGGCTTCCTTAAAATTGGTCGGCGCCAAAACCTTGGTGCGCACCTTGTAAAAGACTGTGCCCGGATCTTTCCATGGGGGAAATAACGGCGAGGAGGCGGTCGCAGTGGCGTGCTCGACGTACTTGTCTTTGTTGTATTCCTTACTGCCCTGGATGATTCCGTCGTCGACAACAGCCTCTACCGCCTGCAGGACTTCGCTTTCCGGAACCGCGATTTCCGTGGAAAAGCTCAGGCCAAAATCTTCCCTCTTCTTGTGTTCGCGGCCACGAAGTGGAGCGACTGTGAAAGCCAGCCAGAGAACCGGGAGTATAGCTATCGAAAGCCTGTGGCCGCGGGCGGCGCGGTGGTTTCTAGCGAGTGAGTATCCCCCGGCGACGATCAAACCGCGACTTTCCGCCTTCTTGACGACATTCAGCATGCACTTTCGATTGTAATTGAACGAGGTGGCGAGTTCATTCTCGCCGCGTTCGGATTCAACTTTTGTTCCTGCGTGGTTCCTGGATATTGTCGAATTTCGGTTTCATGCCTCAGCGCCATCCTGGTGACAATTTCCTGACAATTTTTTTACAAAATCCAGACGAACTTGTCACATTTGAATCAGCTAGGAGTGATACCGTCGCTGGCGATGCATAGGTTTGCGGCTTGCACAGCATGAAGACAGCCACGATAAAGCGCAAGGGACAAGCCAGTGACCGGACCAAGCACGCTCTATCCGGAAATGGAAATGGAACCCAGCCCAGGCGGACGCGCGATCGGGCTGGCAAAAAGCAGGCGCTCATTCTGGCCGCCTTGGGATTGTTTGCATCCAAGGGTTACGAGGTGACGACCACCCGCGAAATTGCCGCTTCGGCTGGCTGCGCGGAAGGCCTTATCCACCGCTACTTTAGGGGCAAGGCCGGTCTGCTCGCGGCGATGATCGAACATCGAGTCTCGAAAGAAGTGTTGGACTTGACCCACCAGTTGCGACCAGCTCACAACCTCGAGGATGAATTTCTACAGTTGGTCGATCGGGAAGTCGAGCGCATGTGGGACAGCCGTGATTTTCTCCGGGTATTCATTCCTCGTGCGATTGTTGATCCATCCGTGGGAACCCTGATGAATAAGGCACTGATTTCGGTCCGTGGCAAAGCAATCTCTGAGCGCCTGAAACACTACGAATCTTGCGTGACACTGCCCCAGGACGCAATCGAGGTGTTGGCGCAGGCAGTTGGAATGCTCGGCCTGGTGTTCGGCTTTGTGCGGCCTGTCCTGCTCGGGCAAGATCGCCTTCGGGCGAAGAAAATGGCAAGCACGGTGGCAAAGATTCTGGTAAGCAGCCCAGTCAGCTCCTTAGCTGCGTGAACCAGTCGAGTGAACCGCCCCCCATTCTGGAAAACCAGCTTTTCTTACGTTGCCGCATTTCTCAGACCATTGACGCGTCGCAATGTTCTCGTGCATGTTGGCTCGAATGATTCCGGCTTGCGTAGGGGATTCTCATCCTTACCATTGCTCCCACGCTCATGTCCGTGCGCTTAATTTCATTGTGTATCACAAATGAAATCAATTTAGGCGGATCGAATACGCAGACGAATCCGGTCAAGACTGGTAGAATGTCGACCACTACCTAAATGGCAAATCCCACTTCTCCGCAGACGTTCACTTCCAAACTTGGGGATTACTACACGCTAACCAAGCCGGAGGTGAACCTCCTCATTCTGATGACCACGTCAGCGGGCTATTACCTTGCCTCCCGTGGACCCATGAGGATCGCAGGTTTGGTTAACACGCTGGTGGGAACGCTGTTGGTTGCCAGCGGCACCGCAACCCTCAATCAGTGGATGGAACGGGTGTGGGACGGTCAGATGCGCCGCACCGCGACCCGGCCTCTGCCTTCGGGACGGCTCAGCACTCGCGAAGCGTTTCTGTTTGGCATTCTGTTGAGCGTTGCCGGAGGGCTGTATCTGGCGATTACAGTGAACCTGTTATCGGCATTTCTGGCAGTCTCGACGCTGCTGTCGTACCTCTTTGTCTATACACCGTTGAAGAGGAAAACGCCTCTATGCACGCTGCTGGGGGCCTTCCCTGGGGCTATGCCGACTTTGATCGGGTGGGCTGGGGCGTCCGCAGGCATCGACCGGCACGCCTGGTATCTTTTTTCGATCCTCTTTCTATGGCAGTTCCCGCATTTTCTGGCGATTGCCTTGATGTACCGTGAAGACTACGCCCGAGCGGGCTACCGGATGCTGCCGGACTTTGATCTCGACTCTCGCTTCACTCGTGCGGAGATTGTTGGCTTCACTCTGATCCTGATCGTTACCACGATGCTGCCGCTGGTGGGTCGCGGCGGGCCCATATATCTCACGGGTATGTTCCTGGCGGGCGCCTTCCTGCTATATCACGTTGGCAAACTGGCGAAGTCCGCTTCAAAGGTGTTGGCCAGTCGCCTCGTTCATGCCTCGGTTATCTATCTGCCCGTGGTGCTTGGAATCATGATCGCTTGGAAAGTGTAGGCGCGCACGTCCTCGCGCCTGCTTCCGCAAAGAGTGTTCCGGTCTCCCGCACGGGCGCGGACGCCCGCGCCTACACATACTAAAGCGCGGCGGAGACGCCTCGAGTGGGATATTGGAGGCATCCCAGCAACACGACGAGGCGGGTCATCTGCTCGTAGCTTTCCGCGATGCGAACTGGAGAAATGCGTGAGCCGGGGAGAATCATGCCGAGGTAAAGCCTCGGGATGGCATGCAAAGCATAAAGCCGTAGACGAAGCGCATTGTCGACCAGCTTTTGAGCCGCCTCCGCCGTCGGGGGGTCGGAGCTACGACGCCCAGCATCGGCCAGACGCAGTAGGATGGCTGCGTTGTGAGCCGCGCAGGAGACGTATTCCACCGCAGAGCGCAGGCGTTCCCGCTGAATTCTCCGGAACTCCGCCGGAGGAAGGTTGGTGCGCAGAAACTCCTCCTCGTCGGGATCAACCAGGTTCCGAAATGCCTCAACATCCACCGCACGGATGTGCTCAGTCGGGTTTTCCAAAGCTTTGGAGGTTGAAGCATGCGCCCTGGCCAACCAGAGCAAGCACAACAGTGCCAGGAATGCGACTAGAACGAGGATGGTTGTAATAATCATCTTTGCAAGAGACGCTGCAGTTCCTGATTCCAGATATCAAGATTATGTTCCGGCGGTGGATTCGAAGCATGAGGCTTAGCCCACTCCGGCCGTACGAGATAGAACATCCAGATCAGGACACAGCAGTGATATGCTCCCATCGTTAGAAAGTTTGGAAGACGATTACTCGTTGACCCCACGTAAAGCAGCACCGCTGACGTAGCCATTTGAACGCTGGCGTACGTTCCCAGTCCCAAGGCAATGCCAAACGCATGGCTTCGCAATGACAGAGCAAAGTAGCGGGAAAAAATGAACACGGAGAGCAATAAACCGCATTGCAAAAGGCTGACTGTTCGATCGAGCGTGTTGGTGGCCAGCATCAGCAAGTTGACATTCTTACCGGGCATGAAGACGGCAACCCCAACACCGGCGAGCAGCAGAAAAATAGTCACACCCCGAAACAACATTTTTCCAGTTTCCGTCAATGCTGGGTAGTCAGCGAAGATCTGGCCGAATACCTCGTAGATGACGCCGAAACGGAGAGCCGAACTCACAGCGAGTCCGCCGGAAAACAAGCGCACATAGCCTTCTCCAAACTGGACGTGGGATCGGGATATTGCGAAAAGTACACCAAACTGCAGAATCTCAGATGCGGTATACAGGAAGAACATCGGGAACGAGCGATGCAACCTGCGGCGGACCATGACAAACAAAATAATCCCTAGCAGAACATGGGGGGCAACCCACAGGTAGTACCAGAGTATGTCGAGGAAGATGGCCATGGGCTACCGCTCGCAAATATACCTCTTTCCGCGGTAGCCCACAACCTTCCTTCGAATTCTGTGCCTGGTTACTAATGGCCACCGCTTGGGTTGGGGTTGCCGTCGGGCGGCGGCGGCCCGGGGTGGTGCACAATTGGCGGCGGAGGACCATTAGGGTTGCCATCAGCCATCAGAGTTGCCGGTACGGAAATGGTGGTCAGAAGCAGCGCAACAACCAACCAACGTGGACTTATTTTCACGGTGTGATTTCCTTTCCTATGTGGGATTACGCCGTGATAATGTATGGGCGAAAGCCATTTCGAACAGAGCACTCACGTAATTTCGGATTTCCAAAACTGTAACAATGACCCTGTATTCAGCACTAGAAGATCTTCACGAAACCACGCTGAGAGCCTTCGCCGGCTGTCTGAATAAGCTGGAATATCTCGCTGGGTTGCGGGACAAAGAGGGAAGCTACGAGCATTGGGGTTTTGCCCGGGTTTACGGAGCCTTGGCCGCCAAGAAAGCACTGGCGCGAGCGCACCGCTCTCTACTGTCCAAGGTTCTGGCGATGCCAATCCGGAAGCTAGTGGAAGATGCCAAACAATCCAGTAAAGTAGCTGGACTTCCGCCTGCTGCCTACGTGGAACGACTTGCGAGCACGAGCCCGAATCTGTTACCCCATGGGCCCGGCGCTGGATCCGCCCGCCATCTCAGTTCAGTACTTCACGCGCTTTCGAGTTTGTTGAAGAATCCAAAAGGGGACGCCAATCCCCCAGCCTTATAGCGACTCCCACGACCTGACCAATGATCTCCGCCTCTTGCGGGTACCGCAGGGCGCGAGCCGCAACCGGCGAGAGAGGGTGAGGTTGCAGAATAATTTCTTCTTCCCGCGTCATCGTGCACCAGCAGCAGGTATGGCCGTTTCGCGTCTCCACGAAGTAGATGGGGCGCTCGTATTCCGACCTCCAGCCTCCCTCGACCGCTTTGTTTTTGGTCTCATCGATCTGCACGAAACTCCCGGGCGGCAGAATCGGATACATGGTCAAGTCATCGCTACCAATATAACCATAGGTGTACTGACAGGTAGCGAATTGCGCCAGGTACGCCAGGGGCACCTGGCCCCACTGTTCCACCATTCGTCCAAAGTTCACGGTGCGGCGGGGATCGAAGCTGGGATCAAGGCGTACCGGCATTTGAATGCTGGAGAGGTTCGCCAAAGCGTTAGAAACGTGCGATTTCGGCGGAAATACGAAGTCCAGGTCCGCCGCCATCCCATTCAAATCAACTCCGTACCAGGATAGTATTTCCCGAATGTCCCGGCGGTAGATCACGGCCAGCGAATACAAACGGTAGATGCTGGGGATGACTCCTTTTGTCTCAATATCCGAAAGCCGGCTCGGGACTATGGCAAATTCGTCATTCGCACGTTTCTGCGCGATCTGTGTACTGGCGTTTTCTACATCCCTCATGGTCAATCCCAGTTGCTCACGCAGCACGCGCAAGTTCTGTCCGCCTGGAAACATTTGCCCCCCTCTAACATCGACCCAAGTAATGTAATAATAGCAACTTAGAGGCGTCTACGGCACGAGGAATTGCATTTATTATCGCGAAAATCAGCCTAAAGTCGGCGCTGATGAAGAGTCAGCATTGGCGGCTCCCCACTTGTTCCGAATTCGTAAATAAACGGAGACTGGGACCGTCTGCCTCCCCACGATTTCCCACAAGTGCTTCCCATCTTGCACGCCAGTTTCGATGAAGTCAAGTGGATCTGGGGACTGGCAGGAAGGGGCAAAAATAAGGGCTGGCCCGAGGCCAGCCCCTATCAAACAATTTTCAACTATCCCGGAGTCCACCTCAGTCTGCGGCAGCGGCGGTATCGACGGCTTCCACCAGAGGCATGGTCACCAGATGCTCGCTGATGAACCACACCTGCAGCTCGTTTGCGCGCAAGACATCACTGACCGCGAGATCGTTTGTCCCATCGTCTCCAAGCGTGGAAGCCCGCTTCGCCAGCCCACGGCAATCCCGGAGAATGATCTGATGCGCGTCCAGCAAGCGAGAGAGTTGCACCGGGACTTCTTCCCTTCCCCTGGGTGGCCGCTCGATTCGCGTGGTCTCCGCCACATCGTGGGCCATGGCGATGCTGAGGCCGCCGAGCAACTGAATCCGCTCGGCTATGGTGTCGACAAGCTCGGACTGCTCACCGAAATGCTTGTCGAAAAGTAGGTGAAGCTGGTAAAAGGTGGGCCCGGCGACCTGCCAATGTGATTTCTTATACAGATCGCGAAGGGTCATGGTGTCGGCCAGCAATTGGTTGAGTCGTTCCGTCATTTCCAGACGTACCGGCTCTTCCAATTCCAGGGGCAGGGCATGGGTCACGGTGCCATACTCCTGAATTTCGCGCGCCTTCTGATGAATGCGTGGCTGGGCGTTAAGTCTGGACGCAGGTTTTTTTGCCATGGGGAGTCTCCTGTTATGTCTCGAGTTTGGTGCCTTGTTTGATTCTCTCTCTGCCTTGGATGCTAACTGCCTGTGATCGGTGGCACTTGTAATTGGCAATCAACTACTGATCGGGGATTACCGCTACTCATTAATGTGATGATTCCGACGAGCCTCTGGATTCCCATTTGAGCACAAAATGTGAGCCCGCTGCCAGCTTCGCTCAGCTCTCCGCCAGCAAAATTCTCTGCGATTGTCTATCATGGAATATTCCTACTCGATAGATGGAGAAACCAGACGTGCCTGAGACCCAGACCAATGGATTGGAAGTGCTCGAGACTCGGGAATGGCTCGATTCCCTTGACTATGTGTTAGCCCAAGGCGGCCCGGAGCGCGCCGGACGGTTGCTGCAGCAGTTGTCGTTGCACGCCAAGCGCGCTGCGGGAGTGAACCTGCCGTTCACGGCAACCACCCCCTACCAGAACACGATTGCAGCGGTTCAGCAGCCACCGTTTCCCGGCAGCCAAGAGATGGAGCGCCGCATCAAGAGCCTGGTGCGCTGGAATGCGCTGGCCATGGTAGTGCGCGCCAATAAGCTTCAGGAAGGCATCGGTGGACATATCTCGACCTTCGCCTCGGCCGCTACTCTGTATGAGGTAGCGTTCAACCATTTCCTGCGAGCCCAGACCGAAACCGGCGACCGTGACCTCGTCTACTTCCAGGGGCATGCCGCGCCCGGCATGTATGCGCGCGCCTATCTCGAAGGCCGCATACCCCGGCAGAAACTGGAGAACTTTCGCCGTGAACTGAAACCGGGCGGCGGCCTCTCTTCTTATCCTCACCCCTGGCTGATGCCAGATTTCTGGGAGTTCCCCACGGTTTCCATGGGCTTGGGACCGATTCAGGCGATCTACCAGGCGCGTTTTATTCGCTATCTGGAAAATCGTGGACTGAAGCTGTCGACCGACGGAAAGGTGTGGGCGTTCCTCGGCGACGGCGAGATGGATGAGCCCGAGTCCCTGGGCTCCATCACACTGGCTTCGCGCGAACGTCTCGACAACCTGATCTTCGTGGTGAACTGCAACCTGCAGCGGCTGGACGGACCGGTGCGTGGCAACGGCAAGATCATCCAGGAACTGGAAGCCATTTTCCGCGGCGCCGGCTGGAACGTCATCAAGGTGATCTGGGGTGGCGACTGGGACAGCCTCATCCGCAGCGATCGTGACGGGCTGCTGGTCAAGCGCATGGGCGAAATCAGCGACGGTCAGTATCAGAAATACTTTGTCGAGAGCGGCGCCTACTTCCGGCACAGCTTCTTTGGCACCGATCCCCGGCTCCTCAAAATGGTCGAACACCTCTCCGACGAGCAACTCGCGCGCATGCGGCTGGGCGGCCACGATCCCATCAAAGTACATGCTGCCTACAAGGCAGCCGTGGAACACAAGGGTTCGCCTACCATCGTTCTTGCTAAAACCATCAAGGGCTACGGACTCGGTGAGGCGGGCGAAGGCAAGAACATCACCCATCAGCAAAAAAAGCTGAATGACGATGAGCTGCAAATGTTCCGTTCACGTTTCGGGATTCCCATCCCCGATGCGGAACTGCACGATGCGCCCTTCTATCGCCCCGCGGACGACAGCCCGGAAATCACGTACATGAAGGAGCGGCGCAAGCAGCTCGGTGGCTACCTCCCGGAACGCAAGGTGCGGGCCAAACCGATTAGTCCGGTTTCGGAGTCTCATTTCGAGGAATTTTACAAAGGCACCGAGGGCCGCGATGTTGCGACCACAATGGTCTTCGTCCGCCTGCTGGGCAAATTGCTGCGCGACCCCGAGATCGGCAAGCTCATCGTGCCCATCATTCCGGACGAAGCCCGCACCTTCGGCATGGAAGCGCTGTTCCGGCAGGTGGGTATTTACTCCAGCGTTGGCCAACTTTATGAGCCGGTCGACATGGACACTCTGCTCTACTACAAAGAAGCCAAGGACGGACAGATCCTCGAAGAAGGCATCACCGAGGCCGGTTCGATGTGCTCGTTCATCGCGGCAGGCACGGCGTATGCGAATCACGGGATCAATACCATCCCGTTTTTTATTTATTACTCCATGTTCGGCTTCCAGCGTATAGGCGACTTAATTTGGGCCGCGGCCGACATGCGCACGCGAGGTTTCCTGATCGGAGGCACCGCTGGCCGCACTACCCTTGCCGGCGAGGGTTTGCAGCATCAGGACGGCCACAGTCACGTGCTGGCGCTCTCCGTGCCCAACCTGCTCGCCTACGATCCGGCGTTCGCCTATGAAATTGCCATCATCATTCAGGACGGCATCAAGCGCATGTACGTGGATCAGGAATCCATCTTCTATTACTTGACCGTCACCAATGAACCCCTGCCCATGCCCGAAATGCCGAAAGGTGCTGAAGTCCGGGACGGCATTCTCAAGGGTTTGTATCGCTTCAAAGCTTCTGAGAAAAAGGACACAAAGCTGCGCGCCCAACTCTTCGGCAGCGGAACTATCATGTTCGAAGTGCTCAAGGCTCAGCAGATTCTGGAAGAGAAATACGGAGTGGCCGCGGACGTCTGGAGTGTGACCAGCTACAAACGGCTTTATCGCGATGGCAACGATTGCGAGCGCTGGAACATGCTGCATCCGGGCGAAACTCCCCGCGTGCCATTCGTTACGCAATGCTTAGAAGACGCACCCGGAGCATTCGTGGCCGCATCGGATTACATGAAGGTGCTTCCGGAGTCGATCGCACAGTGGGTGCCGCGTCCCCTCGTGGCTTTGGGTACGGATGGCTTCGGCCGCAGCGAGAATCGGGCTTCGCTTCGTGACTTCTTCGAAGTGGACGCGAAACACATTGTGCTGGCCACGTTGAACGCGCTGGCGCGGGACAAGCAGATCAATCCGGAGATACTCGAGAAGGCAATCAAAGACCTGGGCATCAATCCGGAGAAACCGAACCCGGCCATCACCTAGTAGCGCCGGCATCTTGCTGGCTGTCCCGAGGGCATTCTGCTCGGCAGCGCAGGCGAGACGCCCGCACGACAGTCGCGGGGACGGCGCTACCACTACAGCGAGAAAAAGTTACAGTGACAGAATTCAAGTTACCGGAACTCGGCGAGAACATCGACCAGGGAGACCTCGTCCGGCTGATGATTTCGCCCGGCGCCACCATCACCGAAGGCCAGGCCGTGATGGAACTGGAAACCGACAAGGCAGTCGTCGAAGTACCATCCACCGTGAGCGGCGTCGTGAAAGAGATTCGCGTCAAGGAGGGCGAGAAGATCAAAGTCGGCCAGGTGATCTTCACCTTCGAGAACGGCGCAGGTGGTGTGGCGCGGGCGCCCTCGCCCGCGCAGGAACCACCTCCCGTTTCGCCCACACAACCAAGCGCAGCCGAGCCGTCGGCGATACCGGCGCAAAAAGAGCAAAGAGAACAAAGAGAACGGAGGACAGCCCCTGCTCGTCCATCGCCGTCGCCTGCTGCGCCGCCAGCGGGCCCGGCCGAATTCAAGCTGCCCGAACTCGGAGAGAACATCTCGCAAGGCGATCTGGTGCGCCTCATGATTTCCCCGGGCGCCAAAGTGTCCGAAGGCCAACCCGTGATGGAACTGGAGACCGACAAAGCAGTGATCGAAGTCCCTTCTTCTATCAGCGGAGTCGTCAAAGAGGTTCGCGTCAAGCAGGGCGAGAAGATCAAAGTCGGCCAGGTCATCTTCACGCTCGAAGGCGCTGCCACGCCTCAAGCGGAGCGCAAACATGTTCCAGTCGAGCACGTCTCTGGACAGCACGGAGCGCGCCTCGCTTTCCAAGCTGCCATCCAGGCCGAGGGCAAAACTGAAGAACAGGCGCTTCCACCCGATCAGCCCCAAACTCTGCCCCCTGATTTCACCATGCCTGCGCAACTGGGAAAAGTAGCAGGCACCGAACATCGCGAGCCAGTTCCCGCAGCTCCGCACGTCCGCCGATTGGCGCGGGAGATCGGCGTCGACATTCACGACGTAAAAGGAACCGGGCCGGGCGGGCGCATCAGTGAAGACGACGTCAAGGCGCATTCGAAGTCGTTGCTCGCTTCCGTGGCAGCGGCGGCGCAGTCGCCGCGCGGCGCTCAATTCGCTCAGCCGGAATTGCCTGATTTCACCAAGTGGGGAAAGGTCGAGCGGGTTTCGATCCGAGGTGTACGTCGCAAGACCGCCGAACATCTGTGGCAGGCGTGGACCACCATTCCACATGTCACGCAGAACGACAAGGCCGACATCACGGAACTCGAGCAGTTGCGCGCGCGTTTCGCTCCGAAAGCGCAAGAAGCCGGCGGCAAGATGACCGTGACTGCTATCGCGTTGAAGGTCTGCTCGTCCGCGCTGAAAATCTTTCCCCAGTTCAATGCCAGCATCGACTTGTCCAAGGACGAGATCGTTTACAAGCAGTACATCAATATCGGCGTGGCCGTGGATACCGATCGTGGCCTGCTGGTGCCGGTCATTCGTGATGTTGATAAGAAGAACATCGTCGAGCTCGCCGCCGAACTCACTCAGCTTTCCAAGAAAGCCCGCGAAAAGAAGATCACACTCGCGGAAATGGAAGGCGGCACATTCACCATCACTAACCTCGGCGGAATTGGTGGCACTGGATTCTCTCCCATCGTGAATTATCCCGAGGTCGCGATCCTTGGCCTTTCGCGTTCCAGCATGGAACCAGTGTGGCTCAATGCCAAGTTTGAACCTCGCCTGGTGTTGCCGCTGTCTTTGTCTTATGACCACAGACTGATCGACGGCGCGGATGCTGCCCGCTTCCTGCGCTGGATTGCGGAGGCGTTTGAGCAACCGTTCTTGCTGTCGGTTCAGGGATAAGGTTTCTGGTTCAAAAACGAGAAAAAGTCACAGACCAATGGCACACGCTTCGAATTTACACATCGCGGTAATCGGCGGAGGGCCGGGCGGTTATGCCGCCGCCTTCCTCGCCGCCGACCTGGGAATGAAAGTCACGCTGATCGACCCGGAACTGAATCCGGGCGGCGTGTGCTTGTATCGCGGATGCATCCCCTCCAAGGCTCTCCTCCATGTCGCCAAGTTGATCGACGAATCCCGGCACGCGAGGAACTGGGGAATCGATTACGACGACCCGAAGATAGATTTGCCTCGCCTGCGTTCCTGGAAGGAAGGCGTCATCAAGAAATTAACTGGGGGCTTGGGCCAGCTCTCCAAACAAAGGAAGGTTGAATACATCCAGGGCCGGGCAGCATTCGAGAACTCGAATGCTCTGCGTGTCAGTCGCACAAGCGGCGGCGAAGATTCGCTCACGTTCGACCGCATCATCATCGCCACCGGCTCGCGGCCCGCAATCGTCCCCAGCCTCAAACTCCAAACTCCGCGCATGATGGATTCAACTTCCGCGCTGGACTTGAGCGAAGTGCCCGGCACTCTGCTCGTGGTCGGCGGCGGATATATCGGTCTGGAACTCGGCACAGTCTACGCCGCACTCGGCTCCAAAGTCTCCGTCGTGGAGATGCTCCCCGGACTTCTCCCAGGAGCGGATCGCGATCTCGTGCTCCCACTACATAAGCGCATGGAGAAGATTCTTGACTCCATCCTGCTCAACACCACCGTCGCTGCCGTGAAAGAAGAACCCAGCGGAATCCGTGTCACCTTCGACGGCCCCGAGGTGAAGCAACGCGAGAAGCTCTTCGACAAGGTCCTGGTTTCGGTGGGACGCAAGCCTAATTCCGAAATCCCGGGTCTGGAGAAAACTCAGGTGAAAGTCGGCGATCGCGGTTTCATTCAGGTAAATAAGCAACTGCAGACAGACGATCCCGCCATTTACGCCATCGGCGACGTAGTGGGCGAGCCCATGTTGGCACACAAGGCCTCGCACGAAGGACGCACCGCGGTCGAAGCCATCGCCGGACATAAAGTCGCCTTCGAACCCAACGCAATTCCCGCCGTCGTCTTCACCGATCCCGAGATCGCCTGGTGCGGCCTCACCGAGACCCAGGCGCAGAAAGAAAATCGCGAGATCAAGGTAGCCAGATTCCCCTGGGGCGCCTCGGGACGCGCCATGACACTCGACCGAACCGAAGGCATGACCAAGCTGATCGTCGATCCTCAAACCGAGCGCGTGCTGGGTGTCGGAATCGTCGGCGTCGGCGCCGGCGAACTCATAGCGGAAGGAGTGCTCGCGATCGAGATGGGCGCGCTCGTCAAAGACATCGCACTCACCATCCATCCGCATCCCACGCTCTCGGAGACGGTAATGGAATCAGCCGAAGTCTTCTTCGGCGCCAGCACCCACGTGTACCGGCCCAAGCGGCCATAGGCGAGCGAGACTTGAGCTCGATTCCGTAACGTTGGCTTTCCTTTCGGTACAATGAACTCTCGTTCTACGCAAGCATCAATCGCGGGCGCATCGGTGTTCGCAATTCGCGCTCTCCTATGGAGAAGAAACCATGTCTTCTTTTTTTAAACGAGCGCACTGGCTTCTCTTCTATGTAGCTGTCTCCACGGCAGCCTCCGGGCAACTGTTGCCGTCGCCAGTAGGCACGCCCGCAACTGAGCCTGCGAAGCAAGCGGCACAGGACCCACTCAACCGCGACACGCCCAGCGGCGCAGTCTTCGGATTTCTGCAGGCGGCGCAGGCGGGAAATTACTCCACTGCGGCACAATATCTGCAGATGACCAACGCCAAGCGTTTGGCTCAGGGAGAAGATCTTGCCGCCAAGCTCAAGGTGGTCATGGACCGCGCATTCACCGGCAACCTGAGGCGGATCAGCAACCAACCCGAGGGAACGCCGCAAGAGGGAATACTACTCGACCGGCAGCGAGTCGGAATATTATCCGCCGGGGATATTGAGGCCAATCTGGATCTCGTCCGCGCCTCCGATCCCGGCGGCACGCGAATCTGGCTCTTTTCCGCCGAGACTCTGTCCAAGGTACCCGAGCTTTACGAGCAACTCCAGGTGCGGCAAGCGGAAACGCGGCTCCCCGCATTTCTCGTGCGTCACCAGTTACTGGGGATGCCGATCTGGCAATGGCTCTCGATTCTTCTCGGCATACCACTGGCAGCGGGCGTGGCCTGGCTGGCGCTGCAGATTTTCGCGCTCCCTCGATATTTTTTACTGCGCGATCGCAGCCAGCCCCACAAGCTCGTTTGGTCGGCCATCTCCAGCCCTCTCTGGCTGTTGCTTGCCGCCGGAATCCACAGCATTTTGGTGAGGTACCTCCGCCTGCCTTTGCTGCAGCAGCACTACTACCAGATAGCCATCGGCATTGCGGTCATCATTGGCTCCAACTGGCTGCTGTGGCGGATTCTCCAGCACTTGGCCCGCCGGGTTCGAGAGCGCGCTATCTACGCCGGACGAAGAGGAGCGGGCTCGCTCATGCTTTTGGGCGAACGCATCCTGAAGGTGATGGTTTTTATCCTCGCCATCTTCCTTATCCTGAGCACGCTCGGTTTCAACATGACGACCGCCCTGGCCGGATTGGGCATCGGCGGAATCGCAATTGCGTTTGCCGCCCAGAAAACTCTGGAGAATCTGTTCGGCGGCGTCTCCCTGCTTGGAGATGAAGTCATCCTCGTAGGCGACGTATGCCGTTTCGGCGACCGGGTCGGCACCGTGGAGGACATCAGTCTCCGCTCCACTCGCATTCGCACTCCGGAAAGAACCGAGCTTTCCATTCCCAACGGCTCCCTGGCCACCATGAACGTGGAAAACCTGAGCCGGCGCGATAAGCTCCTTCTCAATACCAAGCTTGGCCTACGCTACGAAACTACCCCCGATCAACTGCGTTACGTCCTGGCGCAGACTCGGCGGCTACTCTATGAACATCCCAAAGTGGAAACCGACGGCGCGCGAATCCGATTTATTGGATACGACAACAGCGCGCTGATCCTGGAAGTGTTTTGCTACGTACTGACCAGGGACAACAACGAGTTTCTGGCGATTCAGGAAGATGTTCTGCTAAGAACCATGGACATCGTCGAGGCATCGGGCACCAGCTTCGCCTTTCCCTCACGCACCCTTTATCTGGGCCGCGATTCCGGCCCGGACAAAGAGAAAACCGCAGCCGTCGCGCGCGAGGTCCAACAATGGCGCGAGAACAGCAAGCTGCCCTTCCCCGACTACGCGCCTTCCGACATCTCCGAGTTCAGCAATTCCTTGCCTTATCCCCAGCCGCGCTCGGCACTAAGGAGCACGAAATGAAAGAACGCCTCTATTCGACGTTGCTGTTCACGGCCATGTTGTGCGTCGCAGTCCCACTTTGTTCAGAGGAGATCTTGATGCAGAACGCTTCCACCCCCGCCAAGACATCCGCGGCCAGTTTGTCACCATCATGGATGAATGACTCGACTGCCAAGCTGCAAAAGGAACTGACAGCGAAGTACGGTGAAAAACTTCGGCTCGAGCGCGGACTTCACCAGATAGCTGAGTTCTGGCGCCCAGACGATGGCGCCGCCGCCGCGTTCGAGGAATTCGTGCGCACGAATTTTGCCGGCGACCAAACCACCCTCGACACCATGTTCAATCGCTTCCAAAGCCTGCTCGAACAACTCGATGGCCACATGCATGAGATCAATCGCGAGTTCAATCAGCAATCCGATCTCGATCTCGGCCCGGTCCTTCCCTTCGATGAAGTATTCGCCAGCTACGATCCTTCCGCCCACGTCCTCGATGACTTCTTCAACAACAAGCTCGCGTTCACGGTTCTGCTGAACTTCCCACTCACTACACTCGACGAACGCCTGAAAAACGGTCCGGCCTGGAGCCGCCGGCAGTGGGCCGAAACCCGGCTGGCGCAACGTTTTGACAAGCGCATCCCAGCCGACGTCAACTTAGCCATCTCTCAGGCCGGAGCCGAATCCGGGCAATACGTCTCGCAATACAACATTTGGATGCATCACCTGCTCGATCCCCAAGGCCAGCGTCTCTTCCCGCCCAAGATGCGCCTGCTGAGCCACTGGAACCTGCGCGACGAAATCAAAGCCGACTACTCCGACGCGCAGAGCGGTCTGGCAAAGCAACGCATGATCCAGCAGGTGATGGAGCGCATTGTCACACAGACCATTCCCCAAGTCGTAATCAACAATCCCGCCGTGGATTGGAATCCGTTCTCGAACGAAGTCAAGCCTGCAGCCGTAAAAGATTCGGATGCCACAACTCTCGACAGCCGCCCCATCACGAATGCCCCCGAGGCTGACACACGTTACGCCACGCTGCTGAAAACGTTCAACGCCTCCAAGAAGGCTGATCCGTATTCCCCAACCGCACCCACCCTGATCGACCGCCGCTTCGAAGAAGACCGCGAGATTCCAGAAGCGCGCGTAAAAGCCATGCTGGAGCGGGTGTTGAGCTCACCCCTCGTGGCTCAAACCGCAAAGTTGATTCAGGCGCGGCTAGGTCGCCCACTCGAGCCGTTCGATATCTGGTACAACGGTTTTCGTCCCGGCAGCAAATACACGGAAGCGCAGTTGGACGAGATGGTCGCGAAAAAGTATCCGACCGCCGAAGCCTACCAGAAAGACATTCCCAACCTGCTCATGAAACTCGGCTTCGCTCCGGATCGTGCCCAGTATGTCGCCAACAATATCATCGTGGATCCGGCCCGCGGCTCAGGCCACGCCATGGGATCTGGGATGCGCGCCGAGAAAGCGCATCTGCGCACTCGCGTGGAAAAAACCGGCATGAACTACAAAGGCTTCAACATCGCCGTGCACGAAATGGGACACAACGTCGAGCAGACATTCTCGCTCAACGACAATGACTACACCCTGCTGCAGGGCGTGCCCAATACGGCTTTCACGGAAGCGCTCGCATTCGTTTTCCAGGGTCACGACCTCGAACTGCTCGGCCTGCCCGCGCCCGGCGCCAAAAGCCAGGCGGAAAAAACCTTGAACGACTTCTGGAGCACCTACGAAATTGCCGGAGTCGCCCTGGTGGATATGAGCGTCTGGCACTGGATGTACGATCATCCGCAAGCGACTCCAAAGCAGCTCGACCAGGCAACGGTGCAGATCTCGAAAGACATCTGGAACCGTTACTACGCTCCCGTCTTCCACAAAAACGATGTCGTGCTGCTCGGAGTCTACTCGCACATGATCGACTCGTTCCTCTATCTTCCCGATTACCCCATCGGCCACATGATCGCATTCCAGATTGAAGAGCAAATGAAAAAGGCAGGCAGCATCGGCCCCGAGTTCGAGCGCATGGCAAAGATGGGCCGCATCACCCCCGACCTGTGGATGGAGCGTGCCACCAGCCGTCCCGTGGGCCCAGAAGCATTGCTGGAAGCAACACAGCGCGCTCTAGCTGCTGGCGGGCAGTAAAGGCGCTCGCTAATCACGGCTCGTGCTGGTCGTCATCCCGTCTATGACGACTACGGCGGTGTCAAGTAAAAAGTGACGATACTGCTCCCGTGCCCTTGCCACCGCGTCAAGGGCGGGGGCTGGCTCAGTCTTTCCCGAGGGTGCCCTGCCCTCGTCTGTCCGGCTTTTTGGAGAGACAGGGCGGGGGCCTACGCTGACCGGTGTTTGGCGCTTTCCAGCGCCTGCATGGCGCCAAGGAATTTCCGGGCGCCGGTATTGGCTTGGCCACGGTGGAACGCATCGTCCACCGTCACGGAGGCCAGGTATGGGCGGAGGGCGCGGAGAACACCAGCGCCACATTTTATTTCACACTCTTAGGGACCCTCTGATTTAAGTTGCCAACGTAGACGCGGTTGCACATGTAGACGCGGGCGTCCACGCCCGTGCTCCGCCAGCCTGAAATTCGACACTTGGCTATGACGCAAACCCCAGCGGGGAAAGACTTAACCGCATAGCCAGTCGCTGCCTCTCCTGTTTCAAACGAGCTTGCTGCCGTTCAATCTAGGCCTGTGGGGGAGGGGGTATCAAACGTCAAAGCGGGATAGGAGTTAGAGCGATCTGAAAGTGCACCCCCCCTGCGGCGTGCCAGTCTAGGCTTGTCGAATTATGGTCTCAATGCATGGAGGGGGATAGCTACTTGCACCGGGGAAAATGTCCCACCGAGTAACTGTAGAGTACACCCGTAGGTTCACTTACTCGTAAACTGGCATAGATCGGCGGGCGGCGAACAAACATTCAATAACTTACGAAATTTCGTTGTTGAAACTTTCTGAAAAGAGTTTTTCAACAGCCACGGCTGATTACGACAGCAATCGGACACACCAGCGTTTGTGCTCCCAGAATGCAGCGGATGAGCCAAGGCAGAGTGAGAAGTCTACGTCACAGCTCGTGGCGGTGAAACTGGGCTTAAGGTTGACATCTCCAGCCCTTGGGTATCCAATGGCATCGCACACAAGACAATTTTTCGAGAGAATCTCAAAACAACGAAGGAGACGCCCAATGAAGAGAACCTTGATATGGTGTTTGCCCGTTTTGGTTTTGCTGGTAAGTGCCGGGTGGTCGCAAGCCAACAACACCGAGCAGGCTGTAGCCGCACTAGAGCAACAATGGCTTCAGTCGCAAAAGACAAACAATCCTGATCTGCTCGCTCCGCTGCTGGCCGAGAATTTCGTGGACACGTCGAACGACGGCAAAGTCACTGGCAAAGCCGGGACGTTAGCAACGGCGAAAGCGACGAAATGGAGCAGCGCCGAGTACAACAATCTGAAGGTAAGCGTTTTTGGCGATACTGCCATCGCGACCGGAGGCTTCAAGGCCAAGGCGACCGATGCGTCGGGCAAGCCTCTCACCTTTGACGAGCGCTGGACGGACACGTGGGTGAAGATGCCAAACGGACAATGGCAATGTGTTGCGAGTCAAGGCACGCCAGTAAAAATGTAAGTAACCGAGCAACGCAAAATGGCGGGTGGCCCACTCAAGCCGTCTTTTGGCTTGAGTGGGGCAGTTTCACTGCCGGAGCGAGTTTCCCTGCCGCCCTTTCCCGCTTTCTAGCGGCCCACTCGCATTCAATCTCCACGGTCCCGGCGCAGCCCGTCGCGTACTGGCGAAAGCTGCTCCACTCCCAGTCCTCCGCGGCCACGTTCTGGAGCTTAAGGGCGCAGATCCCCTAGTTCCTTTGGCACCAAACATTGATGATTATCTTAACCTAACCGGGGATGTGACCACAGAGCCAGGGCAGGTGTGCTATTCAGGGAGTCTCTCCGGAGATGAGTTTCCAAATATCGAAGTTTTTGTTGTCAATTCGAAGGGCGAAGCCAAGACGTTGGCGACTTACGCTACCTCTTACAATCGGAATGCAGGGCCGTGGACGCTGCTGTCGCCAAACCAGGTGAATCTGATTAACTTTTACAGCATATGTGTGCCGAAATAGGAATCGCTGGGGAGGAATTCATGGAACAGATCGATATCTTTTCTGAGAGAATCCGCTGGCTCGCCATTGCCACGGGCCTCGCATCGGCACTTGCGTTATTTCCGATCCTTTTTCTTCTGTATCCGGCCATCCTGATTGTGGGCGGAATTATTCAACCTCGTTTCCCTAGCATGGGAAAATGGTTTGTCTGGGCCGGCGCGGCCGAATTGTTGGTGGTATTGATTACTTACGACGTACACGTGTTGTTCCCTCATCCTTTGAGTCAGCCGCCCTATATGTCGCTGATGTTCTCAGTCTCGACCATCCTGATTATCTGGTGCTCCACGGAACTTATTGCCGATGGCCTGAACCGACTTCGCGCCCATCGCTCTATGCCGCGCGCAGAGCCGCCGCCGGTGGGTTGGGGTGCATGGGTTGTCGCCGTTCTCCTCAATTTCGTGGTAGGTTGGAGCGGGTATGGTCTCATTGGTTGGTACCTCCAACCTCGTAATCCACGCCTGCCAGATACCGGTCTTTACACGTTTTGCATGCTGCTGGTTACGGCTGTAATTGTCATCGCCTTTGACGTATCGCTGGCGAAAAGAGTTATCGAACTGAAACACGCCCGGGCGCGGGAGTCAAGTTGAACATCCGAATGAGCGTTCTGGGGTAGGCCTTTTGATCTCGCCGGTAACAACCACACAGGTGGATATGTTCTTCACCGGAACCCAAGTCCCCATTTGTACAATTCCAATACAGATTTGGGCGGGTGGCCCACTCAAGCCGTGTCTTGGCTTGAGCGGGGCAGTTTCGCCGCTGGACAGAGTCTGCCCGCCGCTCTTTCCCGCTCTCTTGCAGTCCACTCGCATTCAATCTCCACGGTCCCGGTGCAGCCCGTCGCGTACTGGCGATAACTGCTCCACCCCCAGTCCTCCGCGCGCATGCACAATCCGCGCTTCACCGGGTTCCGATGAATATATCGCAGCTTTTCTACAAACTGCCGCTCATTGCGGACATTGAAATCATAATAGCGTTTTTGCCAGAAATACTCAGTTTGGGCAATCAATCGCCGCGATACGCCCTGCTTCAGTGATTTCAGCGCGTCGGCCAGAGTGCGCTGCCGCGGCTCGCTGAGCAGCAGATGAACGTGCTCGGGCATGACGACATAACCGTAGACGCAAAGGTCGAAACTGCCGCGCACACGCTCCAGCGCGGCCTCGAAAACTTGCCTGGGGATGGGTGTGGTCAACAAGGGACGGCGATGGTAGCAGCAGAACGTGATGAAGTGACTCTGGCCAGACGCGTGAAATCGTTCTAGTCCCCAGGGCACAGGACCACCTTACGCCTGCGAACATCCCCACTAAAGCCAAAGAACGGCTTGAGTGGGCCACCCGCCCTGGAGGTGTTCTACGGTTTAGACTATAAAGTAGTATTTAGCAAACGTCTCGGGTTCAATAAATGAAGGAAAATGACCATAAAAGTGCGCTGTGTTCGATTTACGGACGCTTATGGAAGCTCTCAAGAACAGTCCCCTTGGCTTACTATTGGAAAGACTTATCATGTTCTTTCAGTAGAATTTGGCAGTGACCGGAAATGGCGGTTGCGCCTAAGGTGATGGTCTCAACGGTGTCGCGCTTTTCGCGCTGGAGGAATTTGAAACGCTGAGCTCCAAAATTCCAGGAAACTGGGTCGTCTCGTGGGGCACTGGCGGCTTTTTTGAATTGACGCCGGCGTCATGGAGCCGGAGTGGGTTTTGGGAACGATACTACGACGGGGATCCTCCTGCCGTTCAAGTGTTTGAACAGGAGAAGACGAAAATCATCGAGGCCGATCCTTAGTGGTTCGCCCGCAGGGGAAGCCCCTGAATGACGACCGAAATGCCCTCTAGCCCTTCTTTGAATTCCAGAACAGACTCAGCGTAGCACAGACGTTTCGCGCTACTGCGAGTCGGGGGCTGGCCCCGAAGAACTCGTCCACGCCAGGACAGTCGGGACAGTATCGGCGATCATTGAGCCTCGTTGTTTAATTCTTCTTACGGCGAATGTCCGCTAAGAAGCCGCAGCAGATAGCAGCAACAGCCCTTTGACTTGGCCTTCTCATCAGGATATTATCTGCTAACACATATTATCTCCTTGACTACCGGAGAAATTCCGGACGAGGTCCAAATTGGGAGTCGAGACAGCTAACTCCCTTATTCCGGAATATTTTACGTATAAGTCCTTATTCCTCAAAGATTTTGGTGGTAGTCTGGCCCTAACTCCATCATTCCAAAAGATCAGGGGGAGGGGGGTGGGTACCCCGTTACCATTTAATAAACCCACCAACCAAGCCTCCCCAGATTCGCCGTCATGCCCGATAACCGCAATGCGGAAGCCGCGTGGAGCTATCACAATGCCACCAAGCACTCCTACGCCAGCGTCCGCGCCAACCCGCATTTCTTGGACTTTGCCAACCAGCCCTTGCCCTTCAAGATCTACGCTGCGCTGGAGCCAATGCGCTTGCCGGATGAGATGCGCCAGACTGGCGTAGCCGCACTTTCCGCCATCGCCGAGAGCGTTCCCGCCCAGACCAACGCGGCGCCGGACTTACAGGGGGTGGCCCAACTCCTCTATCTTTCCGCCGGCATTACCCGGCAGAGAAAATATTCGGGCGGCGAAATATATTTTCGCGCGGCGGCCTGCACCGGAGCGCTCTACGAGGTCGAGCTTTATCTGGTTTGCGGCGACCTCGCCGACCTTCAGGCCGGCGTCTATCACTTCGCCCCTGCCGAGTTCGGCCTGCGCAAACTGCGTGCCGGAGACTATCGCAGCATCCTGGTCGAAGCCACCGGCGGCGAAACCGCTATCGCTTACGCGCCGCTGACCATCGTCTGCACCTGCACCTATTGGCGCAATGCCTGGAAATATCAGGCCCGCACCTACCGCCATTTCGGCTGGGACAACGGCACTCTGCTCGCCAACCTACTGGCCGTCGCCACCGCCTTGGGTCTGTCCGCCAAGGTAGTGTGCGGCTTTGTGGACGAGACGGTGAACGGATTGCTTGATGTCGATTCGCAGCGTGAGGTGGCATTCTCGTTGGTCGCACTCGGCCACAGCTCTGGGCCTTCTTCGCAAACCGCTCCGCGACTCTCGGCTGAAGTCTCTCCTCTCGGCCTCGAGACTGTTCCACTCTCTCGGAGCGAAATTGATTATCCACTCATGCGCGAAATGCACGCTGCTTCTTCGTTGCATTCGACCGAGGAAGTTGCCTCGTGGCGCGGACGCACTCCGCTCACCAGTTTTCCCCCGCCTGACGGGCCAGTCATTCCGCTCCAGCCTTTGTCTGACGTGGAAATGCCTCGCGACCCCATCGAGCAAGTCATCCTGCGGCGCGGTTCCAGCCGCAGGTTTGCCCGCACGCCGATCACTCTGCCGCAGCTCTCGACAATGCTGGACCGAGCTACGCGCGGCGTCCCAGCTGACTCCCTGGTTTCTAACCTCGTTGATCCTTCGAACCTCATGGATTCGACGGGAACTCAACTCAACCATCTCTATCTGATTGTTCACGCCGTGGAAGGCCTCAAGCCTGGAGCCTACGTCTTCCACCGCGATCATGGACTGATCGAGTGTCTGAAGCAGGGGAATTTCCGAGACCAGGCCGGCTATCTAGGATTGGAACAGCAGTTGCCCGCCGACGCCGCGGTGGACATCTTTTTCCTGGCGGACCTGCGGCCGATCTTGCAGCGCTTAGGTAATCGCGGATATCGCGCCGTGCAGCTTGAAGCCGGCATCCTCGGCGGCAAGCTCTATCTCGCAGCCTACGCCCAGCACCTGGGCGCCACCGGCCTCACCTTTTACGACGACGACGTAACCCGCTTCTTCTCCCCACACGCCGAAGGCAAGAGCGCAATTTTTCTGGTAGCCCTCGGCAACAGCGCCAAACACCAACCCTAGCTATACACCGAAATCTGTGCCGAAGCAGGGATGTGGTCTTATGTTGCGGAGTCCTTCTGGCGAGTAGCTTTCACACCCGTCAGGATTCCGAACCCCACGAGCACCATCCCGCCCACCACAATCCAGTGTGTCGGTACGTGCATCAAGCTCGCCCCGTAGATGAGCCCGGCAATCACGACCACAAAACCGGTCAGGTAAATTCCGAACGACATAACATTCCCTCCCGGTAGGACCTGGCCCTTTGCGTCATCGGAGACACGACCTACTATTCGAAGGCTATCTACCCGCGCGAGGGCAGGTCTGTTCCATATTGCTCAAGCGGGCTGAGCTGCCCAGCACTAAGGGCCCACTCCTATCAATCGTTTCTATCGTTGGCTGGTGCGACGAGGAATCCCTGCGGCCGGAAGGACTTCCTACTGAGGTAGGAACTGCCTTCGCGTGGCTTCAGGTTCGGTGTGCCGGGTCTCAGGAGCTGAGATGGGTTCGATTCGGGAACCAATCAACTCGTTCCCCTGCGAAAGGCTGAGATCATCGGGAACCGCACGAAAGTCTGAGCGGATCTCGTGTTCCTGTTTGCTGATGGTCTTGAATAAGACGAGGCGTCCTGACAATTGAATGTCGATCAATGCGGTCTTCCATTGCGCCGGTCCGACCTCTAGGCGCCCAATCTCAACTTTACCGCCGTTATCGATATGCCCCAGGAACCCGTAACCAAATTCCACCGGGCTGATGAGTTGGCCCGAAAGCTTGGTCAGGCGATGCTGCTGCGAATCGATCAAAATAGTTCCGGCAAGGCTGTGTATCACTCGGGCTTCATAAGTTGGGGGATTGTAGTTCGGGTTGGGGCGGAATTTGACCCTGACCAGAGTTCCCTCGACACCGTCGTAATCGTAGAGAAAAGCTTGCGGCATCAGGCGCATGAGCGTCTCCAGTTTTTGCTCGTCATCGTCGTGCGCTCGCTTAACTTTGAACTGCTGACCGGGATCACGCAAAAGGCGGTCAATGCGCGCGTTTTCCTGTTGGCGATGGGCCGGATCAAGGGGCGTGCCGTCAATTGCAATTAATCGATAGAGTGGGCCGTCTTTGGTCTCCACCTGCTCTTCCATGAGAGTTTGCTTTCCGTCTTGTTTTTCGATCAGGTACATCCATTTCCGCCGCTCCACACGGTCTGCCAGTTCGTTGGCTACGACCACATTGACAAGTTCAGCAGCAAGCGGCGGGGAACTTTGCGCTGGCGCGGGAGCGGCGCAGGAAACTCCCAACAGAAATGCGAACGTTAGCCGCGCTTTTGCACATTTTTGTTTATCGGTCATAGTCCCTGCCTCCCCTGATGGACGAATAGCACTTTCTGAAAAGATCACTCGGACCTGTCAGAGATTCGTCGTTCGCACGGGCGATCTCTGCTTTCGCCGGTCACGGCAACCCCTATTGTGGTTTCGGTGTAGCGGCCGCCGCAGCCTGAACCGGTTGGTCTGAGGTTGTTTTGGATGAGCCACCCGCCACCTGCGTTTGCTTGTTAGGCGGAATTTCGGTCCCGGCTGGATAGATGAAAATCTGCACCGTACCCCAGCCGGCATCCGACTTCGCGTCCGTCTGCTTGCCTATTCCCAGAGTCTTAAGCTGACTATCGTCGAATCCGAAGTTCTCGACCAGATACTCACGCACCACCATGGCCCGGGCTTCCGTCAGCACCAAGTCCTTCTGGGTATCGCCTTCCATGCCAGCGGACGCCACGACCACCGCAAACCCGAACTGGTTGTTGGCCAGGAACTCGCCACCAGCGTTTAGAGATTTCTGGTTCTTCAGCTTGGCCGAATCCTGTTTATCGAAGAGCTGCTTCGCTGCGTACGTAAACTCTTTTGCCGGGGTCCCTTGCGGCAGCCGTTCGATCTCATTTTTTGCCAGCTCGGCGGAATCTTCGTAGCCGCGATTCTTAAAATACCCGCGCAAAAAGAAGTTGTGCTTCATGGCTTCCATATTCTCCTGGAAGTCGGTAACCCCTGCTCGCGCCTGGACCACCGTGTCACGCATAGCGCTCGTCGTCTGTTCGAGGTTGCTATAGAGCTGTTTGTCGTTGACCAGCGCTCCTGCGGTTCCCTGACCCCCGTCGATCTTGGCGCTTATCGACTCAAGACTCGCCGTCGCCCGAGTGGTGTTCTGGATGGCTTGCTGGCTGCTATCCAGAAGGCCGCTCGTCTTTTGGAGAAGGTCTGACATTTCGAGTGGCGGTAGGCTGGCGATGGTATCGCCATCCCGCACGTCGGCTGTCCCAGCGGATCCAAACGAAATCGCCAGATACTGATTGCCCAACAACCCCTCGGTTTCGATTGTGGCCACGGAGTCTTGCTTGATGATCTCGTGCGTCGACTTGCTGAGATCCATGACCACCGTGACCTTTTCGCCCGGCTTGTGAGGCAACATGATGTTGCGCACGGTTCCACTGTGAACCCCGCCCACTCGCACATCGCCTCCTGGGTCCAAGCCCACCACATTGTCGAATTGCGCCTTCAATTGGTACGTGGAGCTGAAAAGATACTGCTTGCTCCCGATGATGAAGACACCGACCGCCAGAATTGCGAGTGTCGCAAGGATGAAAGCTCCCAAACGCGCTGCTCTCGACATATGTCCTCCTACGAATGCTTGAGAAATTCCTTAACAAATTCGATGTCACTTTTCTGAAGTTCTTCAAAGTTGCCTTCGATCACCACATTTCCTTCATTGATCAGGGCCAGACGGTCCGCAACCGTCTTCGCGCTGTGCAGATCGTGAGTCACTACGATGGATGCCATGTGATGTTCTTCCTGGAGCTTGAGAACTAAATCGTCGATCTCCGCGGAACTGATGGGGTCGAGACCAGCGGTGGGCTCGTCGAGCAGCAGAATATCGGGCTCCAAAGCCAGGGCACGTGCCAGCCCTACTCGTTTCTGCATGCCACCCGAAATATCCGAAGGCATCTTCTCAAGGTCGCCTTCCATGCCCACTTCCGACAGTAATTCCTTGACCCGGTCGCCCTGCTCGGACCTCGACATCTCCTTCTTATGATGCTGCAGCGGAAAAGCCACGTTCTGCTCGACGGTCAGCGAATCGTAAAGCGCCGCGTGCTGAAACAGAAAACCCATTTTCTTCCTGATTTCGCCGAGTTGGTCGAGAGCCAGGCCGCCGATGTCTTGACCGTGGATGCGAACCGATCCCGAGTCGGGCTTCTGCAGGCCGATGATGAGCCTCAGCAATACGCTCTTACCGGTACCACTGCGCCCCAACACCGCCAGGGTCTCGCCACGCGTCACGGTGAGGCTAATCCCGTTCAAAACTTTTTGACTTCCGAAGGACTTATGCAAGTCCTCGACGGCGACAACTGGCGCGCTGCCGTCTTCCTCGGCTTCTCCTCGCTTGATCGCAATTTGATCGATTGTCTCCATACTCGTTTCACGAGCTGTTTGATCCGAGATGTTTAATCCGAGCTGTCTAATAATGTTCACGGGAAAAATATGATGATGAATTTCACCAGCACGACATCGGCCAGGATCACGAATAGCGAGGACAAGACGACCGAGCTCGTGGCCGCACGGCCCACGCCCTCAGCACCTCCCCGTGTGCGCATTCCCTGAAAACACGCGATCAGCCCAATGATCAGGCCAAACACAGCGGTCTTAAGCGTGGGTGGCAGGAAATCGTTGAAACTGGCGCCCTTAAAACCGCTATCGATGAACTGGTGTAACGAGAGCGGCTCAACCAAGGCTTGTGTAACCCAGCCCATGACCAAGCCGCATGCGTCGGAAGCAAGGGTCAAGAGAGGCAGCATCAGGATGCAGGCCATTATGCGGGGCGCCGCCAGTAACCGATAAGGGTTTACCGCAGACGCCTCGATGGCATCGATCTGCTCGGTCACTTTCATCGACGCCAACTCCGCGCCAATGCCGGCGCCTACTCGACCACTCACTACCAGACCGGTGATGATGGGGCCGGTCTCGTGGATAACGGAGAACACGATAGCGGCGGGAAGCAGCGATTTGGCCCCAAATCGAGTCAGGCTGTAACGGGCTTCCAACGAGAGTACAACTCCGGTGGCGGCGCCGGCCAAAGCGACCAGCGGCAGGGACTTTGATCCAATCTCGTCGAGTTGTCGAAACAATTCGCGGAATTCAAACGGCGGCGTGACTGCCGCCTGCACAACTTGCCAAAAAAATAGGCCCAGATCGCCGAACCACTCGAGAAACTCGTTGATCAGGCCCTTGGCGGAACTCACAGTGGAAGACATGGGCAAGACCCGCAGCCCCAGAAGTGGAGGGTCCATGCCCGCGACCGCCCTGAATTCCCGGTCGATCACGGATTTGAACCCGGATTTGGCTGCGCTCCGTGCCCATTGTTGAGATGCATGCGAGAAAGCCATGAGTGTGGTCCGCTATAGAGGAATTCAAGGGCGATGTTTCCGCCTACATACCCCAGCAGGCTGTAGTTGCCCATGCGGAAACCATCCATGGCGTTGTAGCGGCCGGGATACCACGCATAGACGGCAGTCATGGTGCCGGCATACGGAGCGACGAGAGCAGGGAAGGAAAAGACGCGATGGCCATCGTCGCCGCGGCGTGATGTGAAGGTCGAAATCACGGCATGGCCCAGCCGCGGAAACGCCCCTTTGCACTCACAGCGGTAATACAACGTGTCTTCGTGGAGGGCTTCCGCGAGCGCATAGCGCGTCGTGGTGCTGACCCCTGCGATGACGAAGTTGGACGCGAATCGCTTGCCATAAGCTTCCGCTCCTTGTTTCCACTCCGGCGGAGTGCTCTCTGCTTGGTTAATGCCAGCCGCGAACGCTGCGCCTACGATTGGATAGGGGCCGAACGTGTCGAAGAAGTAATTGTGGAGCCTCGTTTTCTGTGTCGGACGCACGTACGTCAGATCTGGTTGCGGGTGCGCCGTACTTGCTGGCAAGGCAGCAGTGCTGGAGGAGTCTCCCGAATTGGCCAGTGATTGCGCCTTTGCCAGCAGTGGCAGGGCTGCGAGGCCGGCGATTGCCAGCAGCGGAAGGATAATCTGGCGTATCTTCATATCAAGTTTTCTCCTTGAGTTCAGTACAACATTCAACATAGATCCGTTCACGAATCGGATCAAGCTTCCGTTTTCCGCCGTGCCCCCTATCTAGGGAAACGGCTTGTGCTCGGCCGGAATCGCCTTAGCTTCCGAGGGCGTTAGTCGAGAGCGATCGCAATAACCGTAACCCTTTAGACACGCCGTGTAGTTGCGTTGCTGTTCAGCGTCAGCCAGCACCTTGGCTTCCGGGGGAGTCAGTTTTGAGTAGTCGCAAGTTTCCTGGCTGTTCTTGCACTCGGAGAGATTGCGCTGGCGTTCGGCGACGGCTGTTCGACCGGCTTCCAACGGAGTGAGTGTGGAGTGGTCGCACTCGTTCGAGCCATTCTCACAATTCTGAGCGTTGCGCTGGTGTTCCGCGGCGGCCACTTCACCGGTTTCCGAACCCGTGAGCTTGGAATGATCGCAAAGTCCCGAACCGTTCTTGCAGTCGGATAGGTTGAGCTGGCGCCTGGCCAGGTTCACTTCTCCGGCTTCCGATGGTGTCAGTTTGGAGTGATCGCAAGATCCCACGCCGTCCTTACAGTCGCCGATGTTACGCTGGCGCTCCGCGACCGATGCTTCATGAGCTTCAGCCTGGGTCAGTTGGGAATGGTCGCAGGATCTTATGCCGTCGGCGCAGTCGGCAACATTACGCTGGTGATTGGCGACGTCCGATGCGACCGCTTCCTGAGCGGTCAGTTTCGAATGATTACAAGATTCCAATCCGCTTCTGCAATTCGAAATGTTGCGACCGTGGTCGGCGGCAGCCACCTCCGTTGATTCCGTCTGGCTCAATTTGGAGCGATCGCAGGTTTCTCGGCCAGCCTTGCAGGCGGCTAGGTTTTGGGCGACATCAGACGATTGTGCAAACGAAAGAACCGGCCAGAGGATGACGCAGGCCAGTGACGCCCGAAAATACCTATGCAGATTGACTTTCACGTTTCGCTGCCTTTCAGAGGTCGCGTACAGCTGACCGACACCGCAAGACGGTCCCGGTCAGCTGAAATCGGCCTTCTCAAAGCAAGATGTCCCAACCCGCTTACTTCTTGTCTTCTCTGACTTCGGCGATGTGCGCCTGTTGGCCTGCCTCTGACACGGCCTTCAGGAATGCGTCCGCACTTGCCGGGGTCGACGTCTTGCCCGAAAGGATGGATCGAAATTCGACGTGCTTCCCATAAATGGCGCGAGTGGAGTCGTTGTCCTGCTCCACCACTGCACCTTCGAGCGTCAAGCCGGCGAATACGCCTTTCGAGCGCGAGTAGGTCAGCATCTCAGTGTTCATCTTCCAGTCAGTTCCGGCGGAAGCATGACGGCCCACTGGGCCTGCCGCAACCGATCCTTCACCAGTGAGTTCGAACTTACTCGACAACAGATGCTGGAAGCCCTGGTCGTTCATCACCAGCATGACCAGATCCACACCTTCGACTCCAATTTGCAATCCCCAACTTCCACCGCCAACCGAAATGAACGCGGGCGCGCTCCAGCCATTCGATGTCCGACACGAGGCCACGCCACGTCCGTGCTTGCCACCAAAGATGAAGCCACCTTTAATCAGGTCTGGCACTACCATAATGCACTTTGCATTGCTCAACACTTCTTCGGGGATACCTTTGTCCGGCGTTGACATTATCGCGTGCAGAACATCCACGGCCTTTTGCATGCGGTCAACCGTGTCTTCACGACCCGAGCCTGCCCAAGCGTAGGTTCCAACCAAGCCCATGAAGCTCATCAACAGCAATGAAATTGTCTTTTTCATGAATTTATTCCTTATAGGAGCTGCGGAACTAAGAGGAGAGAACTTCAGATGAGCTGACTTAGTTCAGGGACCTGAAAGAGAGAGAAGAAGTGCTCGTCTCTAGATCATGATCGCCCAGCCCAGAAGGAATAGCTGGTCTAAATTGCTCACTTTGATCTGCGGTCAAGCTTTGCGGTCAAAGCTGTCAAAACACAGATTGGCTCGATTGTCGCATGCCGCAGTGTGGTTCCTTGGTGTTGATTGAGCAATCTTGCACAGAATCGCCAAGGTTGATGTGTCATCGTGAGCTTGTCGAACATAGAAAGAGTGGGCCCTAATCTTGCATCCTTTCCTAGTCCGTGTTCGTACCTTGCTCGCCCTCATCACTGATCCGCTGAGGAAGCTCTTTGCGATGAAAACACACCGCCGGGATTTCGGATCACAAAGGATGTGTCCGTTCTGCGGGTTAATCACTTCACGATCCAAGCCATTCTGTTTGGAGTGTGGGAAGTCGCTGAGAGGAGTTCAACTGGGACGGAAAGATGCACGGCAAGGATGAGCAATTCGACAAATAAGCAGAGGAGACAAACATGCTCTGGACGATTTTCGTTGTGCTTCTAATTCTGTGGCTTCTAGGTTTCAGCCTCCACGTGGCTGGCGGTCTGATCCACTTGCTGCTGGTAGTCGCATTGGTGGTCTTAGTCATAAACCTGGTGAGCGGCCGCCGCGTGGTGTAAAGGCCGTCCTCTATGCGAAGTGAGCGGAGTTGAGCATTTCGCTTTTAAGCGTCCCTCACTTATGTTGGAAAAGGACGCGAAGACCACGGCTCGTAATTGCCTTCAGGATTCGCAGAGCCGCCAGGCCAGAGTTCTCAGGGCGGGAAACCTTGCCGGCGGCCAGTTCTCGGTCGAGATGCGTCTTGATGGACGGATGTCCTGTGCTAAGCGTGCACTTCTGTTTCGGTTTGGCTCCGCACTTAGGGCAACGCACGGACAATATCTGTCTCAACGCAAGTCTCTCGGGTTTCACAGCAATATTATTCAACATCGCTAGTCTGTAGAGATAGGTCAATCCTGCTCTCGGAAGTTTCAGCCGCCCCAAAACGGGAATCTAACTGGAACTGCTCAGTCTCCTTGGGTGCTCGTGTAGATGGGGGATGCCAGCTTCGTCGCGTTTGCAACAGCACTATGCGTGATTTTTTGAGTACGCGGATTTCAAAGCGCGCCACGACCACCCAGCTTGGTTGGCACCGACGTCCGCAAATGCAGTGAGGCAGCATGCTGATTTATCGCTGATGCCGCTTGCGTGCGGCGGTTGCCATTTGTGCTGTTGAAATCGAGTGTGGTGACGCTATGCTGGCAGAAGGTGCATTTGAATGTGGTGCCGCCGTTGATTGGTTGGGTAGTGTAATATCTCACATCTTCATTCTAGTCCTTACTACCCTCCCGGGTTTTGGGCAACAGGTGTGCAACTTTAGTGCAGGAAACGCTGTCGGTAGCGGGGGCTGCCGGGGGGCATTCCTGGAGGAGGCAATCGTGAAGCGGCCTACATTGAGCAGCCTTCCCTGTGGGCGACGAGTTGATAGGGACAGGTTGAAGCCTCGCCTCAGTTTCTCGATGTTCCCGTGCGCGCACCGGCAATGGCCAGCGCAATCCCGCCGGCGATCAGCACCGCGCTGACGATTGGTGACACCCGTTCACTGTGACTGGTTTGCACGCCGATGTTCATATCTCCGGCTTTAATGCCATGCGTCTCGGTGCGGGGGATGGGCACGACCAGGGATGCGATGCCGAGCACCAGCAGAAGCAGACCCACCCATAGTACGATTTTCACTAATAACCTCTCCGCCGTCCTAGCCATGCTTGCCAGACCGGTATCGGCCGTTACCGCTTGCGTAGTGGCGGGCGCCTTCCAACTCACCATGGACTACAAGCATGCCCGCCCGACGCAACATGGACTTATCACCTTCCGCCCGAATCGAGGCAAACGGAACTCTCAGTTCAGGCCGTGCGCGACAACGCCGGCTCGGCCATTCCCCGGTTGGGGAAGCGGAGCAGGAGTGGAAGATGCACGCGGACGATTTCCGTCCTCTCCCGGGTTGGGGAAGCGCAGCACAGCTGGATGCACGTGGACGATTTCGTTCCTCACCGCATACAGCACCAACTCGGCGATCGAGTGGAGCTTGAGCTTGCGCAAGATATTGCTTCGATGCGTTTCTGCCGTTCCCAGCGCCACGTTCAGGATGATGGCGACTTCCTTGGAAGTCTTGCCCTCACCCACGAGTTGCACGACCTCGCGCTCCCGAGGCGACAAGTTGGATACCTTGGCCACGGCTGGACCCACGCCATGCCGCTTGTAACCTTCCATAATCAGATCAGACACCCGCGAGCTGAAGATGCTCTTGTGCCGTTGCAGTGCCTCCACGGCTGTTGTCAGGTCATCGGTTCCGTCGGACTTAAAAACCCACCCGCGAACACCCGCTTCCAAACAGTCTCGGACCACTTGCTCGGAGTCCACGGCGGTAAGAACCAGTATGACCTGGGCCGGATTGCGTTTCAGGATCTGCTGCGCCGCGTCCACGCCATTTAGTTTTGGCATGCAAATGTCCAGAATAAGAAGATCTGGTTTCAACTGCCTGCATTTTTCTACCGCATCGCGTCCGTCCACGGCCTCTCCGCAGACCTCCCAACTTTCGTGCGACCGAATTAGCGAGCACAGACCTAAACGGAACACCGGATGATCGTCAGCCACCAAAATGCGAAATGCACTCATAAAAACTCCTCCCACAGTTAGAAATAACTTATCAGGGCTGTTGCGATGCCGTCTGAGCACAATTGCTCACACGCCGCGTCTGCTGCCGCAAGGCGAGTATTTCTGAAAAAATCTCTGTGGATGTTCCTTTATTTTCTTAAACTAGAGCGGAGTCACTGGCGCGGAAATCCTAATCGTGCAGCACTATGTTGAGCAGCGAGCTGTGGACCTGCAGACCGCCTTCTATACCGCCGGCGTAATGAATGAAACCCAGTTTCCTGAACCGGTTCATGAAAAAACTCACTCGCGAACGGGTGGTCCCGACCATTTCTGCCAGCGTCTCCTGACTTATCTTCGGAACCACGGCCTCGGGGACACCTTCCTTGCCAAAATGAGCGAGCAACAAAAGGACGCGGGCCAGCCGCTTTTCACTGGAATTAAACAACTGGTCAACCAGATCCTCTTCATAACGGATATTCCGCGCCAGCAAATACGCCACGAACATATCCGAAAACGCATGCTCCCGGTGAAGCGCTTCCATCATCGCTTTCTTGTCTACCCGCATGAGCTCGCAATCTGTCATTGCAGATGCAGACCCCATGCGCAGAGCCTGACCTGCCAGCGCACCTTCACCAAAGAAGTTTCCCTCCCCTAACATGCCGATGGTCGCTTCTCTGCCGGTGTTGGATACGACGGTGAGCTTCACTTTACCTGTCTGGATATAGAAGACCGCGTCCGCCTCATCCCCTTGCGCGAAGATGGTTTGCTTCTTGGCAACAGCCAGGTTCTTCCTGCCATCGCCAATGGTCGCGAGGAAGGTGTTGGGATCGAACTCGCGTTTCTCCTTATTAACTGCTGCTGCAGAACTCATTAACTGTGATTCTAGTCCAAAAAAATGATCGGTTGGCACAAATCGTGACTAAGCCAGACGGCCAATCTCTTTTTGGTCTGGGAGCCCAAAACGATCCATTATGCTTGGTTGAGTTCCGAAGTGAGCCATTGTGCTCAGTATTTCGCTAGGAAATGAGCGAATCTATGGATGCCTCAAAAGAGCCATGGGCCTGTCAAACCAGGCGGCCCATGTGCTCTCCTGAGGCAGGCTTACAGGCCGATATACCAAGGAGTGAAATGCACCGGGAAGATCTAATGAATCCTGACCTACTTAGTGAAATCGTGCTGCTGGGTACTGGTGCGCTCATAGTCGTCGCATTGTTCCTGCTCGTAGTCGCCGCTTTCACGCAACCGACCGCGCTGGCATGGCAAGGGTGTGGGGAATTGCTCAGAGCGATGTAACTACCTCGCACAAACTGAGGAGGATCTCGCGATTGACAATCCTACCGCGTGAGACTAGGGTGGTGATTGGGTGAGGACGTCTTCTCGCTCTTTCAGGTCTCCTGAACTAAGTCAGCCCATCTGAAGTTTCCCCTCTTAGCTCTCCTATTCAATCTATGGAGGTTGACCAATGTTTGCTCGCAATGTTGCTCTACGCCTGAAGCCAAATACGCTGGCTGAATTCACGCGGACTCTCGACAACGAAGTGATCCCCATGCTGCGGAAGCAGAAAGGGTTTCAGGACGAAATCACATTTTGCACTCCCGGCGGAACGGATGTGATCGCAATCAGTCTTTGGGACACAAAAGAGCATGCGGAAGCATACAACACGACGGGCTACCCCGAAGTGCTCAAGAGCCTGAATAAGGTATTGGACGGCACCCCGAAAGTGGGAGTCTCCGATGTCATTAGCTCGACTCTTCACAAGATTGCCGTTGCCGCCTAAGCGGTGCGTCAGTCGGATCGAGGCGGCTCCGTAGTCGCCTCGTCTTTCATCTCACGGTCTACGTGTTCTCTGGAGAAGTCTATGACAGCAACCGTTCAAGTCGGCACGATTCTGATCGAGGAGCGTCCCGTTATGGCCCAGGCTCTTGGGCTGCAAAGTGAGCCTTACTCAGCGAACTGGGGAGTGCTCAAGGCGCTCGACGGCTTCGCCCTTGATCGCAAGATCCATGCCGCGGGATGGAACTTCTTCTTCATGGCTGCAGAAGTAAAGGTAATGTTTTTCGGTGCGATCGGGGCGAAGAACATCCAGAATGCGGTGAAGCGAATGTTGGGAAAACTGAGGCCGATGAACTTCAATTGCCTCGAGGTGACTGGAATCGTTGCCAAACGATTTCTGGGCGTGCCCTACACCGTCGTTTCGGCACACTCGCGCCATATCCAACAAAGCTGCTACCTCGATGGCGCCGAAGTGCGGCGAACATCCTAGGACGACGCGGAGTGGGCTCACGTTTGGCCGTGTGCGGCGGACACTCTTGTCCGCCGCTTTTGAAGTTCATCTTTATGTTCTAAAATTGGCTGCTCTGTGTCGTTATACGTGCCGCGCATGAGTTCAAGTCGTAGGTCCAAGTCAAGGGCGGCGGGCAAGAGTGTCCGCCGTACATCGGGTCCTCAACCCACACTGCCGGCATTCTTGCATGCGCTGAAGACAAGTCCAAGATGACCTCGCTCCGATAATCGAAGCCAATCCGAGAACCGAGGCGTATTTCCCTGTTGTGCAGGGTATCTGTTCAATTTTGACCAGTCCGCAGGTCCACTTTCGTTGATACTGATCAAGATGCAAATTCTACCGACTGAAACATCGAGCCAGTAACCGAAGGTGACTAGACCAGCCAACATGGCCTCCGACCAACCGATGATTGCATCGGGTTTGTCGGAAGACTGACGTCTATCAGCAGCCGTCCTCGGCAAACTAAGGACTAATGTCGCTACCAAACACAATGCTTCCCAAGGGAATATTGGAAGTCGTCGACCGGCCCCCCCTAGTACGGGAGGGAGCTTCAGCGGCTCGACCGCGATCGCAATCGAAGCCATCGCTACCTAGTCGGATCGCGGTGATCGGGAACTATCTGCCGCGACAGTGTGGAATTGCTACCTTTACCACCGACCTGTGCGCGGCCATCTCCGCTGAGTACGGGACAGCTCGATTGTTGGCGCTACCCGTAAACGACACCGAACAAGGATATGACTACCCTGCACGGGTGAGATGGTCGCTCGCCCAGGACGACTTGAGATCGTATCAGGAAGCCGCGGAGTTCTTGAACTTCAACAATATCGACATGGTCTGCCTGCAGCACGAATATGGAATCTTCGGTGGCACGGCCGGGAGCCATATCCTGCAGCTGCTGCGCGGCCTGAAGATGCCCGTGGTGACCACCCTGCACACCGTCCTTCGCGACCCAGACCCTGATCAACGGATGGTCATGGAAGAGATTGCAGAGCTTTCGGATCGCCTCATTGTCATGAGCCAGCTCTCGTCCCAGTTCTTGCAAGAGAGTTTCAAAGTGCCCGTCAGCAAGATCGACATGGTTCCTCACGGCGTTCCAGACCTGCCATTCCTCGATCCCAATTTCTACAAGGATCGCTTCGGCGTGGAAGGAAAGGCCGTACTCCTCACATTCGGTTTGCTCTCGCCGAACAAGGGAATCGAAAACGTTATTCAAGCGCTGCCGCAGATTTTGTCCAAACACAAGAATGTTGTCTACATGATCGCGGGCGCGACCCATCCTCACGTCCTCCGTCGCGAAGACGACCGGTATCGAGCCCACTTGCAAGCTCTGGCGAAGGAAGTGGGAGTGGAGTCGAACGTCATCTTCCACAACCGCTTCGTCAGCCCTGAGGAGATGGTTGAGTTCATCGGCGCCGCCGACATTTACATCACTCCATATCGCCATGAGGCGCAGGTGGTTTCCGGGACGCTTGCCTATGCGCTAGGCGCGGGCAAGGCGATCATCTCTACCCCGTACTGGCATGCGGTCGAGTTACTGGACGACCGTCGTGGCGCGCTGGTTCCCTTCCAAAACCCTAGTGCTATCGCACAAAAGACAATCGAGCTTCTGGACACTCCCGCGATACGCCATGCCATGCGTAAACGCGCTTATTTGTTCGCGCGAGACATGGTCTGGAAAAGGGTGGCGCAGGGTTACATGGAGAGTTTTGCACGGGTTCGCAGCGACCGCATGGAAAGTCCACAAGTCCAGTTCTCGGCCCGCGTTACCCTCAAATCGTCGGATCACCTGCCGCCATTGAACCTGAATCACTTGAATAGGCTGACCGATGACACTGGGATGCTGCAGCACTCGATCTTCACAATCCCTAAGTACAGTGAGGGCTATGCCACCGACGACAACGCTCGCGCACTCATTTTCACGGTGCTGCTGGAGCAACAGGGCAAGGAGCCACGGGAGAAGGAACAGTTCGGGAAAACCCACTCAGCTAGTCCAGATGTGCTTACCCCAGATTCGCCCTTCCGGTATTTGGCGTTCTTGGAACATGCGTTCAATCCCGTGAAGGGTAGATTCCGAAACTTTCTCGGCTACGATCGCCAGTGGAGCGAAGCTGATGAGGGCTCGGAAGATTGTCATGGGCGCTCCCTGTGGGGACTTGGAACGGTTTTAGGCCGGTCCAGGGATCAGGGACTGAGGAGCGCTGCCGGACGTTTGCTCGAGTTCGCCCTTCCCGCAGTTATGGAATTCAGCAGTCCTCGCGCCTGGGCCTACGCCCTGCTCGGAATTCAGGAATATCTCGATTCGTATCCTGGAGACCGGGACGCTCAAAAAATAAGATGCGTGCTCGCTCGGCGATTGCTCGAAATGTATGAAGCGGTCCGAAGCCCGGATTGGAAGTGGTTCGAGGACGTTCTAGCCTACGGAAACGCGAGATTACCCCAAGCCATGCTGCTGGTGGGATCGGCTTGCTCGGATCAACGTATGGTTTCCGCTGGCCTCGAAGCACTGGATTGGCTGTTAAAAACGCAGCACTGCGAAACCAACCACCACTTTGTACCGATCGGGTCGCAAGGCTTCTATCGCAAGGGTGGCGAGAAGGCCCGCTTCGATCAACAGCCAATTGAAGCCGCAGGCGCGGTTTCTGCATGTCTGCAAGCCTACCGTGTAACTGGCGACAGCCGCTGGCGCGCCGAAGCATGGTCGGCATTCAACTGGTTCCTTGGCGACAACGACCTGCAACTTCCGCTTTATGATTCCGTCACAGGCGGCTGCCGGGACGGTCTGCATCCCGACCGCGCCAATGAGAACCAGGGAGCGGAGTCAACGCTATCGTTTCTGATGGCACTCCTGGAAATGCGCTCGCTGCCAGAGCCCGATAGTCCGGGAACAAACGGTGAATTATTTGCTGCTTCCACTAACTAGACTTCGATCACTGCCACTGAGTGAACACTTATGAGCGTTGCCACAACCACTCGCTACGAGCCCCTACTACTCCGGCACCCGTCCAACCCAATCTTAACGGCCAAGGATTGGCCATACTCCATTAACAGTGTGTTCAACCCGGGCGCGACTCTGCTGGCGGATGGGTCGACCCTGCTGCTTTGCCGGGTCGAAGATCGACGGGGCTTGTCCCATCTTTGCGCCGCCCGCTCACGCAACGGAGTGGACAATTGGCAAATTGACAGCGAACCGACGCTGATGCCAAGCCCCAAGGAGTATCCAGAGGAAGTCTGGGGCATTGAGGATCCTCGCATCACTTTCGTGCCCGAACTGCAGCAATACGTAGTCACTTACACTTCCTATTCGCGCGGTGGCCCAGGGGTGTCTCTGGCTCTGACCAAGGACTTCCGAAGTTTCGAGCGATATGGCGTCATTATGTCAGCGGACGACAAAGACTCAGCGCTTCTGCCTCGGCGAATCGATGGATGCTGGGCGCTTATTCATCGGCCCATGACAACTCTCGGATCGCACATGTGGATTTCCTACTCTCCTGACCTGCGTTATTGGGGCAGGCACAGGCTCATGTTGGAGGCACGCCGCGGCGCCTGGTGGGACGCAAACAAAATTGGGTTGTCGCCGCCGCCCATCGAGACTTCCAGAGGATGGCTCGTGTTCTACCACGGAGTACGGCACACGCCTTCGGGCTGTCTGTATCGACTGGGCCTGGCCCTGTTCGAGCTGGAGAATCCATCCAAGTGCTTACTGCGGGGGGATTCGTGGATGTTTGGGCCAGAGGCCGAGTACGAGTGCCACGGCGACGTCGACGATGTCGTGTTCCCCTGCGGATACACGATGGACCCCGATGGCGACACCATCAATCTTTACTACGGAGCAGCTGACTGCTCGATTGCCTTGGCTCGAAGCAGCGTTCGCTCTCTACTCGATTGGCTGGACGCCAACGGAAGTTGCCAGCGCCGCCGGGCGGAGGACTTATGAAACCGGCAGTGTTTCGGACCTTCCAGTTCGCCCTTGGGTGTCATTAAAGGGCTGGTGAGTTCGGCTTCGATCCGGTAGGCCGTGCCAATGTAGGCGTGGGCGTCTCGCCCGTGCTGGGCAGCGGCGTTGCGTTGGCACTACTGGCACGTTTCCCACATTGGGACGGAGTTTACTGTTTAGTACCGGGTACCCCCCTCCCCCTATCGTGTGCAAAATCTAGAAAACAAAGAATCTAATTTGCGACTATGTGCTAGATCTTTGAGTTTACAGGAGTTACACGCAAAATCTAGAGAACATGGGAGTTACGGCTGGTACGCGACAGGCTCGCATCCCGTTTTGGAACTGGGCTTGGAGCTTGGCGAGAAGTAAATCGGCCGCTTTTCGCTCAAGGATGCCTCGGCGGGTTGGGCATTGGGAGCGCGATCGAGAAGCCACGCAATCGCCTGGGTTAAATTGTCAAATATCGACTATTATCTTGTGGATAATATGCTTTAGTTAAGGTTATCCAATTTGAAGCATGCGGTCAAGAAGAAAACGGGCTGGCCGCGATTGGGCTTCTGGGTTGAGAGTCTCGCACCCACCCTTTTCGCAAAGGACGCGAAAGAGATGGGGGACACCATAACTTTGTTCGGTGTTTTAGCTTGACCTGGGGAAGGTGGCCAGGCTCTACCCGATCTACCCCTCTGGTTGTCTTTACACGCGCCTTCGTCAGGCTAGTCGTGGAGAACGATATTCAGGAGTGAACTATGAACTTTCAACCCACTGCCGGCGTCATAGTCGATGAAGCCGAACTTCCTGAACCTGTTCATGAAGAAGCTGACCCGCGATCGGGTTGTGCCCACCATGTCCGCGAGGGTCTCCTGACTGATCTTGGGGATTACAATCTCGGGCACGCCTTCCTTTCCGAAGTGAGCGAGCAACAGCAGAATCCGAGCTAGTCTCTTCTCGCTGGAGCTAAAGAGTTGGTCAACTAAATCCTCTTCGTATCGGATGTTCCGCCCTAACAAATATGCCGTAAACATGTCGGACAATGTACTTTCGCGGTGAAGCGCAAGCATCATCGCCTTCTTGTCGATTCGCATGAGTTCGCAATCTGTCATCGCGATTGCAGACCCCATGCGCAGAGGCTGTCCTGCAAGGCTACCTTCTCCGCAGAAATTCCCCGGATTCAATATGCCTATCGTAGCTTCCTTGCCTTTCTCCGAGACGACGGTGAGTCTTACCTTGCCCTTCTGGATGTAGAAGACTGTGTCAGCCGCGTCCCCCTGCGAGAAGAGTATTTGTTTCTTGAGAACCAGCACAATTTTCCGGCCCTCGCCGATGGTAGCGAGGAACATCTTCGGGTCGAACTCGCGTTTCTTCTTAGTTGCACTGCGCACCAATCTTTGTAGTTCACGTGGAATTTTGTCGGGTGGCAGAACGAAATCAACACAGCCTGAAGCCTGAGCACTGAGAGGCATGCCATCTACCTCGGCAGACATGTCCTGAGCAAAGGTTTTTCCTCCATTTGCCTTGATGTGCTTGCATCCCTCGGTACCCTCGGCACCATACCCAGAGAGGATAATGCCGATCGCACGCGTCCCCATAGCCTCTGCTAAAGAAATAAACAATAAATCTATCTGCCCGTTCATCCCAGTGCGCGGGGAGGCGAGTTTGAAGGCATAGCTCTCAACTAGAAGATCCGCGTTCGGAGGAATCACGTAGACGCGATTCGCCCGGATCGGCATGGCCGTGGAAGCGGCCATTACACGCATTTTCGTGTGACGCGACAGAATGTCAGCTAGTTGACTGTTGGCGGTGGGATGAATCTGAGAAACCAAGACAAAGGCCATGCCTGTATCAGACGGCAGGGCGTCCAGGAGCGCCTTATAAGAGTCAAGAGCTCCGGCTGAGCCGCCAATGCCGACAATGAAGTTAGGATTCAATGCTTCCCATGCCTCCGCCCGATCGCCGACTTTTTGCCTTTTTTGATCGCTTATTGTCTCACAGTAATACTTTTGCCAACTCTCATTTTCTGATTGGGGCCTGCGGTAGCATCCGCATCCATTGGTACTAACTGAATTCCGTCATCACTCAAAATCAATTTGTGGACGTCACTGGAGTGGCCCATGCCGCGAGACTTAACAATGTAAAGTCCACGAACGCGTCTTTTCCCCTCATTTTCTTCCAATTCTCTAACTACGATCCAAGTGTCAATTAAAGACGAGACGCCGATTTCGCCGCTAGTGTCATTTTGTGCGGTTGAAGAAACAAGACTTGTAAAAAAGGCGGTTATGCTCTTGGATTTTAAAAGATCAATCATCCGAGTGAGCATCGATTGAAGTTCAAGTTGGTTTCCTTGTCCAATGAGACTGGTCAGGGGATCTATGACAACCGCTTGTGGTTTGAAATCTGCAATGATCTTGTATACCTCGAGTAAATGCATCTCTAAACCAAAAAAGGAAGGTCTCGTGGACACAATCTTCAAGAGTCCTTTTTTCATCGAGGGTTCAAAACGGAAACCTATAGAACTCATATTTTGAATGAGTTGCCCTGAAGATTCTTCGTATGACAAGAAGAGACACCGTTCTCCACGTTTACAGCTTTCTATGGCGAACGCAGCCGCCAGGCTTGTTTTTCCCGTGCCTGCGGTACCTGAAGCGAGTACCGTGCTGCCTCGGGTAAAACCTGCACCCTTGAACATTTTATCTAGCGATGGAATTCCTGTTGAAACTCTCTTGGCTGTGCCTGGTTGATTGAGTCCCGCAGAAGTGATAGGAATTACGGAAAGTCCTCCTTTATCAATTACGAAGGGATATTCGTTTGTTCCATGATTTGAACCACGATATTTGATTACACGAATTCTACGGGTGGAAATTTGTTCCCTAACTCTGTTGTCAAGAAGAATTATGCAATCGGAAATGTACTCCTCCAGGCCATGACGAGTAAAAGAGCCTTGTCCCAGCTCGCCGGTAATGATTGCCGTAACTTGCTTTTGCTTAAGCCATCGGAAAAGTCTTTTTATCTCTAAGCGAAGGATGCCACCATCGGTGACCCCCGCAAAGAGAGATTCAATTGAATCTAAAACAACGCGTTTGGCGCCAATAGAATCGATGGCATGTTCTAAACGAATGAATAGTCCTTCAAGATTAAATTCGCCTTTCTCTTGAATATCCCGGCGCTCCAAGAGAACATATTCAAGCAGAATCTTTTTTTGTGAAACAAGCCCTTGCAAATTCAGGTTGAGGGACGCCACGTCTTTATAAAGTTCTTCTTCGGTCTCTTCAAAAGACATGAAGACGCCCCGCTCGTTGTAATTGATCGCACCATTGATCAAAAAATCAATCCCTAAAAGGGTTTTTCCAGTGCCGGTGCTTCCACTAAATAAAGTGGTTCTATTTTTCGGAAGCCCGCCATCTGTAATTTCGTCAAAACCCTTGATGCCGGTGAGGCACTTGTGCAATTGATTATGATTAAAGGCGCGTTTTTTCTTAGCAGTTTTAGGCATAGGATAATCCTTGGCCCGGCCCGGGCCCCAAGTTGTCGGTCGGTTCTTTTCCCTGAGTTCCCGTTGGTTGCTTCAAAACAAAGTCGGATCGACTTGAATCTCGAAGATATGACTCAAACACGGGTGCCGGTTTTACACCCATCCCGCCTGCTCGCGACATTGTAAAACAATTTCATCCGGAGGGTCCAACAATCTGAGATCCGCACCAGCACCGCCGAATTGCCCGATAACTCGCCGCTTTTGCGACCACTTCCCGTTGCCGACCCTTGTAGACAGATTGCGCTGCTTGAGCGGGGGCTGGCCTGGCTTTCCGCGACCTGCATTCTTGCGCTAATTTGATTGTGAGGGTCCGGGTGCCCCGCTCTTTGTCGCGTTCTTTGCGAAAAGAATGGGCGTTGGCAGCCGGGTAAACTCGGCGCTGTGTCGAATAGCCGCCGCTAGCCGCGGGCTGGTCGGCCCGCGCGGCGGACGAAATAAACGTGGGGTGCCCATCCTTCAAAGAGCAAGGGTGGGGCAACCCTGATTTTCCTGGGTGTAAACTGGCGCCCTGAAAGGTAGGCCCAGCCACTACGGGTGTGCTACGGGCCAAACAACGCCAGGTTTCGCAACCCGGAGCACCCGGCACGTCGGTGTTTATTCTCCGACAGCCTTTTCAGCTTTGCCGATCCACTTTTGAGCTTTGCCGGCTATCTTTTCGCCTTTTCCTTCGCCTTCCATGTTGGGGTTTTTCGTAACCTTTCCGATTTCTTCCTTGATTTTGCCTTTCACTTCGTGGAGCTTGCCTTCGGTTTTATCTTGCGTACTTGGTTTCATCATTTTCTCCTGTGTGGTCGTAAGTAGCTTGTCGATTTGTCTTCCGTCCGGCCATTTAGGCTACGGCTTTCGTTTCAAGAGGCGTTTGCACCTGCACGAGTTCCTCGAACAGGGAACGGTAGTAAATCATCGCCGACCTAAGATCTTCCGTACTTGCTTCTCCCCTCCCCAGCCGCAATGCGATGGCGTGCGCGGACCGGTAATTTTCTACAACTTTAGGGTGGTCGACAGAAATGTCCGCGGCGCACTGATCGAAATCGGTTACGGGATAGCCGCGAGCCTGCATTAGTGAAGACACCAGTTCGGCCGCTTCCGTGACTGCTCCTTTCGGATAGTCGACAAAGCGAGCCTGCAAGGAGACCCACTGGGCGGAAAAGCGTTCCCGTTCCGCGGCATCGAGCTCACGGATTTTTAGCGTTTCAACCCGCTTCGCCCGACCCGCCAATTTCGCTTCGGCTCGGCGTTCGGAGCCGTGGGTTCGCACCGCCCGCTCGTACTCCGGCCCAAAGCGCTGGCGTAGCTGTGCGCTGCTAGTTCTGCGTTTTCGGATAGACAGCCAAGCCAGCCCGGCGATGACCAGAATCACCACAGCGGCAAGCACCATCAGTTTCGGATCCATCAGAGTTTGATTCATCGAGACCTCCTGCATTAGGATTATTTGCGATCCCCGGTTTAGTTAGCGAAGTTTGGTTAGCGAATTTGTCTCTGCCAGTGCAGAGCGTTCTGAAGTCGCTATTATCAAATTTTACGGGTTCTGAAAACTGTTCAGAATTGATCGCCTCGTAAACGGTGCTGTCCGGGAGCACGGGCGTGGACGCCCGCGCCTACATTGGCAACTTAATCGCGCCCCAGTGGGCAGAATGTTTTGGACCGCGACGTGATCAACCCACAGAAGGTCAGCGTCGGTTGCTCCTCGACTGAGCATTTTTGACCAGACCTTAAGAGCCCCGAAATGAGAAGGTCATGGCAGAACTATTTGCGAGCGAGACGAAGGCGGCAATACGTTTCGTCCGGAAATCGCGCCTCTCCATCCACGCAACCCGCAGCAGCAGAGCAGCACCGGGCAAGCCTAAAGGATGAACGGGCAAAAGAGGAAACAATGCGTATCATCCCATCCATTCGTTCGCTGTTGTTGGCGCTCGTAGTGCTGGCCATGTCGGCGGCATCGTTCGCGCAAATCGGTGTATCCGTTTCATTCGGCCCGCCTGCGCTGCCTGTGTACGAGCAGCCGCCCGTCCCCGCCGAGGGTTATATCTGGACCCCTGGGTACTGGGCTTACGGGCAGGACGAAGGCGATTACTACTGGGTGCCAGGTACATGGGTAATGGCTCCGCGACCCGGTTTCCTCTGGACCCCAGGCTATTGGGGTTGGGGCAACGGCGGATATGCTTACAATGAGGGCTACTGGGGTCAGCACGTAGGCTTCTATGGCGGAATCAATTATGGCTACGGCTACACCGGTGACGGTTACCAAGGCGGGCGCTGGGACAACGGACGCTTCGCCTACAATCGTTCGGTGAACAATGTGAACGTCACCAACATTCACAACACTTACAACACCACGGTAATCAACAATACAACGGTGAACCGGGTCAGCTACAACGGCGGCAATGGTGGAATAAGTGCACGTCCGACCCCTCAACAAGAGGCCGTGGCGCACGAGAACCATATAGCGCCTGTAGCCGTTCAAACGCAACATGCGCAGGCTGCCCGCGCTAACCCAGAGCAACGGGCTTCGGTGAACCATGGCAAGCCGGCAATCGCAGCTACTCCCAGGCCTGGAGCATTCAAAGACCCTGCCGTCGTACGGGCCAAAGAGGCAGGAGCACCTTATAACCCTGCAGCCAATCGTGCAGCAGCTAAGTCGTCGGCGAGTACGCCGGCTCTGCGTCCAGCGAACAGCGCTCCTCGACCCGGAACTGCGGAGCGTGGCACTCCAGCAGCGCGCAATGACGTGCCTCGTCCAGCGAGCGCTTCTGAAAAGGCGAATGCGCCTCGTCCGAATCAACCTGCAGTCAATCGTGCCGCAGCTCAGCCAGCGGCCAATACGCCGACTCCACGTCCAGCGAACAGCGCTCCTCGACCCGCCACTGCGGAGCGCAACACTCCAGCACCGCGCAATGACGCGCCTCGTCCAGCGAGCGCAAGTGCGCCTCGTCCGGCAGGGAACGTGGCTCAGCAGCAGAGCACGCCTCGTCCACAGACCGCACGGGCGAACCCGCCTCCACCTCAGAATGCACCGCGTCCACAGGCGCCGCCTCGGGCAGCAGCGGCTCGACCCGAGAGTGCGCCTCGTCCTCAAGGCCAGGCTCATCCGGAGACTGCTCCCCGACCACAGGCTGCAGCCCATCCACAGAGTGCCCCTCCGCCGGATAAGCAGGCGCATCCTGACGAACGGCGACCCCAGTAGCGAACCGACGATTTCCACCAGACGGCTCGTAGCAACTGCTACGAGCCGCGCGTTTTGCGGGCTTGAGTTTCGGAAAGATCATCCATAAATTGAAGAAACAACCAAGTTTGTCTGTCTGGGCGAAAAACCCATAGGCCCACGCATGCTGCCCCAACCGCACCAGCGGTTTCCTTGTCTATCGGCCCTATCGAAACTGCTCCGCCACAACCGCTCAGTACAAAACGCCTATCCCTAGCGGAGCAGTTCCGATAGAGTCCTAACGTGATCCAGGCTGGGTTTAGGTGAAGACCACCCAGTTTGCGCTTGCGCAAGAGTGATACGGCGCGGCCCTCTCAGGCCGAAAGTGCCGGTTCCAATACCGTTTGTTTGCGGGCGCAGCTCCGGACTATAATGCGCTGATCCTGGGTCCCCATCATTGGTTCGGACCCTGCCGACGTGGAGTACCAACGCGCCAACACGGTGGACAAGCCAGTTCTGGACCAGGGAACTTTCCAGCAACTCCTCGCTGCCGCTTATACGCTGCAGGAGCAAAATGATCACCTGCTGGTTAAACAAGCTAAGGTGGATTTCCCCCGGACTCTCTCCGACGAGGCAGTCGCTGAGAAGGTCCACCTGATCCCTTTAGTTTCTCTGACGCCCGAACTCTTGGCCGAGACCGAGCTACCGCTGGAGTCGGTGCTTGCGATGGCTCAATCCGATGTTGAGCGATTGGCGTCCCTCAATGATTCGGTACTGCAGCCGGAGACGGACGCTCGGGTTCCTGTCCTCGCACGGGAGGTTCTGGAAGCAGCGACCTTCAAACGACGACCGCAGTCGAAACCTGCACAGCTCATACTGCTGGTCCACCATGCGGTTCCAAGTACAACGAGTGGTTCCCGCTACCGAATGGAGCACGGACGAATCTCTCAAAGCAACCAATTGTTCTGGAGAGCCGCGACGGTGGTAGCCGTGGCAGCGGTTTCGGCTCTGCTGGGCGCGTCGATCGGTCGCCTCTCACCCTTGCCTGCCGGGCTGGCGCTGCCCTCGGAACTGGTCCAGCAGCAAGTACCGTTCCGGAGAGCAAAACGCATCGTAACGGTTCCGGCGCGGAGCGGTGGAGTCGGGGCGAAGACGGTCGTAATGGAACCACACGCGGCGACGAAGACCGGACCGACCGAACGAACAGTTGTTGCTGGCACGCCGCCTGGAAGGAGCGCGACTCCTGCCTCTGCCCAGAAGACGATTGTGAACCCGAACCGTCATTCCATTTATGAGAGCGAAGCCGATATGGTTGCCCCGAACACCGTCGTGCGTTATGGCGCACGGTCCGCCGCTCCTCGCGTGCAGGTACAGAAAAAGCCTTAAGTCCGAGCCCGGCTGATTATTTAAGCTTTGGGCGCTTCTCCTTGGCGAGAGACAATCTGCTTCGGTAGTTCCTTCAGAGCGAAACCGGTCAGGGCGGAGATGATCGAACCGGCAACTGTCATCATGAGTGTGCCAGCGTAGCGGCTGAACCACCCTTTGCTGCTGGAAGATAACTCAGTCCCTACGGCCTCCTTGGCCTGCCAGTTCAGCGAAACATCAGTGCGGCTGGCGCTCACGGACAAGGTTCGCTGCCGGTTGTGAGCAAAGTCACCGCTGATCGTGTTCTCTCGCACGCCACTGTCCGAAACGATTTGCACCTTGATTTGATGGATGCCGGACGCTACCGGTAGCGTCTCCGACAGGCTCCCCTGCACCGAAGGAATCAGACCGAACTTCTTTTTGGCATTGCCGACAAGACTTCCGGAGTAGGCCAGGTCACCGTCCACCCAGAGGGAAAGCTGCGCACTGCGCAAGCTGTGCTGGACTTTGAGCCGCAGGCTAGCATCTTTTCCCGAGGACGCTGTATACAAGGCCATCAGCAAAGCGGCGAGCAGGAATAGGCCCAACATGACCCGAGCGCTCGCTGGAAGACGCGCGAATTGTCCGCGTGCCTTCCGCCACACTGCACCCGCGTGCGCGCGGATTCCGACCATGCGCTCCAGATTCATATAGGGATCTATTTTCGCCGCTTACCGGGCTGAAGCCCAGTTACCAAAGTTTCAAGCTGATCGGATGGACACCGTCAGCCACGCTTGGTGCGCATAAAGTGTGGTCTCGGCAAGGCAAGCCAGTCGTTTAGGGATGCCGCTATAGCCCAGCCATGGGAGCTGAGCTTTGGCCTATAAACTCAACAAGTATGGAAATAAGAACGGCTGGCGTAGCACGCGCGTGCGATATGTTCGATCTCTAAACGGCTGTGTCTCCTCTTGCCATTCATCCTGGCTGCCAAGCCTCTTCACTTTACAAACCTTTACTCAGTCAAACCCGCGGTACAGCAACCAACTCTGCTTCGAGGGCATCGAATTGCCTAAGAGCGCCGGCTCACGCTGCAAAAATGGAAAGTCCGGCGCGGGTTCTTGGCATTACTCGTGCACGACATAAGGCTAGGATGGTCACAAGCACCGTTGATTCTGCCGTAGGCGCTCTCTACTCCGAACATGTGAATCCACAGTGGGTCCGGCTCTTGGACTTGCTGGAAATGAATGTCCGCTACGAGCGCTGCTCAGGCAGCGAATTGTTCACTGCCGACGGCAGGCGCATCCTCGATTTCCTTTCCGGGTATTGCGTTCATAACGTAGGGCACAACCACCCCGCCGTGATTGCCGCACTTCGCGAAGAGCTGGAGCAAAATGGCCCCGCGATGGTTCAGACGCATGTGGCGGAACGGGCAGGCGAGCTTGCAGAAAAGCTGTGCCGACGGGCGGGCGGCCGGTTGACAAAGGTCTTTTTCGGAAGTTCAGGCAGTGAAGGGGTTGAAGCGGCCATTAAATTCTCTCGTGCTCATACGGGACGGCCTGGGCTGCTCTACGCAAACGGCGCCTTCCATGGGCTGACCTGCGGCGCTCTGTCGCTCATGGGAGATTCGTTCTGGCGCGAGGGATTTGGACCGCTTCTTCCCGAGACCGAAGCGATTCCGTTCGATGAGGTGAACGCGCTCGAGCGGAAACTCGCCAGCAAGCGCTTCGCCGCCTTCATCGTGGAACCGATTCAGTCGGAAGCAGGCATACAGGTGCCGACATCGGCGTATCTTCAGGCCGCACAGTCTTTATGCCGGCGTTACGGAACCCTGCTGGTGCTGGATGAAGTGCAGACCGGCATGTATCGTACCGGACCATTTCTGGCGGCGCAGCGCTTTGGCGTGGATGCGGATATGGTCGTGCTGGCCAAAGCGATGAGCGGTGGACTGGTTCCGGTGAGCGCGGTGCTGATGACGGATGCGATCTACGATTCGGTTTACGGATCGTTGCGGCGAGCGATTATCCATACCTCGACTTTCAGTGAGAACAGTCTGGCCATGCGTGCGGCACTGGCGACTCTGGAGGTTTTGGAAACGGAGAAACTGGGCCTTCGCGCGATCGAGGCAGGCGAGAAACTGCGAACTGGTTTGCAGGAAGCTCTTCGCGGATACGAAATGGTGAAAGCCGTGCGCGGCGAGGGCCTTCTGCTGGGGGTTGAATTCACCGCTCCAGGATCGCTCCGGCTGCGGGTTGCGTTTGAAGCATTCATGCACATCCATCCCGCAATGTTCGGGCAAATCGTCGTGATGCGCCTGTTCCGCGACAGCGGCATTCTCACCCAAATCTGCGGAAATAACTTCATGGTTCTGAAAGTGGCGCCTCCTCTGGTAGTCACGGATGATCAGATCGACGAATTTGTCTCGGCACTGAAGGCGGTCGTCGAATTGGCGCATTCTTCGAGCGCTTTCTGGTCCGAGGCGTTGGGCCTCGCGCGCCGAGCCATCCACATTTGATACCCTTGGGCGACCCGCGAAAGGAAGTTGCGCCCCATCGTTCGCGGGCTCTATTACAAGGAGAGAGATCATGCAAATTGTGAGCGCCGCGAGCGCTTTTCCGAAACATTACTATTCGCAAGAAACACTATTTGCCGCGCTTCAACAGTATTGGGGCGACCAGCTGGAGAAACCGGAGGTCTTACACCGCTTGTATAACAACGTGGGAGTGGATGGCCGCTTTCTTTCTCTCCCCATAGACGCTTACCCCAAGCTGCAAGGCTGGGGGGAGGCCAACGATCACTGGATCCGCACCGCACAAGAACTCGGACAATGCGCGATCAGCCGCGCGGTAACGGCTGCGGGCCTGGATGTCCGCGATATCGGAGCGCTCTTCTTCACTTCCGTCACCGGCATTTCCAGCCCCTCGATTGATGCTTGCTTGATCAACCGGATGGGATTATCGCCGAACATTCGGCGCGTTCCCATGTTCGGTCTGGGCTGCGTGGCGGGGGCGGCCGGCATCGCTCGATCCGCCGATTACGTGCGCGCCTATCCCGATCAGGTAGCGGTGATTCTCGCCGTCGAGTTGTGCTCGCTGACTTTGCAGCGGGAAGACATGTCGATGGCCAACCTGATCTCTTCCGGATTATTCGGGGACGGTGCGGCCGCGGTTGTGGTTGCAGGCAGCGAATGTGGCTTGAGCGGACCGAAGATTCTGGACACCCGGTCCGTCTTCTATGCCGACACTGAAGGAATGATGGGCTGGGCGGTATCGGAAAAGGGCTTTCGGATCGTGCTCTCGCCAGAGGTCCCAAATTTGATTCAGCGGCAACTGCGTACTGATGTCGATAGTTTTCTCGCGGATCTTGGGCATGGTCGAGAAGACATCGGAAGCTGGGTGATGCATACCGGAGGGCCGAAAGTGCTGCAGGCTACGGAGGCGGCGCTTGGATTGGAGAACGGCGAGTTGAAAGTTTCGTGGGACTGTTTGCGGCGGATGGGGAATCTGTCATCGGCTTCGGTGCTGATCGTGCTTGAGGAAGTAATGAAGAACCGCCGCCCGGCGCCCGGTACTTTGGGTTTACTGGCGGCCATGGGGCCTGGCTTCTGCTCAGAATTGGTCGCGCTCGAATGGTGAGAGACGGGAATTCAATTAAGCCGACGGATGTCTTCGTGGTCGGCGGAGGTCCGGCGGGGATCGCGGCGGCATTGGCGGCGCGACAGCGCGGGCTCGAGGTCACGGTCGCGGACGGTTGCAGTCCTCCGATCGACAAGCCTTGCGGCGAGGGCCTTATGCCCGATGGCATCGCCGCTCTGCAACGGCTCGGCGTGAGCATTCCCCCCATGGAGGCGCATCGTTTCCGCGGAATTCGTTTTGTCAGTTCCGGGTTGTCCGTCGAAGCCGCGTTCCCCAATGGATACGGCCTTGGGGTGCGGCGCACCAATCTCCACCGCATCCTGGTCGAGCACGCTGAACGAGTGGGTGTGCGATTTCTTTGGCGCGCCGTGATAACGGGTCTCCATGCCGATGGCGTGGTGATGCAAGGCAAACTCGTCCCCGCGCGCTGGATCATTGGCGCCGACGGCAGCGGTTCCCGGGTCAGGCGCTGGTCCGCGCTCGACGTTCATCGACAAAAAGAACAGCGGTTCGCGTTTCGCCGCCACTACCGGGTTGCGCCATGGGCCGAGTTCATGGAGTTGCACTGGGGAACGAGATGCCAACTCTATGTGACGCCTGTTGGTTCGGAGGAAGTTTGCGTCGCGCTGATCTCGAGGGATCCCGGGTTGCGGCTGGACGAAGCTTTGCGCGAGTTTCCCGAAGTTGCGGAGCGGCTGCAAGGCGCTGAACCTGATTCTGTCGAACCTGGTTCTATTGAACATGGTTCTGTCGAACATGGTTCTATCAAACATGGTTCTATCAAACATGCGTCAGTCGAGCGAGGCGCGGTGTCCGTGACGCGCCGGCTGGCTCGTGTCTGTGGCGGACGAGTGGCCCTGATCGGCGACGCCTCCGGCGGCGTGGACGCGATAACCGGCGAGGGCGTGTGCCTCGCCTTCAACCAGGCCGATCTGCTGGGCGATTGCCTGGCGTCGGGCGATCTGGCTCCTTACCAGGCAGGCCACCGCGCCCTGGCTCGGCGCCCCGCAGTGATGTCGCGCCTGATGCTTTTGCTCGAGCATCGTGAGAAGCTTCGCCGCCGGGTGATGCGTGCCTTCATCGCAGAACCGAAACTGTTTGCGCATATGCTGGCTACGCACGTCGGAGCCGTGTCCCCGATGGACTTTGCGGCCAATGGACTGGCGTTGGGTTGGAAATTGCTCATAGCCTAGAAACGCACCGAGGAGCGGCAAAGATTCCGTGAAACAACCGATCGCAACTCCGTCTACCCTCAGTGCCACTCAAAACGGGACAGTGCCAATGCGACGACCGATCTGGAGCGAAACTTAGTTCACTGGCCCCAGATACTGATCCAGCCAGTTCAGTGTTTCCTTGATCAGTTCGTTGCGTGGGCCATCCACAACCAAGATTCTCTCTTAAGCAAAGGCACGACAGACTGCCACCTCAATTGACCTGTCCCGTTCCATCAACGTAAGATTCGCCAGTGATCAACCGTACGATATCGCGCTACCGCGTCGTCGAAAAGCTTGGGGGCGGCGGAATGGGCGTTGTTTACAAGGCCGAGGACGTGGAATTGGGCCGCTTTGTAGCGCTCAAGTTTCTGCCGGACGACGTGGCGTGGGACCACCAGGCATTGGAACGTTTCCGGCGCGAGGCCCGCGCCGCCTCCGCTCTCAACCATCCGAACATCTGCACGATTTACGACATCGGCAAGGACGGTGCGCACTCATTCATCGCCATGGAGTTTCTCGCGGGCGTGACGCTGAAGCACCGGATTGCGGGAAAGCCTGTCGAAACGGATGTCCTCCTGAGTCTGGCGATTGAGATTGCCGACGCACTGGATGCCGCACACACCAAGGGAATTGTTCACCGCGACATCAAATCCGCCAACATTTTTGTCACCGAGCGGGGACATGCCAAGATCCTGGATTTCGGGCTGGCGAAGGTAAACGATGCAACTGTCGGAAATTTCTCTGAGAAAACTGCTTCGGTCAGCGCCGATCTAACCAGCGAAGGAATGATGCTTGGCACCGTGAACTATATGTCGCCGGAGCAGATCCGCGCCAAAGAGCTGGATGCCCGCACGGATCTGTTTTCGTTTGGCACTGTTCTCTACGAGATGGCGACCGGATCGCTTCCCTTCCGGGGGGAAACGACAGGCGTCCTTTTCGATGCGATTTTGAATTGGGCACCCGTTCCCCCAGCGCGGATCAATCCAGAAACTCCGCCCAAGCTGGAAGAGATCATCAACAAAGCTTTGGAGAAAGACCGCACTCTGCGATACCAGAGCGCAGCAGAAATGCGAGCGGATTTGCAGCGCCTGAAGCGGGACTCTGAGAGCGGCCGCACGTTTACCCCGGATTCAGGGCCAACTGCGGTGACACCCGCTCCCGCCGGTCGGTTTGCGAATATCTGGAAGATGGCTGCTCTCCTTGTCTTGGCCGTCATCGTAGCGATCGGGGCGTGGCTTTACTACCGTTCGAATCAAGCAAAACCTCTAACAGATAAAGACACAATCGTTCTCGCCGACTTCACCAACACCACCGGCGAACCCGTCTTCGACGGCACACTTCGACAAGGTCTTTCGGCGCAATTGGAGCAGTCGCCGTTTCTGAGTCTTGTGTCAGACCAGCGCATAGCCCAAACGCTGCAGCTGATGAACCAGTCGAGACAGGCGCGGCTCACGCCGGAACTGGCGCGTGAGGTTTGCCAGCGCTCCGCCAGCGCGGCCAGCATTGAAGGCTCCATCTCCAGTTTGGGCAGCCAATATGTTTTGGGTTTGAAGGCGGTGAACTGCCGCACCGGCGATCTCCTCTCGGAAGAGCAAGTGACCGCCAACGGCAAGGAACAGGTTCTCGAAGCTCTCGGAAAGGCAGCGACCAAGCTGCGCGGCAAGCTGGGAGAATCCCTGGCTTCAGTGCAAAAGTATGAAGCGCCGCCGCAGAACGTGACTACGTCGTCGCTGGAGGCGCTTCAAGCGTATGGTCTCGGCGGTCGAACTATGGACATCACGAATGATTACATTGCCGCGATCCCATTCTTTCAGAGGGCCATCACTCTGGATCCGAATTTCGCCATGGCCTATCTGCGGTTAGGGCAAGCTTACCAACCCCAGGGCGAACTTGGACAGGCAGCCGAAAACACGCGCAAGGCTTATGAACTGCGGAACCGGACGAGTGAGCGGGAAAAGCTCGCCATTTCCTCGTTCTACGAATACATTGTCACCGGAAATCTGGAGGCAGCCCGCAGTTCTTATGAACTATGGACGCGCACCTTTCCCCGCGATGACGAGTCACAAGAGGCGCTGTGGCTTATTTACGCTGCTTTTGGTGAATACGAAAAATCTCTTTCAGCGGCGCAGGAAGGCGTGAAGCTCGATGCCGGAAGTGCGAATAACATCGTGAGTGTGGTCTACGCGGACCAGTGGCTGAACCAACTGGACAAGGCGAAAGCGGTGGCACAAGATGCCCGTGCCCGCAATCTTGAGTCGCCCTGGATCCCTTTAATCGTTTACACCGTGGACTTCCTTAAGCACGACCCCGCCGGAATGGAACAGGAGGCCGCTCGGGCTATGGGCAAACCAGGAATCGAAGATCAGATTCTCTTCCTCGAATCCGAAACTGCAGCCTACGGCGGGGAGTTTGCCAGGGCTCGTGAACTGACGCGCCGCGCCGCCGACTCTGCGCTGAGAAGCAAAGAAAAAGAGACTGCGGCGGAATATCAGGCGCACAACTCGGTCCGGGAAGCATTAGCCGGTGATATGGCTTTGGCAAAGCAGGAAGCGCAGGCTGCAATTGCGGAGGCAAACGGCAGGCACGCTGAGGCATTCTCGGCAATCGCGCTTGGCCTGGCAGGCGATTCCGCGCAGGCCGCGCGCCTGGCCGGGGATCTGGGTAAACGCTTCCCTCAAGACACAATCGTGCAGTTCGATTACTTACCCATGATTCGTGCCGCTATCGCGCTGGCAAGCGGCAGCGCGGGACGGACTCTGGAGGCGTTGGCCACGTCTGCCCCTTACGAAATGGGACAGACGAACAGTGCCTTCACGTTTGCGCTTTATCCCGTTTACTTGCGCGGCGAGGCCTATCTGGCTGCGAGGAACGGTGCCTCAGCGATAACTGAGTTTCAGAAGATTCTCGACCATGCGGGCGTGATTGGAAACCAGCCAATTGGCGCGCTGGCGCGCCTCGGGCTGGGGCGTGCGTATGCCCTGTCCGGCGATACCACGAAAGCCAAGACTGCTTACCAGGATTTTTTCTCGTTGTGGAACAATGCAGATCCCGACGTCCCCATCCTGAAGCAGGCTAAGACAGAATACGCAAAGCTGCACTAGCAAGATTCCTTTTTGTCGCACCTCAACCATGAGGACGACTGCGGGACGGAAGACGGGAAACCGGAAATAGTCCCATAGTGGTAGCAACCTGGACAATTCCCGCTGGAATCGGCCGTCCGTGTTTAAATCCAATATCCGCGGCGAATGTACCTCGCGGCAACCAGATCGCTTTCAAGCGCGATCACTCGTGGACGACCGATCTGGGGCGAAACTTAGTTCACCGGCCCCAGATACTGATCCAGCCATTTGAGTGTTTCCTTGATCAGTTCGTTGCGTGGGATGTTGTGACCGGTTTCGTAGAGCAGGTGTTTCTTCTGGTCTTTCCTTGATCCCAGCAACCGGTAGAACGGCTCCTGGGTCGATTCCACAGGAAAAAAGAAATCGTAGTGTCCATTCAGCATTAGGACCGGTTGCTTCACTCTTGAAATGAAGTTAATGGTATCGACCTCAGGAAGCGATCGATGGAAGTCGAGTCCACCCAGCGCCAGGACACAAACCTTAATTCGTGGGTCCACGGCGGGCACAATGGCCCCCATTTCCGCGCCCCAACTGTAGCCGTAGTAGGCCAGCTTACTGTGATCCAGTTCAGGACGCGTCTCAGCGTAGTCGATGGCACGCGAGGCGTCCTTCACCCACATGACGACGTGGTCCCGCCATGTGCTGGTCTGGCTCGCTACATCTGATTCCATGCCGTCGCCTCGTTCATACGTGCTCTTGTAAACGGGATACAGAACGGCGCGGCCGCTCCTGAGAACGGCATCCAGAGCCGATGTCGTGTAAAGCGAGAACGTCCGCAACAGCAGGGCATTCGATCCAGGAAAGAAGAGGACCGTCTGGAATGGCGGCTTGGCTTTCTTTGGAAGGAACAGGTAGGCGATGGCCCGCTCGTTTCCGTAAGCGGCCGTGTAAGTGATTTTCTCGGCTTTCCAGTCCTCTTCGTCCTGGCCAAAAGGCTCCGCCGACGCGTTCAGCGGTGTCTTGTCATAGGAATAAACGCCGCGGTAGGCCTGGAAAAGTTGGTCGGAGACTGGTTTCTCCTTTGTTAAATCGCGCCGGGGTGAAGGCATCGGATCGGTCGCGACTTTGGGGAGCGATTCCGGCTCGATGTACTTCACGCAACGGAACCCGATATTCGACGCGCGGAGAAACGGCGACTGCGCGTCCGGGTCGATGAACATGTAATTAGGCTCGTCCCAGGCTCCACCAAGGACGTAGCGCTTGCCGGACTCCGCTTCGGTCCAGATCCACTCCTTCACGTTGCCCGCCATGTCGTAGTTGCCCCACGGGCTCACATTTGGCTTGCTGCCGACCGGCAAAATACCCGGTCCGCCGAAGTTGCTTGCCGGCACGATGAACGCCGCGGAAAAAGGTCCTGCAGCCCGATTCCAGTGATAGATCGTGGGCAAACTCTTGCCGGCAAACTCCGCATAAGCCGCCGCTTCGTACCAGCTGATTCCAGTAACGGGGAAGTCATCCTGTCCTTTGGGATATTCCCCCTGGATCCAGTCTCTCGGTCCGGGCCGCCCGGCACTATCTCGGAATAGCGCCATCGCTTCGTCCCACGACAGTCGCTTTCCGTCTCGCAGAAAATCGATTTTCCAATGCTCGCGTTTTTGATATCCACCCTGGTCGATGAAGGCCTTGAATTGACGGTTCGTCACTTCATATTGATCGATCCAATAATCCTTGAGCGCCAACTCTGGCATTCCTTCATAGCCAGGAATAAATAGTGTTTTGAAGTATTTTGCCGGCGAGACCCTCACCATTCCCGGAGGAATGTTTCCCACCTCGTCGAGAGTGACGCTTCCCTCTACGGGATCCCCGAGAGGCACCGAATACCGTGGAATCAGGGCAAGTGTCGTCCGCAAAACCGTACCGAACCCCGGTTTCTCGAACTTCCAGACGAACATGCCGCGCGGCTGGCGCACGTTCTTCAGCGGAGTTCTTCCGACTAATTCCCAGGGCGCATCTGCGTTGACATAATCCCGGCGGTAGACGTCTACCCCGGGTGGCGTTGTCTCCAGCGTAAGCTGGTACGAGATTGCTGGCCACAGCTTCGCCAGCGCCGGATCGCCTGAAATCGATTTCTCAGCTTTCACAGCCAGCGCGTAAGCGTCCCCAAATTTCCCCTGGTCCGACAGTTTCGAGATCGCCGGCAAAGCCACCTCGCGCGCCCAGCTAGCATCGCGGTAGCGCTTTACCAGCCAGGCCGCTCCTGAGCCAAGAAGGATGACCATCAGCAGGAGCGGAACCAGCACCCGGGGGCGTTGCACCTCTCTGACAATCCGTGCAGGGCTTAACTTCGCGCCCGACTCGGGGAATAGCAGCTCGCGACAGTTCTTGAGTTCGTGCGCGAGCTCGATGCCGGAGGCGTACCGGGCAGCGGGGTCTTTTCTTAGGCAGTGGGTAACGATCCGGCGTACCTCTGGCGGGATGTCTCGCTTGAGTTCGTTCAACGGCTTCGGATCATCCCGCATGACCGCCGAAAGTAACGCAGCGGTGGATTGGCCCTCGAAAGCTCTCCTGCCGGTCAGCATCTCATAGAGCACCGAGCCGAAGGAGAAGACATCGCTGCGTGCGTCGATGGGCTTTCCTTCGGTCTGCTCCGGCGACATATAGGCCACCGTGCCGACGATCATCCCGGGCGTCGTCGCCATGGTCGCTGCCTCGGCGCTCATCGCGGAAGCTGGCGCTGCAAGTTTGGCCAGCCCAAAGTCCAGCACCTTGACCAGTCCGCTCTCGTCCACCATGATGTTCGAGGGTTTCAGGTCGCGGTGTACGATGCCTGCGGCGTGCGCGCAAGAAAGAGCCTCGGCAACTTGTACGGCGTACTTGATAGCTAGGTCCGTTGCCAGGCCACCTGGAGGAATCAATTTGTCCAAGGTTTGCCCGGGGACGTACTCCATGACCATGAAGTCAACGCCACCCTGAAAACCGACGTCATGAACAACGCAGATGTTGGGATGTTGCAGTCCCGAGATGGATTTAGCTTCTTGCACGAAGCGCGCATGCAACTCTGGGTTCGAAGACAGATGAGCGGGCAGGATTTTAATCGCTACCGTACGCTGTAGCCTTATGTCTCGGGCGCGATACACTTCGCCCATGCCGCCTGCGCCGAGGAGCGATTGGATCTCGTATGGCCCGAGCTTCGTGCCAGGGATCAGTGCCATAGACAATGGCGATTATACCTTCGGAGTCCGATTGTTCTTGAAATAGCGCAGCCTGATGGCAGAATTCGTTCAAGCTCGAGTTCGGGCCGCACAACAGCTAGTCAGGTCCTGAACACAAGAAGCTGGGAATTTCCGGGCCTTGTCTCCAAAGCAGCCCGGATGTGATGGGGACCAGCACCGCCATCCCTGCCGAATAGATACGACTAGTTACTAGTGTGAAGCGTTGGGAGCGATAGTCCCCACAGGGTTAATAAATCTGCCGAGTCGCACTGTTAAAAGAAATGGCTCCTCAGGTAGGACTCGAACCTACAACCCTCCGGTTAACAGCCGGATGCTCTGCCATTGAGCTACTGAGGAGTGTGGGCGGGCGGCCTGTGTTGTCGGTATCTATAATATCATCGGTGGGGGTTGGAGGAAACTTCTGTGATTCGCACTTTTGTTACCCTAGGGGATTGAGTTTGCATGATGCCTTGCTCACGGCCACGGTTGAGGTGCTCATGATAGGAGGTCGGGGTTTGGTTTGGATTCTTGTTTTGTTTTGCTTCGTTGTGTTTATGGGTATGGGGTGGGCGGAGGACAGTTCTTCGGTAAACGCGCCTGTGGCGCCTCCGAAGGCCAAGGTGGAGGTCGTCGAGGACACCGTCCACGGCCATCGGATCTCTGATTCTTACCGCTGGCTGGAGGATGCGGGGAGTCCGGCGACCCAGGAATATGTTCGCCACGAACTGGCTTACACGCGCGGCATTCTCGATCCCCTGCCGGGGCGCAAACGCATCCATCAGGAACTCACCCAACTGCTCTCCATTGGAAACATCGGAACGCCGCAAGTCGGCGGGAAGTATTACTTTTATATTCGGCGCGAGGGGACTCAGAACCAGGCTGTGCTTCTGGTGCGAGAGGGCATCCATGGAAAAGACCGGGCGCTGGTGGACGTAAATCAGATGGCGGCGGATGGCACGGTTGCGCTGGACTGGTGGGCGTCTTCTGACGATGGCAAGTATGTGGCTTACGGCACCTCACCCGGCGGCTCGGAAGAGAGCACGCTGCGGATCGTTGAGACCGCCAGCGGGAAGTTGTTGCCCGACACCATCGATCGGGCTCGCCACGCCAACGTGGCTTGGAAAAAGGACAACTCCGGCTTCTACTACGGACGCACTCCGAAAAAGGGCGACGTGCCGGCCGGCGAGGAGGTCTATCACGTCAAGATTTTCTATCACGCTTTGGGCAGCGATCCGGAGAAAGATTCCCTGATCTTTGGCGGGCGGTCTTCTGCAGGACCATCGAGTGCAGGACAATCCAGCGCGCAGGATGTGCCGGTGGCGCAGCTTGCCGACGATGAAGATCGCTGGTTGCTGATCACCGTATTTGAAGGCTACACGAAAACTGAAATGTATCTGCAGGACTTGAAGGCAGGCACGCCGCCGGTCGAGGTTACCAGCGGCAAGGATTTCAGTTATAGCGGCGAAATTCTGCGCGGGCAGCTTTACGTTTTCACCAATGAGGACGCGCCCCACTATCGTGTCTTGCGAGTGGATGCGCAGAAGCCGGGGCGCGAGTTCTGGCGCGAAATCATTCCAGAATCAGATGCGGTCTTGCGGAACGTCCTCGTGATCCACGGAAACCTTTTCGGCCTGTATGAGAAAGACGCTACTTCCCTGCTGAAGATCTTCAGGAATGATGGGCACCTCTTGACGGATGTGAAGCTGCCGGGGCTAGGTTCGATCACTGAGATTGGGGGCAAGTGGGACAGCGGCGAAGCCTTCTTCGGATTCCAGTCGTTCACGGTTCCGCCCAGCATTTACAGAATGGACTTCACCGACGACAAGGGTCCGGAGCTCTGGGCCCGAGTTGAGGCGCCTTCCATTGATCCTTCGGCTTACGAGGTCAATCAGGTTTGGTTTTCGTCGAAGGATGGAACCAAGGTTCCGATGTTCGTCTTCCACAAAAAAGGTCTGGCACTCAACGGGAAGAATCCGACTGTGCTGACCGGTTATGGTGGATTCAATATCAGTCTGACTCCGAGCTTTGTGGGCGATCGCTATCTGTGGCTCGAGCATGGCGGCGTTTTTGCCGTGGCCAACCTGCGCGGCGGGGCGGAGTTTGGGGAGGACTGGCATCGGGCCGGCATGCTGGAGAAGAAGCAGAATGTTTTTGATGACTTTATTGCGGCGGCTGAGTATCTGATTGCGCAGAAATATACGGACAAAGATCACCTGGCGATTCGTGGCGGATCGAATGGCGGATTGCTGGTGGGGGTGGCGCTCACGCAACGTCCCGAGTTGTTCCGCGCCGTGGTCTGCGCAGTGCCGCTGCTGGATATGCTGCGCTACCAGCATTTTCAGATTGCCAAGCTTTGGATTCCCGAGTACGGCTCGGCGGATGATCCCAAGCAGTTCGATTGGATCTATGCTTATTCACCCTACCATCATGTGAAGGCGGGAACGGAATATCCCGCCATCCTTTTTATGACGGCGGAGAGCGATACCCGGGTCGATCCCATGCACGCCAAGAAAATGGCGGCATTGATGCAGGCCGAAGCGGCGAATGGACAAAGCCGGGAGCGTCCGATTTTGTTGCGGATCGAGCCTAAAGCTGGGCACGGCGTGGGGAAACCGATTACGAAGCAGATTGAGGAATTGACGGATGTTTATTCGTTTTTGTTTTGGCAGTTGGGGGTGAGGGAGTAACGGTAGTGGATACTCACTCGAGCTTCACGTGTCCCGTACTAGTCTTGAGCTGTTTGAGTTAGGAAAGCTGGGCAACCCGCCAATTCACCAGCGATCGGTCATGAGTGTAATGGCCTGTGGGTGTTGAAAAAGTCCATTTTCCTCAAAACAACGAAAAATTGGGGGATAGAAAATGTCTAGGAAAACCGAGAACGTTGTTTGTAGGGCATCCTAGCGCGATTCTATTTTTGTGAATTTCGCGGGACGGAGTTTTTCAACAGCCACGCCTGTTAGCGACAGTTGATATTCGACTCCACTAAGATTGGTACGGGCGGGGCACATCCAGGAGCAGGCTCGGAGAACCGCTTGGGCGCGTCCATTCGGATGCGAGAAAACAACGTGAGCTTCGCCACCACCTTCAATGACTGATACTCACAACGGCCCCACTGTTGCTTACTCCGCCTAGCAGCGTCGTTCCGAATAGCTCGCCTCCGCGTAGAATGAGTCCGGCACAAGGAGCCGCCCCATCACCGGTACTTGGCCACGGGAACTTGTGAAGGACGGTTTGTTTCCATGTTGCATCTGCTTGCGGCGTGAGTCTGAAAATCACACCGTTAGAACTCGTTCCCCCGCCGTGTGCAGCAGCGGCGTACAAGTTTCCCTCTCGGTCAAAAACGACAGGCCCCACTGCATCTTCTCCATCACTCCCCGAAAACGCATAGAGAACACGCTCTAGCCATTTCCCGCCAGAGTTCGTGAGCTTGAAAACAGTGCCGCAGCCGCCGGCACAAGCCGTAAGGTTTCCACCATCGAACGAGGTCCCGTATAGACGCCCGCCCCCATCGATCACCAAAGTCGAAAGTGGCAGCGCGCCGTCGGCCCCGGAAAAGTTGTGAATTAGATGTTCCCGATAAGAACCATCCCCGGAACGGGTCAATTCGTAAACTGTACCGAATCCCTGAGCGCCGCCGCCGGAGGTCGTGCCATACAAGCGCCCACGCGAGTCGAAGACCACGCCCCCCCTCGGGTTACATCCATCCTGCGTGCTATTGGCAAAATCGTGAAGAATCGTCTCCGACCAAGCCCCAAGGCTGAAACTCAACTTGTAGACAATGCCGCATCCGGCACTCCCGCCGAACTCGGTAGCGCCATAAAGGCTGCCATCCGGGCCAAACACAACCTCGGTGGCCGCGTTAACCCCATCGCCACTCCGCCCGAAGTTATACAGAATGCTGTCTGTCCACTCGCCGCCTGTTATAGGACTTAATTCGAAGACTACTCCGGCGCCATACAAACCACCGCTCCCGGCAGTGCCGTAGAGATTCCCAGCTTTGTCAAACACCAACGCTGCTCCGGGCTGGTAGCCATTGTTCACGTCAAAGAGATGGATCGACTTTTCGGTCCACGTGCCATCACCATTGGGAGAGAGTTCGAAAACGCAACCGGGATAGCTTGTGCTTCCGCCCGACGCCGTCCCGTAGAGATTTCCTTGCGCGTCAGCGATCAAAGGAGCCAGCGGACTGAAACAATTGCCGGAAACCGAAAAAGAATAGATGACCTGTTCCCGCACGGCGCTCTGAGCGCCACCCGACAAACTCAGCGAGAGTACCGAAGCGACAGCTGACAGGAGTATCCCAGCTGTCGCGGGGCTCACAATCCTGCTCCGGCACAGCGACGGATGCACCGCACACGAGGCCCAAAGTGGCATACGTCCTCCTTACGACTACTCGGTGTCCTGAATCCCCATATTAGTAGCAGAACTCTGCTTCCGGGTTGTTCGTGCAATTGTGACTTGGACGTAAAATCGCCATAGCACTCATTGGCAGTTTGGGTTTCTACTTTTCAGGCTCGAATCCGCGCCCGACCCGGAACACGTGGCCATCGGGATGGCGAAGGTGCATCTCGCGGACGTTCCACGGCATATCGGTGGGCGGAAATGTGACCTCCATCCCTGCGGCGACGCAATGCTTGTGCATCTCGTCCACGTCGTCGACCCAGACCGACATCCAGACGCCCTTGTCGCCCTCTTCGTCTCCCTGCTGCTGAAACGTGGTGGTGTTCGCGCCGCGGCCGCGGCCTCCCTGCGCCCCCTGACAAAGAAAGATGCAAGCCTCCTTACCCGATCCAACCGCGCCAAACGTCGGAGGCGTTCCCCAGTCCCACAATTTCTTCCATCCCCACTTCTCAAACCACGCGACCGTGCTGGCGATGTCGGACACGTTCAATATCGGAGTCAAAC
>Ga0209118_1000092_pt1 | contig 64828 bp, 54 predicted proteins | sample BlaSpr_A8_Ref_M1_FD_187988 | JGI IMG/M metagenome (GOLD analysis project Ga0209118, IMG submission 187988) | Forest soil microbial communities from Thunder Bay, Ontario, Canada - Black Spruce, Ontario site 2_A8_Ref_M1 (SPAdes) (version 2) | ecosystem: Environmental > Terrestrial > Soil > Boreal... | reverse complement strand
TCGGCAACAGGTGGGAAACCCGCAACCGGGGCCGAATCTGGAAAACTCGTTACTGGCAACAGAGAGTCCGAAAATGAGTTTTTCAGCAAACTGTTTAGCGCCTGAGGCAATTCGCCTAGTCATTCCTGGAACCGCATTAGGCTGGAAAGTACCGTCAATCTTCGGGTGTTTCGGTTTTGCTGTCACGCCCCTCGTGGGTTCGGCGATAGATCGATTCTCAACCCCTCCGTGACCGACCCTCGCCATTGAATGTCTCCCGCAACCACGGATCGTGAGTGTTATGGCGATATTACAACAGCAATACATTCCTCTTCTTCGCAAACACTTCCCCACTACGCCTCATAATTGACACCTAATTTGCCGGCGCGTTACACTTTTTCGTCAGCCGGGGAAATCTTTGAGCCCCGCGAACCATTTAAGAAGGAGGTGGCGAGCAATGAACAACATCGTTCTGGTCCACGGCGGATTTGTGGACGGCGCTGGCTGGGAGGGCGTCTACAAGACCCTAAAGAAGAACGGCTACAACGTCAGCATCGTCCAGAACCCTACGCTATCGTTGGAGGACGACGTATCGGTTACCAAGCGCACTCTTGCATCGCAGGACGGGCCTGCGATTCTCGTCGGCCACTCTTATGGAGGAGCGGTGATCACCGAAGCCGGAAACGATCCCAAGGTTGCAGGGCTCGTGTATATCACCGCCTTTGCACCGGACAAGGGCGAGTCCGTGGCCACCCTTATCAAAGATCCGCCGCCCGGCGCACCTGCACCGCCGATACTGCCTCCGCAGGACGGCTATTTGTTTCTCGACAGGGCGAAGTTCCGCGCCTCCTTCGCAGCCGATGTGGACGCAGAAAAAGCCGCTTTCATGGCAGACTCCCAAGTCCCGTGGGGCGTGGAGGCTCTGAGCGGCAAGATCAGTGAACCGGCGTGGAAGGCCAAGCCGAGCTGGTACCTGATCGCTACCGACGACAAGATGATCCCACCCGATGCCCAGCGTTCCATGGCCAAGCGGGCGGGCTCTACGGTCGTGGAGGTCAAAGGCAGCCATGCCATCTACGTGTCACAGCCCGGGGCTGTCGCAGCCCTTATCGAACAAGCTGCCAAGAGTGTGAAGGCGTCCGCCGCTGCTTAGAAACCCGGGCGGATTGCCGCTCGGTACCATCGGTGTTTGTTACGGGGCGAGGTCTGCCCGAACATGGGGCGGGAGCATTGCTTGGGTCTGCGGTCTACACGATAACTAATGTAAACAGGCGATTGCACTCAGAATCCCGATCTGAAGATGATGTTCCAGGCTATCGGGGGAGTGCTTTGAGAGCGCTCTAACTCGAATCAGTTAAGATGTACACTCTGCCTTACTGATGCGCGGTGGACCCTTCCGCCGGAGGCGCCAGAGGCGTAATGGTCTGCGTGCCCTCTGCTTCCGCTGGAGGCATGGGCAGCGGGTGCTCCAATGCCACAGCCAGCACCTGGTCCATGGTGTCAACGAAGTGCAGCTTCATCGCGGTGCGGAGGTTTTCCGGTACTTCGGCGATATCCTTCTCGTTGTCCTGCGGCAGGATGACCTCGAACAACCCGGCACGATGGGCCGCCAGCAGCTTTTCCTTGAGTCCGCCGATCGGCAATACTTTGCCGCGAAGCGTAATTTCGCCCGTCATGGCGAGATCGCGGCGAACCGGAATCTTGCTCAAGGCGCTGGAAATTGCGGTTGCGATGGTGATGCCGGCTGATGGCCCATCCTTGGGAATCGCGCCTTCCGGCACATGCACGTGAATGTCGATATTGCGGTAGAAGTCGCGTGGCAATCCCAGTCGCTGCGCGCGCGAGCGCACATAAGACATCGCTGCCTGGGCTGATTCCTGCATCACGTCGCCCAGCTTGCCGGTCAGAGTGAGCTTGCCCTTGCCATCGACGACAGTCGCTTCCGTGCTGAGGATCGAACCGCCGACTTCGGTCCAGGCCAGGCCTGTAACCAATCCGACTTCGCTTCTTTCGTGCGCCAGGGTGTCGCGGAACTTGATCACGCCCAGGTAATCATTCACGTTGTCCTGCGCGATCGCGATGTTGTAATTCACGCCCTCTTTGACCACTTTGCGCGCGATCTTGCGGCAGATGTTGCCGATTTCGCGTTCCAGATTGCGCACGCCCGCCTCGCGCGTGTAAGAGCGGATCAGCCCGGCTATCGCTTCGTCCGAAAACTTGATGTTCTTGTCCGTGAGGCCGGCCTGCACCATCTGCTTCTTCACCAGAAACTGCTTGGCGATCTCCACCTTCTCCTGCTCGGTGTAGCCATGCAGGCGCAGCACTTCCATGCGGTCCTGCAGCGCGGGCGGGATGGTGTGGATCACGTTGGCAGTCGCGATGAAGAATACCTGCGAGAGGTCATACTCCACGTCCAGATAATGATCGACGAACATGAAATTCTGTTCGGGATCGAGGACTTCGAGCAGCGCGGCGGATGGGTCGCCGCGGAAATCCATGGACATCTTATCGACTTCGTCCAGCATGAAGACGGGATTTTTTGTCCCTGCCTTCTTCATCATCTGAATGATTTGTCCCGGCAGGGCGCCGATATAGGTCCGGCGATGGCCGCGAATTTCCGCCTCATCGCGAACCCCGCCCAGCGACATGCGTACGAACTTTCGCCCGGTGGCTTTCGCAATGGACATGCCCAGCGAGGTCTTCCCAACTCCTGGAGGTCCGACGAAACAAAGGATGGAGCCTTTGGGATTCTTCACCAACTGGCGGACGGCCAGGAACTCAAGAATGCGCTCCTTGATCTTTTCAAGTCCGTAATGATCTTCGTTGAGCACCTTTTCGGCGCGGCTGATATTGCGGATTTCCTTCGACCGTTTCTTCCACGGCACGGCCAGCAGCCAATCCAGATAGTTGCGCGAGACCGTGGACTCCGCCGACATCGGCGGCATGGCTTCGAGCTTCTTCAGTTCCTGTACAGCTTTGTCGCGCACATCCTTGGGCATGCCGGCGGCGTCGATCTTCTTTTTCAGTTCGTCGAACTCGCTCTTTTCGCCGCGTCCCAATTCCTTCTGGATCGCTTTGATCTTTTCGTTGAGGTAATACTCTTTCTGGGCCCGCTCCATCTGCCGCTTCACCCGCGACTGGATGGTGCGATCCATATTCAGCTTTTCGATTTCGATGTCGAGTACGTCGCCAATCCGGCTCAGACGCTCCGCGGGATCGAAAATCTCAAGCAGTTCCTGCTTTTCTTCGATGGAAAGCTGCAGGTTGGCGGCGATCGTATCCGTGAGCTTGGCTGGATCTTCCATGCGCACAGCCGCAATCATGGTCTCGTAATTCAGCGACTGGCAAAGCTTCACGTACTGTTCGAACAGGCCAGTCACCCGCTGCATGCCGGCTTCGATCTGCGCGTTGGTCTCGGTCGCGTAACGCGCCAGGCGAACCGAGGCTTGCATGAACCCCTCGGTCTCGGTGACCTGCAGAATCTTGCCGCGCTCAATGCCTTCCACCAGCACTTTGATGTTGCCATCGGGCAGCTTGAGGCTCTGCACGATATTGACCACCGTGCCCACCTGATAAATCTCGTTGGGCTTGGGTTCGTCGATGCTGGCGTCGTGCTGGGTTGCCAGAAAGATCTTCTTGTCCGCGGCCAGCGCTTCTTCCAGCGCGTGTACGCTCGACTCCCGCCCTACCACGAACGGCGTCATCATGTAGGGGAAGATGACCACATCCCGGATGGGCATCATGGGCAACTTCTTGGTTTCGAATTTTTCCTTCGATGTGGTCACTGATTCTCCCAAAATCGCTTCTAGCGGTTGGCTCCTAGCTCCTAGCTTCTGGCTGTTAGCTACCGACTTAGCTAGAAGCTAGAGGCTAGCAGCTAGAAGCTCTATCCAGCCTTTTCCATCATCGCGAACGAGGCACTGTGCTTTTCCACCATCTGCTGCGTCACTTCGAATTCCTTCACCTTCTTCTGGCTGGGCAGATGGTACATCAAATCGAGCATCAGTTCTTCTAAAATCATGCGCAAGCCGCGTGCGCCCACTTTGCGAGCCATGGCCTGGCGCGAGACCGCCCGGAGAGCGTCCTCGCTGAACTTCAGGCGAACGTTTTCAAACTCGAACAGCCGCTGATATTGCTTGACGATGGCGTTCTTGGGGCGGGTGAGGATCTCAATCAGCGCAAATTCGTCCAGATCTTCGAGCACTCCAACCACCGGCAAGCGGCCCACGAACTCGGGAATCAGTCCAAACTTGATCAAGTCCTCGGGCTGCACGTCGCTGAGCAACTCGAAATTCCGCTTACGCGCCACTACCGGTTCTTCGGTTTCAGTCTCTTCCCCGAGCTTGAAGCCGAGCGATTTCTTGCCCGCCCGGCGGCCGATGATCTTCTCCAATCCGACGAACGCGCCCCCGCAGATAAACAGAATATTGGTCGTATCGACGGGTGTGAATTCCTGATGAGGATGCTTGCGTCCACCTTGCGGCGGAACATTGGCGATCGTGCCTTCGAGAATCTTCAGCAGCGCCTGCTGCACGCCTTCCCCGGAAACATCGCGGGTGATGGAAGGGTTCTCGTCCTTGCGTCCGATCTTGTCCACTTCATCGATATAAATGATACCGGTCTGAGCCCGCCCCACATCGCCGTCCGCCGCCTGCAGCAGCTTGAGGATAATGTTCTCCACGTCCTCGCCCACGTAACCCGCCTCGGTCAGGGTGGTGGCGTCTACGATGGCAAAGGGCACATCCAGCATGCGGGCCAGGGTTTGCGCCATCAGGGTCTTGCCCGTCCCCGTGGGACCAATCAGCATGATGTTCGACTTGGTCAACTCGATCCCGTCACTCGCGCGCTGGCGGTTCATGTAGATCCGCTTGTAGTGGTTGTAGACGGCGACCGCCAGCTTCTTCTTGGTCTGCTCCTGCCCGATTACGTACTCATCGAGAAAAGTCTTGACTTCTTGCGGCTTGGGAAGCGTGTTGGGCGCTGCGGCGGCAGGGGTTGCGGCGCGGTCATCTTCCAGGATCGAATTGCAGACCGCCACGCACTCATCGCAAATGTAGGCCCTGGGATAATCGCTTGGGGATGAAATCAGCTTGGCCACCGCGTCCTGCGACTTATGGCAGAACGAACAGCGTAAGATTTCCTCAGTGCCTGTTCTGTTTTTCACTCGGCTTAACTCCTTAGTGTTACCTTACCTCCCGGCTCCTTAGCGCTCTTGCCCGTGGGGGAAGCGGGGAGAGATCGTTTCGCGCCGAGACCTCCCAAATGTAATCGGCGAATGCCGATCATACCCTTCATCTGGTCTTATAGATGATATCGTCTATGATTCCATATTCCTTAGCCTGCTGAACGTTCATAATGAAGTCGCGCTCTACGTCCTTCTCCACTTTTTCCAGCTTCTGACCGGTGTGTTTGGCCAGTAACTGGTTTGTAATCTCGCGCATACGCAGAATTTCCCGGGCGTGAATGTCAATATCCGTGGCTTGACCCGAAAGGCCCCCCATCGAAGGCTGATGGATCAAAATGCGCGAGTTGGGCAGCGCCAGCCGTTTCTTGGGTTCTCCAGCCGCGAGCAAGAGCGCAGCCATGCTCGCCGCCTGGCCAATGCAAATCGTGGTCACATCGTTCTTGACGTACTGCATGGTGTCGTAAATCGCCATCCCCGCCGTAATCGATCCCCCCGGAGAATTCACGTACAACTGAATGTCCTTCTCCGGATCTTCCTGCGCCAAAAACAGCATCTGCGCAATCACCAGATTGGCGATGTTGTCGTCAATCGGCGTGCCAATAAAAATAATGTTGTCCCGCAAGAGCCGCGAGTAAATGTCATAAGCCCGCTCACCCCTGCCCGTTTGTTCAATTACCATCGGAACCAGCAATTGTTCACCTGTGCCTTTCACACTCCTGCCCCCTACGGCTTGGGCTTCTAGGGGGATCGGAAGCGACTTACGCGGACTGACGATACAGAAAATCGAGGGTCTTCTCGTTGCGGATTCTATTCCGGATTCTATCCAGCGCCCCATCGCGTGTCAAACGCGACCGGATGGCCTCCGGCGTCTGTTTCGACTGCTCAGCCAAAGCTACGACCTCGCGATCGATTTCCGCATCGCTGACCTCGATCTTTTCCTCCTCGGCGATCTTTTCCAGCAACAGCGCAGCCTTCACTTCCTGCACCGCCTGATCGCGCTGCCCGCCGCGCAGCCGGTTCAGATCCATCTTCTTCATGTCTTCCGTCTTCATACCCTGAGCCGCCAGCGCCCGCAATCCCCGATCCAGACGAATATCGATCTGGTGCTCGACCAGCGCCTCCGGCACTTCAAAATCATTGCGCTTCACCAACTCCGCCACCAGCTTGTCTTTAGCTTCGCGCTCGGCGTTGTGTTTTTTCTCCGCCTCCATGCCCTCGCGGATTCGCTTCCGCACGTCCCCGAGGTCGGCAAACTCTCCCAATTCCTTCGCGAACTGGTCATTCAGTTCCGGTAAGCTTTTCTGCTTGATTGCCTTCACCTGCACGCTGTAGGTAAACGTCTTGCCTGCGAGTCGCTGATCGGAAAAGTCCTGCGGATAAACCACATCAAACGTACGTTCATCTCCTGCGGACACGCCTCGCAAGTTCTCGGTGAACTCGGGCATGGTCCCCTGGCCGCCGATTTCGACCAGAATGTCGTCCATGTGTACTGGGTTTGACCCGGTCGGTCCCGGCTTTGTTGAACCCGGTTTTATTGAATCTGGTCTTGTTGAATCAGGCGTCGCTGGGCTTGCGGTTGCGGACCCGTCGTCTGCGTCCTTCGGTTGTCCGTCTAGCGAAACCTGGGCAAAGTCGCCATCCCCCAGCGGGCTCCCCTCGATCGAAGTGAACGTGGCGCGCTGCTCCTGCAGACTTTTCAGCGATTGCTCTACTTCTTCGTCTGTAACAGAAATAGCCGGCTTGTCGGCGCGCAGCTCCTTATAATCTTCCACCCGGATGGTTGGCATCACTTCAAAGCTGGCTTTGAAGCGCAGAGGCTCGCCGTCGTGTACGTGGAGATCGGTCACTCGTGGCTGCGACACCGGCATCAGCCCCAGTTTGTCGGTCTCCTTGCGGAAATATCGCGGCACCAGCGCATCTACCACATCGCTCTTGATGCCTTCGGCAAAGCGCTGCTTAATGATGGAGGCAGGCGCATGGCCAGTGCGGAAGCCGGGGATGCGGGCAAGCTTCTGGTATTTCTGGATCAGGGTATCAGTTTCGCGGGCAACTTCCGCCGCCGGGATCTCCACCTGGATCTCCCGCTTGGTGCTGCTACTGGTCTCTGTGGGGCTCACGTTTGCCTTTCGCTGTCAGCCCGCGGTTCCAGGAGCCCGTGCCCAATTCGGACTGCCCAAAGCCATCGGCCTACACTCTTGAGTGTAAAGACAGAAGGAGAGCACCGTCAAACGCCGGAAGGCATTTTTCTCGCCCATTTTGGGACTTTAGTAACCGTGGGACGATGGAGGATGGGAAGTCATCGCTCATCCTGCTCTCGCGCGTCGGAATGAACTGCCTCGAACCGCATGAACACATTCACAGGCCGCCTCGACGCAGTCTCGACCGAGTTTCTAGGGATCCAAGGTCGAAATACTTGGTGCTTCGCCGAATTTGTTCAATAAAGAATCTCGAACGCGTGCTCGTGCTGCAAGAAGGCGTGACCCGGTTTTTCTAGCCCGGTTGCATCAGCCTGCAAGTTCATGTAGCCGAAAAGTTGCTGGCAAATTTTTCTGTGAGTGGGGTCGTTCCGAGCAGACAGGCAACCAATTTAGTGGTGGGACCCTCCAATTGCCGCACCAACTACGTCTAGCTTGAAACAGGCAGTGATCCATGACAAACCCACCTCTGGCCTCGATATCAAAAATAACTTTGCGAGCGGCAAGTACCGCGCTGACGTTAGTAGTCTTGTTTCTGTTTGGGGTAATTACGACCCAGTCCGCGCAGGCGCGGACCTTCGCGGTACTTTACGACTTCACTGGAACGGACGGGGCAATTCCCGAAGCAGGTTTGGTCCGGGACACGGCGGGCAATCTCTACGGCACAACAGAAGTTGGCGGCGCTGGCAACTACGGTACAGTCTTCGAGCTGACGCCCACAGCGGGCGGAGCCTGGACGGAGAAGGTGCTGCATACCTTCAACCTCAACGGCAAGGACGGGGCCTATCCTGCCACCAGTCTGATCTTCGATGCCGCCGGTAATCTCTACGGCACGACGGTCGGGGGCGGCAAATATTACGACGGGACGGTGTTCGAGTTGACTCCTAAAGCGGGCGGGAGTTGGACGGAGAAGGTGTATAGCTTCAGCGGCAAGGACGGGGAAAGCCCTTGGGGCGCCGGCCTGATCGTAGACGCCGCCGGCAATCTCTACGGCACGACCTTCTATGGCGGCAGCGGGACATGCAACAACGACGGCTTCGGCGGCTGCGGCACGGTCTTCGAACTGACGACCAAAGCTGGCGGAGGCTGGGCGGAGAAGGTGCTGTATAGCTTCAGGGACAACGGCAAAGACGGAAACTATCCCTACGCCAGCCTGATCTTCGATGCCGCCGGCAATCTCTACGGCACAACGGTCGCGGGCGGCAAATATTACGACGGAACGGTATTCGAGTTGACGCCTAAAGCGGGCGGAGCTTGGACGGAGAAGCTGCTGCATACGTTCAAGGGTAGTGACGGGTACTCACCCTACGCCAGCCTAATCTTCGATGCCTCCGGCAATCTCTACGGCACGACCTCCGGTGACGGCAGCGGGACATGCAACAGCGACGGCTGCGGCACGGTCTTCGAACTGATCCCCAAAGCGGGCGGGGGCTACACGGAGAATGTGCTGCATAGCTTCAACGGCAGCGACGGATCCTCTCCCTACGCCAGCCTGATCTTTGATGCCTCCGGCAATCTCTACGGCACGACACTCTCGGGTGGCGGCTTTACTTCTCGATGCACATACGGGTGCGGAACGGTGTTCGAGTTGACGCCCAAAGCGGGCGGGGGCTGGACGGAGAAGGTGCTGCTTAGCTTCAACGACAACAACGGTGCCTTTCCCGTTGCCAGCCTGATGTTCGATGCCTCCGGCAGTCTCTACGGCACGACCTCCGGCGGCAGCGGGACATGCAACGTCGGCTTCATCGGCTGCGGCAAGGTCTTCAAACTGACGCCATAGAGGGCAGTACCAAGCGCCGGTATTGAAAACGTTGGCTTCCTGGTCTAGCCGGGCGGTCGTCGTAATGTCGCCATTACACCAGCAACTGATAGACATCACATGTTTGAGGTGAGGATGAGTTCCAGCCACTTTTTTAACAACTTTTAACATTGCTTGGTCTAGACTCTTCCTTCTGAGGAGGTTTTATGACCAACAAAGCGAAAGCCATTCCCGACGGATTCCACACCATCACACCTCATCTGACAGTTCGCGATGCTAACCGCGCCATCGAGTTTTACAAGAAGGCCTTCGGCGCCGAGGTTCTTCACGTCATGCCGGGCCCTGGGGGCAAGGTAATGCATGCCGCGCTCAAAATCGGAGATTCTATTCTGATGTTGAACGATGAGTTTCCAGAGCACGGGGGCGCAGCCGCGCCGCCTGCCGGAGGGTCCGGCGACACTCTCCACATTTACATCGAGAACGTCGACGCCGCGTTCGAGCGCGCGGTTTCGGCAGGGGCCACGGTGAAGATGCCGTTAATGGACCAGTTCTGGGGGGACCGCTACGGCCAAGTGTTGGATCCCTTTGGACACAGATGGTCGCTGGCAACCCACACTCGCGATATGTCCCCGGAGGAAATACAAAAGGAGCAAGAGCAGGCATTCAGCAAGATGCCCAAGTCGGCTTAGTAGGCAAGCAGGATTCTTAGGTCTCGCAGGTTGTTGCCGGTAGGCCCGGTCATGATTGTGTCGCCTAACGCATCGAAGAACGGGTAGGCGTCGAAGCGACGGAGGCTGGCCTCCGGCTTCAACCCGCAAGATTTTGCGCGGTCAAGAGTTGTTCCGTCCACGATCGCGCCCGCCGCGGGACTGTTGCCGTCGATTCCGTCCGTGCCCGCACTGAGCACCGTAATGTTTTCGCCTGCAATCTGCCGTGCGCAGGCCAGCGCAAACTGTTGGTTGCGCCCGCCCACGCCTCCATTGCTAACCTTCACCGTGACTTCGCCACCGGAGATGAGACACACCCGCTCTGCTTTCTTTCGCAGTTCACTCAAGCGCTCTGACAGATAATCAGCCGCACGCATGTAGTCCCAGTCGTCGCAACTGTTGTCCACTTCTACGATGAAGCCGTGGCGCTCGGCTTCCTTCCTGCTGGCCTCCAGCAAAGTTGTATTCGACAATACCGTCCACCAGCGGCTGCGATGGAAAGCCGGATCATCCGATTTCGGAGTTTCCTCCAGGGCATGGCGCTGAAATAATTCGCGTACAGAAGCCGGAAACTGCTCCGGCAGCCGATGCTTCGCCGCAATCGCGTAACAATCTTCCACTCTGGTGGAGTCCGGCATGGTTGGACCTGAGGCCAGGGCATCTGGCGTGTTGTCGGGGACATCCGAGACCAGGATCGAAACCTGCTGCGCCGCCAACGCCGCCCGCGCTAATCTTCCTCCCTTGATTGCGGATAGATGTTTGCGAATGGCATTGATCTCCGCAATGGGTGCGCCGGAGTGTACGAGCACCCGGTAAGTCGCGATCAGATCCTCCAAAGCAATCTCGTCATCGATAGGCTTCTCCGCAATCGAAGAGCCGCCGCCGCTCAGCATGAAGATCACCAGCGACGACGTATTCTGCGCGCTCAGCGACTTCAACATGGCCTCCGCGGCGCGAATCGATTCTTCATTCGGCGTCGGATGCCCGCCATGAAAATAGCGGAACCGGCGCGCTTGTGACCTCGGCTGCACCGAACTGGCGATGATTCCTTCAAAGTTATCTCCGGCCTGAATTTCCAACGCGCTCACCATCGTGTGCGCGGCCTTGCCGATGGAAACCACCACTACGCGATTGTAGGAATGGAGATCGTAAAGGTCTTCGCAGACCCTCAGCACGCCGCGTTCACAGGAAACATGGCGCTCGAAAGCCCGATCAATGCTGGATTCGCCGAGGGCGCGTTCGAAAAGATGCCGTGCTGTAACCCGCATCTCGATGGCTAGTCGCTCGCGGTTGGCCGCTAGAGATGACATGCGAAGGATTATAGAGGGTGCCAGTTCTCAACCAGCGCTCACCTGGGGACAGCCGCCCCCACGTGATTAGTCAGGAATGCGTTTCTTTTATCCACGATTCAATACTATCGCGCAATTCCCGCAAACGCCCTTCAAAGAAATGGTCTGCGCCTTCGACAATCACCAGTTTCTTCGGGTCGGGAAGCGATCCGACGATTCCCTCCAGTTTCGCGCGCGGCCCAAACTGATCGCGGTCGCCGCTTACGAACAGCTTGGGTTTCATGCAATTCCGCAGAAACTCGAAATCATAAACTCGGTCAGCAATCGCAGCGACCGGCAAACCAAGCGCGATGACTGCTCCCACGCGCGCATCAGGACACGCCGCACGCAATCCCACCGCAGCCCCAAACGAGAATCCCGCGAAGATCAAAGGCAGATGAAACTCGCGATCCAGCCAGTCGAGCGCAACGCGCACGTCCTCTACTTCACCGTCGCCGTTGTCGTGCTCGCCCTGGCTCAGTCCAGCCCCGCGGAAATTAAACCGCAACACGGGAGAGCCAAAACTGTTCAGCGCCTTCATCGTGTGAAAAACGACTTTGTTGTGTAGAGTTCCCCCATAAAGAGGATGCGGATGGCACACCAGCGCGGCCCGAGTAGCCTGTTCTACACCCACATTGAGCAAGGCTTCCAGCCTGCCGGCCGGGCCGTCGAGGAACAGCGAGCGGATCGAACTGGATTGTGCATTCATCGCGGTGCAGTCCAAACAGAATAGCAGCCCGGAGCGTCTCCACTCGGCATCTGTACAGACGTAGCTTGCCACTTTGCTTAGTCTGGCTGAATTTTCTGTCCCACGAAACGAACTACCGTGCTGGCGCGCCTCTATGTGCGTTATCCTCACGTGCGTTATCCTCTCTCCCATGGATGTCGTCGCCCTCACGCGTCAACTCGTGGACATTGAATCGATCACTGGCAACGAAGCCCTGGTAGGCGATGTCGTTCACGGCGAACTTTGCCGCCTCGGATACGAGGCGACTAAAATTCCCGTCGAAGGCACCCGCTGCAACGTGTACGCAACTTCGGCGCAACAGGCGCGCCCCCGCATCGTGTTCTCGACCCATATGGACACCGTCCCGCCCTTCATTCGCTCTTCCGAAGATGCGACGCGGATCTACGGCCGGGGTTCCTGCGATGCCAAGGGAATCATCGCCGCTCAGATCGCCGCCGCCGAGCGCTTGCGAGCCGAGAGCATACACGTGGGACTCCTCTTCCTTGTAGGCGAAGAGCGTGACAGCCTGGGCGCGAAAGTGGCCAACCAGCAGTCTCCCGGCTGCAAATTTCTGGTGAACGGCGAGCCCACCGAGAATCGAATGGCGAGCGCATCCAAGGGCACGCTCCGGGTGAACGTGATCGCCGAGGGACGCATGGCCCACTCGGCCTATCCTGAGCTGGGCGAGTCTGCAATCGACAAACTGTTGGAGGCTTTGAAGCGGTTGCGGGCTATGAAACTGCCCGTTGAGCAAGGCATCGGTCCGTGCACCTTGAACATAGGAGTGATCGAAGGCGGCCGCGCGCCCAATGTAATTCCGGATAAAGCGCGGGCGCAATTATTGTATCGGCTGGTCGGCCCCGCAACCGAACTACGGCGACAGATTGAACAGGCGGTCACGGGCTTGGCAAAAGTCGAATTCGTTTTGGAGATTCCGTTCCTCCGCCTGCGCGCGTTGGACGGACTGCCCACCATGGTCGCCGCCTTCACCACCGACATTCCCTTTCTGAGCAAATGGGGCGAGCCACTGCTGGTCGGTCCCGGATCGATCCACGTGGCCCACACCGAAGGCGAGTACGTGGAAAAGAAACAATTGAGCGACGCGGTGGATTTGTATTGCTCCATCGCGAAGAAGCTGGCAGGCTGAGTGTGGACTGCTGCCCGTCCCGCGTCTTCGCTGACACGGTCCGCGCCGTTAAGCGAATTCCAATCGCTTGAGTTTGATGCGATCGGCACGAACCTGGGAAAGCTCGTAGTGGGCCTGCTGCGTGAGCCAGGTTGCGGCGCTGCCGCCGAAGACCTTAGACAGGCGCACAGCCATTTCGGGAGAAATTCCGCGCTTCTCATTGACCAGTTCTGACAGCGTGGTGCGGGTGACGCCAAGAGCGGCGGCGGCTTGCGTGATGGTCAATCCCAGAGGCTCGATATACTGGCGCAGCACAAAGCTGCCGGGATGCGGTGGATTCTTCATCGGCATGGTTCAACCTTCCTTCCCTTTCCGCGGGCCTCTAACGGCCAAACAGGGCCTCGATGTCGCGACTGCCGTGTGCCACGCGAAGAATCAGCACGTCCTCGTTCTCGACGCAATAAACTATAAGGTACTCAACCCACAGGAAAACTCCGTGAACCAATGCCAAAGTCGTCGTCTCGGGAGCGGCCCAAGTGAGGATGGCTGGCAGGGAGAAAAAAAACGGTTGGTGATGGAATCGATCAGGCGGTTGGCAATCTCGACGCTAGCGCTTTCCTTGGCGACGTAATACCAGATATCGTCTAAATCAGCACTAGCTCGTCGCGCTACGCGGTGCGCCATCAGCGCGACGCTTGTTGCTAGGCGGTGAGGCGAGCTCGTCCACGCTGTTTTACTTCTTCGGCAAGTTCCTGCATGGATTGCTGCGTGATGACGCGTCCCTCGCCACGCGCAGTCGAGGCTTTGGCTTCCTCAATGGTTGCCAAGAATTCCGCCCGCTTGCGCTCACGTTCCTCCCACAGGGAAAGAGCTTCCCGCACTGCTTCTTCCTCACGGTGAAGGCGTCCGCTCTCGATGGCCTGGCGGACAAACGCTTTCTGGTCGGGCGTAAGATTGACCTCCATACAGTCTTAGCCTAGACATTGCAAGGGTGTGTGTCAATCCGTTTAGGCACAGGCATTGGGCCTTTCGGCGGTCGGCCTGAAACTCCCTCATTCTTAGCGAAACCTCCGCGAACTCAGCTTTTCCTCCTCCATCGCGATACACTTTACTCATGACCACCCAGACGCTCAACTCCCTCTCCAAGGCGTCATCCGCGTACTTGCGTTCCGCCATGCACCAGCCCATCCACTGGCATGAGTGGGGCGAGGAAGCCTTCGCGACCGCGCAGCGTGAGAACAAACCAATCCTCCTCGACATCGGCGCGGTCTGGTGCCACTGGTGCCATGTGATGGATCGCGAGTCTTACGACAATCCCGAAATCGCGGAGCTCATCAACGACCGTTTCATTGCAGTGAAAGTCGATCGCGACGAGCGTCCCGACATCGATAGCCGCTACCAGGTCGCCGTCAGTTCGATCAGCGGACAAGGCGGCTGGCCGCTGACCGCTTTCCTCACTCCCGACGGCAAGCCGTTCTACGGTGGAACTTACTTTCCGCCAGATGATCAATACGGACGTCCCAGCTTCAAGCGCGTACTGCTCTCCATCTCAAATGCCTATCACGAAAAGAACGACGATGTGATCGAACAGGCCAAGATGGTCGAGGGCGCCATCTCGCACGCGGAATCCTTTGCCGGAAAGAGCGCCGAGTTTTCTCCCGCGGTCATTGAGGCCATCGTCAAATCAGCGCTCGGGATGTTTGATCCGCAAAATGGCGGCTTCGGAAGCGCTCCCAAGTTCCCGCATCCGGCTGCCCTTGATCTGCTGATCGATCAATACGCGCGCTCCGGCGACGAACAACTCCGCAACATATTTGTCACTACCCTCGAGAAGATGGCTCGCGGTGGCGTCTACGACCAACTGGCTGGCGGATTTCACCGCTACTCGGTCGACGAACGCTGGGTCGTGCCGCACTTCGAAAAGATGTGCTACGACAACTCCGAACTGCTGAAGAATTATGTTCACGCCTATCAAGCCACGGGTTCGGAGTTCTTCGCGACTGTAGCCCGCGACATCATTCGCTGGATGGATGAGTGGCTCAGCGACCGCGAGCACGGCGGCTTCTACGCCTCCCAGGACGCCGATTACTCCATGGACGACGACGGCGATTACTTCACCTGGACTTTGCAGGAAGCGCAGTCCGTTCTCACCGAAGAAGAAGCTCGCGTGGCTTGCCTGCACTATGACATCAATGAAATCGGCGAGATGCACCACAATCCCGCCAAGAACGTGCTGTACCAGCGAGCCTCGGTGGAAGAGATTGCCAAACGGTTGAGTCTGCCGCAGGAGCAGATCCAGGCGTTGCTGCAATCGGCGAAGAACAAGATGTATGCCGTCCGCCTGAAGCGGCCCATTCCCTACGTCGATAAGACCGTTTACGCAGGTTGGAACGCGCTCTGTATTTCGGCATATCTGGAAGCTGCCAAGGTACTCAAGCTGGAAGCCGCTGAACGTTTCGCGCTGCGCTCGCTGGATCGCATCCTTAGCGAGGGATGGCGCCCGGAAGATGGCTTGCTGCACGTGCTCGCGTATTCCGATGCCAAGGCGGAGCGCCGCCAAATCCCCGGTGTGCTGGATGATTACGCTTTCACCGCCGTTGCCTGCCTGGACGCTTACGAAGCCACCTCTGATCTCAGCTACTTCAATTTTGCGAGACGTATTGCAGATGCCATGGTCGAGCGTTTCTTCGACCCGGTTTCCGGCGGCTTCTTCGATACCGAAAAAAATCCCTCGCACCAGAAAGTACTCGGCGTGCTGGGCACGCGCCGCAAGCCATTCCAGGACTCGCCCACTCCCGCTGGGAATTCGGTCGCGGCGATCGCTATGCTGCGGCTGCACGCCTACACCAATGACGCAGTCCTGCGCGACCAGGCTGAGCAGACCATCGAAGTCCTCGGGGGACTAGCCGCGCAGTACGGACTATTTGCCGCCACCTACGGGATTGCCGCAGTACATTTGTCGCAGCCTCACAGTCAGATCGTGATCGTCGGAAATGACGAACTGGCGGCGCGGCTCTACAACATTGCCGCAGCGCCTTATTCTGCCAGCAAGGCGGTGCTCAAGCTGGAAGCGAGCAAGGTCGTCCCGCAGAATCTTCCATCCGCGCTAGCGGAGACCCTTCCGCTGCTACCCGCGGTCAAGCAAGAGAAAACCGTAGCCGTAATCTGTTCTGGATTTACCTGCCAGCCCCCGATTTCTGATCCGGAGGAACTGGCCCGAAGCTTGCGTCGACTCTCGTTGACCAATCGTTAATCCGGTCGAAGCTCACAACCAAAAAAAGAGGCTGGCGTTGCTTTCGCAATCGCCAGCCTACTGAATTCGAGAGCTGCTTAGGGGCAGCTCGGAACTACACCGAATGCCTTAGCGGCACCCGCGTCCTGTGCACGACGGTATCGGCGCACCGTCCTCCGGTGTAGGAACCACCGGAGCAGCAAGCGCCGTGTATGCACAGATCAGACCTACCATCAGGAACAACATCCTGACCGCACGTTTCATGGATTGTTCTCCTAGTACGGGTCCCCTGGGAGCGGCGACCCTCACTGGCCACGGATTATACAGGGTCGTGTCAAGTACTCATCCGGAATTATCTAAACGAGAACGATCTAACGTCCGCGTCAAGACACGCGAACGACGCCACGAATCCGTCTCTTGCACCTAATGTTTCATAGACATAGCACGTGTGGGATTAAAACGATTTAGATCTTGCGGACGGGAAAACAGGTTGTCTAAGATTGAGACAAACCTGCCCTCAACGCACCAAATCCTTAGGCAGAGCGCGAGCAGAAAACGAGGGCGTGGCTTTGCCGACTGCAGACATTTTGTGGACTAAGTGCTTCTCTTCGATTTCTCCGCCCTCAGGATCTCTCGGAGTATGCGAGAACGCCCGGTCCACCATCCGTTCGAACATCGGAATCAAGGAGTCGCCGGCATCCGGATGCCGCAACTCGCCGAGACCCTGGTCCCAGCGCTGTGACATCAGCAGGTTGGCAGATGATTCCCGGGACGTCGTCTTCAACAACCCGTATCCAATCCAGGTCAGAATGGAGAAACTGTATGCCGTGGTGTTGATCAGGCTTAGTGTAGGTGAATGGATTTTGCCCCCGGAAAACAGCGCAAGGCCAACCAGTTCGACAGTCGCGAAACCGCCAAATCCGAGAGCGATGCCGAAGCTGTGCTGCCGCCAGGAAACTCCCAGGTATTTGGAAAAAACCAGAAGGAACAATATCAGCCCGCATTGAATGACTCGCACACAGCGTTGCCCGATGATCACGGACTGGGCCAGAGGCGTATCCGTCCCTCCTGGGCTTGCGGCCGTGACCACCATCGCCACCAATAGCATCACCAGCGCTGCCCACTTGAATAGCACCGTTCCCAGGTCTTTCAGCGTGTGGTAAGGACGAAACACATCCAGAAAGATCTCGTGAATTACCTTGAACCCAATCGCCAGGCTGATTGCCGCACTGATCCAGTAGGCATAGAAATAGGCCATAATGTTGCCGGATCGGTAGATCGGAAACAAAACCAGGAAGTTTAGAATCTGGAAAACGATGTATGCGAAAAAGATCGGAAAAGTGCGATGAAGCTTACGCCAAAACATCACCCCAGCCAGGGACAGCTCCAGGGCCGGGTGCGCAATCCAGAGCGCGAGTTGGAGGTTGGCATTCATGGGGACTAGCTCATTCCTGCAACTGCCGACGGGTACGCTTCGCCCTCTCTTTTGCTGGCTTGACCTTAACAGTTCTGGCGGAAGGGTCAATGGACGAAAGTAACCAAAGGTAACAGTTACCCCGCCAAGTTTCCTAACCGATTGGTGCGCCGAAGGATAGTTTCGAGGTCAACCCAGGGATAGCGAAGCTTCGCACCCTCGGATGGTTACTACCGGGGACAAGCAAGCTCGTGTGGGGACAAACGCCTCGCGAGCCAGCCCTGAACAAAGTCGAAGGGGCCAGGCGGAGCAAAGTTCTCCGCAGCGCCTTGGGCCATCTCTGCAGCGACCCCGGAATACAACCTTCCACTCAAGCTTTCGTGTAAGATGTTGGTCTTCTCCCCTTTTATTTTCAGGCATGGCCGAACTCATCTGGGACGGCAAGTACGACGAGCACGGCAACAAGCGTGCCCCGGTTCGTATCGAGCTGCCCTTTCAAACCGTCGAGACCGTCAACGAGAGCGTGCAGGAGCGCCAGCGCACGCTGGAACTATCCTCTTCGGGAAACGACCCGGAGTGGCGCAACCGCCTCATCTGGGGCGACAAAAAGTACGTCCTGCCCTCGCTCCTCCCCGAGTTCGCCGGCAAGGTGGATTTGATCTACATTGATCCACCGTTCGATACGGGCGCGGATTTCTCGTTCAGCGCTCAGGTACCCGCATTTGAAGAAAATGGAGATACAGAGGGAGAAGAAGTAAGCTTCCTAAAAGAGCCATCCATCCTTGAGCAGAAAGCCTACCGCGACACGTGGGGCAGAGGTCTCGCTTCGTATCTCGACTGGTTCTCCGAGACGACCGTGCTTCTACGTGAACTCTTGGCGGAGAGTGGCAGCATGTTCGTCCACTTGGACTGGCATGTTGGCCATTACGCGAAAGCTGTCCTAGACGAGATCTTGGGCATTCAGAATTTCCGAAACGAGATCGTCTGGAAGCGACAAAGCGCTCATAGTGATTCACATCAGTGCGGGGCTATTCACGACACGATCTTCTTTTACTCAAGGTCTGAGACGTGGGTTTGGAATGACATCTTGTGCGAACCGGGTCCGGACTACATCGACAGCTTCTTCGACCAGGTTGAGACAGAGACAGGAAGACGATACGCGCGAGGAGACCTAACTGGTGCGGGCGTTACTAAGAGTGGTCTGTCAGGTAAGCCGTGGAGGGGGATCAATCCATCAACGTGGGGAAGGCATTGGGCTGTGAACCCGGAAGAGCTGGATCGGCTGGATAAAGAGGGGCGGCTCCACTGGCCTAAGAAAGGCATGCCTCGCCTCAAGCGTTATCTGAATGAGTTTTCAGGCGTCCCTCTACAAGACATCTGGACAGATATTCGAATAATTCACAACCAATCTCCAGAGCGCGTTGGATACCCCACTCAGAAGCCCGAGGCTTTACTAGATCGCATCATCAGAGCTTGCTCGAAGGAAGGCAACTTAGTCCTCGACTGTTTCGCCGGCTCCGGCACCACCGCCGCCGTCGCCGAAAAGCTCAACCGCCGCTGGATCGCCTGCGACCTCGGACGCTTCGCCATCCACACCACACGCAAGCGCCTGCTCGGCATCCCCGGCGGCGTGAAACCATTCATCGTTCAGAACCTCGGCAAGTACGAGCGCCAACAATGGCAAGTCGCCGAGTTCCCCGCGAATGGCAAGAACAGACTCGAAGAACAGAAGGAACGCGAGACCGCCTACCGCAAATTCATCCTTGAGCTCTACCACGCCACGCCGGTCAGCGGCCACGTCTGGTTGCACGGCGTCAAGGGCGGGCGCATGGTCCACGTGGCTGCGGTGGACGCGCCAGTGACCCGAGCCGACGTGAACGCCATCGCCGCCGAGGTATGGAGAGCCGCCGGCAAAGGTCCCAACTCTCCGCAAAAGCCCGCCGTGGACGTGCTGGGCTGGGAGTTCGCCCTCGAAATAAACGAAACTGCCAAAGAAATCGCCGCCCAGGCTCGGGTCGATGCCGCGTTCAAGAAAATCCCCCGCGAGGTGCTGGAAAAGAAAGCGGTCGATCAGGGCGATGTCTACTTCTTTGAGCTAGGAGCTTTAAGGGTTGACGCAAAAACGAAGAAGCGCGAGCTCACCCTGACACTCTCTGATTTCGTCATCCCGCTCGACGACGTGCCCGCCGAAGTGCGCAGCGCCATCAAGCACTGGAGCCAGATGGTGGACTACTGGGCCGTAGATTGGGACTTCAAGGACGACACCTTCCACAACCAGTGGCAGTCCTACCGCACTCGCAAAGATCCGAAGCTGGACCTCTCGGTGAAGCATGAGTATCTGGAGCCGGGAAAATACACCTTAGTTGTGAAAGTAATCGACATCCTGGGCAACGACACGACGAAGACGCTGAGTATAGAAATTAAATGAGCCTAAAATCTGTCATCCTGAGCGCAGTGGCTCCTGCGCGAAGCGCAGGAGCCACGGAGTCGAAGGACCCCGATGCTGCCGGACGCGGCACGAACGCTGCAAGGCATTCTCGCGGTGGTGCGTGCAGAGCGCGGTGAGAATGCCTTGCAGCTTCAATGCCACCGGACACGACCTGGGGGTCCTTCGACTCCGTAAATGCTTCGCTTCGCGAAGCATTCACTCCGCTCAGGATGACAGGTTGATTGGGGATGAGTAAGTGCCGTGAAGGACCACGAGTATTTCGCCTACATCGTTTGCAGCCAGTCGGGGACGCTTTACATTGGGATGACGAACAACATGTACAGGCGCGCCCTGCAACACAAGAGCGGAGAGATCGAGGGATTTGCCAGTAAATATCACTGCGATCGGCTGGTTTATTACGAAGGCTTTGATGATGTTCACAAGGCCATTGGACGTGAGAAGCAATTGAAGGGCTGGACAAGGGCCAAGAAGATTGCCTTGATTGAGTCGAAGAATCCGCGGTGGGAAGATCTGGCTGAAAAGTGGGGAGCGCAGATGGCGTTTCCAGGGGAATCGATCAAGGGCCGCCCGGAATGACAGAGCGTTGGTAGATCATGCCACGACGCAAGAAATCCGTGACTGACGATCAGCCTAGTCTGCTCGACATCACAGCCAAGCTGCGCTCGGGGCCCTGCGTTCCTGCGCTGCGCGAGGCGGTTAAATCGTGGAAGGCTGGCGGCCGCAAAGGCATCACGGACACGACCCATACGCTGTTGAACTATTGGTTTGAAGCCAGCCACAAAACGCGGACCGGGACGGCTTTCAAGTACTACGATTTTCAAAGAGAAGCGATCGAGACGCTTATCTACGTTTGGGAGGTGGAAAAAGTCCGCACCCGCAAAGACCTGCTGGAGCGTTACGCTTCAAACGTTCACGACCTTCACCTGCCTCCCGACGACGGATTCGCCCGCTACTGTACCAAAATGGCGACCGGTAGCGGCAAGACCAAAGTCATGGCACTGGCTATCGCGTGGCAGTACTTCAACGCGGTTCGGGAGCAGGATGAAATCGCCAAGGACTACGCCAAAACCTTCCTGCTAATCGCGCCTAACGTAATCGTGCTGGAACGACTCAAGGCCGACTTCGCTGCCGGAAAAATCTTCCGCGAAGACCCCATCCGGCCAAAAGAATTCGATATCTTTTGGGACTTCGATTGCGTGATGCGCGGCGAAGGCGAGCGGGCACACTCCGAAGGTGTTCTTTTGCTGACCAACATCCAGCAGTTCTACGAAAGGCCAGACCGCACGCAGGATGAAGAGCCGGACGTGATGACGGCGATTCTCGGGCCAAAGCCTCCCACCCAGAAGATCGAGCAGGTTGATTTCGCGGAGCGAATTGCTCGCCGCGCGGGGCAGTTGCTCGTTATAAATGACGAAGCCCACCACACGCACGACGAAGGCAGCGAGTGGAATGCCGTCATCGGGAAGCTGCATGCGAAGACGCCGATGGTTGCACAGCTCGATTTTTCCGCAACGCCACGCTTTACTAAGTCGGGCGCCATCTTCCCGTGGACCGTTTCCGACTATCCGCTGAAGCAGGCCATCGTGGAGAACGTGGTTAAGCGTCCAGTGAAAGGCGTTGCCAAAATCCCCGAGCCGAAGTCCGAGTACGCCAGCGTACGCTACCGCGGCTATCTCACTGCGGCGGTCGAGCGGTGGAAAGAGTATCGGGATCAGCTCAAGCTGCTACGCCGCAAGCCTGTGCTCTTCGTCATGATGAATAGCACTGACGAGGCCGATGATGTGGCCGACTGGTTAGCTAAGGCTTACCCCGCTGAGTTTGGGAATGGAAAGACTCAGACCATCCACACCAAAAAGTCTGGCGAGATCAGCGATAAAGAACTCGACAAAGCCCGGGAAACCGTTAAGAACGTGGACCGCACAGAAAGTCCGATTAACGCAATCGTAAGTGTGCTCATGCTGCGGGAAGGGTGGGATGTGCAAAATGTGACCGTCGTGGTGGGGTTGAGGCCATATACGGCGAAGGCCAACATACTTCCAGAGCAAGCCATCGGACGCGGCCTGCGCCTCATGTTCCGCGATTTGAACGCTGACTACACGGAACACGTGGACATTATCGGCAACCAGAGGTTTCTAGACTTCGTCGATGATCTGGAAAAGCTGGAAGAGTTGCAGCTGGATACGTTTGAGATCGGCAAAGACAAGCTCCGCATTCTGACGATTATGCCGCTCGAAGAGCGCAAGGCGTTTGACATCGGCATGCCCGTGCTCACGCCGACCTTGGTCCGGAAAAAGACTTTGGCCGAGGAGATCGCGTCACTCGATGTGATGTCTTTTCAAACCATGCTGCTGCCGCTCACTCCGGATGACCCTAACAACAAGACCTTCCGCTACGAAGGCCACGACATTATCACGCTGCAAAAAATTGTCGAGCGCGACTACAAAGTGCCCGAGCCGCAGACAGCGCAAGAATTGATCGGCTACTACGCCCGGCGGATCGCGGAGGCTGTAAAACTGCCATCGCAGTTCGCGGCTCTTGCGCCCAAGGTCCGCGAGTTCTTCGAAAATAAGGCGTTCGGGCGCTGGGTAGATCTGAACGACATGGTCACGGTGCGCGCCATGAGCACGCAGGTCGCCTCGTATGTGTGCATCCAGGAATTCAGTCGGGTGTTGAAACAGTTGAGCATTGCAGAACAAGAGCCGCAACTCTTGGAGCCTGCGCGCATGCTCTCCGCCTGCCAACCCTTTCCGTGGTCGCGGAAGGTGTACGAAGCCAATCATTGCGTCTTCAACATGGTGCCCTGCGACAACGATTTCGAGCGCGCATTCGCTCACTTTCTCGACGACGCGGAAGACATCAGCGCGTTCGCCAAGCTCCCACAACCGTTCGGCTTCTCGATTGACTACGTGGACCTCGGAATGAATCTGCGTTCCTACTACCCGGATTTCGTGGCGCTGGATTCATCAGGCCAGCATTGGTTACTTGAGACCAAAGGCATGGAGTCGGCAGAAGTCTCGCAGAAAGACGCAGCGGCCGCGAATTGGTGCGAGAACGCGTCTGCACTCACGAGAATTCCATGGCGTTACTTGAAAGTCCCGCAGAAGGGATTTGAAGTCTTGCAGCCTCGCCATCTCGCGGATCTGGCGGCATTGCGTTAGAGACTTTTCTCCGGAGTGCGCGACTCTCAACCCAGAGCGGAATCCCGCTTTCCTGTTGACTACGTGCTCCAAAGCAGATAATCTAAGTCAAATTACATTATCTGGAAGGTAATGATAGATCTTTGATAATCTGACCAAGGCAAAAGACCAGCGCGGCCCGGTTTGCTCCCTTCCCAGTATCCAACAGTTCCAAAACGGAACACGGGGGCTAGACCGATCCGCTGTAACTTCCATGTTCTCTAGATTTTGCGTGTAAGTCCTGAAAACTCAAAGATCTAGCACATAGTCGCAAAATTGATCGTTTGTTTTCTAGATTTTGCAGACAAAAGGGGGAGGGGGGTACCCGGTACTAAACAGTAAACCCCGTTCCAATGTGGGAATGGGGCAACGCGTTCGACAGGCCAGCGCCCGCTCCATCCAGCTACACTTCTGGAGACGCTTGGATGTAGGCACGCATCATCCGAACTTCATGGTCCTTTTCGTTGAGGTCATGGAGCAGGATGTCGCGCAGGGAGACGATCCCTCGGAGCTGCTTGCCTTCGCAGACCGGCAGATGGCGGAAACCGTGGCGCCGCATCAAGAGCATGCAGGTTTCCAGGGTCTCGTCCGGACTCACCGTGAGCGGGTCCTCGGTCATGACCTCGCCGACGCGAGTGGTTCCAGGGTCGCGGCCTTCGACCACCACGCGCTTCATCAGGTCGCGCTCGGAAAAGATGCCGACGAGGAGACCGTCGCGAAGCACTGGCACCGCGCCGATGTTGCGCTCCACCATCGCTCGCGCCACGTCGAGCACGGTCTGATTGGCATCGGCCAAATGCGTATCTTGCGTGTTAATCAAATCGTAAACATGCATGGGCTGACCCCCGGAATTTCACTCCGAAGCAAACCGCGCGAGTATATGCCGAAACCCGGCCGATGAAAAGATGAAAAGAGGCGGAATCATGTATTCAACGGATGCGGCCGCGACGCAGGTCCGGATTGGCCCCAGTGCCGGGGAGAGCGCTTTACTAGGCTGGACCGATGAAAACAAAGTACGAACATGCCCAGAGCGCGGTGGGAATGCCGCCGCGGGGACGGGTCGTAAGAATGATGTTGTAGTCATCGGAAGGCTGAAGACGTTCGACCACCGACGGCAATGGCTGCGGCTGGGCAACCGCCAGATGGGCGAGAAACCGGTAAACGTCAGGGTCCCCGTTGTAGCCTTGGGAGACGAAAGAAATGTCCGTATTCTCGCCGGCGAAGTGCCAGCTCAGCGAAGCCGCCAATGCGATCGCGTCCTCGTATGCCTTCTCGGAAACCACTCCCTTGCCCGGATTGTCGAATACAATTCGCAGCTTGCGCTCGTCTTCCCGGCTGAACTCCCGCACTTTGAGCGAACCCGACTTGGCCGTCGCTTTCCAGTCCACATGCCGCGCCGAATCCTCGGGCATGTATTCGCGAATCAGATACAAGTCATCGCCCCGGCCCCGCGCAAAGGTTTCAAACTCGCCCGTGATCATGGGCAGAACCTCAAAAAACTCGTCGGCAGGTTCCACGCGGGGATACACAATGATTTCGCGGGCCAGCGGCACATGGCGGGTCTTGGTCAGAAATGCGAAAGGAAAGCGGGTCGCCAGACCAAAGCTCTTTTGCCGATAACATCCGCGCCGATCGAAGCGGAGATCGAGGTCTGCTTTCAGTTCGCTGCCAGCAGGAACATAAGGGAAATATGCCGACCCTTCAAAAATATTCGGCGGGGCTTCGGCAGTCGACACTCGGCGCAGTTTGTAATCCCGAAACTTGATCCACTGCTTCTCCGGCGGACGTCCCGGAGGGACCGCGAAGGTTGCCGGCATCCACTGCCGATGTTTAGCAGCGCCGTCTTTTTTCGCCGACACCACATTCACGGAAAATGATGGCAACCAGCGCCGGGGGTTCCGCAACACGATTCTGCCCAGCAGCGCCCGGCCTGCGAACACGTGTTCCGGCAAGCGGACATCCAGTTCCAGATCGCGCAACACCATGGCGGACGCGAAGCCGGAAACCAGAATTGCAGCCAGCATCGCGGCCACTACGATGTAAAGCAAGTTGTTGCCCGTGTTCAGAGCGGCGATCCCGATCACCAGCACGATGGCCACGTACACGATTCCAACCCGCGTGACGTCGTAATCGAAAGCATCGCGGATGCGGGCACCAGCTATCCGGCGGGCGAGATATGGCACCGTTGTCAATCCCACGATCACAGCCAGCAACACCGCCGCGGAGGCCAGCACGAGAGTCGCCCAGAAGTTTCCCGACTCTCTCGACACGGTGGAAAACAGCGCAGCCCCGAAAGCCAGGGTCAAGCCCACAATCGCCAGCAGGAAGCGCACCCACACTTCCGCAATATCGAGGTGCAGGAAACGAGAGAATCTCTGGATAGCGGAAAGCTGCGGAGTGTTGGCCGGCTTCATCTGCGGGTGTTCTTCGAGGTTAGCACCGGCTTGACGAAGCATCAATGCGAGTTTGGAGACAGGAACTCAGTCACGGCGCGGTTGAATTCCTCGGGGACTTCTTCGTATGGAAGATGGCCCACTCCTTCGAACATCACCAGCCGGCAATCTCTGAAGCGCCGCTTCAGTTGCGCGGCTGACGCGGGATCTACTGCGGCATCCAAGCTGCCCCAGATCAGAAGAGTCGGGATGTGCGCGATGCGCGGCAACATCGATTCCAACTCTTTTAGATCGCGGTTCCACGACCGCAGCACGGCCAATCCATATTCGTAGGAACCTGGAATGCGCATTGGCTTGCGGTAGCCTTCGAGGCTGTCCGGCGGAATGCGCCGCTGGTCGCCGAACATTCGGCGGTGGTAGAACTCATCCAAGATTCGCACACGAGGTGCGAGATTCAGAAAGAGCGGCGCGACCAGAGGGTTGCTGAGAAAAATACTCAACTGCTTTCCGTGCGCGGACCAGGGATTGACAGGATCCACCAGGGTCAGGCGCCGAATACGATCCGGCGCCAGCGCCGCCGCCAACATGGCCACTGCGCCGCCGTGCGACGTGCCCAGGAGATCGCAGCGGGCGAGACCGGTTCTGTCTTTACCTGTTCTATCCATGAAATCCAGCAGACGCTGGGCGCTTGCTTCAAGAGAGCAGTCCAGGCCCGGCGGTCGATCGGAGAAACCGGTTCCCAGCATGTCCATGGCGTAGACCGTCGCGTGCTGCGCCAGGGCGGGAATGGCGAATCGCCAGGAGAATGAGTATCCGAGCAAGCCGTGGACCAGCAGCAGTGCCGGGCCTGAACCGGCGCTAAGATAGCGCATGCGCGCGCTCGGACGTGCAGCGTCCAGGGTGATCCAGTGTTCTTCGACGGAGAATTGGTGCTGCGGATTGATAATCGCGTCCAATGCGCTGTTCACGGCGATTTTCTGGTTGTGGAGAGACAACCTCTTATCTACTGCAACCCTCTATGTAAGAGTATCGCCTCATGTGTCGCTTCTGCGTAGGGAGAGCTTCGGTTCTCCCTTCTTTTTTTGTCACTCACGCTAGCGCGGGGCTGGGAGCGTCTGGGTGGGGCGTGGTGTAGCCTGTGAAGTCGTGCTCCTTCACGAACCCTACCGAGCTTCGCTCGGTTTGGGCAGCCGGGGGGTGACTGTCCCCACGTGAGCAATGCGGCCACCCGCACGCGGACAGGAGTGTCCGCGCCACACGGGCGAATGCTCGAACTCCTTCAGTCTCCGGACCGCTTCGTCGAGTGCAAGAATGTAGTGCAGGGATCCTTTGTTGGGAGCCCCCTAGGCGAGCGATGGCCCTGCTTCCTCCCAGATAACAGCCTCTTGCGTGGGTTTTGCCGGGCATTGCCGGTCGGGAGTCATCGAACCGGAGCTAACGCTATGCCAGCCATTGGGTTACAAAATACCACATCGTGTATTCCAAAAAGCATAGCCTTGTTATGGCCGTGCCTCTATAATATTGGAAGCTGTTGTATCGAGGCTTCTTAGAGGCGGCCCTATGTCTCCCCTAGTGGCAGTGAAAGTGCAGAAGAGGCGGCAGGATAGTTTGTCTCTGCGGGCAGCGGAGCCTGTGCGGTCCATGAACCGGGATTTTCAAATCCGATTTGTCGCCATCCTGCTGGCCTTGTTGACTACGGCTGCGGTGGTCTATGCCGGTTATAACCTTCAGGCGGAGCGGCAATTCCAGGTTCCAGACGACGGAGTCTGGTGGGTCGAGCATCAGGACAGACTTACCGCCGACCGAGTCGAAGCCGGCGGACCGGGAACTCGAGCCGGCATCAAGGTGGGCGATCAGCTTACCGCGATTGACCAGCAAGAGGTAAATACTACAGCCGCACGAACCCACCAACTGTATCGCGTGGGAGCCTGGTCGAAGGCTACCTACTCGCTGATACGGCAATCGGTCCCGGTGGATGTGGTGCTGATTGCGGTTCCGGCGGAGCGGTCTCAATACAACTGGCTGCGGCTGATTGGTCTGATCTATCTTGGCATTGGGCTGTATGTACTGCTGCGGCGCTGGACCGCTCCGGGCTCGACCCACTTTTATACCTTCTGCCTGGTTTCATTTGTTTCCTACGCGTTTCACTACACGGGAAAATTCAACGGGTTTGATTGGACGATTTACTGGGGCAACGTGGCGGCTGGACTGCTGCAGGCTGCTCTGTTTCTGCATTTCGTGCTGACCTTTCCGGAGCGGCATTGGTTTGTCCGCAAGCACCGCTGGGCGATCTTCGCGATCTATGTTCCGGGGCTGATGCTTTTGAGTGTGCATGCGCTGGCGCTCTCGTTCCTGAGAGCCAGTGAAGTGCTGCGCTGGAATCTTGACCGACTGGAGATGGGCTGTCAGGCGCTGTTCTTCGTCGCCGCGGCGGGAGTGCTGCTGTACAACTACCGCCGGGCGAGCACGCCAATCCTGCGGCAACAGTTGAAGTGGGTGACCCGGGGCACGATTCTGGCGATCACGCCGTTCACGTTGTTCTATGTGATCCCTTATCTGATGGGGGCGATGCCGACCACCGCGATGAAGGTCTCGGTGCTGTCGCTGGGGGTTCTGCCTCTGACTTTCGGTTACGCCATCTTCCGCTACCGGTTGATGGACGTGGATTTGATCTTCAAGCGCGGCATGGTTTACACACTGGCTGCGGGCGCGATTGCGGGGGCGTACTTTGCGGTGGTGGCGGGCGTGGCCGAACTGGTCCACTTGCAGGTGCCCAGTTCGGGGCCGATCGGCCTGGTCCTCGCCATCGTGGTCACGGCGCTGCTGTTTGATCCGGTGCGCAAATGGATTCAGGAGCGCATGGATCAGTTCTTCTACCGCACGGGTTACGATTACCGGAAAACGCTGATCGAGTTTGGACGTGAACTGAGTTCGGAAACCGATCTGGACAAAATGCTGAGTGCGGTGGTGGACCGCTTGTCACGAACGCTGCTGGTGGATCGGATGGCTGTTTTTCTGGCCGACGGGGAAACGTCTCAGCCCTTCGTGGTGGCCAAGTCGTTTGGCATGACGCAGACGAGCGGCCTGGATTTCAGTTTCCTGGACACGCCAAGGCCGGAAGACGCAGTGGGGCATTTGTTCTTCGACAACACTCACCAGGTGCCGCGGGAAACCGTGAATGCCCAGCAGGCCATTGCCAGGCTTGATCTGAACTATTACATTCCCTGCCGGGCTCAGAAGCATACCATCGCGGTGCTTGGCCTGGGCAAGACGGTGGAAGGGGATTTCCTGACCAGCGAAGATGTGGAGTTGCTGGAGACGCTGGCGGGCTATCTGGGAATTGCCATCCAGAACGCGCGCTTGTATGCCTCGCTGCAGCAGAAGGTTGCCGAGTACGAGCGCCTGAAAGACTTCAACGAAAACATTGTCGAGTCGATCAACGTGGGCGTGCTGGCGGTGGATCTGGGCGACCGCATCGAGTCCTGGAACTCGCAAATGGAAGTCATGTACGCGCTGCCCCGGTGGCAGGCGCTGACGCGGCCTCTGAGCGAGGTTTTCCCGGCCGCATTTGTGGAAGAGTTCTACCGGGTACGGCAGAATCCGGGCATCCACAACCTGTACAAGTTCCGCCTGGGGACGCCGACGGGAGAAAGCCGGGTGGTCAATGTCGCCATCGCGCCTCTGGTCACGAAGGACTTCAGCGTGATTGGCCGGCTCATCATCATGGATGACATCACGGAACGGATTGAGCTGGAGGCGCAACTTTCGCAGGCGGACAAACTCTCGTCCATCGGGCTGCTGGCCGCGGGTGTGGCGCACGAAGTGAATACGCCTCTGGCGGTTATTTCCTCCTACGCGCAGATGCTCTCGAAGCAACTTCAGAGTGACCCGCAAAAGGGCGCGCTGCTGGAAAAGATCACGCGCCAGACCTTCCGGGCTTCCGAGATCGTCAACAACCTGCTTAATTTTTCACGCACCAGCGGCACCGAGTTCACGGCGATTGACGTCAACAAGATCATTTCGGATACGCTGGCGCTTCTGGAGCACCAGTTCAAGGTGATGCGGATCAAGGTGCAGGATGAGCGGAGCGCACACGTCCCGATGATCAACGGGAATGCGGGGCGGTTGCAGCAGGTGTTCCTGAACTTGTTCCTGAATGCCAAAGACGCCATGGCCAACGGCGGAACGCTGCGCATCGCTACGACGAATGGCGACAGCGTCAGCGTGATGGTAGCTGATACCGGCAGCGGCATCGCGCAAGAGCATATCCACCGGATTTACGACCCATTCTTCACCACCAAGACGTCGCCCCGTGAAGGGCAGGCGCGGGGTACCGGATTGGGATTGTCCGTAACCTACGGCATCATTCAGGAGCACGCTGGGAAAATTCGAGTGGAGAGCCGCTCCGGCGAAGGCACTACCTTCTACCTCGATTTCCCTTTGACGAGGAAGACCGTCAATGTCTGAAGCAGCGGTAATCGTGCGCCACAACCCTGCGGAAACATCGCTTCCGGCGGCAGGTTCGGTGTTGATCATCGACGACGAGGCCGCAATCCGCGAATCGCTGGAAACGCTGCTCGAACTGGAAGGCTACGGAGTGGCATCGGCGGCGAGCGGTGAAGAGGGGCTGGCGCGCATCGGCGAGCGGAGCTTCGATTTAGTGCTGCTCGACCTGGCGTTGCCGGATCGCAATGGCATGGATCTGCTGGCCGAAATCCGCGTCCAGGATCCGGGGCTTTCGATCATCATGGTTACCGCCTACGGGACGGTGGAGAATGCGGTAAGGGCGATGCAGGCGGGAGCGGCAAATTTTGTTCAAAAGCCCTGGGATAACGAGAAGTTGCTGGCTGATGTGCGCGCGGCAGTTGCCCGCCATCGCGCGGAAGAAGAAAACGTCCAACTCAAGCGTGCGCTCAAGCAACGCTACAACTTCGAGAACATCGTGGGTAAAAGCGAGCCCATGCTAAAGATTTTCGACCTGGTGGCACAGGTCGCGCCCAGCCGTTCCACCGTGCTGCTCCAGGGCGAAAGCGGAACCGGCAAGGAACTCATCGCGAAGGCTATCCACCTGAATTCGCCGCGCCGCGAGCGTCCTTTTGTCCCGGTCAATACGGGCTCGATGCCGCCTGATCTGCTGGAATCCATTCTGTTCGGGCATGTGAAAGGGGCTTTCACCAGCGCCATCGCTTCCAAGAAGGGTCTGTTTGAAATTGCCGACCGGGGCACTCTGTTCCTGGACGAGATCGGCACCATGAGCCTGGACACCCAGAGCAAGATTCTGCGGGTGCTGCAGGACCGGAAGTTCATGCATCTGGGCGGAGTGCACGAACTCCAGGTGGATGTGAGGATCATTGCCGCCACCAACGTGGACCTGAAGCAGCAGGTTCGCGAAGGCAAGTTTCGAGAAGATCTTTTTTACCGGCTGAACGTCATCACCATTGATCTTCCGCCGCTGCGCCAGCGTAAGGAGGATATCCCACTGCTGGCGGGGTTCTTCCTTAACCGGTACTCCGTGGAAAATGAGCGCCCGACGCGGCGCATGACCCCGGAAGCTCTGCGCCCGCTTCTGACCCATTCCTGGCCGGGCAATGTACGCGAGCTGGAGAACGTAATCGAGCGCGCCGTGGTGCTCTCCACGGGCGTGGAGATTGGCCCTGAACTTCTTCCCGACCAGATCGCGGGGCGAGCCGGGGCATTTTCCGCACTTGAGCGGCGCGCGGACGCATCGCTGTTCGACATCATGGAAGATTGCGAGCGCCAGCTCATCGTCGAGATGCTGGAGAAGTGTAACTGGAACCAGACCGACGCAGCCGAGCGTTTCCACATCCCTCTTTCCACCTTGAATCAGAAAATCAAACGCCTGAACATCGATATCAAGAAGAAGGTAAGAGAGTAAGCTGTCAGCTCTCAGCTCTCAGTTTACGCAGACTTGCTTCCCTATTTGAATACGGGCTTCGAACATGTGTGCGACCATTGCGTCAGGCACTTTTTGCTGATAGATGACGGCTGATAGCTGAAAGCTTCCTCCGCCTCTGCTATAGTTCGGGAAGAATGCGGGGCCACACAATTCCTGAATAGCATGGAATTCTCTCCCACGGAATTCGTCAAAGAGACGGTGCAATCGGTTCAGGATTACTCCCTGCTCGCGGGGCGATCCGTTGCCAACCTGTTCCTCCAGCCTCGTTACTTCGCCGACATGATCCAGCAGGCGGATCTGATCGGTTTCGGGTCCCTCCCCATCGTTGTGCTGACGGGTTTGTCCATCGGCGCCGAACTGGCCTTGAATAGCGCCAACACGCTGCAAAGATTTGGTTCGCTGTCCCTGATCGGGCAACTGGTGTCGGTGGGAATGGTTCGTGAGCTTGGTCCAATAATCACCGGGCTCATGGTCGCTGGGCGAAACGCTTCGGGCATGGCCAGTGAACTGGGCTCGATGGTGGTCACCGAGCAAATCGATGCCATGCGGGCCTTGGGCACGGACCCCATGAAAAAACTGGTGACCCCGCGGGTCGTTTCCACGGTGTTCATGCTCTTTTTCCTAACCATCATCTCTGACTTGCTGGGATTATTCGGCGGCTCCCTTGTTTCGGTCTTCTTGTTCAGGCTGGATTGGCGCCAGTATTGGAATACTGCCTACCAGATTCTGGTATTCCAGGATGTTTTTATGGGCCTGGTCAAACCGTTATTCTTCGGATTCATTATTGCCACGATTGGGTGTTACTACGGAATGACGGCGCGAGGTGGAACGCAAGGAGTGGGCCGGGCAACTACGCAGGCAGTAGTCGCGTCTTCGGTCTTGATTCTTACGGTGGATTTGTTCGTAACCAAATTTCTGATGGCAGTTTTTGCGTATCGCTAAACATGGCCGCGCCTCCCACAGCGATCGAGCAGCGCGTCCCCAACGAAGCGGACGCCGCAGCCAATATCGTCGTATTCGAGAACGTTTCCATCGCGTTCGAAGACAAGCCGGTGCTCGATGGAATCTCTTTTCGCCTGGCCAAAGGGGAAACCAAGGCGATCTTCGGCGTCGCCGGTTCTGGAAAGAGCACGATCCTCAAGCTGACGCTGGGGTTGCTGAAACCGGATGCCGGAAAAATTCATGTTCTGGGCGATGATGTGACCCAGATGCGCGAAAATGAGCTATTCGACCTGCGGCGAAAAATCGGCATGGTCTTTCAGGAAAGCGCGCTTTTCGATTCGCTCACGGTTCGGGAAAACGTCGCATTCCGGTTGCTCGAGGAGGGAAACGTCTCTGAGGACGAGATCGAGAAACCGGTGCGCGAAGCCTTGAGCTTCGTGGAACTCGAAGATACGGTCGACAAGTTTCCCTCGGAACTCTCGGGAGGCATGCGCCGCCGCGTCGCCATTGCCCGCGCCATTATCACCCACCCCGAGATTCTGCTTTATGATTCTCCGACCGGCGGCCTCGACCCCGTCACTTCCACGACCATCATCCAATTGATTGTGAAACAGCGGGACGTCTACAAAACCAGTTCGCTGCTGGTCACCCATCGGCTGCAAGATGCCTTCATGATGGCGACGCACTACTTCGACCGCAAGGCGAACGAAATGCGGCCGCTACCGCCCGGAGCCCCTGGCGAAGTTCCCATGGCGTTTCTCATCCTGCGGGACGGGAAGGTGATCTTCGACGGCGATGCGCACGAGTTGGCGCAGTCGAAGGATGAGTACATCCGGGAATATATTTCGTAGGAAACGGTCTTAGCAATTGAGGAATGCGGTAATCGGGTAATTTGAGACCTTCGGGGTCCGCTACGTCCCAGAGCCCACAAAAACAAATTTCTCGATTACCCGATTGCGCAATTACCAACGATGTTTGCTTAACTGGCCTTGGCCATTTTCGCCACCGCCTCGCGGCGCGCAGCCACCTGGCTATCCACATACTTTAAGAACTCGCGGCCCTGCTTCGAGCTATTAATTAACTTTTCCACGTTTGCAAACATGCGCGGGTTCTTCATCTTTGCGCGCAGATCGCCAAGAAATGGTTTTACCTTGGCAAAAATGAAGAACATCTCACCGCTAAAACTGGGGTCCAGGAAAAGTTCCTGGTTTACTGTGCCGGCAAGGGCTAGCGAAGCAGCCATGCTCCAGTATCCCGCCACTTGCCGCAACCAGTTGTTTTCCTGCGTTCCCATTGCTCCGCCTATCTTCATGACGTCCTCGGCGCTCTCCGGCCAGAAGGTAACCAGCCACCAGTTGCGCGCCTTTCGCATTTCGGCTTCGCGGCGAAGATCGTAGAGCTGCAGAATCAGTTGGGCATCCGCAGCAGTGGGCTTCTTAGGCATGTAAAACCTCCAAAAGAATTTAGGATTGTGTAACAGGAAATCGGGTCATTTCCCCATTGTACGAGATGCGGGAATCCAGGAAACGGTGCAGCTTTTTAGAAACGCGGGAAACAGGGGACGATTGTCTGCGCCGCACTAACCCCTTTACCCAAAGGAGAGCTGACACCCCCGTTTACCAGATTACCCAATTGCTAAATTCGCTACCCGACCGTCACGGCCTCAGCGGGTACCGCTCGTTCGTACTCGCACTCTTTGTTCGGGCACGCGATCACCGGGCCTGCCTTTAAGAACTTCTCCACCAGGTATTCATGGCCGCAACTGGGGCACTTCTCCGCAATCGGCTTGTGGGCGGAGGTAAACTTGCACTCGGGATAATTTCCGCAGCCGTAGAACGTATTTCCCTTGCGGGCCCTCTTCTCGACCAACTCGCCTTCCTTGCAGAGCGGGCATTTCACTCCGATGAAGTTCTGCTTCACGTACTTGCATTCCGGATACCCACTGCACGTGGTGAACTCGCCGAAGCGGCCGTGGCGGATCATCATATTCCGCCCGCACTTGGGGCACACTTCGTCCAGCGGAATGTCGGGAACTTTTTTGCCCTGATCGAGGCGGCGCGTGGTCTTGCAATCGGGATATCCGGTACATGCCATGAACTGGCCGAAGCGTCCGCGCTTCAGAACCATCAGGCGGCCGCAGTTCTCGCAATATTCTTCCTGAGTGGTCTCCTGCAGGTCGGCAGAATCCAGGTCCGGCAAGTTGATGGGATTTTCCTTGGTGAAAGTACAGCTCTTCGGATCTTCCTTGTCGTAGGAACTGCACGCGTAGAACGAACCGTGCTTGCCCCACTTGATGACCAGCGGCGACTTGCAGAGCTCGCACTTCTCGTCCGTGGGCTTCTCCATCCGCTTGATGTTTTCCATGTGCTTGGCGGCGTAACGGAGATCCTTATCGAACTTCTTGTAGAAGTCGGCCAGCGCGTCAGTCCATTTCTCCTTGCCTTCTTCGATCTCGTCCAACTCTTCTTCGAGACGGGCCGTGTACTGGATATCAAAGATGTCGCGGAAATTTTCCACTAACAGGTCGGTCACCACCAGGCCGATTTCCGTAGGCGTAAACTTGCCGCCTAGCTTTTGCACATACTGCCGCTCCTGGATGGTGCTCAGAATTGCCGAGTAAGTCGAAGGACGACCAATGCCCCGTTCTTCGAGTTCCTTCACCAGCGACGCTTCGTTGTAGCGCGGCGGGGGTTCGGTGAAGTGCTGCTCTGGCTTCAATTCCTTGAGCGCTAACTTCTGTCCCGGCTCGAGCGCCGGCAACTTGTGCTTGAGTTCTTCGTCTTCTTCGTCCTTGCCTTCCTTGGACTCTTCGTAAACCTTGAGGAAACCGTCGAACTTGAGTACCGAACCAGTGACGCGGAACCAGAACGTCTCCGAGCCTGACTTGGCGTCGATGTCCACGGTAGTCTGGTCGAACACCGCCGGCATGATCTGCGAGGCCACAAAGCGCTGCCAGATCAGTTTATAAACCTTGAATTCGTCTTCTTTCAGATACTGCTTGACCTGATCGGGATGGCGCATGGCCGAAGTCGGACGTATGGCTTCGTGGGCCGCCTGGGCCGCCTTCTTCTCTTTGTAGGCGTTCGGCGCTTCCGGCAGATATTGATCGCCATACTGAGACTTGATGTATTCGCGCACCTCACTCAGCGCTTCATTCGAAACGCGTACTGAATCCGTACGCATATAAGTAATGAGGCCAACCAGTCCTTCCTCGCCCAGTTCCACACCTTCGTAGAGGCGCTGCGCGATCATCATGGTGCGCTTCACGCTGAAGCGGAGCTTGCGGGAGGAATCCTGCTGCAGTTTGCTGGTGGTGAAGGGCGGAGTCGCGTTGCGCCGGCGCTCTTTGCGGTCGACGGTGCGTACAAGCCACTCGGCTTTTTCCAACGCGGCGCGGATCTTCTCCGCGTCCTCGCCGTTGGTCACTTCGATCTTCTCTTCGCCCTTGCCTAGAAAACGTGCGTCGAATGCCGGCGGTTTAGGGCCCGCGAGATTGGCGTCAATCGTCCAGTACTCTTTCTTTTCAAACGCCTTGATTTCGCGTTCCCGCTCAACGATGAGCCGCAATGCAACCGTCTGCACGCGGCCAGCGGAGAGACCACGCCGAACCTTGTCCCAGAGCAGTGGCGAGACTTGATAGCCCACCAGGCGGTCGAGGACGCGCCGGGCCTGCTGCGCATCCACCAGGTTTTGGTCGATGTCACGCGGGTGCTCGAAAGCCTCACGGACGGCGCGCTGTGTGATCTCGTTAAAAGTGACGCGGCGTATGCGTTCAGGTTCGCCCGCCTTCTTTTTTTTCTTCTTCCCTTTGGAGTTGTTGTCGCCCAACTCTTCCGCCAGGTGGGCGGCGATGGCTTCCCCTTCGCGATCCGGATCGGGCGCGAGGTAGATGGTATCCATGCCTTGCGCCAGCTTCTTCAGCCTGGCGACAACTTTCTCTTTGCCCGGAATCACCACGTATTCCGTCTCGAAGTCATTCTCGACGTCGACCCCGAGCGTGCTCTTAGGCAGATCCTTCACGTGGCCGAGCGAAGCTTCGACAGTGAAGCCTTTGCCCAGATATTTCTGAATGGTCTTCGCCTTGGCAGGCGACTCGACGATGACTAAACCTTTGGCCAATGTGTCCTCAATGGATGACTTTGTTTTTGAAACTAGCACGAATGGCAAGCTGGCAACAAGTTGCCCGCTTGCGGCTCTTAGCTCTTAGCCGTTAGCTTTTGGCTTGGGACTTATGCCGCCAGAGCATTTCTTAGTTTTTGCGACAATGAAGACAACATGCGCATGGCTCCACTTAATTCCGAATCCAAACGCGCATAATCCGCAGTCTTCAGCAATCCTAGATCCCTCGACAGCAAGAGGTGATACGAGAGCTCAGCACCTGATCCCATCGCTATCTGGACGAAGCGAGCCATCTCTCCATCCGATCTCCTGCCACAACCCTCCGCGAGATTCGCGGGAATGGAAGAACACGAGCGCCGGATCTGACTTGTCAATCCAAACCGCTCCTCGACCGGGAAGTGTTGCGTATCTTTGTACAGGGCGAGGGTCAGGGTGTGGGCCTTCTCCCAAACGTGCAGATCTTTATAGTTCCTCATTCTGACCTCCGACTGCAAATGCGATCCAAGCTAAAGGCCAAGAGCTAACAGCTAAAAGCTTTTTACAAAATTCTTGCCCGGCAACTGCTTTACCTTGCCCGCCAGCTCCAATTCAAACAACGCGGCAAATATCTCGGAGGAAGACAGCGCCGGCTCCAGCCGTTCCACGATTTCGTCAATGTGAGTGGATTCGTCGGCCTTGAGGAGCGCGAAAATCTTTTTTTCGTGGGGCGAGAGCTCGGCTTCCCCGAATAGAGATGCGGTTTGCCCCACCTGCGATTCATTGCCGCCCTCGGGCTGGAGCGTAAGTCGTACTTGTGTCGGGAGTTCCTCCCAAACATCTTCCCACGTCGCCACCAGCTTCGCGCCCTGTTTGATCAGGGTGTTAGGGGTCCAGGAGCCTTTGTTGGTGACATTGCCCGGGACGGCAAAAACCTCGCGGTTCTGCTCCAGGGCGCAGCGCGCAGTGATGCGGGTGCCGCTGTATTCGGCGGCTTCCACCACCAGAACTCCCAAGGAGATTCCACTGATAATGCGGTTGCGAATAGGAAAGTTCTGCGGCGCGGGAAAAGTGCCCATGGGAAATTCTGAGATGACGGCGCCGCCCAAAGCGAGAATCTGCTCCACCAAGCGCGTGTTCTCCTTGGGATATACGACATCGACGCCGGTGCCCCACACCGCCACGGTTTTCCCTTTTGCCGCAATCGCGCCGCGATGCCCGGCGGTATCGATGCCCCGTGCCATGCCGCTGAAAATCACCAGACCACGCGCCGCCAGATCACATGCCAGCCGCTCTGACATACCTGATCCGTATGGCGTGGGATGGCGTGTGCCGACCAGAGCGATTCCGGGCTGCGAGATCACCGCCTCGTTCCCGCGCACGTAAAGAATGAGCGGAGGATCATAAATCTGTTTCAATTGAGTCGGGTATTCAGGATCGTCCAGTGCGACGATTCGTGCGCCGGCGCTGGCGGCCTTTCCCAGTTCGTCCTGCGCCAGTTCCATGGAACGTCCGGTCCCGAGCGATTGCGCCGAAACCGCGCGAAGGCCCGCCGCTTCCAATTCAGTGAGAGACGCGCGGAACAACGCTTGTACACTGCCGAAAAACTCGATCACGCGGCGAGCTTTCGTCGGCCCCAAGCCGGGCGTAAGCGCCAAGGCCAGCCACTGCATTGACGTTTCACTGGTTTTGCAAACTGCGGCAACTGCTTCCGACACTGCCACCTCCAGGGGTCTCTCCGGGCATCTATACACGTCGGGAAACCAGTGTCAAGGTAAGATGAACATTGGTGGTTCAATTTGAAGCCGGACTCAGAGATCACGTTTGGAGTTTGGAGGAATTGGTGGGATTATTGGAGCCGGGAGCTGCTGATGCAGCTGTGGCTTAAGAAGACGCTCTGGGCATCTCTATCTTTGGGCATTGGCTTAAGTGCCGGGGTGTTGTGTGTACCCGTAGGAATGCTCGTTGTCGCTTTAATCTTCGACTACGCAACCCACGGAAGAGATGGGGGACTTGGCGCGGGCATCGTTATCGGCTGGTATGGCTTGATGCTTGGCGTCGCGATTGGGACTGCCGCAACCACACTCCTTACTCGTTGGCTTTATCGCCGCAGGTTACTTGGTTAAACCACTACTGCAGAAATTCAATTGAGCCAATACCTGAACATTGAGTTTGTTAGAATCAAGTTAGTTCCCCGATGAAACGCCTTCGGATTTCCGCGATCTCCTACCTTAATACTGCGCCCCTGATGTGGGATTTCGAGCACGGGGACATTGGTTCCTCTGACACTCGCTCAGCCCGGATTCGCTCAGACTTCGACATTTCCTACACCATTCCTTCTGAGTGTGCCGCGAATTTACGCGAGGGGTCGGCGGATATTGGCATCATTCCAGCGGCGGCATACACGAGCATCCCCGACCTCGCAATTCTTCCGGGGGTAGCCATCGCTTCGCGGCGGGCGGTTCGCTCCATCCTTCTCGTCAGCAAGGTTCCATTGGAAAAAATTCAGACTGTCGCGCTGGATACTTCGTCCATGACCTCGGTCGCACTGACCAAGGTTCTGTTTGCGAAATGGTGGGGAGGCGGCAGAACATTCGCTACCATGGCCCCGGACATCGAGCTGATGCTGGAGATGCACGATGCTGGTCTGGTGATTGGTGACCCGGCGCTGAAGATCGATCGCTCCCGGTATCTTACTTATGATCTCGCCGAGGAATGGATACGTTTAACGGGCAAGCCGTTTGTCTTCGCCTTCTGGGCAATACGGCAGGCGGCCTTGAAGGACGCGCCTCACGATTTAGATCTCGCCACGGTGTTTCAGGAATCACGCGACCACGGGCTGCTGCCAGAGAGCCTTGATCGCATAGCCCGCGAATGGGAGCCGCGTTTGGCCTTGAGCGAAGGCGAAGTCAAAAGCTATCTGACTGAGAACATCCACTATTCCCTTGACCCGGCGTGCCTCGAAGGCATGCAGCTCTTCTATCAATATGCCCTGGAATGCGGGGCACTGCCGTCCGCACCTCAGTTGTTCTTTCTGGACGCAGCGAAGATCGCGGTGATTTAGTCTTAATTTCCCTACCCTGCAACTCTGCACTGTAAACTACCTGCACCGCACTCGAATGCTGCCACATATCCAGTTTTTTCTCGCGATCTCCACTTGGGTGCGACTGCGCCGGTTAGGTGGGTGGGGGCTGGTTCTGTTGGGAGTCGCGGACAACTCCGTCATCCCACTGACCGGCAGCATGGACGTTCTGACCATCTGGCTGGCTGCCCGCCATCGCGAGCCATGGCCTTACTACGCGCTGATGGCGACAATCGGAGCAGTGCTCGGCGGCTACATTACTTACAGTTTGGCCCGGAAGGGCGGCAAGGAAACGATGCAACGCAGGCTCTCGAAAAGAAGAGCCGCGAAAGTTTACAAGAGATTCGAACGATGGGGATTCGGCGCGATCGCGATTCCAGCCTTGCTGCCTCCACCTTTTCCTTTTGTGCCTTTCCTCCTGGCGGCCGGCGCAATGCAGTACTCACGAAAGAAGTTTTTGAGTGCTCTGCTGCTCGGCCGCGGAGTTCGCTATTCAATAGCTGCCTACCTCGGAGCGCTCTATGGAAACCACATCGTGCGCTTCTTTTCGCGGTACGACAAGCTGGCGGTGGGTATACTGGTCGGCTTGGCAATCGTGGGTGGAATTCTTACACTGGTCCAGTACCTTCGCTACAAGTAACGAGGTGGTGGCTCCCGCCGCACTTCGTATCGCCAGAACTCATGTCAGATAAACTGCTCCAGGAAGACTTGCCATTGGGTCACCACATCGCTGTTACTTCACCATTACTCGCGTAATTTGGAGGCAAGAACGAGAAAAGGATAGAATAAATATGCGGGTTGGTCGAGGAATCAGGAGGATGCGAACATGGACTCGAAGAAGGAAATAACTGATCCCACGGAGCGTAAAGTACTTGAAGCACTGGACAATAAACAGTGGAGTTGGCGAACTCTAGATGGCTTGACCAAGTCGACCGATTTGTCTGAAACCGAAGTCTTAAGCACCCTTAACAAGTACAAGGACCTTATCCGAGTCGCCCAGTCGGGGAAATATGGACTGCTCTACCAGCTCGTAGACAGGACCGAACCAGCGGAAGAACCGTTCATCGAAAAAGCGTTGGATTACCTCTCCATGGGCCGCCGTGGGATTGCATAGCTTCCGGGATCAAGTATTTAAGACTGATAGCATCCAAGGGGGAGCGTCATGCTGCTCGAAAGACCCTTGTGGATATCGTTGTGGGCTTCGTGGGAGGCTGCTTAGGCGAATTCCTGACCATCTATGAGCTTCGCAAGAACGATCCAGGTACTCTCCCTAGGTATTTGAAATCTCCATTCTATTGGATCATGAGCTTGATAATGGCCGCGCTGGGTGGCGGATTAGCAACGGTCTACGGATTCAAAGAAGTACAAGCCATCGTTGTCCTTAACATCGGAGGTTCTGCGCCGCTGATAATCAAATCCCTGATCTCGGGCTTCGCTCCTCCAGCCAATCCGAAAATCAACTAATTTGGAGCAAGTGCGGCGACTCCGCTAGAATCAAAGATGCGTTTTTGATCGCCCATGACCCTGACTAAGCGGCAAGCTCTCGACCTGTTTCGTTCCGACGACCTGATCGGCATCGGCATGGAAGCCAATGCAGTGCGCCGCAAGCTTCATCCCGAAGGCGTGGCCACCTACATCATTGATCGCAACATTAATTACACCAACTACTGCACAGAGTACTGCACTTTCTGCGCTTTCTACCGTCCGCTGAAGGGACCGAAGGCAGAAGAGGGATACATTCTCGACTTCGAAACCATTTACGAGAAGATTCGCGAGACCGTCGAACTGGGCGGCACGGGAGTGCTGATGCAGGGCGGCTTGCATCCCGACTTGAAAATTGACTGGCACGAGCAGATGCTGCGCGGCATCAAGCAGCGTTTCCCCAGAATTCACCTGCACTGCTACTCCGCTTCGGAAATTATCGCGATTGCGGAATACAGCGAACTGAGCATTCGCGATACGATTGTGCGACTCCGCGATGCGGGACTGGATTCGATTCCCGGTGGGGGAGCGGAGATTCTCGACGACGAAGTCCGCTACAAGATCGCACGCCTCAAGTGCCTGACTGACGATTGGCTAAACGTTCATCGCACTGCACACAAGTTGGGAATGAGAACGACCGCAACCATGATGTTTGGCGTAGGCGAGAACTACGAGAACCGCGTGAATCATTTCCAACGGCTTTACGAGTTGCAGGAAGAAACCGGCGGCTTCACCGCATTTATTCCCTGGAGCTTTCAGCCGACGAATACCGCTCTGGGCGGCCGCCACTGGGACGAGGCCACCGCGGTCGAGTATTTGAAAGTGCTGGCAATCTCCCGGCTCTATCTCTCGAATTTCCTGAACGTGCAATCCAGCTGGGTGACGCAGGGACTGAAAGTCTGCCAGCTCGGCCTGCAGTTCGGCGGCAACGACGTAGGCTCGGTGATGCTGGAAGAGAATGTGGTGCGAGCTGCGGGCGTGACCAACTCTACGACCGAAGAAGAGTTACGGCGAATCATCCGAGATGCCGGGTTCAAGCCGGTCCAGAGAGACACGCTATACCGGACATATTTCCTCAATTAAGCCGCAGTAAATGAAAACGGCCTCTAAAATCGAGGCCGCTTTCTGATGCACAGTACTCCGTCAATATCAGTTTGATTATCCGCCTGTATCCACTCAAAATCAAGTAACTTTGGGGAGAGCCGACGACTCCGTCTACCTGGCTCTCCCATTTTGGCGCTTTTTGGCCAACCCTCGCCCAACAAGGGAGTGGACCTGGCGGGACTCGAACCCGCACCTGATACTTTGACGGAGTACCGTGCTGCCATTACACCACAGGCCCACTGGATCGAAGGCTACCTGTCGCGCAATGCAAATGCATGGTCATTCATCACACCAATCCGCCTGCTCTCCCGATTTGGTAAGACCCTCGCGTACAATAGAGGTTTCCACTGCGCTCATCTTGAGTGCCCGAGGGACCTCCGCAACTGAATGGCATCTCCATCTCGCTTGGTGTTCTCGCTGCCTTCGTCGCGCCGAAGGGGATCGGGCAGTACATCCGGCAGCATTTTCTCGATAAGACTTTCCAGGGCTTGTATCACCCCAACGCTTTTGACACGGCGTTGCTGATTCCTTATTTCATCGTGCTGATCCTGCTGGCGTCATATGGAGCGCATCGCTACGTCCTGGTTTATCTCTACTACAAGAACAAGAAGAATCGTACGACCGAACCGCCGGGGCATTTCCCGCAGCTGCCGCGGATCACGGTCCAGCTGCCCATCTTCAATGAGCAGTTCGTGGTCGAGCGGCTGCTAGACGCCATTTGCCGCCTGAACTATCCGCTGGAGAAACTCGACATTCAGGTGCTCGATGACTCGACGGACGAAACCGTCGCAGTGGCACGCGGGTTGGTCAATCACTACGCCACCAAGGGATTCCCAGTCAGCTACCATCATCGTTTCAATCGCGAGGGATTCAAGGCAGGTGCACTGGCGGAGGGTCTGAAGACGGCCCACGGCGAGTTCGTCGCGATCTTCGACGCGGACTTCGTTCCGCCGGAAGATTTTCTACTGCGCACCATTCACCACTTCACCGATCCTACGATTGGAATGGTGCAAACCCGCTGGACCCACATTAATCGCAATTACTCATTTCTGACCGAAGTTGAGGCCATTTTGCTGGACGGGCATTTCGTGCTCGAGCACTCCGGCCGGGCTCGCAGCAAACTTTTCTTTAACTTCAACGGAACCGCGGGTGTCTGGCGGCGGAGCGCGATCGACGAAGCCGGCGGCTGGCAGCACGACACCCTGACCGAAGACACCGATCTCTCCTACCGGGCACAACTCAAAGGCTGGAAGTTTGTTTACCTGCAGGATGTGGAATGCCCGGCAGAACTGCCGGTAGAGATGACCGCCTTCAAAACGCAGCAAGCTCGCTGGGCCAAGGGATTGATCCAGACCAGCAAGAAGATTCTGCCCCAGGTGCTCAAGAGCGATCAGCGATTCCACGTAAAGCTCGAGGCCTGGTATCACCTGACCGCAAATCTCAGCTATCCGCTGATGATTGTGCTGTCGGTGCTGCTGCTGCCGGCCATGATCATTCGCTTCTACCAGGGCTGGTTTCAGATGGTGTACATCGACCTGCCGCTGTTCATCGCCTCGACTTTTTCGATCTCTAGTTTTTATCTGGTCTCGCAGCGGGAGTTATTTCCCGGGAAGTGGTTTCGCGCTCTGCTTTATCTTCCATTTCTCATGGCTTTGGGCATCGGCCTCACCGTCACCAATACGCGAGCCGTGCTGGAAGCGCTGCTGGGGAAACAGTCCGACTTCGCCCGTACTCCGAAATACCACGTCGAGTCAAAAAAGGACAAAGTGCTCGCCAACAACTATCGGCGCGGCCTGGGCTGGGTGCCGTGGGTCGAACTGCTGATCGGCTGCTACTTCGCGATGACAGTCTACTACGCGGTGGAAAATGAGAATTACATCACGGTTCCATTCCTGATTCTGTTCGTGCTCGGCTACTGGTACACGGGACTAATGTCTCTATTGCAGGGACGATTCGCAGGCATCTCTCTCAGTGCGGAGACCCATACCAAACCATTTCCGGTGGGTGTTTGAAGTGACCGAAAAGGTCAACGGAAGCAAATGCTCGGAGCCAACGATATCGCCGCCGGCGGCACGAGTGCCTTCCTTTTGATATCCTAGGGCACGTGCGGATGAGTTGGTTATTCCTGATTCTCGCCTGCAGCGGCGGAGCCGTGCTGTGGGCGGGCATTGCAGCTTATCTTCGTGTGCGCCGCCACTTGAAGATCACCGCTGAGTTAAGAAAAAGTGGCGTCCATCGCGAAGTGGACAGCCTCTAACATAGGCTTTCCCGCGCAGCAGATCGGAGAACCGCAGCCATGACCAAGCCAGCTACTGGGATCCTCGAAACTCAAGATCGCGTTCTCGACGGCGCAGGCCAAGTCGCAATTGTGATTGCCGCCAGCCTGTTTGTGGCTCTGTGCGCCCGCGTCACGCTACCTTTGCCGTTCACTCCGGTGCCTTTGACGCTGCAGAATTTCGGCGTGCTGGTCGTTGGACTTTCGCTAGGCAGCCGTCGCGGCTTCGTGGCACTCATTCTTTACCTTGCGGAAGGCCTCGCGGGCATGCCAGTGTTTAGTCCCACAGGACCCGGCGGTGTGGCTCAATTGCTGGGTCCCACCGGTGGCTTCCTTCTGGCCTATCCCTTCGTCGCCGGTATCGCGGGCTGGGTCTTTGAAGAGAAGGCGACGGAAAGCGGGAAGAGTTTCGCGCGCGCCGCCACAGCCTGTGTTCTAGCCGAGATTTATTTATTCGTGGGCGGCCTCTCGTGGCTGGCCATCCTTACGCATTCTTTCAATCAAGCTTTACGCTTCGGACTGTATTGGTTTGTCTTCGCCGAAGTGATCAAGATTATGTCCGCCGCCGCGCTGGCCAGCGGTTGGCAGCGTTTCCATAAGGTTCAATCATGACTTTCATCGCCGCCACTTCCGAACAATCGCCAACTCCCATCACCGAAGGTAAACGCGAAATCACGGTCGCTCACAGTCCCGACTCCGACGATGCCTTCATGTTTTACGGGCTGGCCACCAACAAGGTTCGCGTGCCAGGCCTGCGTTTTACCCATACGCTTTGCGACATCGAAACCCTGAATCGGAAGGCCATGGAAGGCATCTACGACGTCACCGCGATTTCGTTTCACGCCTATCCCTACATCCAGGATCACTATGCTCTGCTCCCGAGCGGCGGCAGCGTCGGAGACGGCTATGGCCCCATGATCGTAGCCCCGCGCGCATACTCGGTCAGCGATATCAAGCACAAGCGTATTGCCGTTCCCGGAACCATGACCACCGCTTATTTGGTCCTCAAGCTGTTCGCTCCTGGGATCGAAACCGACGTCGTGCCTTTCGATCAGATCATCCCGCAAGTGCTGGAAGGCAAGCAGGAGGCCGGCCTCATCATTCACGAAGGCCAGTTAACCTACGACAAATCCGGGCTGCATCGCATCGTCGATCTCGGCAAGTGGTGGCAGAAAGTCACTGGGTTGCCGCTGCCCTTGGGAGGCAATGTCATCCGTCGCAGCCTCGGACCGGAACTGATGTCCAGCGTGGCCTTCGCGTTGCGCGAGAGCATTCAGTACGCGCTCGATCACCGCGATGAGGCGCTGGCATATGCCATGCAGTTCGCGCGCGACCTCGACTCCGAGCTCGCCGACAAGTTTGTCGGCATGTATGTGAACGAGCGCACCCTCGACTACGGCCCCGATGGCCGAGAAGCCGTTCGCCGTCTGCTCGACATGGGCCACAAGGCAGGAATCATTCCGCAAGAATCCAGAGTGGATTTCGCGGCGTAGCCCAGCGTGTCATCAAGGGAAGGGCACGGCTTCACATCTTGCGGAAAAACTCCTTCGGGCACATCGAATTCGGGAGGGCACGAGTTCACTCGTGCCGCAAAGTGCTGAAAAACATCCGGGCTTCAGCCCCTGAGAGCTGTTTGTCTGCGAGGATTCGGTATCAGCGCTCACAGCTTCTATCCCACCGAAGGCGCTTGTTCCAGCAGCTTCACCAGGCTATAGAGAGTCTGATTGACGGGCGTGGGCACGCCCTTCTCAGCGCCCTTGCGAACCAGAAAGCCGTTCAGGGAATCAATCTCAGTGGGTTTTCCGCGGGCAATGTCCTGCGCGGTTGATGAGAGCGCCTCCGGCATCGCCTTGCCGAGCTTAAGCACCGCTTCGGTCATGCTGCTCTCTGACACCTGCACTCCGGCGGCGCCAGCCACTCTTACAGCTTCGATCACCACACACTTCATCACTTCAATCGCGCCGGGGTCTTGAGCGATTCGCCCATACTTCATGCGCGAGAGCGCTGACAGCGCGTTGTAGGCACAATTCATAATGAGTTTCTCCCACAGCTCGGCCGTGATGTTCTTTGAAATGCGGCAAGGGACGCTAGCCCGCGTGAAAGCCGCCGCCACCTCTTCGAGCTCCGCTTCACCTGCATCGCAGTTCGGCGACGGATTTCCCGAGGGATTACCCGAGGGTTTACCAATGATGAGATCGCCGCGGCCCGAGTGCTTGACCCGGCCCAATCCGATCATCGCCGCCGCGATGTAGACCACCGCAGGAATCGCTTGGATGCCCGCTGCGAAATCGATTCGCTCGGCATTGTCTACCCCGTTCTGAAGAGAAACCACAATCGTGTCCGGCGCGAGGTATGGCGCCAACAATTTCGCTGTGCCCTCCGTGTCCACGGTCTTCACCGAGAAAAGAACCAGCTGAGCACCACGCGCCGCTCCGATCTCAGTAGACGCGGAAATGGAAACGCTCTCCTTAAAACGAATGCTGTCGATAAAAAGGCCATCCCGATTTATCGCCTCGACATGCGGTGCGCGGCCGATCAGCGTGACCGGAGCACCAGCACGCGCCAGCATTCCGCCGAAATAACATCCCACCGCCCCCGCGCCGACCACCGCAATCCGGGGCCACTCTTTTTCCTGCACGTTGCCTCCCAAACGGATACAAAAGCTGCTAGCTTCAGTCGACTAGCTCTTAGCCAGGTGCTTTCAACCTGAGTCTCGAGCAGGCGAATGGACTGGATAGTCGAAGTGATCGTTCCAAGCCAAGAGCTAGGAGCCAGGAGCTAGAAGCTTTTCTTGAACGCGTACACGGGATCGATATCCACTGGCACCGCTGCTGCCGACTTCAAGGAAGCCTGTAGTTCCGCTGGCATCACGTCATACTTCTTGAACCAGTTCTCGGCCCGCGCACGGTCGCCCGTTGCTTCGATCTCCAACAACTCTTTCGCAAGATCGTTCATGACTCCCGGCATGCGCCCATAGTCGATCGCGTACCGGCCCGAGGATTGACGCTTGATTGCCCCACGCTCGGAGAGATAGTTGAACTCCATCATTTCCGCCTGTCCGTGAGCCTCGGCGATGCCAAAGCGGACCGTGCGAAAGATTCCCGCGACATAAGACGCGTAATACTCTTCCAGCTTGCTCTTGGGCAGGGCGTCGTGGTCGACCAGCCATTTCAAGCCAAACATTCCGACCGCGTCCGCCTTGGCTTCTTCAAGACCGCTGAAAATTGGTCCGATTGATTCGCGAATGCCCACCTTGCCCGCTGAGGTCCGCGCGAACGCCGGTCCAAGCCCGTGCGCCATCTCGTGCATAATCGTTCCCAGAAGGTAACCCTCGCCGGACGCCTTGGCGGCTTGCGCCGGCAACATTAAATGCTGCGCCACGGGCAGAATCACGTAATTCACGCGCGCATCCATGAAGTTCTTGAAGAACAGTTTCTTGCTTCCCTTCTGTTCGTGCACGCGCGGATCGTTAGGAAGATTGTCGGCGACGGCTTGATACCCGTGGGTCAGATCGCCCGCCCGGAACGGAGTATCCATGACCTCCATCGGAGTCCCAAGACCATGCTTGGACGGCCGATCCTCCGGCGCAAGAGGAAGCGCATCCTGAATATCGGCCACGTACTTCTGGAACATCTCAAGCTTCCGGCTCTCTTCCCGATTGCGGATCATCACCGCCGCACCGTAGGTTGCCTTCATGCCCAGCAAGCCGTCGTCGTAGGTCTCGTCCGGGGCAAAGATCACATCAAACTTGGGATTCTTCAAATCAAGCCACGCCAGATTACTCTTGAAATAATCGTCGGTGAGTAGCGCGTCGGCCCGCAGGCGCAGGAAATTCGCAAAAGCAGGATCATCGCTCAAGCCGGCAGCCTCGCGCAGGTCTTTCGCCGCAGGCTCGAGAAATGAACGATACGCAAGGTGGTACGGAAGCCCTTCAAGCTGATCGCCGTGCCAGCGCACCACGGTGAACGAACTGTAAATCTCGTCCTTCTTTTCCGGATGGGCTTTCACGTACTGCTCGATCTGTTCGCGAGTCAGATTTTGCGGATAGAAACCTCGCCCCGGTGACATGGGAGTCGTGCCAACGAAGGGTTTGTTATCGTCGAGCAGATCGAATCGCGAAGCATTGATCCAGAGGTAACGCCGCAGCATTTCATCCTTTGGATTCTTGCTTGAGGCCAACGACTCGTACAACGTCAAGCCGTCGGGATCAGTCTGCCGCCAGTAGATTTCCTCGAGGTATCGCGAGGCGTCCGCCGGCGAAATTTGGCGAGCCGCTGGTCCAGGTCAGGAACAACCTGCATCCCCGCCGACTCGGCCCCTTTGGCGGCGGAGCCAGTCATCGTCACTGGTTTATGCCCTCTCTGTGCTGAAGTAGTAGGAAGGATAAAGAAAAGAACAAGCAGTGAAACCCCGGGGCCCAGTGTCATAAACTGTTGATTTTACCAGAGCGTTCTGTACTTAATCGTTTTACTTCTCGCGAATCAACAATGACATCACTATGATGTTGCGTTATGACCCCGGGATCTAATTCGAACGGCCCGCAGACGTTGCTCATCGATGCCGATGACACGCTTTGGGAAAACAATATTTATTTCGAACGTGCCATCGCGAATTTCATTTCGTTTCTGAACCATCACGAGTACTCGCCCGAGCGAGTGCGCGAGGTCCTTAACGACGTCGAGCGTGAGTGCATCGTCAGCCATGGCTATGGGCTGCACAGCTTCATTCACGCGCTGGTGCAAACTTTCGAGCGCCTGGCAGTCGAGCCGCTTACTTCCGCGCTGCACGAGACCATCAGTGGATTCGCCCATACCATCGCCGAACACCCGGTCGAGATCCTGCGCGGCGTTCCAGAGACGCTTCAGTACTTATCCGAACACCATCGTCTGATGCTGCTGACCAAAGGCGCCATCACCGAACAGTCCGGCAAAGTCGAGCGCTCAGGTCTGAAGGATTATTTTTCCGCAGTAGAGATTGTCGCCGAAAAGGATGTGGCCACATATCGCACGATAGTGTCGAAGTACGATCTGCCCAGCGATTCCACCTGGATGGTAGGAAACAGTCCGAAGTCCGACATTAATCCCGCCCTGGCAGCCGGACTCAACGCCGTCTTCGTTCCGCACGGCAATACCTGGATTCTTGAGCACGAAGAAGTCGCGAAAGCCCAGCCGCCAAACCGGCTGCTGATCGTGGAGACCTTCGCGGGATTAAAGGAACATTTCTGAAAAAACACTGTAGAAACGTAGCTTGCTACGTTTCAGCCAGCTATTTACTCACCGGAACCGCGCAGAACTTGTCGAACGCCTTCTTGAGCTCCGCCGCGAGGTCCGCCGCCTCTCGATGTTCAATGTCGCTGCGCTGCATCATGTGAATCAGCTTTCCATCGCGAAGCAGCGCGATCGAGGGCGACGACGGCGGATACCCGGTAAAGTAACTGCGAGCGCGTTCCGTTGCCTCTTGGTCCTGTCCAGCGAAGACCGTAAACATCTTCTCGGGGCGCGCGGAATTCTGCAGAGCAATGCGAACCGCGGGACGCATGCGTCCGGCCGCGCATCCGCAAATGGAATTCACCACAACCATAGTCGTTCCTGGTTGGTTGATAATGGCGCGATCGACTTCCTCGGCGGTACGCAGTTCTTGAACTCCCATGCGGGTTAGTTCTTCACGCATCGGGATCACCATAATCTCTGGATACATTTCTTCTCCTTAACAGGTTTCTAATAGCCTAACAGAAGTCTCAAGCCGCAGTGGACGTCGAGCCAAGACACTCACTGCACGAACGTAATGCAACAGCCTAAATCCTTTTTTCGTTCGTATATAGTGGTGATACTCGCCAATGCTCATGAAGGAAAACGTGCCGCTGGCACCACTCACCACCCTCAAAGTTGGAGGTCCAGCTCGATATTTCATTGAGGCGCAAACCATTGCTGAAGTATCCCAGGCCGTCGAATTCTCGCGATCCCGAAGTCTGCCGCTCTTCGTCCTCGGTGGCGGCAGCAATCTGGTGATCTCCGACGCAGGCTGGCCGGGCCTGGTGCTCAAGATCGGAATTACCGGGATCAATCATCGGCACGGTCATAATGAAGTCGTATTCGAAGTCGGCGCAGGCGAAGACTGGGACAAATTCGTGGGCTTCGTCGTCGCCCACAATTGTGCCGGCATTGAATGCCTAAGCGGCATTCCCGGAAGCGCAGGAGGCGCCCCGGTACAGAACGTCGGCGCGTACGGGCAAGAAGTCGCGAACACGATTGAATCCGTACTCGCGCTGGACCTTAAAGATGGGCAACCGCACGAACTCTGCAACAACGATTGTGGTTTCAGCTACCGAACCAGCATCTTCAACACTACCGAGCGCGGGCGATACGTTATTTTGCAGGTGAATTATGCGTTGAAGCATGGCGGCGACGCGTTCATTGCATATGCCGATCTTAAGAAATACTTTGCCGGCTGGAGCGAGAAGCCGACCTTGGCCAACACTCGAGACGCTGTAAGAAAGATCAGGGCCGGGAAAGGCATGCTCATTACCGCTGGCGACGATGACTGCCGCAGCGCCGGATCTTTCTTCAAGAACCCAATTCTCTCCGCGGAACAGTATCAAGCCCTAACAGCGCGAGCCGCCGCCAAGAATCTGCAGATTCCCAGCTATCCAGCCCTCGATGCGCAGAAAAAAGTTTCAGCCGCGTGGCTGGTGGAGCATTCCGGTTTTGGCCGGGGATACGGCAGCGGTCCTGTCGGCATTTCTCGCAAGCACGCGCTGGCCATCGTGAACCGCGGGAACGCAACCGCGGCCGATGTCTTGGCCTTGAAGGAAGACATTCAGCAGCGAGTGGACGAGATCTGGGGCCTTCTCCTGGAGCCCGAGCCAGTCTTCGTCGGATTCTAGTCCTGGCTGTATGTAGGCGTGCTCCCGCACCTAGCATCCTAAGGAAGTGCAGGCCTTCGCCTTCCGCTCCCGAGTTAGGGAAAAAGAAACGGCCATCGCCCCAGATTGCAACCCTTGTTTTGTAAATCCCCAGCGTGGGGAGGGTGTGCATTCCGGCCCCGGCGGCAGCCGCCTCTATTCACTTATCGGCAATTCTTGCCGCCTCTTTAAAGATTCGAACGAACATCTGGCGAGTCAGTTTCCCGGTCTGCGTGTTCTGGTTCGAGGGATGGTAAGAGGCCAGGAAGGTCTTTCCATCCGGCAGTTTGTACTCGGCTCCGTGCTGAAAGATGTATGCTTTCCGGCTCGCCAGCTGGCCGCGGCGCTTCAAGTAATTGAGATAAGCATCAAAGCCAATCCTGCCCAGCGCAACCACAACCTTCACATTCTTGAGACCCTCCACTTCGCGGTCGAGATAAAGAGCGCAGCTCGCCAATTCTTGTGGGAGGGGCTTGTTGTCGGGCGGGGCACAGCGTACCGCGGCCGTGATGTAGACGTCTTTAAGCTTCAGCCCATCCTCACGATCGGTAGCGTTAGGCTGGTTGGCAAAGCCGGTCTCGTACAAAACCGGAAACATGAATTTGCCCGACGCGTCTCCGGTGAACGGCCGGCCGGTGCGATTGGATCCGTGAGCTCCGGGAGCAAGCCCGAGGACAAGAACCCGCGCCTCGGGATCGCCGAAGCCGGCCACGGGCTTTCCCCAGTACTCGCAATCGCGGTAAGCCCGGCGCTTTTCGCGAGCAATCCTTTCGCGATACTCCACCAGTCGCGGACAACGGGTGCAGGCGACGACTTCGGCGTTGAGTTCAATGAGCCAGGTACTATTGGTTCGGACAACTCCCATCGTTACAACTCTACAACGATGGCTCATTCCCCGCTGAATAGGCTGGCCGCCCGACGGTTTGTCGAGAATCGAGCGCCAGCCCTGTAAGAACTCCGACATCGAGCTCACTTCTCAGCCGATTTTTTGCTGGATTCCCGAATTTCGCGGATCTCCGCTTCAGGAATGTGAAGGTATTGTAAGAATTGCTGGTGTTCGTCCGGAGCAGCGCGTTCGAATTCGTGGTGCCACCGCCCCATGTCAGCGCTGGAAAGGCCCGCGGCCTTCATGATTGAAATCCACTTTTCTTTGGTCATTTTTCCTGTCCTCCTCATCATGCTCTTAGTTTGTAGGATCCGCAGGATCGACCCTTGATGAGCACGCAGCTGCCGAATCTCCGCATCCAGCTCTTGCAGCCGGTGCTTCAGCAACGACGAGGCTTCATTCACTGGCGACGATAACATTCGCCGGATGTCTTTCACGCTCATACCTGCCGAGCGGTAGAGACAAATCTGATCGAGCACCCGTAGTTCCCGCGCACCGTACAGGCGATAGTTTGCGGAACTGCGGAGAGCTGGCTTCAGCAGCCCACAACCCTCATAGTAGAGAATCGTCGTGCGGCTGAGCCCACTGCGCTTGGCGATCTGCGACACCCGTAGCATGAACTCACTTCCAGCTTCAACCCTATAGTAGTAGACAGGTCAAGAGAATATTAAGCCGCAATTGAGTCCCAAGGATAAGCGCGCGGGATCAGGCCAGAGGCACAGAGAAGTTATCCAAAAACTGGTTTTCTCCAAAATCTAGTCAAGCGAGACCAGGCCCCGACTTTCGCACAGAAGCATATTCCAAGGGGATCTCCGGAATTTGATGGGGGGCGCCCGTCCTTGCGTTTTCTGCAAGGGCGCGTGGTCGCATCTCTTACGCTGCCCGTCGGCGTACCAACTCCACGCGAGCGGACTCATTCACTCGAACCCGCGTCAGACCTGTCGGCGTCAGAGAATTGTAAGGTTGGCATCCTCGAAAAATGGGGTTCTGCTCCCACCCGCCCTTTGCAAACGCCGCAAAAAACGGGGTACCAGAAGTCCGATTCATCGGCCATTCGAAAGTCTGCGCCGCTCCCCATTTGTCAGACTCCTTTCTTAACTCACGCTGGAAGGCCCACGTCGTTCGTCAGGGGATGTACTTCCGATATCTGGAGGGACGGGGCCCGATTAAGGTACGGTGCCTTGGGGCGTGACGATATAACGGACCGGACGCTGAGTGGAGCGGCCCTCTGGTGCTGGATCGTTTCCGCCCGATTCGCTACAAGATCCGGAGACGACAACATGAATATTGTGCATAGAGTTCTCGCGGGATTGTACGTCGGCGTATTCTTTTCCGCACTGTCTGTGGCGCAGATGCCTAAAGGGGTCTCTTCGAATGGGGTGGATGATTCGATGAAGGGATGGAAGCCGGTTTGTGTTCTACCGTCTTGTAACCCAGGCGGAAGCGGAATCCCCACCGCAACGTCTCAGACGGTTCACCATGCGAAACCGTCTAAGGATGGCTACTCGATGAAGGTGTCGATCACCGGGCCGCAATATAGCAACGCCTTGTGGACTTACATCGCCGGCGTCGACGACAGCGCAACATCCTTCAGCACGAGCCTCAGGGTCTACCCAACGAATAAGGCCTCGGTCGCTGGGTCTTTCGAGTTCGACCTGTTCGACTTCTCACAGTCCACAGGGACCGAGTTCATGTGGGGGTCTCAGTGCAATCAGGTCAACCGCCTCTGGCAAATATTTGATCAACTTCGCGGACGGTGGATGAACACCTCTGTTGCATGCTCGCTCGCGCCCAATAAATGGCACTCCGTGCGTTGGGATGTCCACCGCGTATCTGGAGACACCAACCGATGCAGCGGCAAGCCCTGTATGTATTACGACACCCTGACGGTGGATAACGTCGCGCACCCCGTTAACGCGAAGTATCCCGCAGGCCCTTTGCCCAATGGATGGTCGAGCGTGGTCGGCTTCCAGGTTCAAATCGATATCGGTTCAACCGGGTCGAATGTCACGATAGACGAATACCTCGATCTCGCCGACTTTACGGCGATGTGAGCGTAGTTTTCGGAGAAGTGGGCAAAAGGCCAAAAAACGTGCTTTGCGCAGAATCTTGTGAAGCCCCCTAAGCCCCCCAATTCCCGCCAAGTCCATGATTCGGTGCGGCGAATGGGGTGTTCTATGCTGGTTTGGTAGACGGCAAGATTTACCTTCGGCCTGTGGCGCGGTGGCCAGGAGGAACGAGAGACAGTTTCGAAACGCCCCGACCTGAATGCGCTTCGCCCTGATCTCAATCTAAAGAGGTCCCAACCGATCGCAACACCATCGGGCGCGGAACTCTGAGGTTTACAGGGATAACTGTCGTAAACCAGGCCATTACGTCAGCTACCCAACACGCCATTTATTGAGAGGGCCAATGTCCTCTAGAAAAATCGGGTCACGCCTTCTTGCAGCACGAGCACGCGATCCTCGATGCCTGCCGCCCTGGCTTCCTGCTCCAGCAGCTGCAAGGGCTCGTCCATGGGTTCATGGGAGAGTTTGAAGGTTCCATAGTGCATGGGGACCATCCAGCGAGCTTTCAAATCAAGAAAGGCGCGGGTGGCGTCGGCGGGACTGGTGTGGACATTGCGGAAGGACGGCGGGTTGTAAGCTCCGATGGGCAATAGCGCCAGTTCGGGCGCCAGACGCTGGCCGATCTCGCGGAAGCCGGGAAAATACGCGGTGTCGCCCGCGTGATAGAGCGAGTGCTTGCTGTCGCGCAGCACATAGCCGCCGTAGCCACGATGGGAATCCTTGATGATCCGGGCTCCCCAATGGCGGGAAGGCACGTGGGTGACGGTGAGTTCGCGATGGCGGTAACTATTCCACCAGTCCAGCTCCACCACATCGCCGAAGCCCAGGTCGGAGACCAGATCTAGAACGTGATGCGGCACCACGATGATCGGAGGCGCGGCACGGCGGCTCCGCGCCTGCTGAACGATGGCGCGCAACGATGGCCGATGCAGATGGTCAAAGTGGGCATGTGTAACCAGCACCAGGTCAATGGGAGGAAGGTCGCGGAGCTTCACTCCAGGCTGGCGCAGACGCTTTAGCACAAACAACCAGCGCGCAAAATTGGGATCGATAACGACATTCTGGCCGCCGATCTGGACGAAAAAGCTGGAGTGGCCGATGAAGGTTAAACCCAACTCTCCGTTGCTGACCAATTTAGGTTTATAAGCCTGGCCGGTTCGGGGAACGGTGGCGGAGTGGCGCACCAAACGGCCAAACGCACGCGCGCGTTTGCGGAGAACGGGATTCGTGAGCGTTGGCTTTAACATCTGCTCCTGGCCGAAATGTGGCTCGGAAATCCGACTACAACTGCTTAAGCGCGCGGAAGCTGGAAAAACTGTTTCCCAGACTTCTACAATGTTTGGGCTAAAGAGCTGTTGTTATTCTAAGGCAATTCGCCGACGATTGCTTGACCGCAATGCGGCGGTCAGTTCTAATCCTTGTGGGGAACTGTTCTCCGCAGATTCTTTGTAGCGCCGCCGTCCCGGCGGCTGTCGTGGGGGCGTCCCGCCCGCACTTGGCGGGGGCAAGATGCCGGCGAGACGCCGGCGCTACAAAGAGTAAGGGGGGAAAGCAGGTTCCTTCACGACGAAATTAAAGGAGCGAAAATGCGGGTTGCGTTCTTAGGTTTAGGAATCATGGGACGGGCGATGGCGTCCAATCTGGCCAAGGCTGGTCACGAAGTCACGGTGTGGAATCGCACCGCGGGCAAGGATGTGGAAGGGGCACGAAGCGCGGCGTCTCCGGCTGAGGCGGCGCGTGGAGCCGAGGTCGTGTGGATGTGCGTCTCGGACACCAAGGCAGTCGAAAGCGTTTTGTTCGGACCGCACGGTGTGCATGAGTCGCTGGCGCAGGGCATGACTATTGTGGATTCGAGCACGATCTCACCCTCCGCCACGCGCCAGTTCGCCGAGAGAGTGCGCGCTCAGGGAGTGCAATACGTGGACGCGCCCATGACCGGATCCAAGGCCGGAGCGGAAAGCGGCACCCTGATTTTCATCTTGGGTGGAGAGGAATCGGCCATTGAGAAACTGAAGCCCCTGTTTGCCGCTACCGGCAAGAAGTTCTTCCGCATGGGCGAGACGGGCAAGGGACAAGCCGCCAAGCTGGTGATGAATCTTCAAATCGCGCTCATCTACGAAGGCTTTGCCGAGGCCCTCACGTTGGCCGCGAAACTTGGCGTCGATGCCGAGGTCCTGTTGCCATTGATCCAGGCTTCTATGGTTCACTCGGGCGTGGTTGAGTACAAGGCTCCGTTTGTTCTGAAACGTGACTTTTCCCCGAACTTCCCGCTGCGTTTGATGCACAAAGACCTCCGGTTGGCCTTGGATGCGGCCAAGGAAGCCCGCGTTAAGCTGCCCGGGCTGGAGACGGTTGAAGAAATCTACGAAGTGGCCGCCGAGGATGGCCACGGCGATCTCGATTACGCCGCGACTCTTACGCTTCTCGAAAAATGGGCGGGAGTGGAAGTGAAAGGCGCATCGGCGTAATTAAAGATCACTTCTTCTGCGGTGGTTCCGGTGTGCAACGCGTCAAGTTCCTTGCATACGTGACCTCGACATTTTTTCGCTTCTTGCCCTGCTCATCCACAACCTGCAACTCCCACTGCCGCCGAGTGTCGGCATTGGATGGAAACTCAACCTCTAACTGGTAGAAATTTTTCATTGTGTCATACGTACGCGACAGCGCAGCATTCAACCGCTCCCGTACATTTGCAGATTCATTACGGTTTACGTTCGCGATTGAGCCGCCGGTTACTTCTGCCAGATGCTGGAGGTCATCGCGTGCTGCCTCGGATTCTGAATGTGGACGATTCGAATTCGACAAGATAAAGCAGAATAAACGGACGCCGCTCGATAGAAATTTCTGCTCTAGATCCTTACGGCGAAACTTACTGCGGTTATCGACGCCATCGCTTATGAGATAAACCGCGTCCCCATCTCTCGGCGTGTCGAACAGGCTGGCCGCATACATCAGCGAATCGAACACAGCGGTTGCTCGTCGGCCATCGTCCAAATCCGCAAGTTTCTGTAACATCTCCTCTGGCCGCGCATCGAATCCGAGGGTGTCGAGGATGCGGTCTGCAAACTGCACCAAGGCAACATGCGGAATTGCGGACACCGTGATGAAGTTGCCGGCTGCATATTGAGCCAATTCAAGATTATGATTCTCCCGGTTGACGCTGCCGCTCACATCGATTAACAGCACCACGCGTGGTGATTCAGTCTTAACCCTATCTCCGTGGATCTTCACCGGCTGACCGTGCAGGGTCGCCTGAAACGATGCTGGTTGCAGGCCAGGCACCAGCTTTCCCTTCTGGTCGCGCACGTTCACGATGGTGTTCTGCTGGCAGGTCTGGGCAAGGGCGGAAAACTGACCAAATGCGTAAAGGGTGAGCAGCAGCCACAGCCTCTTGCGAAGCGACAACGTCATGATTTTCTCCGGCACGGCGGGAATTATAAACTGGTCCGGGCAGCCCTGTACTCTGGTAACCATTCCCGCCCCTCTATTACACAACTATTACACACCGCCGAAGATGGACACGGCGACCTCGATTACGCCGCGACCCTTACGCTTCTCGAAAAATGGGCGGGAGTGGAAGTGAAAGGCGCGTCAGCGTGAACTTCGGCCTGAACTCCATCGCGCAATTCGACTGACTGTACTACCGTCAACGGCCCGCGTTTAACTGCTTGAGTTTCTGCTGGGCGCTGTCGCGAATTTCCTTGCGCCGGGGCTCCGAATCGGTGGTATCAGAAGTCAGCAGGGCCAACGCCTTTTCGGCGCACTGCCGTGCCAGATCTTTCTCTCCGTCTGCCAAATAGGCGTCGCCGAGGCTATCGTTGGCGTCGGCCGACTCCGGATACGCGGTGACGTTGAGCTTCATGATCTCGACCGCCATTTTCGTTTCGCCCACTCGCAAATGATCATAGCCCATGATCGTGACGAGAGCTTCCGGCCACAACTGTGCCTTGGGATCTTTTCGTCGAGCTTCCGTCAGTTGCTGCGCCGCCCGAGCGACTCCGCCGGGCATCTCGATTTGATTGACTATCGGCGCAAATGGCAACTCCGCGGCGCTTGTTTTGTCCACCGGCGCCTGCCCTGGTGTCTTGATCAGCGTGGTCACAAACCAATCCACGATGATGCTGGGCAGTTCCGGATGAACTTTGAACATATCGGTTCCGTGGCTTCCGGTGGCGGGAACTCCACGCACGTCTTCAAACCCAAGCCAGGGCGCCCTGTCCCCAGCGTAGCGTATGAACTTCTTGCCCGAACTGGAGGAGAAGGTGTAGAGCAATTCCATCGCCTCTTGCGTGGGAGGATATTCGTCGTCATCGGCCACGACGAACAGCCCCGGCAGTTGCGACGCCTGCCGCAGGAATTGCAGGCCGTCCAGGAGGGTTTCTCCGGAAAGTAATACCAGCGATTTCACCTGTGCAGAATGTCGGCGCGCAGTCTGGACAGCACTATCGACGCCGAAGCCGCCGGCTCCGCCCACGCCGATCACATCTCCCATCACACCCGGCTGCGACACCAAATGTTGAAACGCTGTGTCAATGTCTCCAGGCCTCCGCTCGCGTGCCTGTGCTCTCTCCTCGGGCGTCAGCTGGTCCGGAGGAGTGCCGCCGCTCTCGCCAAATCCGCGCATATCGAGGGTAAGCGTGTTAATTCCAGCGGTCGCCATCTGCCCCGCCAGATCGTCCCAGGCTTTGCGCTGCCGGTTGATCTGATGCAGCAGCAACAGACCGGGGCCGGGCTTGGCCGCGGCAAAGTAACTCGCCTTCAGGACGGTGCCGTCCGACGCCTTCAGGTCAACCACCCGCGCCGCCGGCTGCGACTGAGACCGCCGCGAGTCCGGTGGCACCAGATTGTTCGCGCGACAATAGACCACAAGCTGGCCGTAGTGCTCGCCGCTGTGTTCGATGGCGAACATCCAGGTGTAGGAATTGTGGACCTGCTTGCCCCGAAGCTTCGACGTTTTGTCGAGGCCCGCGTCACCCTGCTGTTGAATCACGTTCGCTCCGTCCGCGATTGCCTGCTGAATCAGCTTCACCACGTCGGCTTTCGTCTTGTAAACGTCTCGCGAGGGGTTGTCGTCATTGCCGAAGTCGGGCCCGAGGTTTGCTCCGGAAACCCTGCGTATCAGGATGTAATCGAGTGCGGCGACGTGCAGAAGGTTTTCGGCAAAGCTGCGCTCGTCTTTCTGCAGCTTGAAGTCATACTTGTCTTCGGGAAAATCCTGAGCCATGGCGATGATTTTGTTCCCGATCTCGTTCCACATGTCCAACGTCTCCTCTGCCCGGGAGCGTGGAACTTGGTTCTGCGATTGGCCCTGACTGGAAAGGGTGGTTCCGGCGATGGCAAGCAGAGTGACCGCAACCAGCGCAAGTGAGGACCGCTTCGCGGGTCGTTTCATCGTAAGTTTCTCCTTAATCGATTCGCTGACATCAGGAAACAGAACGTGCACCTCATTGCGACGCAAGGTCATTTCTGACCACTTGGCCGCCCTTCATCACGAATCGAACTCGCTCCAGTTCGGTAATGTCGGCGATGGGATCTCCCGCAACGGCCACGAGATCGGCAAATCTCCCGGGCTCAACCGCCCCCACCCGGTCCTCCCATCCCAACATTTCCGCCGCATTCGTCGTAACCGCTCGGATAATGTCGAGCGGCGGCATTCCGGCGTCATGTAAATTGGCGAATATCGTCGCGCTGGCTTGGCCGCGGGTTTTTCCCGGATAAAACCAGCACATATCTGATCCGGCGGCAAACTTCACTCCCGACTTCAGTACCCGCTGAATGAAAGTGGCCACCTTCTGCCGCCTTCGGTCATCGGAGGCGGCCAGCTCAGACTTCAACGCGGGGGACATCACTATGGTCGGCTCGGCAATCTTGGTAAAAAAGCCACCCCAAAAAGTTGGCGTTATGTCGATGAAGATTCCCTTGTCGCGCATGGCCTTCAATTGCTTGTCGGTTGCATCGTTGCCGTGCTCGATGGAGTCTGCGCCGCCATCAATCGCCGTTTGGATGCTGCCTGTGCTGATAGCGTGAACAGCGACCTTCAGGCGCTGGCGGTGTGCCTCCTCAACCACCGCCGTCAGTTCTGTGGGTGAGATGTCATCGCCGACTGTGACCTTGATAAGATCGACGCCATAGAAGACGTTCTGCCGTACTGCCTGCCGTGCTCGGTCGGGGCTGTCTATCGGCAGGAATTCCTGTTGCATGATGACGTCGGCTACAGCGGGGTTGAGGCCTTGGAGGTATGAACCCAGCGCAATAAGCTTACGTCCAGCGGCTAGAATTCTCGGACCGGGGACGTTGCCCGCATTGATAGCGTCCCGCAGGACAACATCGCCGTCAATGCCAGAGTGCCCAAGATTGCGCACTGTCGTGAAGCCGCTCTCCAAATCTTCGCGTGCCCGCGCGTCGCCCCGCAATACACGCTCGCTGGGCGACTCGACGATCGCCAGCAATAGCCCCGGAGCAAAGTCACCGTTTAAGTGGCGCGCGCTCTCGGCTTCCGGCGGCACAATTACGTCGAGCAGCAGGTGCGTATGACTGTCAATCAGCCCTGGCAGCAAGGTCGCGTTGCCCAGATCGATGGTCTTCACGCCGGCCGGCGCATTCGCTTGCACTCGCGAAGGCGGGCCAACCTCCTTGATCTTGCCGCCTTCAATCAGCACTGCTGCGGGCGAAAGCATATTCCCGGTACGGGGGTCGAGCAGCCGGCTGGCTTTTACCAGAGTTACCACAGCCGGCGACTGGGCGGCGACTTGCCCAATTGAAAACAGAACGAGAAGTACCAACGCGGACAGCGTGGACAATTTGCGCATACGATTCAGTTCTCCGTTGCCACCTCACCACATGACGTTTAGTGGTTGCACGTCGAGGTCTTCTCGTCCCCTTTGCCCGCTAAGACTCGGTTAGACGTAAGCGATGCTCTGGTGGTTTGAGCAAATTTCAGATCATCGGTTGTATTTTAAGGTGTGAGCCGTGCGCTCCACCCGATAATTCTTCCGGCAGGCAGATCGCTGGCGCCGAAGCGCCCGCTTTCCAAACTCAGCGTTTCCATAGCTTCCCGAACTCCGCCCCCGTCGGTTCCGGTACTTCGGTAACTGCCGCCGAAACGACCTATTACAGAACTATTACACTCAGCGCCGACGGTGCCTGCTAGCCTAATCTCATAGCATCCACAACGAGTACAGGGACGCCACAATGGAACTCGAAGCACTGCACCGCGAGCCAGCCGCCGATAACGAAATCAACTGGGTAACCGCCACCTTTATGGCCCTGTTTCACGTCGGGGCCATTGCCGCACTGTTTTTCTTCACCTGGAAAGCTTTTTTCGTGTCAATGTTTCTATGGTGGGTTTCGGGAAGCCTGGGCATCGGCATGGCCTACCACCGGCTGCTGACGCATCGCGGCTACAAGACTCCGAAGTGGGTCGAATATTTCCTCACCACGTGCGCAACCCTGGCTCTTGAAGGCGGACCGATCTTCTGGGTGGCCACGCATCGCATTCATCATCAGTTTTCCGATCAGGAAGGCGATCCGCACTCGCCGGTCGACGGCAAGTGGTGGGCGCACATGGGCTGGATCCTGACTGGAAAGTCCATGCATCACGACACCACTACGCTGGCACGTTACGTGCCCGATCTGGCGAAAGACAAATTCCATGTCTGGATCACGAAATATCATTATGTTCCCATGATTGTTCTAGGGCTGGTGCTGCTGGCGATCGGTGGGCTGCCGTTCTTGCTTTGGGGAGTTTTCATGCGCACCGTGGTCGGTCTGCATACTACCTGGCTGGTGAACTCGGCGACGCACAGCTGGGGCTCACGCCGCTTTGTCACGAAAGATCTTTCGACCAACAGTTGGTGGGTCGCGGTCCTGACTTTTGGCGAGGGCTGGCACAATAACCATCATGCGCATCCGGTTTCCGCCCGGCACGGCTTGCGATGGTATGAAATTGATATGAACTGGTACGGCATCTGGACGCTGAAGAAGTTGGGGCTGGCGCGGCATGTGTATCGCGTAAAGCTGGATGAAGTAGGCGGCAAGGGCGAAGCAAAAGCGGCGGCTCCAGTTCAAGAGTTGGTTTCGGTTTAGGGAGCACGGGAGATTCCCTTAATCTCGCGCCTGGACTTTGCCACCAGCGTCTCTTGTAGGGATGTAGCTTGCTGTGTCTTGTAAGCCTTTGTTTCACTTCCTCACTCCGGTTTTCTTTCCCCTCGCGGTAGAATCGTGTCATGCGCATCACCAGCCGCCGCAAAGCGACGATTACATTCCTCGTGCTAGGCGTCGGTCTGGCTGGCGTGGCTGTAGCCGTTGGTTTCGGCTGGATCATCCTGAACTGGCGCGAAGGGATCAAAGTTTTCCTGGGCGTGATCTTCTTCGGCGCCATCACTGCGGGGCTTGTCCTCAATACCATTTTCCTGTTACGCGAGATTCGCCGGAACGAACAGCACGATAGTTTCATCAACGCGGTCACGCACGAACTCAAGACCCCGATTGCTTCCATCCGCCTTTACCTGCAGACTCTGCAACATCGTGACGTAGACGAAGGCCAGCGGCGGGAGTTTTACCGCCGCATGCTGGACGATACCGATCGGCTGCTGGGCACCGTCGAGCAGGTTCTAAAGGCGGGAGTCGCGTTACACAAGAAGAGCAGCCGCGAACGCGTCGCGATCGACCTCGGGAGCCTGGTTCGCGAATGCTTGGAAGTTGCTCGCACCGGCCATCATTTGGAGCCCCAGGCATTGCGCCTCGAGCCCATGGCAAATAATGGAGCGGAAGCAAGCGTCACCGGCGACCCAGAGGAGTTGCAAACTGCCATCTCGAACGTCCTCGACAATGCCATCAAGTACTCCGGAGATCAAGTCGATGTTTCCGTACGCATTGAAACGCCCGATGAAAAGCATGTGAGGTTGAGCATCCAGGACCACGGAGTCGGAATTCCGCAGGGAGAGCTGAAGAGCGTCTTCAAGCGCTTCTATCGCGTGTCCAATCGCTCAAAGGCTCACATAAAAGGAACGGGGCTGGGCCTGTTCATCGTTCGCGCCATCGCCAAGAAGCATGGGGGGCGCGCGTTTGCGCAGAGTCAGGGCGAGGGGCTCGGCACGACGGTGGTTCTCGAACTGCCGCGAAGCATTTCCCGGGAAAACGGTCATCAGGAGAATCGGGCATGAGCCGCGTGCTGATTGTGGAAGACGAAGCCCATTTGGCTCAGGGGTTGCGTTTTAATCTCGAAGCTGAAGGTCACAGCGTGGAAGTTGCGGGCGACGGCGAGCGCGCGATCGAGTTGCTGCTTGGTCATAAGGAAAACGGCCGCAAAGAAAACGGCAAAAAGGAAAACGGCAAGCGCGGAGGCGGAAAGCGCGAAGCCAGCAAACGCGAAGAGTTCGACGCCGTGGTGCTCGATGTGATGCTTCCGGGCAAGGATGGTTTTGCCGTCGCCACCGAGTTACGGGCCGCGAAGAATTTTGTTCCCGTTCTCATGCTGACTGCCCGTGGCCGGCCCGAGGATGTGCTCAAGGGATTTGCTTCCGGCGCCGACGACTATCTTCCCAAACCCTTCGAACTTCCCATCCTGCTGGCCCGGCTACAAGGTTTGTTGCGGCGCCGCGAATGGATGGGCGTCAGCCAGGCGCCCGCTCCCGACGCCTTCTCATTCGACGGGCGAACCATCGACTTTGGCAAGCTGGAACTGCGAGTCAACCGGAACGTCATTCAACTTACTTTGATGGAGACGGAACTGTTGCGTCATTTAGTTCGCAATAGTGGCCGCATCGTCTCGCGCAAAGCCATCCTCGAAGAAGTCTGGGGCCTGCGCGAAGACACCGATACGCGGGCCATTGATAACTTCATCGTCCGGCTGCGGCGCTACATCGAAGACGATCCCGCAAAGCCGAAGCATCTGCTGACGGTCCGCGGGGTGGGATACCGGTTCGTGCCGGAACCGGGGGAAAGCTGAACTGAAACGGGTGGCCGACCGAATGCAGCCGGCACGCTCGCGTCTTTTTCTGTCCCACAATGGGAAGTTTACTGTTTAGTACCGGGTACCCCCTCCCCCCTTTGTCTGCAAAATCTAGAAAACAAACGATCAATTTTGCGACTATGTGCTAGATCTTTGAGTTTCCAGGAGTTACACGCAAAATCTAGAGAACGTGGGAGTTACGGCAGGTGCGTCGAGGCCTGCGGTTCCGTTTCGGAACTGAGCTTGTGGCTAGACCCCCAGCCCTGGACAGCGGGCGGATCGGCGGTTTTCGCTCAAAGATTCTTGGGCAGGTTCGGCATCTCGCGGCGCTGCTCCGCGATTGCCTGGATTAGATTGTCAAAGATCGCACATTATCCACCAGATAATGTATCTTGATTAAGATTATCTTCCGTAGGGCATTCAGTCAACAAGAAAAGCGTGATCGGGCTGGGA